>Ga0209034_10000153_pt1 | contig 34649 bp, 32 predicted proteins | sample MarorgKNORR_S2LV_2_FD_188219 | JGI IMG/M metagenome (GOLD analysis project Ga0209034, IMG submission 188219) | Marine microbial communities from the Southern Atlantic Ocean, analyzing organic carbon cycling - 250m_A/KNORR_S2/LV (SPAdes) (version 2) | ecosystem: Environmental > Aquatic > Marine... | reverse complement strand
CACCATAAAGTTCTATATAGAGATCAAATCAACGTATTTCAAGACACTTTCAACGGATTTGGCTGATGAGTCAGGCAGCCCTTTTAGGTTATCCCAACTACGAAGCCAGGTTAACTGACGCTTGGCGAGTTGCCTGGTCGCAATGATACTCTTTTCCACCATAACGTCATAGTCCAATTCTCCTGCGAGGTACTGCCACACCTGCCTGTATCCCACTGATTTTATTGATGGAAGCAGTGGATGTAGGTCCCCTCTCTTGTATAACCGTTGTACCTCCTCAACCAGCCCTATTTTCAGCATAGCGAAAAATCGCTGCTCTATTTGCTTATATAGTCCGTCTCTATCTGGAGGTCGAATCGCAAAGAAATACAGATTTACCGGCAGAGAGGATTTAGATTCCTCCCGCTCCTGATGTTCCTCCCTATGTAAATCGGTCATGGACTTGCCCGACACTAGAAATACTTCAAGAGCTCGTTGCAGCCTTTGTGGATCATTGGGATGTATTCGAGCCGCCGATATCGGGTCAACCAAAGCCAATTCCTTATGCACAGCTCCCCATCCCTCTTTCTGAGCCAGAGCTTCAATCTCCTGGCGCACCTCTGAATCGGCATTGGGCATATCCGCTAATCCATCACGTAATACCTTGAAGTAGAGCATGGATCCGCCAACCAGTAGGGGTGTATCTCCCTCATCTAGTACCGCCTTTATTTCTCTTAGTGCATCCTTCCTGAAGCTCGAAGCAGAATAAGGTTGGCACGGATCTTGAAAATCTATCAGCCGATGGGGCGCTATCGCAAGGGTTTGCTCATCAGGTTTTCCCGAACCGATGTCCATGTTCCGGTATACCTGGGTAGAGTCTACACTGACTATCTGAAATGGATGACGCTTTACCAATTCAACTGCCATCCGCGTCTTACCTGAAGCCGTGGGCCCCATTAAGCAAATAACATTTGGTTTATCGTTGGAGAGATTCACTTTTATCTAACAGGGCAGTGAAGTTAGTTTACTGGCCGCGTAGGAATAACTTGTCGAGTTGCTCTAGAGACTGACTAACCCAAGTAGGCCTACCGTGATTACACTGACCACTGCGTTCAGTTGCCTCCATATCTCTTAGCAGGGAGTTCATCTCGGGTATGGTCAAGTGCCGATTGGCTCGAACTGATCCATGACAAGCCATTGTAGATAACAAAACCTCTTGATGAGCCTGAACACGATCGCTGCTACCATACTCCAGCACATCAGACAGGACATCGCGCACCATTTGCTCTACATTCGAATCCTTGAGAATTGAAGGAATTTGGCGCACGACGATGGCCTCATCCGCTACTTTATCTAGCTCGATACCCAGTTCGAGCAGCTCTTGCCTGTGGGCTACGGCGCAATTTGCTTCTGATTGACTCACGGCGATGGACAAAGGAACAAGCAGTGGTTGTGTCTTCAAATCTTCGTTTTTACAGGCATTCTTCATGCGCTCGTAAGTGATCCGCTCATGAGCTGCATGCATGTCAACAATGATCAGACCTTCCCTATTTTGAGCCAAGATATAGATGCCGTGCAATTGGGCAACAGCATATCCTAAAGGTGGCACCTCTTCGTCGTCACTATGTAGTTTAGCCAGTGCTGTAATCTGTTCCTGAACTTGGTCAAGATTGTATGCGTTGGATGCGCCATATCCCCCTAAGGGAAAAGTTGAAGGTTCGGAGAGTCGCAAATTAGTCTGTTCGCTTTGAACCACAGAATTATCCTGGGAAACCCTTGATTCAGACGCAGCCATCCCTGTCTGCTGCGATGCCATTTGGCTGGAAGGCGTTACTTCGGCTAACGCTTTGTGCAAGGAGCTGAATATGAAATCATGCACGAGCCGGCCGTCTCGGAAACGTACCTCGTGTTTTGTTGGATGCACATTTACATCAACTGACGAAGGGGGAAGCTCCAGGTAAAGCATATAAGCTGGATGTCTGCCGTGAAACAATACGTCACGATAGGCCTGTCTAACCGCATGAGTGACTAGCTTGTCACGAATGATGCGACCGTTTACATAAAAGTATTGCAGATCTGCTTGACTTCGAGAGAAGGTCGGTAAACAAACCCAGCCCCAGATCTTGAGCCCCGGACCTTCTATATCTATGAACACAGAGTTATCTATAAATGCTGGCCCACACACCAATGAGACTCGTCGCTGGCGTTCCTTCTCGTTGGTAGCTGGTAATAGCTGGTGAGCAGTTCGCTTATTATGCTTCAGGTTGAACTGCACATCGAAGCGACTCAAGGCTAGACGTTTGACTACTTCATCAATGCGGCTGAATTCCGTTTTCTCGGTTTTTAAGAATTTCTTGCGGGCAGGAACATTAAAGAAAAGGTCTCGGACTTCCACAGTTGTTCCCTGTGCATGTGCAACCGGAGATAGAACGGCTTCCGCTTCCTGACCTTCGGCTTCCACCTTCCAGCCTCCGGAGCCAGATCCATCGGCTGAATTAGACATAATGTTAAACCGCGAAACGGAACTGATGCTAGCGAGGGCTTCACCACGGAATCCAAGGGTCCTTATACTCTCGAGATCATCTAGTTCTGTAATTTTACTGGTAGCATGGCGGCTCAGCGCCAAAGCGAGGTCCTCTCTGTGAATGCCGTCACCATTATCCTTGACACGCATCACCTTCGCACCACCCTGTTCTACGTCGATATGAAGTCGCGTAGCTCCGGCGTCAAGGCTGTTCTCAAGTAATTCCTTGATAACTGATGCGGGGCGCTCAACCACTTCACCTGCAGCTATTTGGTTGGAAAGTCTTTTATTCAGGCGATTGATACGATTCATGGACTTGAAGGGATAGGTGACGACACCGCTGACATTGTAGCACCATCGCGACTAATTAATATTAGGCCTCGATCATCATCGACCTTTTAATTTAAACAACAAATTGATTAATCATAGAGGACTAGCTGGCGGGTATTTTGAGAACTTGCCCCACCATGATCCGGTCTCCAGAGAGATTATTGGCTGTCCTCAGACTCTGCAGCCTAATGCGATACTGCTCAGCAATTTCCGAGAGTGTTTCGCCTCTCTGGATTACATGTTCTGAGACTTGAAACAAAATCTTATTAGGAATCGTGAGTATCTGACCAATTTGAATTATGTTCGAACGCAAATTGTTGATGTCCTTCAGTTCCGAGACAGATGTTCTAAAACGTTCTGCTATCTCAGACAAACTATCCCCTCGCTTGACTGAATATGAACCGGGAGTGATACCGCGAGCTTTCTGCCATGCAACAAGCGTTCCTTCCGGTGGAACTTCATAGAAATAATTCATAATACCCTGGGCCATTGAAGCTGCCATCTGATTACGAAATCCAGCTGAGTTCAATCGACGAGCGTCATTGGGATTGGTTAGATAACCTGTTTCAATGAGAATGGAAGGTATATCGGGCGAATTAAGCACCTGCAACGAGGCTTGTTGCACCTTGTCCCGGCGCAGACGTGTTACCGAGTCGAGTGATTTCAGAATGCTAGTACCTGCGATCAGACTTTGCTCCATACTCCAGGACATCTGCAAAGACACCAAGGTAAGCGCTACATCGTCATCCAGACCCCCAAGTGCAAGATCACCGCCGACACCGCCCAACAAGTCTGAACTGTTTTCCTTCTCCATGACTCGCCTTGCATTTTCGCGGTCTGCTCGATCTCCAGAAAGCGCGTAGATCGTCGCTCCATTCGCGCGACCATTTCGGTACCAGTCCGCGTGTATGGCAACAAATAAATCCGCCCGATGCTCACGTGCAATTTGGGGGCGGCGTTGCAGTTTGACGTAGTAATCTCCTTCACGAATCATCACAGCTTTGTAACCGGGTATACTTTCAAGACGATTAAACAGGTCTCTTGAGATCGCCAGCGTCACATTTTTCTCTTTTATGCGACCGTCATAACCGATGCTCCCGGGATCTTCCCCGCCGTGTCCGGCAGAAATAGCAATCACAATATCTCGTTTATTTCGGCTGAAATCAGATACTGGCGTCGGAGTGCCTGGGATCGAAGAACTGATCGTCTCTCGCTCATAAAGATCCAGCACAAGACGATCACCTAGTTCACTGGTAGCCTTAAGAGTAAAGCTGGAAGGATCTACCTCGACCGCAAGATCCAGCACGACTCGCAGATCATCTCCATTTCTGATGCCACTACGCACTTTGCTAATTGGACTGTCCGTGAAATCCAGTCCCGACAAATCGTCCTTTAGCTCAGAATCCTTAATGTCGATTACAACACGATGTGGGTTTTCCAGCGTAAACACATTGTAATCGATGCCTGTGCTCAAATCGAAAACCAGGCGAGTATGATCCGGTGCTCGCCACATCCGGACTTCATCGATGCTGGCCGCAAATACGACCGAAACAGCCATCAAGCCCAGTAAGATTGTGATTAAAGATCTGATTTTATTAAACATTACTCTCATCGTAGGATTAGCGGCCATAGGCCACGTTGTCTATACATTTCGGCCTTATTCCCACAATCTTTTGGCAATTACCTCCCCTTTTTCGGAGTTAGTTTGACAGTGCAACCGGCGCCCTGCTCCATCAGTTTGCAGCAGGATGATCAGATCCGCTGGGGGAATCGCATCTGCAACTTTATCGGCCCATTCGATAACGCAGAGGTTAGTATCCAAAAAGTGGTCTTCAATTCCGAGATAGTCGACTTCTTCCGGGTTCGTCAGTCGATAAAAGTCAAAATGATAGATATGACACTGATCAAATTGATAGGGTTCCACCAAGGTATAAGTGGGGCTTTTCACCGCACCCTCATATCCGTATCCGCGCAGAATACCGCGAGTGAGCGTAGTTTTACCGGCTCCGAGTTCTCCAAGTAGGTGCACTCTGCCTCCGATGGTAGGTACTCCTTGGTTTTCTGCTATGACCTCTTGGAGATTCCACGGTTGACTGAATGTTGCAATAGCGAGACTTCTGCCAAACTCGATTGTAGCCCCTTCATCGTCAAGCAATGTTTGATATTCGGTCATTTTCGATGTGCAGAACCTAGATGGCGGGATTGATTAGCTGGCGAATATACAGAAATAGATCCGTGGCAAGCATGCCCCTTTGACCATCAGCTTCCTTGGCTAAATCCGCGGCCTCCCCATGGATACAAACACCGCAACAGAGGCTCTGTGCCAACGTCAAGCCCTGAGCAACCAAACCAGCAATAACTCCGGACAGCACATCGCCCATCCCCCCCGTGGCCATACCAGCGTTGCCTTCTGTACACAGGAATAGCTCTTCATCTGAAACGCAAATCAAGCTGCCACTGCCTTTTAGCAAACAACAGCCGCCCCACTTATTATTTAATTCGGTAACTGCCGCAAATCGATCGGCCTGCACTTCCTCTATACTGCTGTCCAACAACCGGGCTGCCTCTCCTGGATGCGGAGTGAGTATCCAGTTGCTTCTTTTTATAGGCGCCCCGCTTTCGCTTCGTTCCGATAGGAGATTTAATCCATCAGCATCTACCACTAAGGGAATACCAGCCGACACCTGCTTACTTAGCGCGGTTTGCAGTAGTGTGCGAGACCATTCACTCTGTCCTAGACCAGGACCGATCACAATCACATTAGCTCTGGCAAGTATTTTGTCTATCGCTTCACCTTCGTCTTCGGTACCGAACACCATGACCTCTGGTCGTCTACCTAACAATGCCCCCCTGTGAACCGAGCGGGTTATTACGCTTACAAGGCCCGCTCCACAGCGCTGGGCAGCCTCTGCAGCCATGAGAACAGCGCCACCATAGCCATAGTCGCCTCCCACTATGGCGACGTGGCCATGGTTACCCTTATGGGATGAAGGTATACGTGGTGTAAGAAACTCCGAAGTATAATTAATGTCGATGCGCCGAGCTGATGGAGCCGGAGATGAATCGCGTGAATACAGTTCATTGGGTAAATCAAGACTATTGAAGATTATAGTTCCTGCAAAATCCCAACCCTGTCCTGTAAGCAAACCCTGTTTCATGCCAATAAAGGTCACTGAGGCGTCGGCCTTAACGGCAATGCCCATTGCGTTTCCAGTATCTGCATTTAGCCCAGAAGGTAAATCAATAGCAAGCACTGGGTAATCTGCATCGTTCATCCATGCGATGGCCAATTGGTAGTCACCAGTGACTTCCCGATCTAAACCTGTGCCCAATAACCCATCCACTATTACAGTGTTAAAATGATCAACGCTGTTCTGCTGTCGAAAATCAGCGAAGCTGGTAATGGAAACCTGTTTCTGCTCTGCCCGTTCCAGAGCTAGCTTTGCATCTCCGACCAACTTAGCTCTCTCGGCAACCTGAATGATGTCCACCGTCATTCCGAATTCCTTGGCTAAGCCTGCCAATATATAACCATCGCCGCCATTATTGCCTGCCCCGGTGAATACAAGTAGGCGTTTAGTCTGGGGCCATTGCTCTAACAATGTGTTGAAAGCGGCGGTTCCGGCCTTTTGCATGAGGTCGAATCCCGAGATACCGAGCTCGTCGATTACCACTTGATCGAGCAACTGTACCTGTGCTCCACGGTAGAGACGCTTCGGTAAACCATTGGTAAAATTGTTCATAGAGCCACCGCTTCTTATTTGTCGAACTTCTTTATAAGCCGGTGAACCAATCGCAAGGCCTGATCCAATTCCTCTATTGGAATCTCTTTGGTGTTTTCAAAAACCCAAGGATCCTGCACTTCCCTCAACATGTTATACACATGGCTACCCTCTTCGGTAAGCGCAACTAACACTGACCGCTTATGGTTAGGATTCCGCTGATAAACAAGTAAACCATCCTCTACCATAACATCGGTGATGCGTTGCACAGCTTGGCGAGATTGGCCTAATACTCTAGCCACGCCGGGAACGGTAAGGCCGGCATGGGATAAAGCGATAGCACCGATCACTTTCCAGCGGGCATGTGTTAGCCCCAGCTTTTCAGTTAGAGAATCGCCCTCCGCTATCAACAACCCGTTGAGACGAAATATCGAGAGCACCAGATCCAGAAATAGTATGCGCTTGGGAGAATTCATGCTCCAAAAACCTTTAAATAATCCTATGCCAGCATGTTGTCATTGTACCTTTTTGCAGTTAATTGATCTAATCAGGTTAGTCGAGTGTTACCAGTGAAAGTCTAATCACGACGAAATGATCGATACGTTTTCAAGGTATCTGAAAATTTAAGATAGAAGTACCACCTGCCGGTAAAGTACAATACTCAACGTCAGCTACTTTCATAAAAAAAATGAAGATTAGGTTAGCCAGCTACAGTCTAATTATCTGCTGCTTCTTGGTAACAGACGACGCGTACTCGGATGCTATTCGTGATGCAAATCGGCTCCTCCAAGTGACTGACATAGGCAAGCATTTTGAAGTAACAGCCCAGCTGCAGACGCGCGACATCATAAGAACTTATGTAAGCATTGTCAGTATGTCGCTCGAAGTTACACTACCTGAACAAATTAAAAATAAAATCGCTTCCTGTTATGCCAAGGTTTATGCCTGGGAGAACTTCCAACCTGGCATTGCGCAAATATTTGCGGAAAATTTGAGCCAGAAAGAACTGCGTTTGCTAATTGACTTCTATCGTAACCTCGGCCTTCCTCCTATGGAAATCACGGCCTTTAAGGAGCTGATCAGCAAGTCCGAACAGATACGGCGCATGAGTGCCGAATATATCTTCCTTAACAGCGGTAGTTGCGTCGATCAAGATGCTGGAGTCATTAACGATTATCTCGCCAACCAACAGCAGCCTATCAAAACGGCGATAATTTCTGACTAGAATTTTACTCCTGAAAACGAAGGACTAGTATCAAGGTAGAGTCCGATTTAGACTCGGGTCTATGAACAACAAGCCATCCACCGCGGCTGGAATTAGCCAAGATAAAAAAGAGTGGCTTGAAGCCATAGAAGACATCTATGAGAACTACGGAGTCGAAGGTGTACAACAAATTCTAAGTAGCCTTTCCAACTGGCGCAACGAGCATAGCATCGGCAGTGGCGATGTTGCCGTAAATACCCCTTACCTAAACACCATCCCCCCATTTGAGCAACCCGACTACCCGGGCGAATTGGATATAGAACACCGCATTGAATGTTTATTGCGCTGGAATGCCATGGCCATGGTTTTGCGTGGCCAAGATTCGGGTTCGGGTGTCGGCGGACATATTGCTACCTATGCCTCCGCAGCGACCATGATGGAAGTGGGCTTTAATTATTTTTTTCGTAAAGCCTCCAAGGAGTATGGTGGTGACCTCGTAATACTGCAACCACATGCGGCTCCCGGCATTTACGCCAGATCTTGGCTTGAAGGTGTATTAACTAGGGAACAGCTAGAGAACTATCGCCGCGAACTCCAGCCCGAAGGAGGTCTCACCTCATACCCTCATCCACGCTCTATGCCAAAATATTGGCAAGTGGCTAACGCCTCAATGGGGCTTTCAACTCCAACTGCAATTTACCAGGCACGCTTTGCTAAGTACTTGGAGAACCGTGGGCTTAAACAAAAACTCGGGGGTAAAGTGTGGTGTTTTATCGGCGACGGGGAAACTGATGAACCGGAAGTCCTTGGTACTATTAATATCGCTGCACGAGAAAAGCTTGACAACCTGATTCTGGTGGTGAATTGCAATCTACAAAGACTAGATGGGCCAGTGCGTGGCAACGGCAAGATCATCCAAGAACTAGAAGCGTCGTTTAACGGTTCCGGTTGGAATGTCGTCAAAGTGATCTGGGGCAGCGGCTGGGACAAACTTCTGGCACAAGATGTTAACGGCACATTGCGAAGTCGCATGGAAGAATGTGTAGATGGTGATTACCAACGCTATTCCGTGCTGCCCGGCGATCGCCAACGGGAACACTGGGTTGATGGAAACCCCGAGCTGGAGCGGATGATGAATGCTCTGAGTGACGATGAAGTCAAACAAATTAAGCGCGGAGGCCAGGACGCTCGCAAAATCTTCGCCGCCTACCAGCGGGCAATCACGTCCCAAGAAAAGCCTACAGTAATCTTGATAAAAACCGTGAAAGGCGACGGTATTATCGGCGCCGAGGGCAGCAATACTGTTCACCAGAAGAAAAATATCGATGGCGAAAAACGTATCGCTATCGCCAAGAATTTTGGTATCCCTCTTCCAGATGAAGCCATAAGAAATGCTGAATTTTACAAACCGGTAGAGAACAGTGAAGAAATTACTTACTTGAAGGCTAGACGAGAGGCTTTGGGTGGCCAAATACCAGAACGAAAAAACAGTTGCGCTAAACTTTCACCTCCTCCAATAACAAGCTTCGCATCCTTAACCAATGGTTCTAGCACACGTACCCAGTCCACAACCATGTCACTGGTTCGTATTCTGTCTATCCTGCTGCGCGATAAGTCCCTAAATAAATATATCGTGCCAATAGTGCCGGATGAGGCCCGCACTTTTGGCTTAGAAGCTCTATTCAAGATCGCTGGCATTTTTTCGCTGCAGGGCCAAAAATATACCCCGGTAGATGCCGATACGCTAGTTGAATACCGGGAAGCAGAAGACGGTCAGATCCTTCAAGAAGGTATTTGCGAGACAGGCGCATTAGCGTCCTTTCTGGCTGCTGGTACCGCTTACTCCATTCATAACCTACCGATGATTCCATTCTACTTTTTTTACTCTATCTTCGGGTTCCAGCGGGTCGGCGACATGATCTGGACCTGCGGCGACATGCTATGCCGTGGATTTTTGATAGGTGGCACCGCGGGCCGAACAACACTAAATGGAGAGGGTATACAGCACCAAGATGGACACTCCCAGGTTGTAGCCAACACCTACCCCAACCTAAAGAGTTACGACCCGGCCTTTGCCTACGAACTGGTCGTTATTGTGCGAGAAGGCATCCGTCGCATGTACGAACTGCAAGAAAACATTTTCTATTACATCACAGCCTATAACGAAAACTATGTCATGCCAGCTCTTCCTGGGAAAAATAATATCCACAATGAAATTCTTGCCGGCGCGTACCTTTTAGCTTCTACAAAGTCTCAAAAGAACTCTCAGTTACACCTTCTAGGAAGCGGTTCTATTATGCAACAGGTGTTAGAAGCTCAAGAAAGAATGGAAGCAATGGGATATCAAGTTTCAATCTGGAGTATTACTAGTTACAACGAGCTCTATCGCGAAGCAGAACAATGCGAGCGGGAAAATCGGTTGCATCCTCTCAAAAAGGCTCGGGTTCCTTACGTGAAAAAACTGTTCGACAAGACCAGTGGAGTCTATGTAGCGGTATCTGATTACATGAAGGCTCTACCTAATAGTATTGCTACCTGGATGCCGGAACATTACACAGTGCTTGGAACCGATGGGTATGGTTTGAGTGAATCACGCCCAGAACTGAGAGACTTTTTTGAAATTAATCCAGACTACATCTGCCACGCAGCTCTAGTTGGTCTTTTCAGAAACGGCAGTATTAACAGGAGAGAGCTACAGCAGCAGCTAGCGACGCTAGATATTGATGCGGAGAAAACAGACCCAACGCTGCGTTAAAATCAGATCGAACCTGATTGCCTACTATTGTTACATCTCCGCTGGTTCCACCAGCTCTATCCGCACACCATCGGGCCCCTCAACAAACGAAATACGAATTCCGCGAAAGGGTCTTGGCTCAATCGTGAATTCAACACCGTTAGCTTTCAGTGTTTCTGCTGCCGCGGTAAGATCTTCATACTTCCAGCCTAGATGATCCAGGCTACGTCCCTCGGTTGGGGCCGGTAGCTCATTGGTCCTGGCGACCAACAACCAGATATTCCCATAGTTCAAACCAGGCAAAACTCCGGCAAACGAATCACTTTCGCCACCAAAATTCTCTCCATACCATCGCAGCGTCCCTTCCGGGTCCGGTGAAGATAAGTGCAAGTGATGGATCCCACGCAAATCAGCATCATTAATAAGTTCAATCTTTGTGCCCCAAGGGTCTTCTACAAAGGCAATTTGCATGCCACTGAATTCAATGAAATCCCCAAGTTGAGTGCCGCCATCTTCAGTTAGATTGGATACTACTTCTTCGACATTATTCATCGAGAATCCTATGTGATCGACCCCAGTTCCGACAGAGCCTCCAGTGGGTTCCCTTTCAAAGAAGATCAAGGTGATGTCATCGTACAACACCCTATCTACTGGATAGACCGTACCATCACCTGCTCGGTCAAAGCGCCCAGCTTCACCGCCGAAATGCTTTACGTACCAATTCACAGCCTCCAAGGCATTAGGCGCGGTTAGATGAATATGGTCATATGGTGCTGCAAAGCTTTTAGCGACAAATATCACAGTGAACAGCGTTAAAAGGGAGTATTTTTTCATGGACGCCTCCTTAGTTAATGCGTCATTGAATACATCAGGTAGTTGATGCCTAAGCGGTAGGCAGAGTTCGCATAACGAGTTGGGTAAGCTGGATGGTAGGTATGCTCCCATCCATCCCCCATATCAGAGTTCCAATTAATCAATACCATTACCCGGCCTGTATCGTCCAGAATGGCATGGTTACTGGCGAAGTCGATGCCTTGCTCGCCGTATTCGTCACTTCGGTAAAGCGCTGGTATTAACTGTGGGCCATCAATGTCATAGTACACATGAAAAATCTCATGATCGGGATTAAGCTCGATAATTTCGCGATCAGGAAACACTTGGTTGAAAGCGGCAAAAAAATTATTGTATTGTTGTTGCCCCCAGAAATCGTCGATTAATAGAAACCCCCCCCTTAAAAGATATTCCCGCAAGTTCTCTATTTCACTCGGGCTAAGTATCAGCCCACCACCTTGCCCTACTTCGAGCATATAAAGAAATGGATAGTCGAAAATTGTGTCATCATCGAAGCGCAGCACAATGGGATCACTCATTACGCGGATATTAGTCAAACGAGAAACACCACGTAGGAAATTCATATCAGCATCTGGGAAGTCTATCGACCAAGGACCGTAGCCGAATCCCCTGCCGTAGTACGTATCGAACTGAACCCGAACGAAATTGAATTCCCCGCCTTCATCATAGCCTAGGTCGTAAATCGGATTTTGACTGCTCTGAATTTGCGGATAGACCTGACCCACCACAGGAGGGCCGATCAGAATCCCCAGCGATATTAAAACCAGCCTTGTGAATTGTAGTAGGGTTTTCATCTGCATACTTAGCTTTGGGTGTTGTAAGTGTCTATGGATTAGGGGCTTTATTCAAGCTGTCAGACACCAGTGCCTGATTTTTTTATCGCAGTGACGCACAATAATCTGCATCAGAAATGGCCGGTGTGAACCAGACGTAGTCAAACGCTAGCTGGGACTTAAACTGCTGAAGATAGACCACTGGATCCGCTTCTCCGGGTTCCACTTCCATGAAAGATAGTGTCAGAATATCCTCATTCTTTAGAGTTTTCTCCCTCGCGAGCAGGTAATTCGGCACTCCCAGATCTCGACGTACATGATAATTGCCGGCAACAAGTACTGATAATTTTCCAGCTTCCGGACTCGCCATGCTATTGGCCATATTGTAGTCGCGAGCTTGTTGCACTCTTACCATGGCTGGGAACTGTGATTCCGGCAATAACCCACAATGGCTTTCATCAATATCCAAGTTCAGTTGCTGCATGGTCTCTTCATCAAGGATAGCGATTGCCTCCGGCACTGCGTCTTCGCCGTAGACTTCACTCATGGTTGCATCAGTTATATTGGCACCTGCGACAGGAATGTCGCCCAACACGACGGCTAATACGAGAGGTCCATAAAATCCCCAATCCCATCCGTCCTCATCCCACTTAAGGTGCTCTTTAAGATTCTCTAGGTTAGTCAAGTCATGTCGAGGAATCTGATCGAGCGCTTCCTGGTCATCGCTATCCATCATCTCGAAGGCTACGGCAGCAACGCGCGCCTGTTCAATCAAATGATTCAATACCTTTAACTGCAACGAATGATGATCAGGATTGTCGTGCTTCTCTCCTAATAAAAGATAACGGGCACTATCTATGGCATTGGCAAGATCTTGAACATCAACAAACTGCTCACTGGCACTATGCCAAATTTTTCCTACCAGAGGTTCATCTGTGTATAAGGCTGACTCCCAATCCTGCAGGGGCTGCAGCTGGGAAAATCCAGGGACACCCACAAGTGTGAACACGAAAAGAAGCGCAGTCCTAATCAGGTCCACCCATCTGAATCCATTGTGCATAAATTTCATCGCTCCAGAAATTCTGAAAATAGGCGATCACGGCTAGTTTGTCCGGCTTTCCCAACACATCGACAAAAGCCGGCATCGTTCCGCCAAAGGGGGTGCCACCATTATTTATGACCTGTAACAGCACCGAGTTAGGGTGATGCCAAGCGTGAGCACTACCATTTAGGGGAGGCGGTGGTAGCGAACCATCTTCTAACCGTTGACGCCAATCACTGACTCGACCCTCTGCATTGTCACCATGACAGACCGCACAGTTTTCCGCAAACACTTGGGCTCCAACTAGTACCTGTTCGTTATTATACCACCGGGTAGGCGTTTCGCTTCCCTGGTCACTAAGCTGTCTCGGTGTAGGCTCAGAACAACCAGCTAACAACAGGAAAAACCCAAGAATTAAGTAAACTTTTTCAATTCTTTTCATGGAAATTCACACCACTTTCTTCGGATAGTCGAAGTCTTCAAGGATTGCCCCGCCGGTATTGATATCGGCCCAATAATCTATCGACAAGTGCAATTCTACCAAGCCGCAGGTGGGTACGTTTTCTATATCGGAATTTGTCATTTCGTTAACAAAGTCGGTGACGGTCGGATTGTGACCAACAAGCATAGCCGAAGCGCAAGAATCATTGACATGACTTGCGGTTTTCAAAAACATCGATATTCCGGCGAAATATAATTCAGTGTTACTAATAATAGCTTCAACATCGTAACCGATACTCTCGGCAAAGAGCCGAGCGGTAGTTTTTGCGCGATTGGCCGAACTTGAGATTATACAATCCACTTCTTTGCCACGGTCTTGAAAGCGCGCAGCCATTACCGGCACATCTTTAATGCCTCGGGCAGCAAGAGGCCGTTCAAAATCTTTAAGCTCTGGGTCTTCCCCGCTGGATTTAGCATGGCGAAGCAAGTAAAGGGTTTTCATATCGACGGGAAAATCATTGTTCCATACCAGTCAATCTGTGTTTTCTTTAAAAATTGTTGTCTCGGGCTGCCTTATACCGCAAATAATTCCCTAACTCCAGAAATCTGCTAGCAACTCCACTTGTCCCGAAATCGGAGCATTTTGATAAAGAAAAGCTCAGTAAAGCTATTTATGTTAGTTACCTCTTTAGCTAAGTCATCTTTAACAAGTGCCGAAACACTTTATTACGACATGTTAATACGAAGGGAACACGGAAATGAGACCACTAAGCAGCCTATTGCTTTTCGCTTTATTTGCAGGACTTAGTACGTTGGCAATAGCTCAGGAAGGAAATGGAATTACCCGAGAAATCGAAATGGGAGGACTGTTTACATCAGGAAACACCGAGGGGCAGTCGTTGAATTTTGGAGGAGCCATCAATATAGACCGAGGAAGATGGGACTATAATTTTGCACTGGACGCTCTTTATTCTTCGAGTGAAAGCGAAGTAAAGGGACAGCGTTGGTACACTGTAGCCAGTGCCAATTACGAAATTACAGAAGACAGCTTTTTTCAGACTCGATTCTCCCATGAAGACGATCGCTTTAGTGGGTACGACAGTCAATCGGATTTGACCGCAAACTATGGTGGTCTGTTTTTACAAAACCTACCCGACATGGGTCTGTCGCTAAATGCTGGTCTGGGTATTCGTTGGTCACGACTTGACAATTCTGATTTCGATGAACCAATCTTGCGTTTTGCGGGTGATTTCGATTGGAATGTATCCGAGACGGCCGTTTTCAGCCAGGAGCTGAGCACCGAATACGGCACTGACTCTAATATTTATCGTTCAGAAACCAGCATCGAGACCCAGATATTGGAAAATTTATCGCTACGCTTTTCCCTGAATATTAAACATCAAACTGAAGTACCTCATGGGCGAGAAGAAACAGACACGGAAACAGCCATAACTTTCATAATGAATTTCTAATGGCTTGGCATGCCTATTCTTTCTGGTCTTTTCTGCAGCCCAACGTTTAACTTATCACTGGTCAGCAACCACGGAGCGCGGCTATACTGAAAGTCTGAAATCTCGGGGAGATAGTAATATGCGAGTCGCCTCAACTGTTCTTGTTTACATGTTACTTGCCCCGAGCTCCGCTGCGGCAGATCAGACTGACCCCCGGCTCGACTCTCTGTTTGGTGGCCTACGTGTCTCATCAGATTTAGCAACTCTTCGCGCAGCTGAAAATAAGATTTGGGAAATCTGGCTACAACATGAAAACAGCGATGTTGAAGAGCTCATGCAAATGGGTATACAACGCATGAACCGCCAGCGTTATTCCGATGCGATGCTTATCTTTAATCAGATTATTACGTCTTACCCAGACTATGCTGAAGCCTGGAACAAACGCGCAACACTGCAATACATGGTCGGCAACTTCGACAGCTCTATTGCCGACATCGAAAAAACTCTTGAGCTTGAGCCCCGCCACTTCGGCGCGCTATCCGGTCTCGGTCTGGTTTATATTCAACGCAATGAATTGAACAAAGCCAAAGAAGCGTTCGAGAATTTAATCAGGATTCATCCCAATAGCTCGAACGCGCGCCAAAATCTAGAACTGGTAATCGAAAGACTGCAGTCCAATCTCATTTAGAGAGACCTAACTATCGGAAATCGCTCTGAGTGGGCTCAGTGAAGTCCATAACTCGCGCGCGAATACAACCCTTAAATAATCCACTAACCTAAGCTTCTATGACTCTGGTTTGGTGACCTCAAAGAAGGTAACAACACACTTTTTCCAAGCAGAAAAAAAGGACCTCATTCGAAGTCCTTTTTTTGGTAAATAACTATCTAATCTAAATTACTGGCGACTACCGGAAACACCAAATGCACCAAAGTCGCTACCAAACTCCCCTTCCAGTGAATCACCATCCACTGTACCTGAGAATTCCAGCACCAAACTCTGACCCTGCGCATCGATAGCTGCTTCGAAAGTGATAGCGTTACCATCAAACATGACTCCTTCGATCGGCGCATCACCCAAGCCATCCGCTGACATTGTTCCGGTGCCATCTTCATTCAGAGTCAGTGTAGCGGGGAGGGCTCCCAGTGGCGTGTTCATCTCAACGCCCCACACTCCAACACCTGGAGGAACGGCAGCAGCACATCCAACCAGGATAGCTAAAGAAAGAAGCAACCATCCGTTCATTAATTTTTTCATATTTGTTCCCACCTTTTATTAATTCAACAGCTTAGACTAGTTAACAACGGAAGCTTGGAGTACCTGAGCTAAACTGCGACAGGTTGTTCCTCTGTAATTCTTCCAATCCCCTTTTCTAATTGGCAATGTCTGATTGCTCAACCCAAAGAGTGCCTCAATTGCGAAACGGACCGCCTATTCTCCGGTTAATAGCCGTATAGTCAACTTAAATAAGGTTCCAGAAGCCTTTTCCATCCGAAATACTTGCCGGTCTGGCGCTTCAGAGTATTCACCTAGCTCTTGTCTTCTGCTTATTTGTTCCAATTAATCCAAATAACTGTTGTACCCGACTTATCAAGACGCAATCCCCGTACCGCCTTTGACTGCTGTGTCAAAAGTCAGGTCCAAGCTAGTTCCAGAATCTCGCGGACTTGCTCAGCACTTTCAAGTTTACGTGGGTTCTTGCGCACCACCGGATGCTTAATTGACCGCCTCGCGATTTCATCTAGTTTTGCATACTCTACACCTACTGCCTGGAGATTGGTTGGCAACCCAAGGCCAGCAACCAGGGACCTCACTGAATCTGAAGCGGAGCCTTCTTTGAAGCCCAATGCGCCTATAATCGCTTTTTGTCGCTCCTCAAATTGTTCAGCATTCCAGCGAAGTACAGCGGGCAGCATAACGCATGAGGTGTATCCGTGAGGCACACCACACAGACTGCCCAGAATGTAACCGATGCCGTGGCTCGCCCCATGAGATAGAGTCCCTAAACCACAACAGGCTAGCCATACCGCCTGTTGACTCAGGTTACGCGCTTCGCGATCACCTGAATCAACTTTAGTGCGTGGCAAAGATTCGGCAAACAACCTCATAGCATGCAGAAAATGTCCATCAAGGAAAGGATTCGAATCAAGGGAGCAAAACCCTTCAATAGCGTGATCTAGTGAACGAATGGCAGTCGACAGCCATAACCATTCCGGTGTGTGTATGGATAACATGGGATCATAAATAATGCACTGCGGACACAGATCAACTCCTCGGTAACCTTCCTTTGCGGATCGCGCCCTATCGAGTACTCCCGCATTATTACTAAACTCAGCACCAGATAATGTAGTGGGTACTGCCAGTTGTCGTATTTTTGAATGATCAGAAAATAATGCGTATTGCCCTGCCTTTGGGCCTCGGGTGCCATCTGCTCGCTGCGCGTATTCCAACAGCTCCTCTTCCGATTGAATTTCTTGATCGATAGCGAGCTGTACTACCTTAGTAGCATCGATGATAGAGCCTCCACCTAACGATACCAGCAGATCCGCATCCAACTTGCGGGCTATTTGCGTGGCAGCCAACACATCTTCACGGGGGGTATGCGCGGAAACTTGATCAAAGAGTCCTACACAACGTGGGCCCAGCTGTTCCCGTAAGCCTGCGAATTGATCAGTGCATGTTGCGAGGCTAGATGATGCAATCAACAGTATCCGCTTCGCTTGGCGTTTGTCCGCTAGGCCTTTCAAGACCTCAGCAAAGGGTTCGCCGGTTATTACCGTTTCTAACGCGCTGTAATGAAATTCCATGGGTGGAATAGTGCTAATCTAAGTCGGTGACAAATTCTTAAAATAAGTAAATCACGTTGGCCGGGCATTCTCCCATAGGAGTTACCGATTGCCTACTCGCCTTTAGTCTTAGGTTTCGAAATCCGTTGATGAAGAAAACTGCCTACTATATGCTGCGCTGATTGTTATCCAGCATCAAACAAGAGTCTTGACTGGGGAGCGCACTTCGTAATGTATACTGAAGAGATTGCTACTCAATAGTCCACCAAGGAGATTAAAATGGCGTCTTTCAAGGTAAATGGTGTCGAGCATACGCTAGATGTCGAACCGGATATGCCGCTGCTGTGGGCGATCCGCGATAGTCTAGGAATGACTGGCACAAAATTCGGATGTGGCATCGCTAACTGTGGTGCCTGCACTGTTCACATTAACGGCCAAGCAGTGCGCAGTTGCGTAACTCCGATCAGCGCCGCTGAAGGACAGGAAATTACAACGATTGAAGGTCTTGCGACAGCCGCAGCTGGATCGAATTCGGCTCCCTCCGGTCTCTCTGCCGTACAACAGGCCTGGATTGACCATCAGGTTCCCCAATGCGGTTATTGCCAGTCCGGCATGATTATGGCGGTATCCGCCTTTCTCGCTACGAATCCAAATCCAACAGATGCCGAGATCGATGCAAGTATCACGAATGTGTGCCGTTGTGGCTCCTATCCCCGCGCGCGCAAAGCAATTCGCGCTTTAGCAAACGCCTAGGAGATTAATAAGATGAAAATAAATAGAAGACGCTTCATCTTCGGCTCCGTGTTGGTTGGCGGGGGCGCCTTGTTTACCTATTCGGCCACTCGCCCTAGCCGTCATCGCCAAGCCAATGTGGACCTGGCTCAAGGGGAAGAACGCTATATTACATCGTTCATCAAAATCGAGCCTGGTAACGAAATCACTATCTACGTTCCACACTCGGAAATGGGGCAAGGTATTCACACTTCTCTATCAATGATGGCCGCCGATGAACTGGACGCTAACTGGGAAGAAGTAAACATTGAACAAGCTCCTGCTATTGACCTGTTCGCTAACGGTGACCTAGTTAGGGGCTTTGCTAGTGAATTTGGGGTCCCCGACTTCCTCATGGGCCTGGTCGGCGCATCTGCTTTTGCGGTGGCTGAAATTGGCAACCTCCAGACAACCGGAGGGAGTTCGTCAGTCCGCTTTACTGGTGAACACGGCATGCGCGTTGCTGGTGCAGCCGCGCGAGAAATGCTAATAGAATCGGCTGCAGTGCGCTGGGATGTCCCTGTCGAGGAACTAAGTACTAAACTGAGCCATGTCCATCACAATACTACAGGGCGTTCCTTCAGCTACGGACAGTTAGCAGCCGACGCTGCACGGAAGGAACCACCTGAAAATCCAAGGCTAAAAGGCCGCTCCCAATTCAACATTATGGGAAAGGCGATTTCACGTAACGATATTCCAGCCAAAGTGGATGGCTCGGCGATGTATGGCATGGACGCTCATAGCGACGACATGTTATACGCTGCCATCCGAATGGCACCCGTATTCGGGACCAAACTGATATCCGCTAACTCGCAGCCTGCATTTTCAGTACCTGGAGTACAAGACGTTATCGTGCTCGAGGATTCGGTTGCCGTCGTAGCTGATAACTACTGGTATGCCAAGAAAGCGCTTGAATTAATCGAGACCAAATGGGAAGCCTCCGAAAACGACTCAGTTTCTAGCGCTGATATTGCTACTCGCTTCGATAGGGAATTGGCTAACAGCAATGGCAACAAGGACAAAGAAGTAGGCGATGCAAACGCTGCCTTGAGTTCCGCCGCTGACTATATAGAAGCAAGTTATCGCGTCCCGTATCTTGCCCATGCAGCGATGGAGCCCATGAATTGTACCGTACACATCAAAGGCGACACGGCAGATCTGTGGACCAGCACCCAAGATGCGCTAGGTATAAAGGGTCGGGTCGCACGCATTGCTGGCCTAAAGGAAGATAATGTGGCTTTTCACCAAACCTACTGCGGTGGAGGCTTCGGTCGACGTCTACCTTTTAACTGGAACATGATCGATCACGCAACACTTATCGCCAAAAAGTTCAACGTTCCGGTCAAAACAATTTTCAGCCGCGAAGATGATATGCAACAGGACTATTATCGTCCTGCCGTGCACAGTAACTTCAAGGCAGCTTTCGATACGGTAGGGAATGTAACAGCCTGGCACAACCGCTTCACGGGACCAATACAGACACCTGGCTCTTCACACATTCCCTACTCCATCGAAAATCAGTCAATAAGGGTGGTCGACGGTGATACTCATGTGCCAATAGCAGCCTGGCGCAGTGTAGACCATTCTCAACAGACCTTTTTTACAGAATCATTTACCGATGAGATCGCCCACCGAGCCGGAAAGAATCCTTATCAGTTCCGGATGGAAATGCTCCAAAAGCACCCCCGTCATCGCAAGGTATTAGAAGTGGCCGCCGAAGCGGCGGGTTATGGGCAGTTTCTATCAGAGGGCCATGCTTTGGGCATTTCGGTCCAAGAAAGCTTCGGCAGTATCGTGGCAGAAGTTGCAGAGGTATCAATGGATCTCAATAACCGACCAGTGGTACACAAGGTCACCTGTGCCATTGACTGTGGATGGGCGGTAAACCCGGATACGGTGGAAGCGCAGATCGAGAGCGGCATCATCTTCGGTCTAACCGCTGCGATGTACGGTGAAATCCGGATCGAGAATGGGCATGTCGCCACCGGCAACTTCCCTGATTACGAGATGGTGCGCATGGCGACCACGCCCGAAATTGAGGTTCACATCGTTGAATCCGGCGAGGCACTGGGTGGTCTCGGTGAACCAGCAACTCCACCTATAGCTGCAGCGGTAACCAATGCAATCTACATTCTTACTGGGCAACGGGTGCGCGAACTTCCGATCTCGAAACATAATTTTTCGAGGACGACGCCAGTAGCTACTGTGTAATATGAAAGATCATAATAGGGTCACGTTAAGTGGCCCATTTTGATTTAGGGTTTTAAGTCAAAGATTCAGAGCCGCCCGCAGCTCGACTGCCGTTAGTCCACGCACATAAACTTCAGTACCACGATCAAACTCACGGGCTCTTTCTAGACCACCAACAATTACAGGATCAAAGCCGGCATCGCGAACTAATTGAACGACTGTCCCTACGGCTTCTTCGTCATCACCAGCGATAGGTACCCCTATTAACTCGCCTGAGCGATGGGCTTCACGACTTACCTCGACAGAACTGATCGCATTGAACGCCCTGACCAACCGGGTCCCTGGCAGGTATTCAGCCGAAGCGACCCCTGTGCCACGGGCTATGGCTTCATCTGCCATAGGGCCGTCACGATCGGCTCGTGGGTTACCGCAATCGATAACAATCTTACCTGCCATTGCCGCAGCATAATCTCGGCCAATCTGTGGTAACGCCCCATAGGGAACGGCTATTAAAATGACTTCACCAAAAGCAACTGCATCAGCTGGATAACCTGCATGCGCTCTACCATTTGACTGCTCCACCAAATTATCCAGCTGCTCTGGGTTGCGGGAAGAAAAAAACACCTCGTGTCCAGCTTCGGCGAGCCGCAGTCCTACCGCTCCTCCCATACGACCGGACCCTATGATACCTATTCGCAATGAGTTACTGGTTTGGGCTCTAAGAACTCCTGCAAATAATCCACTTCCTAGGGCAATACCCAAACACATCAGCGACCGACTAAAAGTGCGTCTAGAAAAGCGGGGAAGCTTACTATTCTTCATGCTGTTTCCTTTTATTGTGAAATTGGGCTTAGCTCCTGAATGCTGAAGCAGTAAACATCTTTGAGAGGTTGAAGTCAAAATGACCGTAAAACAGTTAGTCTAAACGTTTGCTGAAATTTGTCCCTCTTCAATCCATTGCTACTTGGGCTTTACAGACTCCTAATGGTTTTCGAGCGTGCTACACTGTGCCTTGTTTTCTAGCACAAGCGACTAATTTCCGTGCTCATCCTCGCTCTCGGCCTGATTCTATTTTTTATCCCACACTCATTGCGTGAGTTAGGGTTCCGTGAAAAGGTCATCAGCAGTCTACCGTCGCAGAATGCTTATCTAGGGCTCTACTCTATGGTAGTCCTTATTGCTGTCGGACTTATCATATGGGGTAAATCTAGCGCTCCTTTTACCATGGTCTGGCAGCCGATCTTTCAGCTACGCTTTATCAGTCATGTTCTGATGATCCCGGCCTTCGTCTTGGTAATCGCCGGTAATACACCCACTTCTTACATGAAAAAGCAGCTTCGTAATCCCATGGTGTTGGGTCTGACATTTTGGGGGATTGCTCATTTATGGTCGAACGGAGACCTTGCGTCGATACTGCTTTTTGGCAGTTTTGCCGTATGGGGCTTTTTCAAATTTATAACCCTCGGCTTAACACAAGGCTGCGTTACGAAAAAACCGTCTATCTTCTGGGATATAGTTTCCATTGTTATAGGTCTTATCTTGTATTGGGTTGTCGGTGTCTATCACGGAGAACTGTTTGGGGTGGGTTTGAGTCTTGTATAAACAAGTTATTTGGATATTCTTATCAACGAGCCTCTTGGTTAAGGGTATATCTGCTTTTGCCCAGGATGAATACTTCCCCCAGTGGAGTGGAAACTGGATCGCGGACGGCACCTTTTTCCAGATCGAGATATCAGTCAAAAATAATGTCATGGTAGTTAATCAGGTCGAATCCCTAGGATTCATGTGGACTAATCAGAATGGCGAGGTCGATGGCAAAATCGCTCAGGTTGAAGTGGAATACGCTGGTGCCACCGGAATCGTAATAGCGGAATTAATCGAACCCAACATGGCTATCGTGACTGCTTCGACTTGTGTTCCAGATTTCATGGTTGTATGCGCGTTGACAAAGGGTCGTCAGGCAATATTCAGGAAAGTGGAAGAGCCCTGAGTGTATTTAAATTTCCGTGCTGGATTTGACCACCTTACCTAAAATTCCGTAATCGAGAGCTTCCTCCACACTCATCCAATAGTCTCTGTCAGTGTCTTCAGCTACCCGCTCCAGAGGTTGGCCAGTCTCATCGGCAATCAACTGGTTGATGCGTGTTTTCATCTTGACTATCTGTTCCGCCTGGATGGCTATATCGGTGGCATCACCTCGGGAACCCCCGGAGGGTTGATGCACCAGAAAGCGAGTATTTGGTAGGGCAAATCTGTTTTTTTTCTTTGCTGCTAGGAAGATAGTAGTTGCGGCGCTCGCTACCCACCCAGTACCAATGATTTTAACATCAGGTTTGATAAAGTTGATCATGTCATAGACAACGTCACCTGATTCCACGTGACCGCCAGGCGAACTGATATAAATTATGATTGGATCGTCACTCTCAGCGGCCAACGCCAGCAGTCGTTCAGTTACCGAGCGGGCAACCTTCTCGTCAATTTCACCGAAGATTGTTATGGTGCGGGACTTGAAGAGCTTCTCATCCAGGAACCCTGAACGCCCGAATGATTTGGATTCTTTGCTGTCTTCGTCGGACATATTAGGTTCCATCTGCTGGTTAATGAATGCTAGAACAGCCTAACAGGAATTAGCTGCAGGGTTGTTGATTTACGCGAAGATAAGCGATGATTTTCCATAAGTCATCCTCGCCTTCCGGAAAATTAGATCCGAAACCCACCATACGCGTGCTAGGCACACCGGTTGTTACTATGTCAAAAATTTCCTGATCACTGCTTCCGTGTTTCCATTCGCAGTCAAACAGGAATACTGCATCAGTAGGTACTGGCGTGGTCTTGTGGCAGTACCCAGCGCAAGTACCAATGAACAGAGCCTGGCCTCGGTTGACCGCTTCCTGATCCTGCATGAAAGCCTGCACTACGGTTAGCTCTTGGGGCACTGGTTCACTTTCACCACACCCACTTAAACCCACCACAACGAGCAATGCGCAACTGACGGAAAGATACTTCATTAAAGATTCCTCTTGCATATCATTTTCAAAAAGAGATGAGGCCAACGGTCAGGCAGCATAAAACACTACAAGTAACAGTTTCAAGCTTCATGAAACTTTCTCTACCCACCTCTGACTAGATTTCTTTAGACCTTGCCTTCCGGGGAGAAGCCGGCATCATGATTCTCCGATCCGAGCGGTTTAAAGGTAATCAGCAGTTGCGGTAGCAGCGTTAGGGAACCGGTAAGCGCCACCAGCATTGCAAGACTGGTAAGCAGACCGAATACAATGGTCGGAACAAAATTCGACAGAGCCAAGATAGAAAATCCAGCAACAATGGTCATGGACGTAAAATACATGGCTCGACCAATACTGTTATGACAGAAGAACATCGTTTCCCGGTAGTTACCAAACCTGGAGTACTCACGCTTGAAACGGTGCATGTAATGGATAGTGTTATCGACTCCGATTCCCACAGAAATTGCTGCAATAGTTATAGTCATGATGTCCAGCGGTATGTTTAACCAGCCCATGACGCCAATCACAAAGGCCGCTGCAATGGCATTAGGAATAATACAAATTACGGCGATGGATAAAGAGCGGAACAGTGTCAAGAACATCAGCATGATGGCAAACATTACCACGCCCAAAGTGAGGATCTGTGAACGGAATAAGCTTTGTAACACATTATCGTACATCACTAGGATGCCGGTTAATCTAACTTGGCTATCTTCAAATCCGAAATTTTCTTCTACACCTCTTTCTATACGCTGCAATAATTCATTGCGATTCAAATCCTCCGCTGACTCTATTACCCGCACGTTGTAGCGCAGCTGGTTCTCTTCAATGGAAACAAACGGGTTCAACACAGTTTCTTTCAACGTTTCCGGAATGCGACTATATAGCAGAGCCCACAACAATCCATCTATGGGCTGATTGGCGTTTAACTTTTCTGCAAGTTGGATTACGGCTCCAAAAGAAATCACCTTGCCAGTTTGTGGATCCGCATCCAGGAATTCGTGTATGGCCTTTACCTGGTCCATCTTAGGAGCTGTGAACCAGTACGCATTATCGGCGTCTGGATCAGTACTAACGTTATCAAATCCCCCAAAATCATCTTCAAAGCCATCTTCGAATCCGTCGCTTGTTTCAGGCAAATCGACCACTACATCGAACGAGAGCGTACCACCGAGCTTGTCATCGAAAAGGGACATGCCCTGAAAAATCTCCGTGCTCTCTCGGAAATAATCGATGAAACTGTTTTCCACTCGCAATCGAGTCAAACCTGCCACGGCGAATACCACCAACAGAGCATAAATAATGAGAATGTTCCCACTCAGCCTGTCAGTAAGATTGGCTAGTGCGCCGGTTAAATTCAGCCGCAAGTCTCCTGACAACTGAGTGTCGTCGACTTTGAGGGAAGTCATCACTGATGGAAATAGCGTGAATGCAACCAACAGCGCTGTTGCCACACCCATCATCATCATCCAACCAAAGGTAATAATGGGCAAAATGCCGCTAACAACTAGTGAGCCGAAAGCTACAGCTGTAGTAAGAGCAGTGTAAAGGCACGGCCTGAACATACTTAATACAGCATGTCTTAAGAGCTTATCGTGGTTACTGAAGTGGCGGGTTGCCCGAAGCTCCCGATACCGCACCATAAGGTGAACAGTCAGGGAGATAGTGATAATAAGCAAGAGGGAAATGAAATTGGAAGACACCACAGTTACGCGCCAATCCATAAGACCCAATGTACCAACCATGATTATACCTGCCACTGCGCAGCAGCCGAGCGGTATCGCCACCCAGCGCACCTTACGAAAAATCAGTCCTAGAGCAAAGATAATTAGAGCAACTACGGCCAGGCTGAAGGTGCTCAGATCGCCTTGTACGAAAGTCACTAAGTCATCAGCAATCATGGGCGCACCTCCCAAGTAGATCTGGGCGCCATCACGATAATTCCCTAATGTGTTGCGGATAGCTTGGATAATTTCATGCTGTCGATCAGCAGCAACGATACTGTACTCGGCGTATTGCGCTTCAACATCACCCAGTTCCAGCTCTTCATCGGCGGTAATCCCACCACCTCGAGCCAGGCTTCTTAGTTCTGTTCGTCTATTAACGAGTAATTGCAGCGTTTCGTCGATGGAGAAACTCACTAGCAAACTCGCAGTCTGGCCGTCAGGACTCACCATCGCATTACGAAATATAGGGCTGTTTACAATTTCTTCCCGCGCTAACTCAAGATCCTGTTCCTCATCCATGATGGTTAGATAATCTTCAGAGATTGCTGTCAGCGGTGTATCTCCAAACAGTGGGACATTCAGAATACTGTCCACAGTTTCGACTCGGTCTATGGTCAGCAAATCATCCCGCAACTCAGCTAAGCGACTTAACTCTTCGCGCTCAAAGAGATTACCTTCCGGTGTATAAGCCACAAGAACTGAATCTCGTACACCATAACGGGTGTTGATCAGTCGGGAGAACTCAAGATCAGGATCATCTGCCAAAAGCAGCGAGTCCGCTGAAGCATCCAAGCGAAAATCCTGAGCATGCCACGCGAAGAAAACCACCAACAGCAGCAAGAAAGAGATAGCCGTGGCTGGATTGCCAAACACAAAATCACTATAGCGCTTGGCCACGGTGGAAGTCATATCATTCTACAAGATTCCAATTTCGCAGGACTTACAGGACTTACAATATACTTCAGTGGGCATAATATTACGATTCTCTGTTGGTCTGTTGAATGGGCAATAACAGGAGAGCGGCCCAGCACCTATTCAACTCTTTTTTATCTTTAGATTACCTTTTGCGACAGCAGTAAAATCAGCTAAAACTGATGCTAGCCCTCCACTCAAATCCCAAAATCTCTCTTAATTTACAACTCAATCACGATTCTAAAATGCCAGATTTTAAAGTTTCAAGCAACAAAGTTTTGAGGCCTAAGATATCTTTTAACTTATTGATATTTATATATATTTATGTTCTTTGGAACTCTAAATCTTTGTGCAATTTTCTGTAACACCGACCAGCTATTAGCTGGGATTACAGTTTTATACTTGTTATTATATAAGCGGCAATATTAAGTAATACACCAGCAAAGGAAGAGATCGACACTGACAGGCCTTAATATGAAATTACTAGGCAAACTATACATACTCGGTGTTTTGGTTTTTACCCCACTATCAGTAGTAGCTGACGAGTGGCTTCGGTCTATTCCAGATTTTCAGCTCACCGATCATTTAGGTGTTATGCACGAACTTGATGACTACAAGACGTATGATTACGTGGTTTTCTACGTTCATGGAGTTGGCTGTCCGATCGCCCGCATTGCCTTACCAAACTACCGGGAAGTCAGAGATACCTACGCAAACAAGAACATCGGATTCAGTATGTTTAACTCCAACATACAGGACGATCTTCCGCGTATCGCTAAAGAGGCCCAGGAATTTAGTATCGACTTCCCCATCATTAAAGATGAAGGACAGAAAATCGCTAGGGCCCTGGGTGTCGAGCGAACCGCTGAGGTTTTCGTCGTCAATCCCCGCACACAAGAAGTGCTTTTTCGAGGCCCTGTTAATGACCAGGTTGGCTATGAAACCCAGCGCGTGAACGCAAGCGAACATTACTTGAAAGACGCCCTGGATATCATCGTGGCAGGAGGTACCGTTAACACAGATGATATGCCTGATTCCAAGGGCTGCCTGGTGGCGTTCTTCGATAACTAAATATGTACAAATAAAAATAGGACGTAAGTCGTCCTTTTTTGGGTAGGTCCACCCTAACCACTATTGCGTCGATATATAAACAGAAGTATCAAATAAGCTCTTCAAGGAGTTTCCCCATGAGTCGGCTTTTACGCGCAATAGGTATCATCTCTTCCCTAATCGGAATTACATTTTCAACCGCGCAAACCCAGGATACGGGAGCTTCAGCTTCAAAAGAACAAGACGCCGAAACTCGGCCAATCGAAGAAATAACCGTATTAGGCGAGAGAAGCTTCTATACCCTGCGTCTAGAGATCGAAACTGCTGAAGAAGAGGTGTATGGCCTTTTCAATGAACTGAATACCAATGATGACTTCGATGTTACGTGCACTTGGGAAGTCTACACTGGCTCTCATTTCAAGCGACGCAGCTGCATGGCTGCTTACCTAAGAGAAGCCCAGGCTGAAAATACTCAAAACTATTTAAAGGGCATCGACGTGCAACTTGACTTACCCGGAGTCAAAGGCGAGGTGCGTGACCAGACTCTCGCAATGGAGGCTGAGATGACCCACCTTGCCCTAAGCAATCCTGAGTTTGCTCAAGCCCTCATAAAACTTGCTGAATTATTTGGTATTCTCAATGCGAAGAAAGCAGCAAACCCGCTCAATTTCGGCCAATAAGCTTTGACTCGAGAAATTAGATAATCCATCGCCAAAAATTCCTGTGTTCGCAATGAGATAACCCTTGGAAAGTACCTCATACAATTCCATTGCGAACCTTGTTGCCGATTTCACCATCGTAAAAAGAAAAATCCTGTTTGTTTTAGCAAGCCTGTTGACCATCCTGCTTGCTAGCGGCATTTTGCGAATTACTTTTGATACCTCGCTAAATGCTCTGCTTACTCGCAGTGATCCTTACCTTAACGAACTCGAAATATTGGAGAACGAATTTCCAATGCCAGTTGAAGTCCATTTTGCGTTTGTTGCCGATGAAGGGCAGCATGTATTTACACTCCCTATACTAAGGGCAATCAACGATCTCGGTGAGCGTTACACAGAATTGCCTTTTGCCATCAGTACCATTTCCATAATCGATTACGTGTATCCGGAAACGCAACGCAAGTTGTTTACAAGACCCATTGGAGAATACACACAAGTAGCTTTGGACACCTTATTGGAGGAAGCAGTTACAAACCGACTGCTTACGGCTAACCTTTTATCCCCTAATGGTGAATTGAGTTTCGCGATCATTAACCTTGACGCCAGAGAGGCGAGCAGCACCCAACGCCTTGAAATCGCCGACGCAGTCCTAGCACTTAGGGACGAAATGAGGGGTCTGCATCCAGCAGTGTCAATTCAGGCTAATGCCGATGTATTGCTAGAAAAATCCAGTCAACAGGCCATGATTGACGATCTTACGGCATTAATGCCGATCACCATACTAATCTGCGTGCTAACTATTTGTTATTGCTTCAGATCGGCCACGCTTGGTATTTGCATTCTGACCCATACGATATTCACGATCCTTTGCACCATAGGTGCACTAGGCTATCTGGGATTTGCTTTCAATAATATTTCCATTATTGCGCCTCTGGTAGTCGTAATAATCTGCGTCGCCAATAGCGTCCACATTATTTCCATATATCTGCAGGCCCTGCATAAAAGAGATTCTAAACCAGACGCAATGCAGTACAGCGTAGCCTATAATTTTCAACCAATCACTCTGGCTGCATTAACCACCGCTATCGGTTTTTCCTCACTGAACATGTGTTCTTCTCCGGCGATTCAGGATTTCGGGCGCATCGTGGCCATAGGTATCTTTTTCGCTTACCTACTCACTCTCGCTATATTACCTGCACTGTTGATCCGCTCCTCTCATTCACTCTCAAAGTCATTAACTGCTCGCCCACCTTTCCTCCAGAATCACCTGCAAACCTTAATCAACCTTACGCAGCGCCGGGACGGATTCATCTTCTGGTTCTGTAGCGGCCTGGCAGTAGTGACTTTGCTTATGCTGCCAATGAATGAGACCAACTTTAACCGACTAGACTTTATTGCAGCTGATTCCGATATCAGACAGTACTACGACGAAGTTACCGAGAAGATGAACCGCGGTCCTGCGTTAACTTATGGCATTGATATGGGAATCAAAGATACGGCAATCGAGCCAAGTTTTCTGCGGGAACTTGATGAGTTCGTTGCTTGGCTCTCAGATCAGCCTGATATCGAATCGGTGGCGAGTACAGTTGAGATCGTAAAAACTGTTGGCCGCATCGCCAATAGGAATAACGAAGAGTTCTTTCGTATTCCGGATACTGCCGAAAGCGTAAATAACTACCTGAACGCCTATCGCCTAGTAGAGTCGGAAGATTTTTCGCTTTCCAACTTTCTTAACCGCGACAACTCTCTGACTAATTTCTTCGTCAATACCACTCCCATGACCAACCAAGAATTAATTGATCTGGATTTACGAATAACAGATAAGTTCAATAGAGATTTTCCCGAACTCACACTCATTCATGGCAGTGGTGTACTTTTATTCGCTCGCATGGATGAGCTGGTCACCATTGAGTTACTCCTGGGCTATTGTCTGAGCCTATTGCTAATCACCGTAAGTTTGATGATTGGTTTACGCAGCATCTACTTTGGTATATTGAGCATCTTACCCAACCTACTGCCGGCTACCATTGTCTTTGGCATTTGGGCACTATTTGTGGGGCAGTTGGATCCTTTCGTGATGATGCTTTTTAGTATCAGTATTGGTTTGGTAGTGGACGACACGGTACACATTTTGAGTCACTACCTAGACGGTCGTCGAAACGGCTTAGGTAAACCCTATTCGATCAACCAAGCTATCCTGGTGGCGGGTCCTGCGTTGACAATTACAACACTGGTTTTGGCATTGGGGGTTACTATACTTATTGGTGCAAATACTATTTATTTTCAACAAGCGGCGAAACTGTTGGTACCGATCGTGGTTTTAGCTCTGATATTGGATCTATTGTATCTACCAACAATCCTAAAACGCTTCGACAATAACTTAAAACCCGATTTAGCAGCACTTTCCTGAGGACTAAAGCAGCAACTTGAGTACCTTTGACCAGTAGATTCATAGCCAATTAAAGCTACAATAAATAATCTATTGACGAAGGTATTCCATAAGAACAACATTCGGGGAATCTCCCTAGGATTCCAAACTATATTTTTGGTGGAGGAACACGATGAGTGATTACAAGAAGACATTGAGCAGAAGAGATTTTAATAAGACCAGTACTGTCGCCTTGATGGCAGCAACACTTGGCACACTAGGAGCAAACAAGATGGCATCAGCCCAAACTCCAGCCAGCGAGCTGGAATCTAACTACCTCATGGAACTGGCCCTGGATGTGGCTGACCAACTGGATGCCGGTCACACCAGAATAGCACCGGTCACCGGCGGCTCCTTCTCTGGCCCTCGCTTGAAAGGAACCGTGCGTGACGGAGGCGCGGACTGGATCACTCAGGTATCCGGACACAGTAGCCTGGACGTCCGTATTACACTCGACACCGACGATGGTGCCGTCATTTATATGACCTATAAAGGTGTCGTAGCACGCAGTGATAATGGCCTGTACTGGCGGGTAACACCGGTATTTAATACCGCCTCTGAGAAATACGACTGGCTAAACCATATCGTTTGTGTCGGCAAGAACAAACAGATCGAGGGTAAAGTTGCTTACGATATTTTCGAGATTTTATAGAACCGAACAGAGGGTTTGTTAGACTGTATTAACTAGATTTTGGCATGTTCTAGATAAATATTGGTCACCTTGCAATCAATTCTGGGCGAAAAAAACCCGACCGTTTTTCACAAACGATCGGGTTCCTTTTATTCCTTAACTGGTTAGTTTGTTTTTTTGTACTAATCGTCTCCGCCTTGATCAACATTCTTCCAGTTGACAACACCAAAAAACATCTCATCCCAACTTTCATTACCCCAATCTACATTACGATCTGGGTTGGGGTTACTTGGGTTCTGCGAAGAATTATCCCACGCTGCTACAACTGTAATCTTCGTTCCGCCGGGGACAAATTTGGGCTCTTCATACGTATAGCTGAGCTGCCAATTGTAGTTATATTTGGCAACATTAATTAGTTCTTCAGTAGAACCGTCTGGATAGTCTGCGACGAAACGCATCCTCTTTCCACGAAAATGCATGTGGGGTAGGAAACTGTGTATGTGCGCATCCTCCCGAATGACTATATTGGCGGTTTGCTCAAAAGCCGGATCATGCGCAGGGATTGTGGTCCAAGAGTTTGGAAATACACACGCACACTGCCCCGACATTCTCTCTTCCGGGACTTCACCTTCCGGATAGAACCAGACTCCTACCTGACTTCTGTCCACTGTTTCACGGCCATTAGGTGTGTAATGCATGTTCAACCTAAGAAGTGAACCAGCCTTGAGTAAGCCTCCCGTATTAGGAGGAGCTAAATCCGGAGTGTCTCCTGGAATGTATGCCGTAATATCAGCTTTGTCAGGACTACTGCTACCGAGAAAACGACGCTGCTGCCCAATTTCTTCAGGGAACTGCAGATCGTTAACTGTATGGTGAAGTACCGATCGGTCTCCAGCAATTATCTGACTGCCTCGTACCCAACGGTCCGTGGGGATATCAAATGTCACTTCTGTGTTCACGAAAACCCCATTACCAGTCGCAGGAACCGTAGTGGCCGGAATATCGAGAACAATATCGGGCTCACCAAATGCCCACTTGGATTCAGGCCATGTCAGCTCAGCAAGGAGATCTGCTTCTCCGTCTTTCGGAGCGCCAGCGTCCACCCAAGCTATGATGTTGCGAATATCCTGATCATCGACCAGGCGGTCATTAATGAATTCACCAATGTGACCATCGATTTGTCCCGGGGGCATGCGACGCGTCATTAACACTTCACGAATCATTGGAGACCAGCCCTGGATCATAGTGTGGCTATCCATGGCAAACGGTGCCACTCCGCCGTCTCGATGGCAAGTTGCGCACTGCTCCGCTATTACCGGTGCCACATCTTCCGAATAAGAGATAGCCAATTTTTGTGGATATGTCACAGCTTCGCCAGAAAAAGCGACTAGTGAATTACTTATTTCACCGCCAGCCAGGATTTCTTTGATAGCCTGCTCGGCACTAGACACAGGTCCTTTGTACAAAACGGTGAATTTCTTTGGATCAAAAAGAAGGACTTCGCCAACCCGAGATATACCCAGCGCTTCTGAGATCACTCGAGCATCATCCATAAGGACAGGGATATCAACACCATATTCCTCTACCTGCCCCTTAACCGCCTCGCGGTTAAGATTACCCATTGGGTTGATCATCATAAATTCGATGCCCTGACTGTCATAATCAGATTTTAGCGAATCAAAGTCATCTATTGCTCCAGCAACGGTGTCACTGCCATTTGCCTGAACGAGCAATGCAATGGCTGCATGGTCATCGTACCAACTCATGCCATGGTGATAACCTTGTTGGTCCAGCAGGGAAAAATCACCCACTCTCTCTTGCGCACTGCCGAAAACAGGAACAAGCAACAAGGAAATACAAAAAATGCTTACTTTCTTCACATGACTCTCCTTAATCATTAATTCTATTTATCTATTCTCTGCTGGCCCCGTTTTACATAGCTGCCGATAAATTAGAGTAACCAGAACAGATAGCCTAACCCGAACTAAAATCTTGATTCCCAAGCCTACGAGTTAACGCCTAGCCAGTCAATAATTACTCAATCGGCCTACCGCAAAGATACCTTGGCTTAACTCAATGAAATTATGGATTTATCTCACCATCAGCGCCTCGTAATAACGCGAGCAATTTGGGATAGAGCACAGGGTTAGCCATCAGCAGATTGCGGTCATAAAACTGTGGATCGGCACCATCGGGAACTTGTCCGAAATGCCCACACTCCGCCCCGGCCTCAAGAGCAATTAGACGCGCCGCTGCGAAATCCCATACGCTGAGGCTTTCATAGTAACCATCCAATCGTCCACAGGCCAGCCAACAAATGTCTAGCGATGCGGATCCGATTCGACGAATATCGGCGCATTTTTCAAGAACGACTTCCATTCGCCTTATCATAGGTTTCAGTCCTGACTTCTCGTATGGGAAGCCCGTTGCAATAATGGCCTTACCTAACTCTTTTTCTTCACCCACGCGAACCAGTTCTCCGTTTAGAAATGCTCCATTGCCTTTGTCTGCCACCCACATCTCATTGGTAAAAGGGTTAAATACAACGCCGATCTTTACCTGATTTTCTTCCGAATAGGCAATTGATACAGCAGAGTGATTATGCCCATGAGCGTAGTTGACCGTTCCATCGATGGGATCAACGATCCATACAGGCTCGTCGATAGATTCGAGGCTCCCCAGGTCTGGTGATGATTCTTCTGATAGCAACAGGTGATCGGGAAATGTTTCCTCTATACCCTTTCGAATAAGTTGATCTGCTTTAAGATCGGCACCAGTCACCATCTCCAGGCCATCTTTGAATTCGCGTTTCACGGTCTCTAGGCTACGATAGTCAACGATGAGCTGCCCGGCTTCCCGGGCGAGATTAATGGCAAAGGATGTGAGATCAGTCATAACTCGCTACTGCTCGCTAATGATGGTTGAGTACCAAGATTATACAGGCTGAGCGCACTGCAAGGCATCACAGTCCAACCCTAGTGGCCGATAATTGGAATATTATGAAGGACGCAAACATAGCATTGAAATACTCTTTATTTGCTTGTTTTGCCACATGCGCGAACCTTCTAGCCCAGGAAATCTCCATTCGTCTTTATGTCGGGGTTTCCGCGTTAATTATTGCGATGGCAGCTGGCACAATCGCAGGCTGGGTGAGCAAGTACCTGTTGGATAAGCATTATATCTTCGCCTTTAAAACTAGCTCCTATGGGGAAGACCTGATCAAGTTTTTGGCTTACGGCCTGACTGGAATACTAACCACTTCAATTTTCTGGGGTTTCGAACTAACCTTTGAATACCTCTTCAACACTAAACTAGCTCGTTACCTCGGTGCCGTCATCGGACTGTCCATCGGATATGTAGTAAAGTATCACCTAGACAAACACTACGTATTCTCGGAACAGGAACCTTGATGGAATTGCATGGCTGGGGGCGCTATCCGC
>Ga0209034_10000152_pt1 | contig 34793 bp, 35 predicted proteins | sample MarorgKNORR_S2LV_2_FD_188219 | JGI IMG/M metagenome (GOLD analysis project Ga0209034, IMG submission 188219) | Marine microbial communities from the Southern Atlantic Ocean, analyzing organic carbon cycling - 250m_A/KNORR_S2/LV (SPAdes) (version 2) | ecosystem: Environmental > Aquatic > Marine... | reverse complement strand
AGCGGCGGGGGAGCATATAGAAGTCCTAACGTTGAATCGGCTACTGTAAACTCATCATCGATATACATAATTGAGGTGAACCCGAGGGGCAGTCGGACAATACCGTTCATATCAAAAGTTACTGGCCTTCCAGTAGCGAAGATAGCAACACGAGTGATGCTCGGTGAGAAGTTGTCAGACTTAGGTTACAAGGGCGGGCTATGGCCAAAACAGGATTTAGTAGGTATTAAAGCCCCTGTGTTCTCGATGGCGAAATTAGTAGGAGTAGATTGGTTCTTAGGTCCGGAGATGAAGTCTACAGGGGAAGTTATGGGAGTAGATGTAGATTTTCCGAAAGCATTATCAAAAGCTTTGCTGGCAGCGAATTTAAGTTTGTCAAAAGGTTCTGGAGTATTGTTGAGCATTGCAGATACAGATAAGTCTGAGTCGACTGCAATGATTCGATCACTGGTTGATGCTAAATGCGACCTATATGCAACGGAAGGGACTGCGGCAATGATAACGGCTATGGGTTTTCCGGTCACTATGACAACGAAAAAATTGAACGAAGGACATCCCAACGTTATTGATGTTATAGAAGACGGGAGCGTAAAAGCTGTCGTAAACACAGTTACTGGGTCCACTAACGTTCTTCGAGACGGCTTCGATATTCGGAGAGCCGCCGTTGAAAAACGTATTCCTTGTTTCACATCTTTGGATACCGCAAGGGCTGCTGTAGAGAGTCTTCTGGATGATGAAGGTAGCTACAATGTGCAGCCTACGGTAGAGTATCTATCATTTAAATGATCTACCAGTCCATTTCAGTCCCGATACCTAACTGTTTGGCGGTATCATATGCTAGTTTGGCTGCTGCGACGTCTGCTACTCCAGTGCCCATTAATTTGGCATATATGATTTGATCGTTGTTATCTCGGCCTGATTGGTTGCCGGATACAATGTGTCTCAATTCAACTAATTGACTCCACTGAATGATTCCTTGATCGACGGAACTTGATAAATCTCCGGACTCAATTGGAGCTTGTTCTATAGAGTCAACTACTATTTTGTGTGCTCGTTTTATTGTTAAGGTATCTACTTCGTTCGCTCTCCACGTAGTAGGGCCTGCGGCTACAAGAGTGGTGCCAGATGATATCCAATCTCCGTTTATTACGGGATCCATAGTTGCGGCTATACAGATTACTAGGTCGGAATTCTTGACCGTTTCTTCTGCTGATTTTGCTGATGTGACCGGTATCTGGAGCGAAGTGCTCATGTTTTCAGCAAATTGCTGTCGGCTAGATTCAGTACGGCTAAAAGCCAGAATGTTGGCAATGTCTCGTACTTTGGAAACAGCTTCTAGTTGAGTTGCTGCCTGGTATCCTGTTCCAATGATTCCGACTGTCATGTTGGACTTAGTAGTCAAATATTTTGACGCCACGGCGGTGGTGGCACCTGTCCGTAATTGCCCTAGGCGATTGGCCTGGGTATAGCATAATAGCTTCCCTGTTTCGGCATCATAAAGGCTTACTTGAAAAGAATATTGTCCCTTCACAACCGTGTAAGTTTTGACTCCGAGAACGCCCTCATAAAATAACCCCCCTCCCATAACTGCGAGCATTCCGCCGCTCGCTATGATCTTTCGTCTTGGGAGATTAGATGCTTCGCCTTCCCCATAATGCGATTGCATGGATTCGATTTTTTCAATCATTTGATTCATGGTTAACGATTCGGACACTTCGGAATCACGTAAGAATATGGCCATGTATTAGTCTCCTGTAAGGATGGTTTGTGACAGTGATGTTACCAACAGTTTACCTTTGCGAACGTGTAGCATCAATGAGTGTAGGCTTGTCAGGGTGATTGGGGGCGGAACGGTTTATCAGACTTAACCCGGTTTTGTTGGTTAGTCTCCGCCTGCTGGTTGTGGTTTGGGATCAGAATCTTTACCTTTCTGCATAGTGTTTGGCATTTTTTGGAATGCCGCGACTATGCTACCTGATACCATGATCCACACTACTGCGATAGCTGCGTATCTGAACCCTTCTCTGTATACTGCTTGGAGATCACTGGGACTGAGAAATTCAATAGTTACAGGGATAGCTAAGCTGACGACTGCAGCGCTAATGGTTGCACCTACAGTGTGTCCCATCTGTCTGGTAGTTTCCAACATTCCTGAAGCGAAGGCAGTACTCTCCGGTAGAGTGTTCATTACTAGAGCATTGTTCGCGGTGTTGAAAAGGTTAGATCCTATGTACGCTGGTAGCAACAGTATTGGGATTCCCCACACTGGTACTACGCCGGCGAAGAATGCGACAAGTACAAAGCCCAGAGCTATGCCCATTAATGCGGATGGTCTAAGCCAACGAGGGTTGTATTTGTCATAGATCCAACCGGCTAGCGCAGGTAGGAATAATCCCATGAGCTGGTTTGGTATTATAACTAAAGCAACGACTATTGGTGAATAGCCTAGCCCATTCTCGATAACGATTGGTATGAGTGTTGTAACCGCTAGCATAGACAAATGGAATGTAGTGTTGCTGTAAAGCGCCATGGAGAAAGCTTTCTGTTTGAAGTACTCGAACTGCACAAATGGTTCGCCAGTTCTGCCTTGTACTACTATGAATAGCCCAAGTAGGGCAAAGAACAATAGATGCATTGGAACGTGGTAGGCTAGAGCTTCGCTTGAAGTGAAGGTTTCCGATCCTTCGTGAATGTGCAGTCCTGAAAGTATTAGAGCTCCAAGCGTGGCCACCATAAGTGCTGCTGCTACGTAATTAATGTTAATTGATCGCACTGTGTCTTTGAATTGTTCTGCCTGGTATTTTAAAAGCGGGTAACTGTTTTTCATGGCCAGTAGGCCTATTGGGAGGCTTGTTAGAAATACGAGTCTCCAACTGAAGTACTGTAAGAAAATACCGAACAAGGCCAAACCTATTAGAGTTCCGAGTCGAGCAGATACTACCATTACTGAGAAAGCTCTACCTCTCTCGTTGGCATCAAATACCTGAGCTAGAATTGCATTAGCGTTACCGGTGATCAATGCTCCACCGAGTCCAACTACACCGCTCCATAAAATCAGGGTTAGTAAAGTGTTAGACGCTGCTGATAGGACGCTGGCAACGGTCATAAGGATGGCGCCAATAAAGTATATTCTGGTGTACCCGTACCGTTCTCCCAGTCTGGCAGCTAAAAATACGGTGCTACCTAACATCAGCAATCGGATAACTACCATCCAGGATGCTTGTGATACTTCTACTTCAAAGTGCCTAGCGACTGAGGGTATAGTCATGGCTATGGGCATGCTGGAAAGTTGGACTAATAGCTGGGTGGACGCTAGGGCTATCATACTTTCTTTGCGTTGGCGATTTGTGCCAAGCTCTCGATAGTGGCCAATTACGTTTAACCTACGAATTGTTTCCCTAAGTATGTCCAATTAAACCCCTTTCCATAATGAAGAACATGGTTAGGTATGTTAACGGTTATTGTTCTTTTGTTATAGCTCTATGAAAGGCCGCACTCTAATTTAGAACGTGAAGATTACCAACCAGTGACTTATTTGTAAAATTCTCGATTCTTGTTGATGTATTGGCGCCACTGCGCCGGTACTGTAAATTCGTCGAATATTGCTTGGACTGGGCAGGCCTCTACGCAGTATGCGCAGTCGATGCAGTCATCAGGGCTAATATAATATTGATCGGCTTCGTCGCTTGTGTGTATACAGTCTACGGGGCATACGGTCAAACATGTGGCGTCTTTTACACCTACGCACGGTTCGGTGATCACGAAGGCCATTTGTACCTCCCCTGATTATTGTTGCTACGTATATTCTCGATTTCCTGATTTATTTTGTCAAGTAATATTATATGATATATTGTATTTCGAAATACTAAGGTATGGTGCATATACTGTTTTCTCAGAGGTTGTGATTGGATGGAGTTGCGCGAATTAACTAGTTTTTATCACGTCGCTAGACTTAGGAGTGTTTCTAAGGCAGCTGGCCGGCTAGAGTTGGGTCAACCAACAGTTACTACCCATTTAAAAAAGTTGGAAGACGAATTTGGGATCATCCTCTTTGATCGCATCAAGAGGCCTATACAACTTACTTCGGATGGACGGACTTTTTTAGAATTGATTACACCAATCGTTAGTTCCGTTGATTCATTGAAAACCCATATGGATTACTCTGAACGACGTGGGTCGTTTGTAGTTGGCGCTTATCCAGATTTGATCATGCATCACCTGCCAAATCCAATTCGTACTTTCTGGAAAGATTATCCTGATGTGAGACTAAAATTAGTTGCACGTAGTTATGCTTCTCTGATACAGCTAGTGAAGTCAGGGGAAGTTGATTTGGCAATTTGTACAGCCCCGAGTCAGGAAGATACTACTCTGGAATTCCGTAAATTGTTTGAATATAACATTGTTATGATGACGCCACCCGGCCATGAGTTATTATCGAAGCCTTCGATACTTTTGGAGGATGCTGCTCCTTGGCCCCTAATCCTTGCAGGTCCAGAAAGCCTTACTAGGAAGAGAGTTGAATCCGCGTTGAAAGAACAATCAGTCAACTATGAAGTCGTATTAGAGATGGATAACACTGAGCTGATTAAACAATATGTAGAGATAGGAATGGGGATTGCGATTGGAAGTGACTTCACACTTCATCCGGATGACCATGACAAACTAGGTGTGGTGAGAATGGATCATATCTTTCCTGCTGCTGATATAGGCATTTGCACTTTAAAAGGCAAGTTCATTGGCCGTGCGGTGCGCAATTTCATTGATGCATTAGTTGATGAATTGGAGGGATTCCATCCTGAAGTTTCTGAATGGAATTTAAGTCCTAGAGGTCGCTAATCCAATAGATATACATGTTTTCGGAAATATCTCGACGGAATACTAGATTTGTAGGAGCATTGCAGTATTCCACTGTCAGTCTCCCGATAATCTAAAACCGTATGTTAAAAGCTGTTTTTAAGAGTATTCATACTCGTCCTGGTGTATTTTACTTGTGCACCACTATCTTTTTGACTAGTGTTGGGATGGGTGCTTTAGCGCCCATTTTACCGCTGTTTACTGAATCAGAATTTCACGTCAATCGCACTCAGGTGGGTATAGCTGTTGGGTTATTTGGTATCAGCAGGATTTTCACTAGTTTACCAGCAGGATACTTAACTCAGCGATACGGTCGAAGGGTAGTGCTTCAAATTGGCTCTATCGTTAGTGTGTTCGGCGCGGTGATGGTGGCTTTCTCCTTTTCGTATACGTGGTTGGTGTGCTGGAGATTCATATCAGGACTTGGATGGAGTGTTTATCTGACAGGATCATCTGTTTACTTAAGGGATGTTGCAAGTGCAGATAATAGAGCGAGGTTCCTCAGTCTTCTCGAAATGAGTATATTGGCGGGTCAAAGTCTCGGGCCTTTATTAGGGGGTTATCTGGGAGACAGATGGGGATATAGGATCCCTTTACATATCTCTGCGGTATTTGTCGCTATGTCGTTTCTAGTACTGCAATTTCTTGTGCCGGAGAGTAGATCAGACAACTCCTCAACTTCCGAAATGGTCAGGAATCAGACGGGAAATGAATCACATGATAACGACGGTGACATAGTAGAGAAACATGGATTGCTGACATTGCTCATAAGTCCCGCATTCATATTTGTAGGGATGTTCACTCTAATGATTGTGGCTAATAGACAAGGAGGAAGGTTTAGTGTACTGCCATTATACGGAGAGAACAAAGGATTTACCGCCTCTCAGTTAGGATCGTTTATCAGCGTTACGCATATCCCGCAATTCTTCACGACCATGCTCGCAGGTTTTTTGTCTGACAAATTCGGCAGGAAATCGACAATAATCCCTGCTGTTACATTGATCGTCATAGGTCTCATTCTTTTTATATTCACAGATAATGTGCCCAAATTAATATTATCTGGCATTTTGCTAGGATTGGGTGAAGGATTAGCTGGGCCTCCGAGTTTGGCGTTTTTTGCCGATATAGCTCCACCTGGTCTTGAAGGTGTAACCATGGGGCTCTATAGAACATTTGGCGGTGTTGGATCTGCTATTGGAGCTCTGTTGCTTGGGGGTATCGCTGATCTTTCTGGATTTGCTGCGTCGTTGATTGTAGATGCCGCTTTGTTAATTTGCGCCGCGGTAGGCGTAATGGTGTTCGTGAGAGAAACTTTGAGTAAGAAAGAACTATAAATGGTTCTTTAATTGAGTAATATCCAGTCTAGTGTGCGATCCCATTTTCGCCATTTGACACTATCTCTTTTAAACGGCGGCCCAATTGGCTACGGGATATCATAATCCTTCTTTTACAATCAATGCACAATAATCCTATGTCTGTTCCTAATCTGGTCACTGTCCAATCATAACTTCCACAAGGATGGGGTTTTTTAAGTCGGATTGTTGACCCAATCTCTAGTATTAAGGCCATCCCTTGCCTGCTTCCGCTAAAATGTCGTTAATTTCGGATTTTAGCTCGAAGGTCCTTTCGCGGGCGACTTTTGGATAGTCTTTTCCAGAACTGGCGTATAATATGCCTCGGGAAGAACTGATAATCGCGGACCTGCCATGTGCGTCGACTCCGTATAATACGGACGCCTTAAGTTCTCCTCCTTGAGCTCCAATACCCGGAATTAAGATGGGAGAAGTGGGGCATAGTTCCCTGACTACGCGTAATTGTTCAGGTACAGTCGCTCCGACTACAAGGCCCAAATTGCCGTGCCCCCAATCTGTGGATTTGGTAGCTAAATGTTCGTATAACGGTTTGTTTACGCCGTCAGTTTGAACTATGAGGTCTTGTAAGTCGCTTGAGCCTGGATTTGAGCCTCTACACCAAATAAATGCGCCGTACCGTTCATCCGCTACGAATGCTTCAACCGTGTCTTTTCCTCCCCATGCATTTATGGTGACTGCGTCAAATCCCCAAACCTGGAACATGGCCGTGGCATATGCTTCACTAGATGTTCCGATGTCACCGCGCTTACAATCCCCTATTACAATTACATGCGCTAATTGGTCTCTGATATATTTTACAGTTCTCTCTAAGGCTACCAATCCGTCAAGTCCAAGGGATTCATAAAATGCAAAATTCGGCTTGTATGCGCATACTAAGTCAGCCGTAGAGTCTATTATGGACTGGTTGAACGTGAACACATTGCTTATAGGCATCTTAGTCAAATCAGGATCCAGCCCAATGCATACTAGACTTTTAGCTGAGTTCGCTGAGTTGGTTAGCTTTTCTGAGAATGTTTCCAAAAGTGTTAACCTTACCTGTAAATATGATGGGTTTAAAAAGATATCTACATTATATATGCTACGACTAATAGCCAACAATTTTGCAATCTATTGGGCTTGATAAACATGGACTTGCCTAAGAACCTAATATCTGGGACTTTTATCCGAAGACTTAATCGGTTTGCAGCCCTGATGGATGTAAACGGGAATGAGATGATGGTTCATGTTGCTAACTCAGGTCGATTGGGCGAGCTTTTGATTCCAGAGTACACGATGTGGCTTGCTCCTGTGGATTCTAGTCATAGGAAGACGGCCTTTGACTTAACATTGGTGCAGATGGAGACAGATCTATGCTCAGCTGATTCTAGATTGCCTAATTTCTTGTTGGAAGAGGCAATACAGGGTGAACTTATACAGGATTTCACCGGATATATTGATATTAGGCGCGAAGTTTCATACGAAGATAGTAGGTTCGACTTGTTTTTGAAAAATAAGGAATCTCAGTGCTTTATCGAAACTAAATCGGTCACACTTGTGGAAGATAGAGTAGCATTGTTTCCCGATGCTCCGACTAGCCGAGGTACTAAACATGTCAATGGGCTGATCCGTGCGAAACAGGAAGGATATAGATCTGCTGTTGTTTTCATTGTTCAGCGTGAAGATGTTGATAAGTGCAGAATCCAAGAAGAATCAGATCCTGATTTTTACTATGCCCTAAGAGATGCTATGCAATATGGGGTAGAAGTTTATGCTTATTCTTGCCGAGTCTCATTAAGTGATATAGAAATAACAAAGAGAATCCCATTAGTAAAACTTTGATTGATGCTCAGCTAATTAAGGTTTTGTAGCGGAGAGTGCATGTCTTTACCAATAGAGATGTATGAACGTTTGCATCAGAAGTATGGAGACCAATCATGGTGGCCAGGAGATAGTCAGTTTGATGTGGTAGTTGGAGCGATTTTAACCCAGGCTGTCTCATGGAAAAACGTTGAATTGGCTATCCACAATATGCAAGACGCTACATGCATCGACGTTGATTCTCTGAGTGATATATCATTCGAGGAATTATCGCTCTTGATTAGGCCGAGCGGATATTACAATTCGAAAACCAAAACGTTGAAGGCTTTCGCTGAGTATGTAGTAAGTAATTATTCAGGAAGAATAGATTTATTCTTGAGACAATCCCCTGAGTTTGTGAGGAAAGAATTGTTGTCACTGCATGGTATAGGGCCAGAGACAGCCGATGACATTATGGTTTATGCAGCCGGATACCCGTTCTTTATAATCGATGCTTATACCATAAGAATTTTTACTAGGATTGGTATTACACCAGAGTCACCACGGGCAGATTATGATGCATGGCAGAAGTTTCTTCATGAAAGTATTCCTGCAAATATTAAATTGTTTAATGAATATCATGCGTTACTAGTTCAGCATGCTAAAGTTCACTGTACGAAGACAAACCCTAAGTGTGTTGAGTGTTGTCTGGTAGATATATGCAGAAGTGGGTCATCATACATACATCAAGTTGAAAATTAGGTGTAAGCTGAGCTATTCGATATGGTACTATTTTTTGCGCTATAAAATTTTTAGAGGGAGCACAGGTTATGCAGGTTATAAGGGTTTATACTGGGGAAGATGGTGAATCTCATCTTGAAGAATTAGAACTTCCGTATGAAAAGATTGCAGATGCTGAACGTACTGCCATGGAGGGAGCTTCGGGCATTCAATTCCGGCGCGTAGCGAGTGGTAATTTTCAAGATTTCCACGTGGCTCCTAGGCGCCAGTATGTGATTACACTTCAAGGTCAAGCTGAAATAGGACTAGGGGATGGCACGGTTCATATTTTCAATGCAGGCGATGTCTTACTGGCAGATGACCTAACTGGCAGAGGGCATACGACAAAAGCAGTGGGCTCGATAGAACGAGTATCAATAGCTATACCTTTAACTGATTAGCACAACAGTCACACTAACAGGGTTTATTCCTATTTGATTTGTAATCCATGTATTACTTGTTAGGATAGTGGTTTGGAATGTTTCAAAGGGTTGCTGTGCTATAATCCTCTGCGCATCAATAGGACAGCACGATCCATAAGGGTGTACATGGATATCTCAAATAGTTCGTCCAAATCTTCATCCAAGATATTCTATGGATGGAAACTCCTTGCTCTAATCAGCTTTATGGGGTCGTTAAACAATGCTTTTTTCTCTAAGGGGAGTGCACTGTTTCTTCTCCCTGTGGAAAATAGTCTCGGGTTGAGTAGAGCTACCTCTTCATTGATATTTTCATTGGCTAGATCTGAAGGTGCAGTAGAAGGTCCAATAGTTGGTTATTTAGTGGATAGATTTGGTTCCAAGAAAATGATGATTCTGGGAACTGTTCTGGCCGGTATTGGCTTTGTAATATTTGCCCTGGCTCCCAATGTTTGGATGTTCGCTGTCGCTTATTTAGTGTTTATCGCAGTTGGGGCGACGATGGGATTTCAGCACGCTATTGCCGCCACTGTGAACATGTGGTTTAGCAAATACCGAGTCAGAGCCTTGGCCATACAGGAAGCGTCGGGAAATCTTGGATCAATGCTGCTGATACCTTTGATTGGATTGCTAATTGCATATTTTAGTTGGCGATGGGCTGCTGCGCTAGCGGCTGCGTCTTACTTTTTTGTTATATTACCTCTTTCGGCTTTTGTTAAGAGTTCTCCGGAAAGCGTTGGTTTACTTCCAGATGGTGCGGATCCTGAAGAGTTAAACAAAATTAGAAATGCTCAGTCAGAGGGACTGAGTAATAGCGAAAGCCGTACTCTCAGTTATTATGACAGCCCTGATTTTATGCTGAGAGAAGCGTTATTAACACCGACTTATTGGTTCTTGTTGATTGGTACTATGTTTAGACAAATTGCAAAGGCTCCAATCCAGGTCCATATAGTGGCTATCCTGCATTGGAAAGGTTTGGATGTAGCTACGGCCAGCCTAATATTTGCATTTTGGTTAGGTATGAATGTGCCGTCCAAGTTATTCTTTGGATTCATTGGAGATAGAGTTCCAAAACAAGTGTCACTCGGTGGGGGTATGGTACTTTACGCAGTTTCTATGCTTGTTTTGATATACGGTGCATCTTTATGGATGTTCCTTCTCGCGGCATTTTTGGGAGGGCTTGCAGAAGGTATAACTCCGATCAACTGGGGTGCTATAGGAGATTATTTTGGAAGAAATTACTTTGCTACACTGCGCGGGATAATCAATCTAAGTCATAGTTGGGCTTTAGTAGGATTACCATGGGCTGCTGGATGGTGGTTCGATAAATACGACAGTTATCTTATGATTATATGGGTATCTTTTGCCAGCGCCTTGGTATCAGGAGTATTCTACGTTTTAATGCGCCGACCAAAACTACCCAGCAGGCTAGAAGCGGTCCGATCGTCAAATGTTTAGGCTAGTAAATCTAATCGTATGTGGAGTTTATTCTAATTGTTCCATTGGTTTTATAGAGGAGTGTTAATATGCCTTTCGCTAATCTGCCGGATAATCTACAAATGTATTATGAAGATGATTGTTACGCAGATCCATGGCGGACTCCGGAGACTGTAGTTCTTCACCATGGTAATGCCAAAAACTCCGCTTTATGGTACGAGTGGGTTCCACTGCTGGCAAGGCATTATCGTGTCATCCGAGTGGATGCTAGAGGATTTGGCAAATCTACTGTCCCAGAACCCGGGTATAACTGGAGTTTGAGTGGTTTCTCTAATGATCTGTTGGCTCTATTAGATATGCTGAACCTCGAGCAAGTTCATTTTGTTGGTGAAACTATCGGAGGTACAATCGGTCTCCAATTTGCTTACGAACATTCTGAACGATTGTTATCATTGACTACCTGCACTTCTCCATACAAATTCACAGGTGTGCCTACGTATCTTGAATACCACAAATTAGTGAAGGAAGAAGGCGTCGCAAGCTGGATAACTAAAACTGCCGACAATAGGTTGGAACCTGGTAAGTCTAATCCTGAACATCATAAGTGGTATTCGGAGCAAATGAGCCAGACATCGCAACATGTTGTGGTTGAAACTTTAGAATATCTGTCCACAGTGGATCTGACGAATGTATTGCCGCTTATCCAAACTCCGACTTTAGTCGTGGTTGGTAAAGAGAGTGCGATGAACACCATAGATCGAGGGAAAGTTATGGCAGAATTGCTGAATAACGGACGTCTGGCGGAGATAGCAGGTGGCTCTGGTTATATTCAGCACTCAGATCCGGCAGCATGCGTTTCAGTATGGAGAGAATTCTTGGGCAATCTTTCTCATTAGGTTGTAGGATCATATTAATGAATGTGATTGCCCTCCGTCTACGTTGAGACACGCTCCGGTAATCAAATCGGCTTTTTCTGATGCTAGGAAGGCTACTGTCTCACCTATTGGTTCAGGCCAGCCAAATTTTCCCATCGGCAAGTTCCGATCAATGAATTCTGCTACTACATCAGGTGGCTCTATCCTTTGGTATCGGTCCCAGGTGCTCCCTGGGAAATCTATGGACCCGGGTGCAACACAGTTCACCAGCACATTGTATTGAGCGGATTGCAAGGCAAGGTGTTTAGAAAAGGCGATTAGAGCGGCTTTCGCGGTCATATAATCAATGGAGCCTCCGTGTTCTCTACCCGATATAGAGGCAATGTTTATTATTCTTCCCCATTCCTGAGATTTCATATGATCAATGACTAGTTTTGTGAGTCGGACAGCACTGATAAGGTTCAGGTCTAGGCCTGCTATGAATTGATCCATGCTTGTATCTGCGAAGTTTACTGAACCCCGTCTGCCACCGACATTGTTTACTAGGATGTCAGGATGGCCGAGCTGGTCCAATGTTTCGTTATAAAATAGCTGTAAATCGGCTTCATTCGTTACATCTGCCTGACTGCCACGGGCTGTGAACCCTTGGCTTTGTATCTCAGAGACAACTTCATCTACTCGTCTTTTATCTCTAGCGCAGAGCGACACTTTACAACCTTCTCTGGCCAGGCACGAAGCGATCTGATATCCCAGACCATGGCTGCCTCCGGTTACCATTGCTATCCTTCCCTCTAATCCTAGGTCCATGATTAACTCCTTATCACACTCTCCACATGACATTTTCAATCATATAGGCCGCTGATATAATAAATCATCTTCTATATATTTATCTATCCAATGAGGTAATAGTTGCTATGATTAAACGGTTTTCAGTGTTGTATGTAGGGCAAATCGATTTTGAAGACGTAGGAGCAGATGCCACGCCAGCAAATGATCGGCGGTATCCAAATGAGACCTTAATAGAACCTTATTATCATGCCGAAGAATTGGCGAAACACATGGATGATTTGGGTTTCTACTGTCTCTGGGCAGCGGAACATCATTTCCAACGTGAGGGTTACGAAGTATTTCCAAACCTAACCCTTTTAGGTGTTCATCTAGCCGGCATTACCAAGAGGTTAAAGTTTGGCGCGGGATTCAATATTGTACCTATGTGGCATCCGATACGGTTGGCGGAAGATTTTGCTATGGCAGACGTGATGACCAGGGGCAGGTTGATATTCGGTGTTGGTCGTGGCTATCAATCACGAGAAGTAGAAACCATGGGGGCTCCATTGATTGACCAAGACGCAAATCGGGCAGTTTTTGAAGAAAACATGGAAATCATCTTGAAGGCCTTCAATGAAGATTCTTTTAGCCATAAAGGGCCTAAACACACTATACCTGCTGAGGTACCATACAGAGGGTACGAAATGACTGACGTGACATTAGTGCCTAGGCCAGTGAATCTGCCGGTAGAGATATGGCAGCCCATTACAAGTGGTAGATCTATTGAATTTATGGCTCAACATGGGATAAAGGGAATGGTTGCTTTGACTGGAGAGGTAATGGCTGATGAAATGATTAGTAATTACCAGTTGGCATATAAAAACGCAGGTAAGAACGTAGCTCTAGGGGAAAATATCGCATTTGGGGTGGGTTTTTACATTGCTGATAATAAAGCTGAGGCTATGGAGAAAGTTCGACCGTATCATGACGAACGATATAAGTGGTTTGCTCCATTTGGATATGTACGTTATACGGATGAGGAAGGCAGACCTTGGGGCACTCCCGGAGCTCCTGCCAGGACTCCACGTGTTGAAGATGGCGTCGAACAAAAGGCGTGGTTCTGTGGTTCATCAGAAGAATTTGTCTCTTACCTGAAAGGCATAGAGGAGAAATACCCTGGATTAGAAGATGTAGTGTTCCAGTGGCCAGAAGGCATGCCTTGGGCAGAATTCAAAGAACAACTTAGCATTTTTGCAGAGGATGTAATGCCATTGTTTTCTGGTGCTGAGATCGACTCATTGACTGTTCCTGCGAATGATTAGTAAGACCGTCGGACGATATCTGGTAATCGAACACCCTCTCCAATTGATCGCAATCGGGAGGGTGTTTCTAAATGCAGTAAGGAGATATGTGTGGCTAATCAGGAGCACTTAGAAATTGTTCGGGAAGGTGCTCAGAGTGTATCTCGTTGGCGTGAAAACGGACCTTCCCAAAGTAAACGTTTGGATCTGTCGAGTTCCGTCTTGTCAGACCTGGATCTCAGTAATATAGACTTATCTAAAGACGATCTAAGTCACGCTGACCTCAGCAAATCTGATCTCCGGAATAGCAAGCTTTTATATGCAAATCTTATTGGAGTGAGATTGGACGACGCTATACTAGAGCGGTCAAATCTATCAGGGGCAGTATTAAAGGGCGCTACACTGGTTGGTGCAAATTTGAAGGGTGTTTTGTTTACAGGTTGCGATCTCTCAGATGCAGATGTTTCATCAGCAGATGCCTCTGCTTCAGATTTTAGCGGTTGTAACTTGAGTAATGCAGATCTGACTTTGACTGATATGAAACAGTCGGATATGACGGGTGCTAATCTAATGAATGCCAGACTCACGGGGACTAATCTTGATTTAGCGAATTTGTCGGGTGCTGATGTCAGGTGTGCAAACCTGACTAGGGTTAGTACAGATGGAACATTGTTTACGAGTGTACGCATGGGTATGACTGTTATTGGTGATAGCGATTTGAGCGGAGCCTTAGATCTGGAATCTGCCAGGCATAATTCCTCGAGTACTATTGGGATTAATACGCTAATTAGATCTCACGGAAATATTTCGATGAAATTTCTCGTAGAAACCGGTTTGCCTGAGATGGATAAATTGGTTGCATGTACACGGGATGCTGCTGATTATAGTGTACGGGTAGTAATATTGGGTTCCTATAGGGATGCGACGTTTATGACAGAACTCCAGTCAGAAATCTCCAAATCAGGCGTAGACTGTTGGTATATGCCGGTGGGAGATGAGGATAAATTGGTAAAGGATATATCATTTCCACCCCTGAGTCGTTTGGGAAACTATGATGTCAAAATCCTAGTCTGTTCGGAAAATTCCTACAGAAGTCCGTATACTTGGAATTTGTTTAGTCAGGTTATGCACGCTCAGATTAGCAGTAATGAGGATCGACTTGCCTTAATTGGTATTGCACTGGATAAAAGTATTTTGTCTAACACATCTGAAGGATTGGACCAGATTAAAACGTTTGAAATGTTAGATTTTTCGGACAGTAATAATCTGGTGGATTTTGCCTCTAAGATCCAAGAAGTTATTCTAAGGCGTATGAGAATACTGTAGAAAACGATCGTTCGCTGGCTGTACTTACTCGATATAAGATGTGTTTTTGTCCAACATCAAGCAAGGTTCCCCCCACTGATTTATATTGCTCAAATCCCAGTCGTCTGTTGAATCAGAAGGTTTTAGCCTTATTCCTTCCTGGCCACCATATAATAAAAGTATGACTCCGTCGCCAGAATCTTCTGATAATGCAGCGAATGCTTGGCATGGCCCAGACTCATCCCATCCAATTACGTCACACCAGGTGTCCTGACCTACTAGATTGGAGGTGTACACCTGTCTAACCGGTGAAGGATCAGATAATAAATCAAATACTCTATTAAATTCGAAAGGGCTGTTAAGTTCCGAGGATACTTCAATCTCAAACAGCATCAAACGCCACCTTGTTTAGTAAATCGTATAATGATTTTAGGAGTATCTGGTAGCAACATCAAGTCTGATTGAGGAAGCGCTGCTAATGACTTATACTTGCCGTAGTTATACTGGACTATGACTAGCCAAGGGAGCGCATATGGAAGTCGGATATTTCACAATGCCGCTGCATCCCCCGGGTTCAGATCCGGCAGATACCATGGAATCTGATCTTCATCAAATGGAATGTCTCGACCAATTAGGATACAAAGAGGCTTGGATTGGAGAGCATTTCACCACTGTTTGGGAAAATATTCCCGCTCCAGATCAATTTATTGCGGCTGCCTTATCTCGCACTAAGAACATTGTTTTTGGTACGGGAGTAACCTGTATGCCAAATCATGATCCATTTATGATCGCGCATCGTATTGCTCAATTGGACAATTTAGCGAAAGGGCGGTTTTACTGGGGAGTAGGATCTGGAGGGTTTCCCGGCGACTTCGAGGTGTTTGGATTCGATGCTTCTACAGGATTTCACCGTGGTATGTCTAGAGATGCGATAGATGTAATACTACAGATGTGGGAGAATCCTGCTCCTGGCCAATACAAACATGAAGCTTGGAACTTTTCAATTCCACGGCCAGTACCAGAGATAGGTCTGGAGTTTCATATGAAACCGTACCAAAAACCACACCCACCGATTGGAGTAGCAGGTGTGTCTCCTAACTCTGACACTCTGGTTATGGCAGGGGAGAAGGGATGGTTGCCTCTCAGTATCAATTTGGTCCCATCTGAAATACTCAGTAGTCACTGGGATGCGGTAGAGAAAGGAGCGCAATTATCTGGTAAAAAGGCCAATCGATCAACATGGCGTATAGCCAAAGAAATATACATTTCTGAGACAACGGCTCAGGCACGTGAGGAAGTCTTGAATGGTACAATCGGTCGTGATTTTCGGGATTATTTCATTCCTCTAATGTCTTATATGGATTCATTGAGTTTGTTTAAAGGGAACAATGAAGTTCCTGATGCCGATGTGACTCCAGAATATTTACTTGATAACGTCTGGATAGTAGGTAGTGTTGATGATGTCACCGAGCAACTCAGACAGCTTTTTTTGGACACTGGAGGATTTGGGGTTCTGCTTGCAATGGGCCATGAGTGGGATCCTTACGATAATTGGCTTAAATCGATGCGGTATTTATCAGAAAATGTAATTCCAAATCTCGCGGACTTGAAATTGTAAAGATATGTGGCTGCATTGAAGAAGTGGTAGTTCAGGTTGGAATCAGGCATGACTAAGCTTTCATGGAGGTTTTTATGGCTATAGGGATAGAGACTCATCGTCCGGTCATAACCGGAGTGTCACACATTGCGTCGACAGGGCATTATTTAGCTACAGCGGCAGCATATCGGATACTTGAACAAGGCGGAAATGCTACTGATGCTGGAATAGCAGCTGGGCTCGTGCTCAACGTTGTATTACCTCAATACACGAGTTTCGGTGGAGTAGCTCCAATAATAATTTATGATAAAGCTAGCAATCAGACTAAAAGCGTTAGTGGATTGGGGCGCTGGCCGAAGGATGCATCTGTAGAGTATTTTGCAAAAAATCATAATTCAGAGTTGCCAGCGGGTATTTTACGAACCGTTACCCCCTCTGCTGCAGATGCATGGATGACGGCATTGAAAACCTTTGGAACTATGAAATTTGAGGATGTTGTGAGACCTGCCTGGGAATTGGCTGAAAATGGCTTTCCAATTCCTGCTTCTCTACATAACGCATTAGTAAAAGAAGGGGACAAGCTCGTCCATGACGAAGGAGAAGGGGTCTTTTGGTCAACAAGCATGGATGTATTTTTTCGTAATGGGATTGCTCTGCAAACAGGTCAGTTGCTAGTCCAGAAAGATCTTGCCAATACATTTAATCGATTAATAGAAGTTGAGAAAGCTTGTCAAAGTTTGGGTCGTGAAGGAGCGATACAATCAGCGCGCGATTATTTCTACAAAGGACAGATAGCAGAGGAAATGATTGCATTTAGCCAAAGTCAGGGTGGTCTGCTGTCTATGGATGATCTTAAGGAGTTTTCGGTCGAAATAGAGACGCCTCCTTCGATTTCTTATAAAGATTGTGAAGTATATTCTTGCGGACCCTGGTGTCAGGGACCGGTCACGCTCCAAACGTTAAAGATATTAGAGACGTGCGACTTGGTATCAATGGGACATAATTCTGCTTCTTACTTACATACGGTAGTTGAGGCTCTTAAATTAGCTTTTGCAGACCGACATAGTTTCTATGGCGATCCGGATTTTGTGAACGTTCCTATGGAAGGGTTGCTCTCTGGAGGGTATGCAAAATCTAGGGCTAGCATGATTGATTACAATCGAGCTGCATTAGAAATGCCGTTACCAGGTGATCCATGGCAGTATCAATCCGGAGAACCTGGGAAGACGACAGTCAGGCGACCCAAGGAGATGGCAGGAGGACTCCCTGCGGATACTAGCTACATATCCGTAGTAGATCGGTGGGGAAATGCTTTCTCGGGTACTCCTAGTGATGGAATAGGGGGTGGCCCAACTGTTCCTGGCCTTGGGTTTGTGATGTCACCGAGAGGCTCTCAGTCGTGGATAGAGGAAGACCATCCTGCTTGTTTGGCGGCTGGCAAGCGACCAAGGCTTACTCCTACACCGGCCATGGCGTTTAGGAATGGACGTTTATGGATGCCCTTTGGTACCCCGGGCGGGGACGTGCAATGTCAGTCAATGGTGCAATTATTCCTGAACGTTTCGGAATTTGGAATGAATGTTCAGCAGGCTATAGAAGCACCAAGAATATCTACATGGAATTTTCCCAATTCGTTCTGGCCACATGCATATCATAAGAATTTGATTGGGATTGAGGGCAGAATCGATTCTGATACACTGGTAAACCTGTCTAATATGGGGCATGACGTAGAGGTTTGGGATGACTGGACTCCGAGGATGGGCGCACTCTGCGCCATCGAAGTAGATCACGAAAGAGGTGCTCTGTTTGGCGGAGCGGATTTGAGACGTGATGGATATGCTATTGGCCGGTGATCTATTGGGCGGTTAAGCCTCCATCTATGACTAATTCAGATCCTGTCATAAAGGACGATTCATCAGATGCAAGAAACAATACTCCGTAGGCAACGTCTTCAGATGTGCCGACGCGTCCCAAAGGATGTCTAGAGGCTGAACGGTCTCTGGCTTCCTGCGTCGCCAATAAGTTAGGAGTAGTCATGGGAGTGTCGATTATTCCTGGATGTACTGAGTTCGCCCTAATCCCATCCCTGGCATATTGTATGGCTGTAGATTTGGTTAGAAGTCTTACTGCTCCTTTTGATGCGCCGTAAGCTGCAGCATTTGCACTGCCTATGAGTCCAGCCACTGACGAAATGTTTACGATAGAGCCGCCTCCGGAATTACGCATCGCCGGTATTGCGTGTTTGGTTCCTAGGAATACCCCTTTTGCATTGATATCCATGGTTTGGTCCCAGAGTTCCGATGTTGTTTCTTCTACTTGAGCCCATTTGTATATTCCGGCATTGTTGACAAGAATATCGAGCTTCCCGAACGAGTTCAGTGTAGTTGCTATAACATTCTGCCATTCTGATTCATCGGTCACATCTAGGTGTGCAAATAAAGACGAGCCTCCCGTGTTATTTATCTCAGACTCTATGCGCTTGCCTTCTTCGTCCAATATGTCGCAAATGACAACGTAAGCACCTTGGGTGGCGAATAACTTTGCTTCTACAGCTCCTTGTCCTCTGGCACCTCCGGTGATTAACGCTACTTTGTTAGCTAATCGCATAGTCTCCTCCTATTTGCAATGAGACCTAGTCTGTTGAATGCTTGGGTGTAATGACAATTTCTAGTATTATACTTGTTCTAATAGTGGATTGGTTCACTGCCCAGAAAGAAGTAAATTTGCTTGCTGAGTTGGTAAAGAGTGACTTTGTTGGATTGGATATTATTGCTGGTGAGGTGGTGCCATGCATTGGGGGCAGTAGCGTGGGTCGGAGGGTCTATGTTTTACATGTTTGTGATTAGACCTGTATCGGACAGACTCAACGGATTCGCCGAAGTCAATCGAAGTTTGACAGCGGAATTTCAGCATGTCATTAAGACTGCAGTGACTATCCTTATTATTACCGGTGTTATCTTGGCCGCTAGTCGTCTGACTTCTCAATCAGTTAGTTTAGTGTACGTCATAATATTAGGAATAAAGGTTTCCCTAGCTAGTTACATGTTCTATTTAGCATGGCTGGCGAAGTCTAGAAACTTTAACTCGGAAATAGATACGCCGGTTACCATGTTGGGAAAGGTTAGGCGCAGCGTGACGAGTACGTACGCCGTCTTGGTATTGGGTGTTATAGTGTTCGGACTGTCAGACCTATTAACGTTGCTAGTAGAGACGAATTTAGAATATAAATAGACTGGTTTTAAAAGATAATGAATAAGCGAATTCTGGATATATTGGCTTGTCCTGACTGTAAGGGCGAGCTTACCCTATCAGTAATATCTGAGGTGCAGGACGATATCATTACTGGAAGTCTTAGTTGTATTACCTGTGATATCAGTTATCCAATAACTAATTCCGTTCCAAATTTTATGAATAGGTCTAATGGCGGTAATTAGGTTCCTGTGAGTATAGTCACTACCTCGGACGCGAGGTCTTCCATGCGTGAACGCAGTTGATCTCTAGTCAGGTTTTCAATTGGGTGTTTAGTGAATATGGTAGGGTAGTTTTCTGCACCCCACATTTTGGCCATTCCTGAAGCAGTATCTATGAACCTATCTGTACAAATTGTGGCAGAAGGGATCCCTGCTTTTTCTAAATGAATACCATCGTGCACACTGCACGCGCTACAGGATCCTCAATCACCAATGGCTATTATAGCTGAGTCGCATTTTGCTGCCAGGTTATTGATTTCTTTTGGGTCAGCGGGTCTCGAGGCACTTGGTTTTTTGTGCCAAATGACGTTAGATATTTCGTATCGATTGATCAATACATCTGCTAATTCTTCCAGTAAAACGTCTGCGTTGCGTTTACTATCGTCAATGATACCTAATGTGGTTCCAGCGAGGGTTGGGATTCTTTGAGCTCCGTTAAAATCAGGGACCTTAGCAGTTGTTGTCGGGTTTATGAGGGTGTAGTTAACGGTGTTCATTATAGTTTCGACACTCCATAGTAAGGATGATAAATATATTTATAGCTCGATCTGTACCGTAGCAGCCGTTGATGCTACCTTTGGTCCCCAGCTGGGGATTACCGAAGAGAAATTGGCCTCTTCCCCGCCAGCAAAAAGTAACAAAATGTCATCGGGAGATTCTAGCAGTGGAATAAAAGTATGTTCGTCTGATTCGACTATGTCTCCCTTGAAAACTTTAGCTTTCTTCAGATCTGCAACGGATCTCTTAATTTGTGAATACAGGGTCTCTTTGACTTGTTGCTTGGTCCATTGTGCCCATAAGCTGCTGTCTCCGGCAATGGTCACAGCTATTTCTCCCTGTCGTATACCCACTGATTTGTCTGACACTGAGCCGCTAGTAGACAAGGAAGTCCCTAGAGATGAAGCTGCGTCAGCTATTGAGTACAGTATTGCTTCCGGATCCCCTACTGCTCTGACTTGCCTAGGAGCTTCCGCAGCAAATACCGTGACAGCGCTAGAATCTGACGATATACCGCGTTCTTCGTGTAGTCCAGGCCAGTGTGTTTCTGAATGTGCTTCACCAATGCAGTAGGAAAACTTTCCAGGATGTCCAATAACACTTCGGTCAAATAAACCTGGCACAGCTGCGCAGGCATTCATAAGGACCAGGCGTATAGACCTTCCAATAGTAGCGTTTGCCCTGTTCCCTGGCCCAAATAGATTTCCTCGCGAATTTATACCGATCTGCTTGATTATGGGACCATTGACTATAACGAGTATAGCTGCACCGCCTAGGCTTGACGACGGGCCGACGAGGTTGAACTTGGGTTCAAGCATTGCCTTGCTAGCGGCTAGGACTACAGGAAAATATTCTGGCAGACAGCCAGCCATCACTGCGTTCGCTGCGATCTTACGGGAGGTAATCTCGCGCCGACGTTCGGGTATTTCTCCGACTACCTCATCACCACTTAAGTTGGAATATTCTAAAAATTCTGAAACCTTGTAATCGGTTGGAGGTACAATTGGGAGGCCGTCAGTCCACCCGAGTTCGTAGCCTATCTCAAAACTGTTGATGGGATCAACTATCTGAATGCTTGTAGTATCTTGGTTAGATTCGCTCATATTGCTAATACAATCCAAAGCTAAGAGGCCGGTTTGTTATGTTTAAAACCGGCCTCTTTAGCTATTACCAGACTCGTTCGTATTTTGAGAAACTACGGAGTTCTCTAGGTGGGTCCATATGAGAGCCTCTGATTGTGAAGGATACTTCGGCTACATAAATGTCCCCATGAGAGTCAACTGCTATACCGTGAGGCGCTATAAATTGACCTGGTCCCTCTCCCTCGTCTTTGTCACCGAACATGCAAACACGGTTGCCGTCTAGGTCGTATATGCTTACTCTGTGCCCTAGGCCAGGCGCATCGTCAACTCCGCCCATACCGTTTAGTTCTCCTATATATACATGATCCTGCCATAGAACCATCGAATCAGGTCTATGTATATTGCTCCACATAGTAAGGAAATTACCTTCGGGATCGAATATTTGTATCCGGTGGCATTCACGGTCCACTACATATACTCGTTCTTGGTCGTCGAATACGATATTGTGTGGGCGAATAAATTGGCCTGCATCGATTCCGGGTTCTCCCCATGAGAATTTATATTGGCCATCACTAGTGTAAACGTGGATTTTTGAATTGCCGTATCCGTCTGAGATGTATATATCGCCATTACTGTGTCTAATAGCAGCGGAAGTTGGCCGGTTGAAAGGTTGGCCGCTCCAACGCGGAGAAGGGTGGTTTCGCTCGCCGATCTCCATGACTTTTTCGCCATCTGGCGTGAATTTTTGTATGGTATGTATACCGTCGTCAGCGGCTAGCAGTGTCCCATCGGCAGGGCTGTAATACAGTCCGTGAGTCCGGTTATCACTGAATAAGCCTTCACCGAATGACCTTATGAAATTGCCGTCTCTGTCAAAGACCATGATTGGGTGTTCTCCGCGTGTCAATATAAACACGCGATCTTCCGCATCTACTGCAACTCCAGGACACTCTAAGAGTTTCATACCATCTGGTAACTTGATCCAGTCTTCTACAAATTTATATTGAAAGTTACCCTCTCCATAAATGTCTGCCATATTAATACCTCTTTAATTGAGATTGGAATCTCGTTCCTTGTGATCCCGGTAATCCTACGTAAACGTATTTGGGGTGTCAAGTTGTGTCGATTCACCCAGTTCTAGCTCAGATAGTGTTTCAGAGTGCGCTTTCTAGATGTTATCCTCTCCACTCGGAGTGCTATTTGATCGTAGAGCTTCCTTCACCCTTCAAATAATCTGCTGTACGTAGTGCAAGAGCCTCTATTGTAGAGGTCGGGTTGATACAAGCACTCGTTGTAAAGATACTGCCGTCAATAATGAATAAATTCGACACATCATGCGATCTGCCCCATCGGTCTACTACAGAGGTTTCAGGATTGTCTCCCATGCGCGCTGTACCAAGTAAGTGCCAACCACAATTTCTGCGGAGATGAGCAGGCATAATCTTAGTTGCGCCTGCAGCCTTCAGAACCTCGGATGCTTTAGAGAGCCCGTGGTCTAGCATACGGTGAGTGTTATCACTTACTGTGTAATTTATCTTGGCGCCGGGGATTCCGTCACTATCGGTATGAATTGGGTCTAGGCGTACTTGATTATGCTCTTCTGGTAAATCCTCTGTCATTATAGATATACCTATAGTGTGCCTGAACCGTTCTGCAAAGTCATTATGGTGCTGTTCGCCCCACGCTACCGGTAAGCCTAATAGCCCTCCCAGTGCGGATGCTAAGGGAGCCTGTTCGCTGCCGAGTACTTGCAGGTCATATCCTCTAACAAAATCTCGGTTCGAGTCAGTTTCATAAAATTCTTGACTTAGCATAGAACTGCCTCTAGGACCACCCTTGAATTCGAAAGACTCTTCAAATAATCCGACTACCATCCCACAGGGGTGGTGCATCAAGTTTTTCCCAATCAGGCCAGTGCTGTTAGCTATTCCATCTGGAAATAGGCCGGATTTAGAATTAAGTAGTATGCGGCTTGTTCCTATGCCGTTGGCTGCCATAACTACTACTCTAGCTTTTTGTATCTGGAGGTCCCCATTTTTATCGTAGTAGATTGCTCCAGAGGCTTTGCCGCTTTTATCTACTAGAATCTCTCGTACTCGGGAATAAGTTTTTAATTGGACACCTCTTCTCAGAGCCTTTGGCCAATAGACTATATCTGAACTGGTCATGGATCTTAGGTATCCACCGTGATCAGGGCTGTTACCGTCATATTCTACCGATGGTATCGCATTGTCTGATGGCCACCAATGCCAACCCAATTTATTGAATCCGCGAGCCAGTACCTCACCTGAATGGCCTAAAGACAGCGGTGGAGTAGGTCTATCGGGCTTCGGAGGGTAGGCGGGATCTCCCTTTAAGCCAGAGACCCCATGCATCTTGTCATTGATATCGTAATAAGGTTCGAGTTCTTGATAGGTCATAGGCCAGTCGTCGGCTACGCCGTCAAGAGTTTTAACCTTAAAATCTGAGGGATGAAATCTTGGAAAATGAGATCCCCAATGTATTAAGCTACCCCCCACAGCGTTATACATTAATGGGGAAATAGGTGTGTCAGATTCGTCTACAGGGTAGTCTTCAGTGAGTCGCCTAAGGTTAGGGTTAGGGTTGAAAGCGGTTTGCCAGTTTATAGCACTTTCAGCTTTGTCAGTTGGAAATGCATCCAATGGAACCCATCCTCCTTGTTCTAGGCAGACTACTTTGGCACCACATTCGGAGAGACTCCAGCAGAATGCCCCTCCTGATGCTCCTGCTCCTATGACTAGGACGTCTGCTATATCTGATGCTGTCGACATAATGTGCTCCGGTTAGCTAATCTAGATTAATAAGGCGATAACTGGACGGTGATTAGGCTCGTTCAAATACAGCTGCTACTCCTTGGCCACCACCCACGCACATTGTTTCAAGTCCAAATTGGGCGTCTCGCCTTTCCATTTCATGAAGTAGAGTAGTTAGAATTCTTGCACCTGTAGCTGCGATAGGATGGCCTAATGATATACCAGAGCCATTCACGTTGAGTTTTTCTTCGTCGGCTAGTTTCCATTCTCTTAGGACCGCTAACACTTGTGACGCAAATGCCTCATTTAACTCTATTAGATCCATGTCGTTTAGTGTCATCCCGAGTTTTCCCATGAGCTTGTTTACTGATGGGACGGGTCCGATACCCATATATGCTGGATGACAACCGGTAACTGCCCAGCCTTTTAGGTATCCCATGGGTTCTAAGCCTAGCTCAGTGAGTTTATCTTCAGCTACTACCATACAGACTGATGCAGCATCGTTTTGACTGCTTGCGTTTCCGGCTGTTACGGATCCGTCTTTCATTACTGGACGTAGTCGAGAAAGGCTTTCCATGCTTGTACTAGGACGAGGATTCTCGTCAGTTATGAAGTCGATCGGATCACCTCTCCTTTGGGGTACTGATACTGAGACGAGCTCCTTGTCGAATTTTCCGGACTCCATAGCCGCAGAAGCTCGTTGGTGGCTTCTTAAGGCGTATTCGTCTTGTTCTTCTCTTGATATTTCATACTTTTTAGCTAAATTTTCAGCAGTTTCGACCATGCCACCGGGTATGGGCCCAAAGCGTTCTTCAGGTGCAATTGTTACACGCGCTCGCTCCAGTCGGTCATGGAATTGTACTGAGCCAAATCGTGCTCCCCAGCGAGACTCGTTGACATAAAATTCTGCATTGCTCATGCTCTCGACGCCACCCGCGATTACCACGTCAGCGTTATCGGTTTGTACCATCATTGACGCGTTCAGAATCGCTTGCAATCCTGAAGAACAGCGGCGATCCAGTTGATAACCAGGCACTTCGATTGGGAGATCAGCCTTTAGTCCGGCTAACCGACCTATGGCGGGGTTTTCTCCATTGGGATAGCCGTGTCCTAAGATCACATCGTCAATCTTGTCTGCTTCTAGTCCAGTGCGATTCAATATTTCTTTTATAACCGTCGAAGCCAGATCCGCAGCAGATACGTCTTTTAGACCTCCTCCGAATGTCCCGACAGCGGTTCTAACAGGGGATACTATAGCAACTCGTCGCATAACAGCCTCTACTCAATGGAATTCCAGATTTCAGTTTTCGATAACTTATAATAGCGACTTGCGACTAAGCTGTCGAATGGCTAGGACTATTGTGAATGTGAGGGATCAAGATTGTATATGTGTACCGGATCATGGAGTTGAGGAGCTGAAAATTCAAAGATGCGAGAGTAAAAATAGAGTTCTGCCTCTAAGACTCGTTTTATGGTTTCTGGTCTTCTGAATCCATGTTGTTCCCCATCGAATAGTAGATATGAGACAGGGATACCTTTTGATAATATAGATTCGTACATTAGATTGGCTTGGCTTTGAGGTACTATTTTATCCTCGGCTCCTTGGAATAGGATAATAGGGCAGTTTAATTTATCAATATGATAGATAGGGGATCGTTGTACGTATATATCATGACGATTTGGGTATGGGCCAACCAACTGATCAAGATACCGAGATTCAAATTTATGGGTTTCTTTGGAGAGAGCTACGAGATCACTTACTCCGTAATAACTAGCCCCAGCGCTGAAGACGTTATGAAATGTTAAAGCTGACAGTGTAGTATATCCCCCTGCACTTCCTCCTGAGATGCATAATTTATCTGGATCGACTAAGCCTTGCTGAGAAAGATGTAGGGCAGCTCCGATACAATCGATAACATCAAGCACTCCCCATTCACCTTTTAGTCGATTTCTGTATGCGGTCCCGTAGCCTGTGCTGCCTGCATAATTTACATCTACAACAGCAAATCCTCTGCTAGTCCAATATTGTATGTTGTAATCGAGCCCGACTTGGGCTGCTTGAGTGGGTCCGCCGTGAGACTTTACTATCAGAGGCGGAAGGCTACCCGCAGGCCCTTCAAAATCTGGATTCGAAGGGCCATAATAATTAGCATGGCTCGTGATACCCGTGCCAGAGTCATAATCTATTTGTATGGGCTCGGAGATATAACTCAGTGGCACATTGGCCGTGTTACTAGAGGCTATGGAATTCCATGCGTTAGAATCAAAGTCATATGTGAGGAGTGACATCGGTGTTATGGGAGAAGAAGCTTCAACTATCAATGAAGAAGCATTAACTTTTAGGTCGCCTCTACCCATCTCTGGATATGTTGAGTCTAATTCAGTTAATGTACCGGTATTTGGATTGAGAGTAGTTATACCCCATTTTCCATTTTTGGTTCGACTTGCGATAATCTGATCTTCTGACATCACTCCATAAGTAGCTGAGCCGAATACCCATTGAGGTTTTGCAAATTCCGCTTGTATGGGTGTTAGATTTGTCGTAGTATCGCCGTCCCATTTATGTATATTCCACCAGCCTGTCCTATCTGATACGAAAAATAGAGATCCGTCCGGTCCCCATTCAGGTTGATAAATTGCATCAGATTCTCCTAGCGAGATCATCTTTTGTTCTTTTAAAACTCCGTCAATATCAATTGTGGCTACCCATAACTGAGTTCCATCCCAAGGCATATTCGGATGGTTCCAAGACAACCATGTTAATCTAGTGCCTGATCGGTCTAGTCTAGGGTTGGAGTAGAAATCGTCTCCAGATATGATGGACCTTGTTAGTCCACTATCTAAGTCGATAAGGGATATTGTATGGATAGGTTCAGAACCATCCGCTGAATGATCTTCGGTGACACTTAGAAGGCTGTTTCTGTTTTTGTCTACAATGTAGTCACAGTAGCGAAACTTGGGTGTATTTGTCAGTCTCTGTGGATCGGTTCCAGGTATGTGTTTGTATATTTGCTGGTCAGTGTAATTAGAAAAATAAATAGTGCCGCCGGATACGGTGTAGGCCCCGCCGCCATATTCATGAACTGTAGTTCTCACGTTGAAGGGATTTGGGGTTATCAATGAGCGAGTGTTGTGCTCATCGCATTTCATTATAGCAATACGGCCACTCTCCGAGGGGATTGATTCAGTCCAATATATTGTGTTGCCGTCTAAGTATATCTGACCTAAGGTCTTAGAGGATTGGGATATTAGACTAGGCGTGATTGGAGAGATCCAAGACCCATAGGCGGAGATTTTAGGTTTGCTCATTATCTACTCCCGGCGAATGGTTGATCATTTTGATTATTTGTTGATGATGCCGTTTCGACCGGATAGGGTCTATAGTTGCGGATTCAATCAGGCGTTTTAAACGAATATCATCAGACATCCAACCGAAGTAGATCTGAAGATCCCGCTGATATTCCATTAGAAACTTATCATCAGTTGCCATAGATAGTTAATATACCATTGTATTTTAAATACAGGTGATAACGGTTTTGTATCGAATCAAAGTGCGTTGTGCCATTAGGTCAATATGATAGAGTAGTTTTGATGTGTCGTCAGATTTTCCACATGGGGCTAAGCCATATATCACTGCAATAGACCTTGGGATCAGTGTAATAAATAGTTACAGGGGTAGGTTTTCAAGAGAATAATATGAACTCTGGTTTGATACCAATTGAGATGTATTCGGTGCATATTTTAGGGCTTATAGATTATTTTGAGACGACACGTTTGTCGGTTCAAAGTGATCCAAATATTACTAAGGATAGGATTTGTACAGGGGTGCAAAATTTATTTCGAACACAGGAGTCCATTAGATTTACCTTTCCCAAAGAATTTGAGACCGCGAATGACGGAGAACCTAGATGGAAGAATAGTGTTACGATTACTCTCGATCACTTGACTGAGACTCACTGTATTACTACGGATATGTCGGGATACAATCAGACTTTTGCCTTAAGCAATCTTGGCAGAAGATTCTCTAGAGAGTATCGGATCAACTTAACCTTCGATGGGTTGGCTTCGATGACTTCAGTTGGTACCCTGAATCTATGGGACATACCTAGGGAGTTAGTTGGTATACGCGAGTACGAACGTTATCAGGATATGAAACCCTGACTAACTGATAGTATTAAGTTGCACATAACTGACGAATAGATTGTTTTAATTTGTGAAAATTCCGCAAGGCTTTGGTCAATATGTGCTAGATAGTTCTTAACTCTGCTTACATAGGGCCTTAATTATGAAACACTTGCAGACGTTATTATTTGTAGTCATAGCTATAGCCTTAGCTGGAATATTCTACGGAGTCCTATCCGTAGTACTATCTTTGCTAGGGGATTAAATTAATAGACACTTCCCCAAGGCTTTGTTAGGAGAGTATTCTCTTGAACCGCCCTAGACTCAAGAGAGAGTACACCACCTCAAGGAAGTATCTTTTTGTATTTTAGTCAAGGCTGGTCTTGAGTGCTAGTAAGGAAAGTCAGCCTAACTTTTTGGGAAAGTTTATTTTCCCAGATAGCCGATATCGACTTGAAAATATCCGACGGATCTACTCGCTGCTCCCATGTGTGACGTTAGAATTGGCATTTCCTTAATTGCCCCACATCCAATCGACTCTCTTGAACTCCACTGTACTTACATGTACTATAAATCTCTGTTTTGGGGGTGTAGCTCAGGTGGGAGAGCGCCTGCTTTGCAAGCAGGAGGTCAGCGGTTCGAGCCCGCTCACCTCCACCATAGTTGTACTAGGCACAGGTTAATCGATCATTAAGCTCGTGTAGCCCTTGTTTAGTACGGTAAAACAGTAGATTAGTTAAAGGTGAGGAACAGTCATGAAATTACTTGTTATATCTGGCGGGAGACACCCATACGAAGAATCTACCCCAATTTTAGATAAATTTCTAAACGATGCAGGACACCAAGTAACGGTTACGGAACACGCGTCTATATTAGCGGATGCGGCTAAGATGGGAGAATTCGATGCTCTAGTCTTTAATACTCGTAGGGAAAACGCATCTGGTCATGAAGATTTAACTCTTCCTATAGCTTCCCAAAACGGAATAATAGAGTTCATCAAATCAGGGAAAGGTTTCGTGTGCTTACATATCTCTGGATGTGGGTCAGATTATTGGCCAGAGTTTAATAATATTACAGGGGGCGGATGGGTTACTGGAACAAGTTTCCATCCACCTTACGGAAATTTCAGTGTTAATGTAAGTAACAGCGGACATCCCGGTGTTGCTGGTGTATCTGATTTTAGTACAGATGATGAACTGTATATGGGTATTACATATATAGAAGGCAATGATGTCTTTATTACTGGCACGTCTGAAGAAGGTACTTGGCCGTGGGGTCCAGACCGAGCAGATACGCATATGCCGGCAGGTACGTTTCCTTTGGGCTGGACAAAAACCTACGGTAGTGGAAAGGTATATACATTGTTGCTCGGACATGATGGTAAAAGTTTCCAAAGTCCAGAGTTCCAGAAAATGGTACTGAACGGTGTCGATTGGGTCACTGCTTAAACCAGCGTATCTACGATATTTGTAATTTTGGAGGTCGCTATGGCCACTAAGACTCAGATAGATTATGGGGCTATAAAGAAGCCACTGGTAAAAATAACAGAAATGGATCATATAGTATTACGGGTTTCTGATGCTGAACGGTCTTTAAATTTCTATACAGAGGTACTGGGATTAGCTAGTGAACGTGTAGATCAATGGCGCAATGGGGAGGTTCGTTTTCCTTCCGTGCGAATCAATGGTGATACCATAATAGATCTCTTTGAGTTTGATCAAACTCCGATAGGTAAAGATGGCAACAAGAATCAAGATCATTTTTGCGTAGTGATACAGAAAACTGATATGGAACGGCTAAAGGAATCATTTGAAAGTATTGGAGTTGAGATTCAAGCGGGACCTGGAAAGAGATGGGGGTCTCATGGTGATGGGATATCTCTATACGTTTACGATCCTGATGATAATGTAGTAGAACTAAGGCATTATTAATCTGTAAAAGAAATATGAGGAAAAAAGAAGACCATATACCAAAATATGGTCTTCTTTTTTGTTTGATTATTCCTCTAAACTCATATTAAACATATTATCGAAAGCTAATGCCCAAGGCGGTCGCAGATAACCTAGGGCTCGTACGTCTTGCAACCATGTCCCTAGCGGCGAGTATTTAGTATAAGCGGTACCGCCGGAAAGTTTACATAATCTGTCTAGAACGGATGCGGCGAGCCTTGCGACGTTCTCTTTCGCAAGTAACACTGTTCGACGTTCCAATGTGTTGTTTTCGAAGGATCTCATACCGCTTTCCCATGCTTGCTCTATTAGCCAGGCTTCTTGTTCGGCCATTGTCCACTCTACCTGCTGAAAAGCCCTCAGTGAAGAGCCGTTAGCAAGGTTTGTTTTGAGCCAATTTCTGGTGTAGTCCATGGCGGCGTCTACTACCCCAACTATTACTGAAGTGAAGGACATTCCTCCTAAGCTACCGTTACCAGCCATTAACTCTGCTTGATGTCCTGGCCAAGCCACCCTAGTTGCTGGAAAGTTTGTGAATTCAAAGGCATGACTGTTTGTAGAACTCATACCGTGACCTTTCCATTCGGCGGCCAGTTTGATTCCAGTGCTCCCGTCCCAAGGTTGGTCTTTTACTTCCATGAAGAAAAGGTCAGGAGTGGTTTCGCCATCAGGAATTGCACGTGTAGTCATAAAGGAGGTCAAGCCGGATCCACTTCCAAAATGTTTTTGTCCGGATAGACGATATTTAAGGGAATCAGATGACTCTGGCACGCACAGTGATTGAGTCTTGCCAGTGTCTCCTCCGCTACCGGGTTCAGACACAATGGTACCCCACCAAGCTCCATTAGTCACAGTGCTGAATACTTCTGATCGCTGTCTCTGCCAGGCTTCGTTGTAGGGTTCAGGAACAGTTGGTACCCTCCAAGAAGCCAGAACACCTTGATGCATAGAACTGGCCAAGGTAATTGATGGATCGCCTTGGGCTAGAGTTCGTAGCATTAGTCCTATAGTTCTGGCTGATCTCGATAAATCTTGCCATGTACCACCAAATTCAACAGGAACTGCCAATAGGGGTACTCCGATGTCTCGTAATGTCGCATAATCAGCTGGGTCGGCTTTAGTACGCTGTTGACGCTCTTCACGTTCGGAAGCCCATTGTTTAACAATTGTGGGGACTTTCTCTAGAATTTGCTCTGCGTTCATAAATTTATCCTTGTGTTACCAATATCGTGAAATGTATTTTAAATTGATGAGCATTCTAGATTAGCTAGTCCGTTCAGCATAGACCTGTTTGGCTCGATCAATAGCTCTAGTACGCCCACTTACTAAAGCCTCCTGCCTTTCAGCAGCCCACTGATTAGAGGCAGTAGTGCTGATGACGGAGCCCTGGAATTGTGGCATTACATAACGAGCTAGCAATTCGTAGCTCTTTAGCATTTTTTCACGAGGAGCCCAGTCGATAGTTTGCACCAGAAAGGCGCCGAATCCACCGCTACGTTCCTCTAATTTTCGTATCCCTTGTATACAATCGTCTGGAGTTCCTATTATCCATGACCCGTTATCTGCCATGTGATCTATAACCTTGTCCAAGGGGCCATCGAATGCTGCTTTGCGTCCGTTTGTACCTTCTGTATATTCCCGTAAGTATTGCCCAGCTCCGATTCTAGCGTCTGCAAATGCTTCTTCCCTGGTCTCAGCTATGTGTACAGGCAAGACTAACCGCCAATCATCGCGATTCATTTTGTTCCCATGTTTTGACGCGGACTCCTCAGCTATATCCCACAAAGTCATCAGGTCGGATGGTCCTGATGATGGGTCTCTAGGTACAGTAATCGTTAATACAGATGTACCGTGTTTGCCAGCTAAAGTGACACCTGCCGGTGATTGTACGGATGCTACAGATATCGGCATGTATGGTTTAGTATATGGTCTTAGATGGATTAGCCCTTCGTTCAGCTCAAACCAGTCACTTTTGTATGTGATCGGATCAGTTTCAGTGAATAGTCTGATAATAGTGGTTAGTGACTCATCCATTCTTTCTCTCTGGGTTTCATGTGGAATTCCCATCATGTAAGCGTCACCTGGTAGGGCGCCTGGTCCTACTCCGAATAATATCCGGCCTTTAGTCATGTGATCCAACTGGACAATCCTGTTTGCCACCATTAACGGATGATGGTATGGGAGGCTTACCACGCCTGTCCCCAACTTTATGTTCCTAGTACGTTCTGCGGCAGCTGCTATAAATACCTCTGGAGATGATATGATTTCCCAACCGGCGCTGTGGTGCTCTCCGATCCAAGCTTCGTCAAAGCCTAAATGATCTAGCCATTCTATTAACTCTAGGTCTCTCTGTATGGCAAGGGTAGGGTTTTCACCTACCCTATGAAATGGTCCGAGGAAAATACCAAATTTCAGTCGCTCAGGTAACGGCATAATCATCCTCCTAGTTATTCAACAAGCCAAGTTTTCTCATTGTGAACTTGGCTTAGTATCGTGTCAACCGTATTATTGAAACTTTAAATACAAACCAGTAAGTTCGCGACGTTTGCACTATGCTATGTGAACTGGGACAATACCTCGACTGATTGCACGTTGTGATTATCATAGGAATAGTTTGTTTTCATAAGGAGCACTGACTTGAGAGAACCACATATATTCGCTGGCAACCCTCTGGACAGAGGTGAACAAGATCGGCGTGATGAAGATTGGATAATAGAAAAAGCAAAGGACTCTACTAGCCTCTTTTTGCCTATGGCAGGGCCTACGGTACTGGTGAATTCGACATCACATCTAGACTTGGGATGGATAGGCAAGTCTGTGCTTATGGATAGTGGGTGTAATGATAGTGGGTATTATCTCGGCTCAATGGAGGATATCTGCTACTTTGCCGTTGATGTTAATAATGACGATGATGTGAAGAAAGAAATATGCGAGCGTACTGGCTATTCCTTTGAAGATGCGCGCTCTACAGCAGAAATGATAGATAAACCTAAGAGCGGCATATTGGCACAAGGTAGGGCTCAGATAAATTGGCATAATAGGCATAAGTTCTGTTCTGTTTGCGGTGGAGCGAATGAACCTAGGCGTGGAGGGCAAAAACTTCAATGTATCTCCTGTGGTTCCGAACACTTTCCACGTACTGATCCTGTGATAATCATGCTAATTTATGACGGAGATAGATGTTTATTAGGCCAGTCTAGGGGAAGACTTGCGCGAATGAATAGATACTCAGCGTTGGCTGGGTTTATGGATCAGGGGGAGTCGATAGAAGAAGGTGTGGCCCGTGAGATAAGAGAGGAGGCCGGTATCGAAGTGAAAAATGTTCGATATCATTCGTCTCAGCCATGGCCTTTCCCATCTTCGCTAATGATCGGGTGTTTAGCCGAAGCTGCTAGTACTGATATTGATATGGACCCCGAAGAAATGACAGATGTCAGATGGTTCAGTCGTCATGAAGTTTTGTTAGCTCTTGATAAAAAGAATGATGAACTGCAGCTGCCGGATCCGATAGCAATAGCTCATCATTTAATTAAATCTTGGGCAAGTGGAGACTTTTAGCCAGTTCAAATTCTAAAGCATGTCTCTCTGTTGTTGGATACGTGTCTCGTGGTCAGTCGCAAACCGTTTGATACCATTCAATATCGATTCCGCGTCAAGTTTGGCCTCTGATATCACATCGGATTCAGAACCACCCGTTAACCATTCATTATGCCAGTCAGAAGTAAGTGAGTATTCATCCGTTAGTGGGCCCACATTAGATACTGGCCATACTCTCTTGGTGCCTGTAGTAACAACCATCATGTCATATTTTCCGCTGGTGGGAAATACATTGTTTTGATATTCCATAGTCTGGCGGTTAAACAATTCTTCACTAATGGCAGCAATGATCTTCACATTAATGCCTTCATCTATCAGTTTAGGTATTATGGATACTAAATTGACTGTAGAGGATGATCCCTGGGTTATGACGTAACCTTGCTTCGGCAAATTGGGATCGAAATCCTTTATTACGTAGAAACCCTTTGCGGCAGCTCTGATGTCGGTATCCGCAAATGTGTTCCTATCCGCAACCGGGAAATCCGGCCTGGCGACTTCAAGAACTATAGCACCTACTTTGGGATCTCTTGCTGCTATATTAGCAGCGGCAAAATATGCTGGAGCAACGTCATTGTAATCCCAGAAACTAAGAGTTATGACTTGTCCCTTAGGAAATAGCTTCCAAACTTGGGGCGAAAATATCCCGAAATGTGTTCTAGCATCTGCTGCCGTTTCAGGACCTGAGTGGCCTGCCAAAATATTCAAAACACCCACTCTGAATGGGCTGTCTTGATTTTGTTGACTCCAAACGCGTACTGGCAAGTACATTAGAGGAGTGAACGCACCATATGATCCTGTCAGAGCCCACATGCCGAC
>Ga0209034_10000150_pt1 | contig 34885 bp, 34 predicted proteins | sample MarorgKNORR_S2LV_2_FD_188219 | JGI IMG/M metagenome (GOLD analysis project Ga0209034, IMG submission 188219) | Marine microbial communities from the Southern Atlantic Ocean, analyzing organic carbon cycling - 250m_A/KNORR_S2/LV (SPAdes) (version 2) | ecosystem: Environmental > Aquatic > Marine... | reverse complement strand
CTGATCTGAGAGTAATACTACCCCGCCCCTTTGCGAGGTATAGCATCGCGGTGATAGCTATATGGTTTATGGAGTCTTCAGGTCCAAGATAAACGCTTGGATTCGCGGTGCTCACTGGTTGTAGGAACATGTCATTACGTAAGTCCGAATTTGAAGCTGTGTATCTAAGTCCTACTTGAACCCGTTTGTATGGGTCAGGATCTTGTGAACTGTTTTCTTTTGTTTTCCACACTACCTGTGCCTGTGGATGGTCACGTAGGTTTTTACCGACTCCAGGAAGATCCTGAATAACTTTAATCCCGTGGCTTTGAAGGTGATTTGCGTCCCCTATGCCAGAGATCATCAACAACTGAGGAGAACCGATTGCCCCTCCTGAAACTATTATTTCACCAGCCTCTATAATTGACGTCTGACCTTGATTGTTGACTGTCACGCTTTCGGCTTTAGTACCGTTGAAATTCAGTGACATAACGAACGCTTTCGGAATGACGGTTAAGTTTTTCCTTTTCATTACGGGCTTTAGGTACGTGAGCCATGTGCTTTGTCTGACCCGATCTATTGTGTTGAATGGTACTGGACCAACCCCTGTGGAATCGGGATCGTTATGGTCCTTGGTCGGGCTGAATCCAAGCGCTTGACAGCTTTTATGAAAAGCCATCTGGTTAGGTTGCCATTCATCTTCAGGATCTCTTTTACACCTTACGGGACCTGTTGTTCCATGAAAATCTCCAGAAAAATCTAGGTCGGTTTCCAGTTTCCTAAAGAAAGGTAGGCAATCGTTATAGCTCCATCTATCGTTGCCAAAGGTAGCCCATGTGTCATAGTCGTCTGGTTCTCCTCGCAGGAAAATCTGTGCGTTAACTGAACTGGATCCGCCCAAAGTTGTCCCCCTCGGAACCAACATAGGTTGCTGGTGGTCAGTCGCCCTAGCAACAAACATGCGACCAGCACCACTTTTCGCTATATCTGTCCAGGAATTTACTTTAGCAGGGTTGCCAGATGAGTCGTTTCTCTGTTCAAAACCCTTGATAAAGTCTGGCAGATCAGCAAATCCAGAATACATAGGCCCGGATTCAATAAGAAGTACGGTAATGTCTGGATTCTCAGTTAGCCTGGATGCGATTATGGCGCCAGCTGATCCGGAGCCTATTATCGCGAAGTCGTAAGTATTATGACCCAATAGGGACGTCTCCAATTAATATTTATAAAGTAGTTAAAACACAAAAACTTTATTAAGAATTAGTTGCTTTATTAGTCGCTAGATGTCAACGAACTATCTCAAGTAGCCTTATCTCTGAGTCCTTTTAAGCCACTCTGTATGTAACTCTGAAAAGTGCAGAGGAACATGCGTCCACCTGCGTCAACCCATCTTCCGATATTGCTGTCATTAGCAGTCGATCCAGTCGCATATCCTGCGGCGACGATTCTATTCATTGTCTTTTCCACAAGATCTTTGACATCTGGGTGATCTGGATGACCTAAGTAATCAGGTCCCATGCTCTGAGACAGATCCCCTGGTACCACCATTAAGCAATCAATTCCTTCAACCGTTAATATGTCATCTAAGTTATCGATTGCCTCGACGTCTTCGATTAAACCCATAAGAAGTATCTCGTCATTGGCTTTCTGGATGTAGTCGGATACTCCAAGTCCTTGTCGGGATCCTCCCATTCCCCTTTTGCCAATAGGGGTGAATCTCCCTCCTCGTACAAGTCTTTCAGCGTCTGTTTTTGTATCAACGTGAGGAACTACTACACCTTGTACTCCCCTGTCCAAAGCCCTGCCTACCAGCCATGGGTCGTTGTTGTGCACCCTTGCCAGGGAGGTCATTCCCCATAAATCACACACCCTAGATATGTCGCTCAACTGGTTCCATGTTACAGGACCATGTTCCATTTCCACCCATATCATGTCTACGAGACCGGTTGATCCCAGAAAGTCGATCATATCGGTATCACTGGAGTTAACTGCTATGACGGGCTCGTTGTTTTTTAGTTTTTGCTTCGCTCTGTTCTGTCTAAGTTCTGCCATAATTTCTCCTTTTCAGAGTTACTTGTTTGATGGCTTCCAGCCGTAAATTTTGGTTAGACTCTCTCCCATTAATATTGATCTCTCAGATTCAGATAGTGAGTCGGTTACCCTGAATGACTCAACGCCTTGTTCATAGGTAAGCAGATCTACGGCCCTGGTCCAGTCCGTACCCCACATACATCTCTCTAAACCGTAAGCATTAAATATTTTTTCGAGGGGTTCCCATATGTCTGGGTATGGGAATTTTTCATGGGACAGGGTACAGGCTCCAGATATTTTAATAACTACATTGTCGAACGCAGCCAGAGAGATCACATTGTCCAAATCAGAAAAAGGTTCTTCAGGAACAGGTGGAACATGGGGTTGAATCAGACCTACATGGTCAACCACAAATCGTGTGTTTGGATTTCGGGCGGCAAGATTGCGAAACATGGGTAAATTACCTGCACACATTACATTTAGTGGAATATTTGCATCGGATACGGCGATACAAATTCTATCGAGTCCTTGATTGTCTTCGCTGTACGTGTCTGCACGAAGAAATAATCTTGCGCCTACAACACCTGGAGTTTCTGCCCATGCGGCGATTTCATCAGCTACATTCTCAGAATCAGGGTTAAAGGGTTTTACAAGGGCAAACCGGTCAGGATGTGCTGCATACACTTCAAGAGCATAGCTGGGGTCGTAGCCGTATAAGCTGTTTGGCGATACAAGTATCGCACCGTCTACACCAACTGAATCCATGGCCTTAACCATGTCTTCTCCGCTGACTTCTTCGGGACCCTGTAAAAATCCCAGCCATGGTCTCTCTTCACTGTTGCGCAGATAAGAATGAACCTGGCAATCAATAGTTAACTTTTCTTCTGACATATATTATGTTCCTTTAACGATTAAGAGACGTTTTTGCCTTTAGCGCTTTGAGATTTCCTTCGGCCCCTTCAAGAAGAAATCCAAGGTCGGAATTACACATAATTACGCGCATGCCTTTGGATTCCCATTCTGACAACACGTCTATATTTCCCATGTGTATGCCCGGCGCGACACCTAGTTTGGAGGATATTTTTATCACATGTTCAATTGCTTCAACCACTTCTGGATGATCTGTCTGTCCAGGTACCCCGTACGACAGGGATAGATCCTCGGGACCAACAAGTGCTATATCGATTCCAGGAGTACTCAAAATTTCCTCAAGATTCTCAACAGCTACTTTCCTTTCTATTTGTGCGATGGCAATGGTGTCTTCGTTCTGTGTTGATATGAATTCCGCTAAATCTCCAAATATGTAATCAGAGTGTGGGGCATCTGAAGATAATCCCCTCACTCCGACGGGAGGATACTTCATGTACTGAACTAGGCCTTTGGTATCTTCCACAGACTCAACTCTCGGTAACATAAGCCCCATTGCACCTGCATCAAGATTTCCTGCCACGAGGCTGTAATCCAAATTTCGTATTCGCACAAGTGGGCAAATTTGCTCAAGTCTGGCTACCCGAAGTATTTCTCGGACAGCACCTTGGTCAAAGGGCCCATGTTCACAATCAATCATAAAGAAATCAAACCCTGCTCTATTGAAGATCTGGGCAGTAGTAGGCGTCGCCATTTCTTGCAGCATGGTTCCATATATTGTTTGACCAGTTTTAATTTTTTTCTTAATTGGATTTCTAAACAAGCTTGGCCTCCCAAATATTTCAGTTCGCTGTGCTATTTATGTGTTAAGAGCTAAGTATTTTTGTTAGTAGGGTTATAAATGATGGCGTGGGGAACCAGTCTACCTTTAGGATTGAGGGATGGATTTATAAGGGACATTCCGATTTTTTCCATAATTTTTACGGATTGTGTATTTTCTTCTCTGGCACTAGCGATGACCTTACTGAAAGACCATTTATCTAGTCCGAGGGTAAGAACTGCCCGTGCGGCCTCGGTAGCCAGACCATTACCCCAGTAATTGCGGTCAATCAACCAGCCCATTTCTGTTTCTCCCTTGTACTCTCCATAGGATCTCACAAGGAACCCACAGTAGCCGATTAGTATATTTTCGTGTTTTGAGATTATGGGCCAAGTCGTCCATTGTTGAGTTGAACTCTCAGCCATGCAGTGTCGGACAAACTCTTCTACTTGTTCGAATGTTGCTGGCCTATAGTCCCATACGTAGCGCATCACCTCTTCGTCAGACATTACTTTGTGAAGTGCTTCAATATCTTTAAGACACCACTCACGAATTATGAGTCTTTCAGTTTCGGTAATTATTCCAGTCAACCCTTCGCCTCACAAATATTTGATCCGGGGGAGAACCGTATCACAACATTTTCTAGTTGTTATTTTAGGGGTGCACTATCCAGTTTTCTTAGGCACTATTGCAGTTCTTTACACGCTATCAGTCTTTTGGCCGTGCTAAGGGAAATTAACTGCTACTATTCCTACAATAAATTGGTTGAAGGGGAATTCAAAATGAAGATTAGAAGCATAAAGGCATATGGGGCAAAGTTCCCTGTCCCCACTTCCTCAGAAAATGCAGTTCGTGAGAGTTGGTTTATAGACTCGGAAGTGGCTAATCCTATGTCGCGATATCCAAGATTTAAGAGACACAGGGACCTCTGGAAACCTCCATGGGAAGACTTATCTGTCTGTGTCGTTACAGCCGAGGATGGAAATTTTGGTGTCGGAATGACTACTTTCAGTGGTCCCGTAAACTCTCTGATCAACGACCATTTTGCCCCTTTACTAATAGGGGAAAATTGTATGGCGATCGAAAAGATCTGGGACATGATGTTCAGGTTGTCATCCCCCTACAGCGCGGCAGGTATAGCAAGTTATGCAATCAGTGCTGTGGATTTAGCGCTGTGGGACCTGAAGGCAAAAATAGCTGACATGCCCGTCTATGAACTTCTTGGTGGCCCTGCCAGAGAGAAAATTACCTGCTATGCGACAGGAAATGATACTGACTGGCATATGGAACTTGGGTTCGGGGCTACGAAGTTGGCATGTCCTTATGGGCCCTCTGATGGTTTAGACGCTTTGGACAAAAATGAAGAACTTATTTCAAATAATAGGGACTTGATCGGTCCTCACGTCGAGTTGATGCTTGATTGCTGGATGGCTTTTGATCTTGAATTTGCAGTAAGACTCGCAGAACGAATGAGGCCGTACAACTTAAAGTGGATAGAAGATTGCTTGATACCGGAAGATTACCAAGGGTTCAAAGAATTAAGGAAGCGACTCCCTTGGCAGTCCCTTGCAACGGGTGAACATTGGTACACATCCCTTCCTTTCCTGTCGGCCGTTTCTGACAGATCAGTGGATTATCTTCAGCCAGATATACAGTGGGTTGGGGGGATGACTGCCGTCGTAAAAATTTGTCATATAGCAGAGGCGGCCGGAATATCAGTTATACCACACGGAGGTGCAAATACGTCTTATGGGCAACACGTATGCTATGCAATGCCGAATATTCCTCTCGGTGAGTATTTCATGCAGACAAGCCCTGGAATGCGACTTGATCACTTCGAGAGATCTGGTACCCAGTCGGCAGGTGTATCAGTACCACACAATGGATCTATAATTCCAAATGATTCACCCGGATTTGGAATTGAACTGACTATGGATGACATTGAGAAAGCAACAATGTGATGTAGAAGATGTTTTAAACGGCGATGGTTACAGAATTGAACCTGTATTCTGAAGTTCAGTTATATCTTCCCAGTTGTAGTTTAGTTCCTCTATCAATATAGACTCAGTGTCCTGTCCAAGTTCTGGAGCTTCCTTCCATATGCTGGCTGGAGTGTCACTGAAGGTAACTGGAAAACTGCACATCTTAGTTGTTCCCAGAGTAGGATGCTCAAATTCGGATATGTAATTGTTCGCTATAACCTGAGGGTCATTTTTCAGCTCGCTTACATACTGAACTTTTGCAAATATTAAATCTTCATATTCATTAAAAATAGATACCCATTCATCAGAAGATTTAGTTTTGAATCGTTCGGCGATTATCCTTGTTAGTTCTGGTGATCCAGCGGTCATACCTTTAATTTCACCCACGAATGGATGATCAATATATTGTGTTATATCTAAAGCAGTCGCAAAATCAGCCCAATATCTCTCAAACTGGGCGCTCATAAATTGGATCCATCGACCGTCTCCACATTCATAGGCATTTACCAAGGGGTTCAGCGGATTCTTTCGGTCCATAGAACCAAATTGGTAGTTGGAGAGTAGTTCCATTCCCACTGATAGTCCTTGTAACCACATACTGCTGCTCAAATGGGATACGTCAACCCTCTGACCTTTGCCGGTTTGCTCCCTGGCAAATAAAGCAGAAACTATGCCTAGGCATAGTATAATTCCACCCATCTGATCCGATACAGCTCCGGCTACGTATGAGGGTTCATTCTGTCCGTCAAAGGTCGCTGACATCATCAGTCCTGACCTAGCTTGTCCGCATCCATCTAGAGAAGGTTTTGAGGCGTCAGGTCCGTCTGGGCCGTATCCAGATCCAGAAGCGTATATGAGTTTTGGATTAATCTTCTTTAACGTTTCATAATCTACTCCGAGTTTTTCTGGAACCCCCTTTCGATAGTTTTCCACAAAAACATCTGCGGACTTAACTAATTCATGGACTATTCGCATACCTTGTTCTGTTTTCAGGTCTACAGCGATTCCTCTTTTGTTTCTGTTGCATGTTTCAAAATAGGCATTTCTTCCTCCTTCAAGTCCTATTGGCCTGGAACTCATTCTTGCGACCGCCCTGCCTATATCGCCGTCGAGGGATTCTATTTTCACGACGTCAGCTCCCATGTCGCCCATCATAGAGGAAGCCACTGGACCAAATTGATATGATGTCCAGTCCAAAACTTTTACGCCACTCATAGCTCCTTTTCCTGGAATTGCACTAGTAGCATCGTTCGTCTTCATCACTTCACCTCTCCTTACTACATTTACCAAACGGCAAACCTTCAAACTTGTCTATTTGCGGCTACCCAAATCTGGTCGGATGGAAATTCAGCTGGGACTTGACGGTAGCCGATGGAGATCTCCCTGATAGACACTTGAGTCGAATTTATCAGAAATCTATGTCCGTACAAAATGCCTTGGATTGTTTTGTGGATGGTTTGATACTCATCTGAATGGTTTTTTTGTGTTGTTAGTGTAAATAATTGATGATTTCGATTGGGTGTTAATATCCAAAAAGATAAAAAATATTGGAATAAGGATTTGATATGTACTGGAAACAAACAGAAGAAACAGACATAAATAAAGTTGAACGTATTCACGATGGAGACGGATTAATAAAGCGTAGAAATCTTTTCGGATCAGCGAGCCATCTACCTGTAGATATCGAAATATGGGAGTTAGATGAAGGGGTAAGTGAAGGTGATCACGTACACAGTGATAATCGTCCCTTAGAGGAATTCTATTATTTTCTGCAAGGTACTGGGGAAATGACTATAGAAGAGGAGATTATTCCAGTCAGTATCAATGACGCTGTTATGGTTCCTCCTGGCGTTGACCATGGAATTCGGAATACTGGGCAAGGACCATTAAAAATGATGATTGTGTGGGGGATTTCCGAAGGAATATATGAGTATTAAATGAGTTGGACGGGGTTATTTATAGACTATATTCATTCAGGGACAGACGGTTTTCTGTACGTTATTGTACTGCTCTATCAAAGTGAATAAGTTAGATGTTACTAGGGGCATTTTTTTGTTAGATAGAGCACCATAGTTAGTGAGTATGGTGCTCTATCTCAGAGTGCTACGACGACATGAACACCATTCTAGCGGTGTGTCTCACGTAGGATTGTCTAAGGCTCTTAATCTTGTCGATATACGGTTTTAATACATCTGTGTTCAGCTGATCGCTTTGGGCTTCTAAACCACCTAGGTTGCTGTACATGGCCGTGGCTCGTACGAGGTCTTGATCCCCGACGAAAGGGATGGTTATGAGCGGTAGATGAGCCTCATTATCAAATTGAGACCGTAACTCCAAAAGTGTGGACAATAATTCTCCCGCTTTTCCAGGTTGTGCCTTTATGAGATTTCTTACCATAAATTTAGCTTCGGATGGTGGATTCTCCATAGGCTCAATAACTCGAAGAATTTCAACTTGAGAACTTTCACAATGGGAATCTATACTCTCGGCGTTTGATCTTAATTCCGGGGTGGATGAAACCTTGTCGCTAAGAGCTTCAACTTCATCAATGGAATCAAGTACCATAGCTCCGACAATCAAATGGCCCGATCCTGTGTCGGCGTTTACGGATATTGAAACATTTCTTCGTCCAGAGCCGCTTTCAGCTTGAGCGACAACAGCCTCTAGAACTTGGGTTGTGTGACCAGGTTTTGCAACTCTACTAACTTGGACTACGTAATTAGGCATCTAAATCCTCCAAATATAGGTGTTTCTAAATTTAACTTAGTTTTGTGGGATTGACTCCACGACTTCCACAGCGCCCTGATTGAATTCATAAATCTCTACTGTTTCATTGCCATCTACCCAGGCATCGTGTCCGGCTTCAACCACGTATGTCTCTCCTGCACACAGTTTTGCTTCGCTTCCGTCATTGTGTTTAGTTACCAAACAGCCTTTACTTACAACGCCAATATGTCGGGCCTGGCAACTTTCAGTTCCAGCAGCCTCTTTGACCGATTCTGACCATTTCCAACCGGGCTCCAAGATGCCTCTAAATACTTTCGTTCCACCAAGGTCTACTATTTGTATGGTGGCCTTATCAAAACTTAGAGTTTCACTGGGGTTGGAGAAGTCGCTACTTAAAATACCGGGCATAAATTTACTCCTTTAATATATATAAACATGTGATTGGTTGTTTTAACCTATTTGGTTTACAAATTCAATAAACAAATTTGAAGAGGTTTATGCCTGGCAGAAATTAAGTGAAACTTGCTGAAACTAATTTTGTTTAGTTTAAAACCCGGTGGACTTGTCGCAAACGTATATAAACGGCTGGTTGGATATAAATCTTCTTAGATTCTCTCGAAACACATCCCTCCTGCCTTCGTACATTTTTTTACTAACTGCAGACATGTGTGGAGATATGATCACGTTTTCTAGATCCCACCAGGGACTGTTTTCTGGCAAAGGCTCATTTTTAAAAGCATCGATACCGGCGCCTGCTATTCGATTATTTTTGAGGGTGTCGAATAGCGCATTCTCCTCCACGATGCCTCCTCTAGATATGATAATGATGTGTGAGGTTGGCTTCATTAAGGCTAATTGTTCAGCCCCAATCATTCCACTGGTATCGTCTGTATATGGAGCTGTAATAACAAGCCAGTCAGATATCGCCATTAGATCATCTAATCTATCAAGTCCCCAAACATCAATAACACCTGGGGGAGGAGCAATTGGATTCTTGTCCACTGCGTAGACATCCATTCCGAAACCTGTTGCCCTGCGGGCTACCGCCATACCTATGCCGCCTAAGGCCAATATTCCCATGGTGCTGTCTTCCATTTCTATGAAGGTGGGGCTGTATTTGTCAGCGTCCCATGAATGGGCTTTTTGGTCCGCCATCATCTCATTGGTTCGATGTGCAAATGCCAGGCACATGGAAAAAACATGGTCTGCCATTGGGGCTGTGTGAGGCCCCCTGGCGTTCGTAAGCACAACATCACTGTCAACAAGTTCTGTGATGGGTGTGAGTGTGTCAATTCCTGTTCCCGGACAATGAAGCCATTGCAAATGATCCGCCTGAATAAACACCTCGCGTGAAGGTGCCCCCATGAAGACATTTGCATCCTTTATTTCTCTAGCCTGGTCCTCTTCGGAGGATACGAAAACTAAATCAAGATCCGGAAATTCCCCTTTTAGACTTTCCTCAAATCCGTCACCAAATAGACTTGTAACTACCACCTTCATGGACTTCTCCTTGTGATGTTTTAGTTAGATATTGGGGCTAGAGTATGGGGATTATACATCCTGGGGCATCATGGGTAGTTACCGGTCTGAAGCTTTTGTTTTGCCTAGAGCTTTTTAACCCAAGCTTCATAAAACAGATCTAATTCTTTGGCATTACTGAGCCGTATAACAGGGACGTTACCAGGGATATATCGAGACAATATTTTCTCCCGGTTGGCTATCTCACTGTAATTTGTCATGTACCACCACCATAAGGAGTCAGTACTAAAAAATTTGCTCCATGATTCGAAATTGTCACCACATATTTTGGTTCGATCAATCATCCTTTTTAAGGACCTGACAAAGGTTCGTTTGAACATTACTCGCCATGGGAGATCTATCCAGATGAACATATCGATCTTAGATGAAAGACATTCCAGTTTTTCAAAGTAGTTTCCATCTATGACCCAGCTGTCACCAGCGTTTTTAATCGATAAATCAACCTGACGTTGGAAATCTTCTGCAGATCGCTCTACCCAGTTAGGTAGAAAGTGGAGGGCATCAAGTTCGATGTTTTGGTACCCATATCTGCCTGATAACGCCTTAGCGAGGGTTGTTTTGCCTCCACCTCCAACGATATTGATCCTTTTCCCTAGGGGGTGTTGCAAATCGACGATATTTAAAGACAATTTTATGTTACTCAGTTGTTCTTTCAGGTGGTTTAGTCGATTTTCGATCGCTTTTGCATACCCGATTCAATTTATAAGATGTAATAATGCGTTTGATTCATAACAATGGGTTTTTGAATATGAGCAAATATTAAGGAGTTTTTGTGAAAGAGTCACCAGTGATAACAAAAGTTGAAGCGATCCATGTCAAATATTCCCTTGAAAACCTTGGAAAAGATTACAACACTTTCAACATGGTTTATGAATCCGGATCTACTCTTGAACAGACCACATCGATACTTCGCCTTCATACCGATGTTGGGATTGTTGGTGAATATGTGGGTGTGATCGGACCAGCTCTTGCTGAGGTAAGAGCGGTTGCGGATTATCTTATCGGAAAAGATGCTCTATCCAGAGAATCTATTTACAACGATATAAAACGGGCATCTAGACAGTGGGGAGGTCTCGGGTTGGGCGTAATTGATATTTGCCTTTGGGACATTGCAGGCAAATTCTATGATGAGCCCTTATACAGGCTTCTGGGAGGTGAAAAGCGCCCTTTGAAAGCCTATGCGTCTACATTGCATGGTGATGAAAACGGCGGTCTTACTAACCCGGAACAGTTTGAAGAATTTGCCCAGCAATGCCTGGAAATGGGTTATAAATCTTTTAAGGTGCATGGCTGGGGTTTGGCTAGAAATAATATTGAGAGAGAGGTTGAAAATGTTCTCAACCTTGGAACTAAATTTAGCGATAAGATGGATTTGCTGATCGATCCTGCCTGTGAGGTAAAAAATTTTGGGGATGCACTTAAGCTTGGACGAGCTTGTGACGAGGCCAATTTTTTCTGGCTTGAGGATCCCTTCCAGGACGGGGGCGTTTCACAGTTTGCTCATCGAAAGTTGCGCCAGATGATAAAAACCCCAATATTGCAAACAGAGCACATACGCCTTCTTGAACAGCATGTAGATTTTATAGTTGCTGACGCCACTGACTACGTCCGGTGCGGCGCTCACGAAGATGGTGGAATAACAGGTGCCATGAAAATTGCCCACGCTTCAGAGGGATTTGGTCTTGACGTGGAATTGCACGGGCCTGGTCCAGTTCACAGGCACGTAATGTCTGCCATCAGGAACACGAACTTTTTTGAAGTCGGCCTGGTGCATCCCCTTGTGAAGACAATCTGGCCTTCCATATATCAGAACTATACCGATGATCTTGATTGCATAGACAATGAAGGAAATGTCTATGCACCTGATGGTCCAGGGATAGGCGTCGATATCGATTGGGACTGGATCAAGCACCATAAATTTGGAGAAGAAATTATTAGTGGATAGATTCGCGATTTCGAAGGAGACCGTGTGGCTAATTCAAATATCAAAAATGTTGAATGGAATAATGTAATCGAAGCGATTGAAGAATGTTATTCCTTGGGGTGGAGCGACGGACTACCCGTGGTGCCCCCTGAAAAATCAAGGGTTCAGGAATTTGTTGATTTTGTAGGTAGAGATCCTGATGAAATATTGGGAGAAGTTCCTGAGAGAAGAAGACAAGTAACTGTTTTGAAAGTGGCCGCGAATGCTGTTATGGCTGGGTGTCTCCCTGAGTATTTTCCGGTAGTAATTTCTGCTACTGAAGCGATGCTAACTGACGAATTCAACCTGATTGCTCCTTCTTCGAGTCAGGGAGGTGCTGGAATTCTTGTAGTGGTGAATGGTCCTGTATCAAGAAACATAAATATGAATTCCAAGGACAATGTTTTTGGTCCCGGGAATAGAGCAAATGCGACAATTGGTAGGGCAGTGAGGCTGATTTTGATGAACGCTTGTGCATCAATACCTGGATTATTTGATAGAACAAATATTGGCCATCCTGGTAAGTACACATATTGTATCGCGGAGAATGAATTAGAAACTCATTGGAATCCACTACATGTTGAACGTGGATTTTCTAAGGAGCAAAGCACCGCTACAGTTTTCGCTGCTTGGGAGCCAAGGCAGGTTCGTTCCGCTTCCGAAAAGTATGCTGCCCTGGATTCGCTAATTGACGTAGCCTCTACTCTTGGGACGTCACTTGCAAATGATGACTCTGTGGCCGACGGAGGGCCCTTGGTGAGGCAAGGACAGATTCTACTGACGATGGCGGGGGCATCTGAATTCTGGTCGGACTGGAGCAAAAACGATATCAGGGATTATGTGTATCCTAGGATCAGAAGATCAGTAGGAGATTTAAAAAGAGTAAAAGCGATTTCTGGAAATTATGTGGAAGGCGATGATGATCGTTATGTTCAATTGGTGCCGGAACCTGAGGATATATTGATTGTTTATGCCGGTTCCCCAGAAGCAGCCGCATACAGAAGCGCTGTAATTCACAGTGAATTACCAAAAGTGTCTTCAACGGCAGTTACGAGGGAAATTGTGGATACTAATTAGGCAGTAATTTATTTTATCAATCCCCTTTATAGGAGATATTCGATGACCACTACAAATAAAAAAGTTCATCAATTAGTTGACCCGACAACCTCAGCCATTGTTCCCGAGTTCACCTTGTCTCCGCGGCTCGATTCTCTAACGAATAAAAAAATGGGTTTAATAGATGATGCGAAGACGAATGCAAAAGAGCTACTTGAAGAACTTGCTGAGTTACTAAAGGACGATTTCGGAATCGAGGTCCAAAAATACTATCAAAAACCATCAGCAGGGAAACCGACAGATCCGGAAGTGATAAAGAAAATCTCCCAAGAATGCGATTTTGTAGTTGTCGCAATTGGAAGTTGAGGTTCCTGTAGTGCGTGCAGTGTGCACGACGGAATTCATGTTGAGAAGCAGGGAACTCCTTCTATAACAATTTGTACCGATATTTTTGAAGTGACTTCAAAATCTATGGCCGTGATGTGGGGTGCCGACGAGTATAAAATAATTTATACCCAACATCCTATTTCACATCTGAGCAGGAGTGAACTTAGAAGTAGATGTGAGCAAATGTTGCCTGCATTGAGACAAGTGTTGCTTGCCTAATAGACCTCTGGGTCAGCATGTAATTCAGGGGCATCGATTTCGTCAGGTTCTAGTATTCTCCAGAGCTTCTCGTAAACCTGTATTCTCCACCTCCCTGTGTCGACAATATACACACGTCCTTCATCATCCACTTTGACTGAAGTGGGTGATGCGAACCGCTTTTCTCTATCGAAGTCGACAACATTGTCTCTTAGCCTCAGCGCATCAGGATTGGTTAGGAGTTTTTGGACTCCTTTGTCAGTCATGGTTCCGTCACCAATCAACGACTCTAGAAACATGCCTCTGTGGTTGAAGATCAATACTCTGTCATTTCCACGGTCTACTATATAAATATCTCCATGCTGATCAACGGCGACCGAACTAGGTTTATTTAGTTGGCCAACACCTGTGCCCGGTGTACCTATTACCTGGAGCAATTCTCCTTCTTTGGTAAAACGCTTTACTAGATTGTTATTCCAGTCTGCGATAAGAAATGTTTGATTGAGGGGATCGATTGTTATTCCCCAAGGAAAGTTAAGTTGATGTGGTTCATTTCCAAATTCTCCCCATCCCTGTAGATATTCCCCCTGTCGTGTAAAACATTGAACCTTGTGATTTTGACAGTTGACTATCCACAGATTTTCGTCTGAGTCGATGGTTATTCCAGACGGAGCGTTGAGGTAACCGGGTTCTGTTCCCTTCTCTCCCCACCAACCCACTGTTTCACCGGAAGTGCTAAGCATCAATACTGAGTTCGCGTGTTCATCTGTTGAATACAAAATGCCATTGCTGTCGATAGCACACATTACGGGAGATGGGAATTTTTCCTTCCCACGAGGCTCCATTTCTCCATCGACCTGGGGGAATATAAAATCACCATATTCATCATCTAAAGTGACAGTTACGTACCTGTTTCTTGGAACTCCATTGACGTTTTCCCAGCGATTGAGAACATACAGCCACTCGTCTTGGCCAAGCGAAACATCCAATGGCCCGTAAAATCCATCCACTGGTAATCGCTGGCCGAGGCAAAATCTATATCGGTGGCCCATTCTCAGAAGAGTTGGATAGTTATCTGTTTCTATATTATTTTCTAATAGCATACTCATGAATTTGGCCATCCAAGTTTAGGTACATGGTTATATTGTGTTGCCTAAAGATTAAAAACGTTTTCGAATTGGTCGAAGGATCCATTGACTATGGGATTGGGGTTCAGGTCTAACCACTGTTCCAGAACAGTTGAATAAATGGACCTGAAGTCATGACTGAAATGCATATCTCCATCCAGCTGATCTTCCGGAGCTAGAGAAGGATATGGGTCATAGAATCCCCCTTTGACCCGGTCGCCTATCAGCATGGTACCGCCTCCCGAGCCATGGTCGGTTCCATTTCCATTGTCTTTTATTCGTCGTCCGAATTCCGAAAAGATCATCATGATGACTTCTTGTGACCCGTCATTTTCTCGTAGGTCGTCAAAAAAATCTCCGACCGATCTTGATACATTTGCGAGGAGTGTTTGTTGCGTTTGAATTTGGGCGCCATGTACATCAAATCCCCCAAGTTGAGCATAGAAAACTCTTGTGCCGATACCCGATAAGTGGACCTGGGCGATACCTTTTAAACTCTGGGAAAGGGCATCATTGGCGTATTCAATACTCGACGTATAAGCCGGAGGGGCCGTTTTAAGCATATCTGCGCCGGTTAGCGCATCAATTCCTGTCTGTCCCAGGTGATCCCAAACTACGTCTGCTTCTTCAAATTCCTCAGGGGCATACATTCGAGTGAATGCTTTGATTGCCTGGCGCTGTTGTCTACCTGCTAGGTCGGTAAGTAATCCATATCCTTCCAATTCAGAGACTGATATTGCAGGTGTTCCAGATAGGTACATAGCCCTCGGCAGACCGGATCCGAAACTCACACCAGTGACTACATTCTCTTTGTTTGGATCCAGATCCCTTATTGTTTTTCCAAGCCAGCCATCCGAACTAAGCGCTTCTGGATTGGCTGTGTGCCAAATGTCCATTGATCGAAAGTGAGATCGGTTGGGTGATGGATATCCAGTGCCTGGGAATATGGCTACCTTACCTTCATCCCAGAGATTCTTGATGGGTCCCATGGATGGATGAAATGCATAACCACCATCTATGTGAAGGGCATCATCTTCTGGGATGCCCACCGTCTTTCTATATTCGAAATAATGGGGGTCATTGTAAGGAATAACTGTACTCATAAAATCATTGCCGCCAGACAATTGGAGTACTACAAATACAGGGGGACGGGTGTTAATTGATTTATCAGATTTTGCTGTAGTTACCATAATGTGTTTACTCCTTTCTGAAATAAATCTGGTGACGACGGAAGATTTATGCGAATTGATATTCTCGAGAAGAAACTATAAGCCGTAGAACCTGTGAAACAACGGCTTCAAATTCCTCCGTGCCACATGTTAAATCTGAAGTGACATTGAGTTCTTCAAACAATATGGTCCTAGAAGGAGATTTGAGATGTATTTTTCCCATCTCAGATAGGCAGGCATCTAGTAATTCATCTGGAGTCATACTCACCCTGTTAGTGGAAATCCGGTCCAGCATTTTCGAAGTTCCGGGGGCTTCAAGGTCCCCAATCATTTTGGATGAAAAATTTATTCTTTCCACTAAGTAAGACGAATCTATCCATTCTCTGCCTGTATGCCATCCCTCTACCGTGGGTGGATTTAGGAGGTCTTGCCCCATGTTTTTTGTTGCTGTGGCCATCTTTGTTAGACCGAACTCGTAGGGAGTCTGATGTCGACCGGCCAATATAGCTGTTCCAACAACTAATTCAGCAGGGCTTTTTACCTTGTTAAATCGAGATTCCTTAAAGAAATCACTGTTAAAAACAAATCTCAGTACATCGGTTATGACGTATTCAGATTCAATAAATACTCTGGCGATATCGTCGATACGTGCGGCATCTGGGTCATCTGAAACAAAGAAATCGTAAATCTGGGCCGCTACAAATTGTGCGGTGGCAGGTTGCTTCACAATTATGTCGATTATGTCATCGCCATTGAAATTTCCTGTTTCACCTAGGAAAGTTTTTGGACCATTATCGTGGTCTTCTTCCCTGAATATGAATTCGCTGTCAAAGAAGCCATTGGGGTATCTCGGTATAGTTTGTGATTTAGTCCAACCTGTGAATGCTCTGGCGCATTCTTTCACATCCTCTTCTGTGTAGTTGCCTATGCCCATACTGAACAGTTCAAGCAATTCCCGACCGAAATTTTCATTGGGAGCCTCCGCATGATTCATCTGTTGATCTAGCCAATAGATCATGGCAGGGTCCTTGGCCAAGGCGAGCAAAAGATTCCGGAAGTTTCCCAATCCATAATCTCTAAGCATTTCATAGTGGGTCCGCATCATGGGATTGTTTCCGACCTTAGAATCTCCTGTAGCGAACACATCGTGCCACATTAAAGCTACCTTTTCTTCAAGAGGCCTTTCAGAATTGATCATTCTGTATATCCATCGGGCTCGGGTCCACTGCCTTGATTCTTCGTCAGCATGCTGGATGTTGTGGCGTTCTAATAGGTCCTCATTAAGCCTGGGGAACTTATCGACATTGATGAGATCATCGACGAGGGCTTCATATGCGCTAGATGCTTTTTCTTCCAATCGGTCTATTGGTTCCCCAAAGGCTGCACGTCTCATGAGGTGACCTACAAGCTCAACGTCAGTCTTCTGATTCAATAACACCATAGTTATCCCCCTCAGTTATATACCACATGTATTGCACTCTGCGGATGTTAGCATTTTGTCAAGTAGGAGAGCTACATGTAAAGCTATTGGGAGCCCATTCGCATGTTTGAAACGACATTCAATGCAAGACATATAGTTGAATGGTGGGTCAGTCGCAAAATATAGATAGGAGTTTCAATTGGTCTCAAAACAAAAGGTTTTAGTGACTGGAGCAAGTGGGCTAATTGGCGGACTTGTGATTAAAAACTTAGGTAACAAATATGAATTTAGTGCTCTGAACAGAGGTCCAATTGAAGGTATCCCTTCCGTCCAGGCAGATATATCAAACTTTGAATCTATTCAGCCGGCCTTCTATGGGATAGAAACTGTTTTACACTTGGGAGCTCTCGCTACTCCAGGATTGACTAATAATTGGGATGGAATCGCTTCCACCAACATACATGGCACATTCAATGTTTATGAGGCTAGTCGTATTAACGGTGTGAGGCGAGTCATTTTTGCTAGTTCTGGTGGAACTATTCAAGGTTATGAAAAGGATCCAGAATATAAGAATCTAGTAGATGGAAATTATGAAAACTTACCAGAGACTTGGCCTATGATTGATCATACTTCGCCACTTCGCCCGGCCAGTCTCTATGGAGTAAGCAAAATTTTTGGAGAGGCACTTGGACGATATTATTCAGATGTCCATGGGCTTTCAATATTAAACCTGAGACTTGGAGCCGTTATAGATACAGACCGTCCCAAAGTTTCCCGCCAATACCCGGTATATTTGAGTCACTCAGACTGTGTCCAACTAATTGATCTATGTCTTAGCGCCCCAGATTCTGTCAAATATGACATTTTTGAGGCTGTTTCAAACAATAAATTTAGGTGGCGGGATAATTCTCATACAAAAGATGTGCTGGGATGGAACCCTAGTGACGATTCCTATAAATACATTGATAAACAGTGAATAGTGTTTTGAAGTAAACGCTCACCTTGGGAATGCTTATCTGTTTGGGGACGCCTGACCCAATGCCTGTCATAAATCATACTTAAATACGACTTAATTCGCCTTTGCATGTGAGATTGTGGTTAATAGTATGAGTAGTGAAGATCGTAATATTAATTTGTTTAGGAAGCCCGTTCGTATGAAGAATTTTAGTTTTGTTTTGCTAGTGCCGCTTTTGTTGATGTTTTTTTCTTGTTCATCAGACTCGGAAGTAAGTAATCCCGAAATGGGATTTATGATGGATGCTGCACCGGCCTTTTCATCGAGTTCTGGTGGTTCCACAAGGATGCAAGCAGAAGTCCTGAGTTCTCACGATCCCGTTTCAAAAATACAAGTGAACGGATCTTTATCTATCGAAGTCGAGGAGGTTGAGAAAGCCTCGAGGATGGTACGGGAACTAGTTTTACTACACGATGGCAGGATTACTAATTCCGATACAGGTGATTTTGGACAACGCTACGCCAATATCACCCTGCTGGTACCTAGTTCAAAATTTTACCCAATAATTGACGAGATCAAGAAGATTTCTGTTTTGGTTTCGAATGAAAACATATATTCCAATGATGTTACCGAAGAATATATAGACACGGGCGCAAGATTAAGTGTCATGAAAGATACGGAGAATAGATTTTCAAAGCTTCTTCAGGATACTAAAAATATAGATGAAGCTATAAAAGTAGAAAAGGAACTGATGAGAATTCGTAGTGAAATTGATAGCCTTCAGGGACGTATGAATTACTTTGTTAAGACGACAGATAACTCTGTGCTAAATCTTCGTATGGTTGAATCTGTTCCTTTGACGGGTGATCGATGGGACGCACAAAAATCTGTTAGCGATTCATTCCGCAATCTGGTTTCATTCTCCAAACACGTAGCAGACTTTTTCATAGGAGTATTAATTTTCTCTCCTGTAATTGGTGTTGTTGCGGCAGTGTCCTATGTTCTATATAGAATCGCCAAACGCTTTATCAGAAGGCAGAAGGGTTAGATATCTGATAATTCTTTTCGCTTCTTAAAAGTGATTGGGTATTATTCTCGTTACATCAATGCCATATTTAATAAGGCTTTAATTTCCTCAGGGAGTCTACGAAATGTCATGTCTGGTTATTGTCGAGTTTCTCTGTAAGCAAGGTCGCAGTGAAGAGTTCATAGATATGTGTCGAAGAAATTATCCCGTGACTCGTGCATACGACGGATGCAAATATGTTTTTCTGTCCGTTGATAAGGACGATGAAAATAGCCTGGTTATGGTGGAAGAGTGGGATTCAAAAGAACATCACCAAAATTATGTAGCTTTCCGTGAAAGTGATGGAACATCCGATTTTATGGACCCTTTACTGACCTGTGCACCAACAGTCAGGTATTTAGATATAACAGATGCTTAAACTGCTTCTTATTGAGTGCACTATTTCAATTGCGAACTATACTTAAATCGGCTTTTCCTTCACTGTTAGCTGGTAAGAGCTGAATATTCATGGGTTAGAAAATCACCGTTCACTCGGACATGTCTAATTCCAGATGGGTCATTTCCGATTGGAAACCCGACTGGTCCCGTGGAGACCAGTTCAGTACTTCCCAGTTTTTTATAGTTATTCTTATGAAGGTGACCTGTGAAAACGAAATTTACCTCATATTCGGTAATCAGATCGAGCATCCTTGACCGTCTCTCTGCTGGGATAACCAGGTAATTGTCTCCTTCATGTGGGTCGTTCAGATATAAAGGATGATGCATGAAAATTATTCTGTGTTTGTACTGGGATGTTGCCGCTATCTGGAGCTCTTTCTCCAGGAAATAAATTAGGTCATCCCATTCATTGGGAACCAAGCTAGGATCATAGCAAATAGCACTGTTAATAACGATGAAATAGCAGTTTTTTTCCTGAAACGAATAGTTGTATTCGCCAAACCTTTCCTTGTATTCATTTAGATCTGTTTGTGTTGGACTATCTCCAACATCATGATTCCCTGCCACCCAATAAATTTTTATTTCCTCTTTCAGTAGTCGTGAAATTCTCAACAGTTCTTGAATCTGTTCCTTAGAGTCGGAGTTATGGACCATATCGCCACAGATTACAACAAAGTCGGGGTTGATTTGATTGGCGGCTTCTATTGCTTCGGTAAAAAGTAAAGTTTCCTTCCCGAACCCTTCCAAGACAGGACCCGTGTATTCGATATTTATACCTCTTTCCCGTCTCTCAGCTATATCTGACTCACTCAATTTGCTGATTGAAGAGTACATCCCAAATTGAGGGTCGGCCATTTGAATAAAAGAAACGTCTGTATTTTTCATTGTTTAATCCGTATATTTTTGTCTAATAGACCTCTAACCCAAGAGCTTCTGCCACTGATTTGTTAACCATTCGACCGTTCAAAGTGTTAATTCCTAAGTGAACTGCCTCATCGTTTTTTGCTGCCGTATTAAGCCCATTTTTGGCTATTGAATGTATGTACGGTAATGTAGCGTGACAAAGGGATTCAGTAGCTGATCGCGGAACAGATCCAGGCATATTGCGTACGCAATAATGCGTCACGCCTTCCTCTATGTAAACTGGATCGGAAAGCGTAGTTTTGCGGCTGGTTTCAATGCAGCCTCCTTGGTCGATGCACGCATCTACTATAACTGATCCATTTTGCATGGATCTAACCATTGTTCTGCTTACCAAATTAGGAACGGCACCTCCCGCATCGCGTACAGCGCCAATTACCACATCTGCTGTTTTTACAGCCCTTGTGATTGAGTCATATGATGCAACACCTATTTCTAAGGCTTTATGATTTTTCAGCCGATCCCGTAGTTTTGTGAGGCGTGGCTTTCCCCGGCTTAGAACTGTTACGTGAGCACCCATGTTTAAAGCTAGTTCTGCTGCGTTAAATCCCGCAACCCCTGCTCCGAGTATCAGTATATCAACAGGTGCTACTCCTTCTATACCGCTTAAAAGCTTGCCGGATCCACCTTGGGAACTTTTTAGATAATGAGATGCCGCATCCACGGCTAATCTACCAGTTAAGGCACTCATGGGCTTAAGGATAGGTAGGGATCCGTCTTTCATCTCTATAGTTTCGTATGCTACGGCCGTAACTTTGTTCTTTATCAACGCTTCTGCAAGTGCTAGGTTAGAGCCCAATGAAAGAAATGATAATGTCGTTAGGTTGGGATGTAGAAGGTTCCATTCGGATGCTTGGACCTCCTTTACCTTAACCACCAAATCTGACGAGGAAAATATAATGCTGGGATTAGAAACCATCTCAGCCCCTTCGTCTGAGTAATTAGTATCTGATATCCCACTTCCCACACCAGCACTCTTTTCTATAAGGATTCGGTGTCCTTGTTGTACTAGACTTGTAACACCTGCTGGCGTTATTCCAACTCTAAATTCCTGATCCGTCGTTTCTTTGGGAATGCCTATGATCATGTCGGTTAACCGGTGTATCTATATCCTTGCAATTACGGGGATTACATGTTTACGCAATTAGTGAGTTTTCCTTGTGTCAAATGTAGCTCTAAAGTGGATAATATACTTTCTGCCAATTTTCGCCTTGACGAGACACTGTGTCCCCCAATATGAGGAGTCGCAATAAAATTTTTCAGGGTCAGTAATGGGTGGTCAATAGGGATTGGTTCTGGGTTAATCGCGTCTACGCCTGCTCCAGCTATTTCATTTTCGGCCAACGCTTCGTAGAGAGATTCAGTATCAATTATCTCCCCCCTTGCAGTGTTAACCAGGATTGCATTCGACTTCATGAGCTTAAATTGATCAGATCCAAACATATGGTACGTCTCATCCGTAAGCGGGACATTTATACTTATGAAATCGGCCCGGCGGATACCCTCCTCAAGTTTGGATACCCAGCTAATACCTAATTCTCTTTCTAGGTCTTTTTTTCTTGTACGAGAGTAATAGGAGATATCCATCCTGAATCCAATGGCTCTTCGGCAGACTTCCACCCCTGTCTCTCCTAGTCCAACGACAAGTAAGTTAGAGTCTTTCATGTCTGACCCGAGGAGGCTATCTGTATGATCAATCTGGTTATGCGAAGTCTGACCTTCTATCCAGTTGCCACTTCGTATATGTTGGTCCGCCCTAAAAATATTTTTTGCAAGAGTTAACATGAGGGCAAAATTCAATTCTGCAACATTGTCTTGCAAGATATGGGGATTATTACAGACTGGTATACCGTGCTTAGCTGCTGTTTCGATGTCTATGTTGTCGTATCCAACACCTACATCAGCAATGATTTTTAAAGAATCTTTGGCCGAGTATATAACCTCTTTGTCTATAGGTAGAGCGGAGTCAGTCAATAAGGCATCGGCCCCACGAAGTTTTTCTATTAAAAGAGATTTGGGAATTTTATATTCCTCTTCCCAGAACTCAAAAGATGCGACCTTATTTAAATTATGATCATCAAACGGGGATCGGGGGATGATGGTAGATGGCACAGTACATAAAATTTTATAAAGAGCCATTGGGTCTCCTGTTACGGTAATTCTAGCAAAATATTCGGCCTGCTAGTCATAATATGTTCATTTTCATTCACGTTAGTGAAGGTTTAATCCCGGGGTATAATCCACTTGCTCCGGCAAGGTGCATTAGAGGGAACTCTTAAGGAGAATGTCATGAAAGTAGTTGTAACAAGCCTATTTGGGGATGGATTCGAAAATAGTTTATTAGAGGAATTTCCCGACCTAGACTTGGTTTTTGTTTCAAATGAGGAAGACCAGGCTAGGGAAATAAAGGATGCAGATGTTTTCATGGGCGAACCAACGCGGGAAGTTTTTATAGAAGCTCAGCGCCTTCGCTGGCTACACTGTCCAGGTGCCGGGATAAATAAATTGACTCCGATAACAGAACTTGTTGATAGTGATGTTGTACTCACAAATGCGAGAGGGCCTCATACCGCTCCGATGGCCGATCATGTATTTTCCATGTGTTTAGCTTTTGCTCATCGTACAAACGAGATGATGTCTGACCAGAGAACCCATGTTTGGGACGGTGATAAGTACACTAGGTCCTTCATTGATATGGAAGATGGGACAATGGGAATTCTTGCCTTGGGAGGGATAGGTATGGCTGTCGCGCGTCGAGCCACAGGTTTTGGTATGGATGTGTATGCAGTTGATGAGAACCCGATAGCTCCCCCTCCTGGTGTTAAAGACGTCTGGGGTCTGGACCGACTGGATGACCTGATGGAAATTTCGGACTGGCTGGTAATAACAGCACCTTATACACCAGATTCAAAGGGCATGATTGGTGAAAGAGAGCTTGCTCTGATGAAGCCAAGTGCACACGTGATTATCATTTCTCGTGGTGGGATCGTAGATGAGGACGCCTTATTTAAAGCGATTAAAAACGAGAAAATCGCTGGTGCAGGAATAGATGCGTTTGAGACTGAACCGTTGCCTACGGATAGCCCCTGGTGGGATTTGGAAAATGTAATTATTTCACCACATGCTTCTTCTGATAGTCCTCGAACCTATGAAGGTAGACGCGAAATATTCAAGGAAAACATCCGAAGATTTTTAGCCAACAAGCCTTTTATATATGTTTGTGACAAGATAGCTGGGTTCTAGTGAAGGTTTAGTAACCGTACTAATAGAAGGTTTATTTTTACTAGCTTTGATGCAACTTATATAAGGGAGAAATGGAAGTCATACAGTTTTTAATTAATTCATTAACGTCTTTTAAATGCTGACTGTTATTGTGCTGTAGTTCCTCCATCTATCACCAGTTCGGAGCCAGTGACAAACCGTGATTCATCTGATGCCAAAAACAGGACTGCAAAAGCGACATCCTTTGGTTCAGCAAAGGTACCCAGTGGAGTTATAGATATTCTGTTAGACATTGTCTCTTGATCAGAAAATATTTCATGAACCATATCCGTATCTATCAGCCCAGGGTGAACAGAGTTACAGCGGATTTTCTCCGGGCCATATTGCACAGCGGTTGATTTTGTTAATAAGCGAACGGCCCCTTTACTAGCACCATATGCCGCTGAGGTCGAACCGATGAGCCCAGCAACGGATGAGATGTTTACTATTGACCCCCCACCTGCTTTTCTCATTGCCGGTATCACTGCTTTTGTACCTAAAAATACTCCCTTTGAATTGACGTCCTGTATTCGGTCCCATTCTTCCTCAGAGGTCTCTTCGACACCTTTTCGTAGGAGTATCCCAGCATTATTGACCAATATGTTCAATTTCCCGTAAATTCTCACCGTTTCTTCAACGGCATCCTTCCAGTTTTGTTCCTTTGTTACATCTAGATGAATATATTTTGCATCTCCACCAGAGGCGTTGATCTCAGCTTCTGTACTCTTACCCTCTTCTTCAAGGATGTCACCTAAAACAACTTTGGCTCCTTCACTGGCAAACAATTTGGCTTCTGCGGCACCCTGACCCCTTGCTCCTCCGGATATTAGAGCGATTTTTCCTTCTAGCCTTGTCATGTTTTTCTCCTTCTATAGTCGGGTTGTCTACTTCACCAATATACATGTATTAATGAAGTAGACATATTTCCATGACTGAATGTAGCTCTATTCACTTTTTTGATAACCTCATGGATGTAGGCATAAATAAATAATGGTGTTAAACGTAAAAACCAATTTTTTTTTGCATTGTGGCGATGGTTTCTCTAAACAGTTAAATAAGGGATGAAAATTGTCTGAAAAAAACCGTCTAAAAATCACTGACGTTAAGATTATTCCATTCAAAGAATATCGAACTATCGGCGAAATGGAGCCAGCATGGGATCCAGGAAGAAGCCGCCCTCATGATTTTGGGGCTGAATCGTTTGTTGAAATTCACACAGACCAAGGATTGACAGGAATAGGTCCAAGTGTTGATGCCAGACTCATCCCTTCCATAAAAGAGTATTTGTTGGGAGAAGATCCTTTCGATATAGAAAGGCATGCCCATGTTCTCCGTTATTACGCTTGGGGTGCGGCCTACCATGGCACTGCAGGTGTTGATATTGCCTTATGGGATCTTATTGGTAAGGCAACTGGGCAACCTCTATACAAAATATGGGGTGGGGGTAGTGACAAAGTAATTCCTTATGCCAGTCTCATTATTCTCTCTACACCAGAGGAAAGAGCCGAAATGGCGATACGACTAATGGAGGAAGGATGGAAAGCGATTAAGGTACGTATTCATCACCAGACCCTTACGGATGACATACGAACCGTTCAGTCAGTTATAGAGGCAGTAGGGGACAAAATGACCGTGATGGTGGATGCAAACCAGGCTGAATCCAATGGCACGTGGCAACCAGGTGTCCAATGGGACTATAGGAGGGCAGCAGAAACTAGTTTGGCCCTACAGGAACTAGGAGTATATTGGCTGGAGGAACCTCTAACAGGGTTTGAATTCGACAAACTTGCACAACTAAACGCATCTGTCCATATGCCTATTGCAGGAGGAGAAGGCTTACCAGGATTACATGATTTTCTCAGAGTATGCCAGAGGGATTCTTATGATATTCTGCAGCCCGAAATATTGGTCCTACATGGTGCAACGGCGATGCGGAAAATTGGGACCTTAGCAGAGTTATATGGAAAACAAATTGTGCCTCATAACGGTGGGGGCAACCTTGGTGTCATAGCCCATCTCCACTTAGTAGCTTCATGGAGCCATGCCCCATTTCTTGAAATGTTGCACGATCCACCAATTGGAGACTATATGCATGGATTCTCCATAATGAAAGATCCTCCAACACTAAAGGATGATGGGTTCATATTTGTGCCACAGGGACCAGGCTTAGGAGTCGAAATTGATCGTAGTTTGATCCAAAAAGAATAGGTGCCTTACTTTCAGACGAGAATATTTCCATACTTTCGTGGATCCAGTCAGAAATTTTGGTTATGTGATTAAACATTGTGGTATAACGATTTATGCGAGATCTCCCTGGTTTTGTCTAGTGCAGAATCTAAGTGGGATGCAAAACCATTAGAAAGGTTAAGCAGAAATTCAATTACGACGGAGACGCTCCTTTAAATTAAGTATTTAGGTAGGATTTATTGATATGTCAGAAATTGCAGCGGGTCAGGCGGTCATAGAATTACTTCGAGCTGAAGGTGTTGAATATGTGTTTGGGGTTACCGGGCTAACTACAAATAGCATGGTGACGCAAATGCACGGCAGGGAAGACATCAAATTTATAGATACCAGGCATGAAGAGGGCGCAATACTGATGGCCTATGGATATTCTAAATCCACTGGAAAGCCGTCAGTATGCATGACGACTTCAGGTCCTGGCACAATAAATCTTGCAGGTGGCATGTCTCTTGCTTTGAAAGGAAGGGCGCCTGTTATCGCCATTGCCGGTGACACAGCAATGGAGTACATCGGTAGAGATGGTTCTCAGGCATTTGATCTTGTCAACATCTTTAAGCCATTGACTAAAATGGCTGTGCAGGCAAATAAAACAGAGAGGGTCCCTGACCTTATTAGAGAAGCATTTAGAGTGGCTATGTGGGGAAAACAGGGTCCCGTACTTCTTGATATTCCGAGAGATCTTTTAGATAACGAAACTCTTTCAGATCAAATTCTAACTCCTGATCAGTATCGAACTGTAAATCCTAAGACTTTCGGCGATATTCAGTCAGTTAAGCAAGCAGCGGAACTTTTGATAGCATCTGAAAGTCCTCTTTTGCTCGCTGGAGGGGGGGTTGTGGACGGAGACGCAACTTCTGAAGCTGTTGCTTTGGCCGAACTTCTAGATATGGCTATGGTCCCGTCTTATGGTCATCATGATGCTATACCCAACAGCCATCCAAACTATATCGGCCCCCCTGGTGACCGTGGTTCTGGAGAAGCCCATGAGGCAATGGACAAGGCGGACGTGATACTAGCGTTGGGGACCAAGATTAACCAGGCCTCGAGTTCATGGAATTACAGTGTTATCAACGAAGATACAAAGATCATACAGATTGATATAGATCCTATTGAGATTGGTCGCAATTACCCAGTTTCTGTTGGTATTGTTGGGGATGCCCAAAGCGTTGCTCGACAAATAATAGAAGCCGTTCGCGATATATCTCCCAGTGGCAAAACCAACAATGCTTGGAAATCGGAGTTTCAATCAATAGCTCGGAATAGAATAAAAAGATTGGAATCTGAAAGAACCTTGAAAGATGAACCTATGATGCCTCAGCAGGTTTTTCCTGAGTTAGCTAAATCGATGCCCAAAGGTTCTATGGTTACCATCGATGCTGGAGTGGCACCTGGTCTCTCATATGACAGGATTTTCTTCGAGGAACCGAGAACTATGTTCAATTATGCTGGGCAAGGGGCACTGGGAATGGGTTTTAGTGTCGGATTAGGCACTAAACTTGGCAGGCCCGACAGAACCGCGATTAGTATTCATGGTGATGGTGGCTTTCTTTATACATGTGGCGAATTGAATACAGCCGTGCGCCACAATATACCTTCAGTCAGCATCGTGTTAAACAACAATTGTATGGGGGCTGAAAAATCCCAACAGAAAGCCTTGCATAACGAAAAGTACGTTGGAGTGGATCTTGAAAACCCAAGATTTGATCAATTAGCAGACGTTTTTGGTGCTAAGGGTTACTATGTGGATCACCCCTCAGAAATATCCGACGTACTTGACGAAGCGGTTAAAAATAATGTGCCTTCGGTGATCGAAATACCAGTGCAGGAATATTTCCCACCATCGGCTCCAACACCACGTTAGCATGTCTGCTTTCACGTAAGAGTATATTTAGGTCGTCTAGATAATGAAGCTATCAAGACTGTATTCGTCAAGAGGTTGCTGAATGAGAAGCATGACAAAGGAGATTCGAGGATGAGACTTGAGGGGAAAGTAGCTTTGATCACAGGTGGTGCTAGAGGCCAGGGTGCTGCGGAGGCCAAATTATTTGCCAAAGAAGGTGCAAAAGTTGTCATCACAGATATTTTGGATGATGAGGGAAAGAAAATAGAAGCTGAGATTGTAGAACTTGGAGGTGAATGTTTATATATCCACCAAGACGTTTCTAATTCCCGAGATTGGGAAGATGTTGTTTCAAAGACAGTGGAACATTTTGGGAAAATTGATATTTTGTTAAATAATGCTGGGATTGCTGTATGGGGAACAAATGACGATACGTCAGAAGAAATATGGGACAGTGTGATGGATATAAATGCCAAGGGAGTTTTCTTAGGTACAAAGTATGTAGTTCCTGAGATGAAGAAAAACGGTGGAGGCTCCATTATCAATGTTTCTTCGATTTCGGGAATAATCGGACAACCAACCATTCAGCCTGTTTACAACGCGTCCAAGGGGGCAGTCAGGATATTCACTAAGTCGACAGCGGTCCAGTATGGTAAATATGGAATCAGGGCTAATTCAATTCACCCTGGTGGTGTCGATACGGACATGATCGCCCATATAACGGGTGACGAACAACGTCAGCAAAGAATCAAAGAAACCGTTCCTCTCCAAAGAATCGCCAATCCTATTGAAATAGTGTACGGCGCCTTGTTCCTTGCATCGGATGAATCGTCTTATATGACAGGTAGTGAAATGGTAATGGATGGTGGAGTTACAGCTTCATGATGATGTTATTAGTGACGAATAGCATTGTTTGAACTTGTTAGGCAGATCCACTGAACTATTCAAGATTCACCATTAAGAAAGATTTCACTTGACAGCAAAAGAGATTGTTCAAACAAATAGTTTCTTATTTTTCGTAATTTTTATGGTTCTTGTGCTTTCTTGTGGGCCAACTGAGGTATCAGTCGACATTGAAGAGGTTAACCTTGATACTGAATTGAATACCGTGATTAATATACCGGAACCACCTGTAGTGGATAAATCTGTGAATTTTCAAACCCCAGTATTGATTCCTACTCCGGTTGGATTGGAAGGTATGAATGAGGCCGTAGGAAGCATTTCCATTGTATCCGGGGAATTGGCCAAGACCGTTGAGAGCTTTGGAGACATACTGAAGTCCTTAGAAACTCCAACCGCTATTCCAGATATTGATATCAGCCATCCGAATGAATTTATAACGCTTCCGCATCTGCTTCTAACGGGATTTATTGTTCAAGAAGATACGATGTTGAAGTGGGACTATAAAGGCCTTCAGAATGCCTATCTTGGTTTTATAGTTATAGATGGTGTGGAGCATTCAGTAGAAGTATTCATTTTTGATGAAGTTATAAATGATCCTTCCCTTGCAAGCTCAATAACGGTCGATGCTTTGATTCTAGGAGATTATAAAACTGGGTTTTATGAAAATTTGGCGGTAAACTGTGCAAGTCAGAACATTTGCGATGTTGTTCTTACTTTGGTTGATGATAAATACAAGCTGTTTGAATCACAGTAGCGAACATGATGAAATCTCTGGTTTCTGATGGGGGGATGTAAAATGAGTAATTATGCTTTTTCAAGTAGCTCATCTATGTAATCTCTGAAATTTGGTTTCATTACAAAGCGTCCCATAGACTGGTACCAATCTATTACGCCCGGGCCTGTACCGAGCATTATGTTTGCGTACATCGGTACATCTGGGCTTTTGTTGTCACTTTCCCAAAGTTGTTCAATTCTAAAAAAGAACGAGACCATGAATACGTTGAAGCGATGCTGTTCATCTTTGGGTAAGATGGATTTTCCCTCTATAGCTTTTAAATAAATTTTTGTAAATATTGGATCGGTAATCATTAGCCCGATCCAATCCACTATTCCAGTTGTTAACTCATTCTTGGTGGCTCGTGAAGAATCTTTATGCTGCAATCTCAGTTGTGATGCTAAGAATATTGCCACGGCTAAAGTAGCTATTCCTGTTCCTGTTTGAGAAATTATTGAAACGTATTCAAACATTTGTATTAACCTCCATTGTGTCTTCCTTCTTTAGCTTTCAAGTGCTGGGAAATTAATTCAGATCTTAATCTATTTACTCAGGCGTCATAGTGGGTATCATGTGGTTAAAAAAACAGACCGGTCTAAAGGAGTTTTTTCAAATATGGATATGCCCCATGTACGGCAAATTACCTCTGGCCCTAAACACCACTGGTTTGGATATTACGACAAACTTCAAATTGATGATGGAAATCGTCGGGTCCTTGCTATGGCAGTCGATTTTGAGCATCGATCACCTAATCCTGACGACGAAATTGAAATCGGATTTGTAGATCTGCAAGATGGCGATAAATGGACCAAGTTGGGAACAACAACGTCCTGGAATTGGCAACAGGGATGTATGCTCCAGTGGGTTCCGGGAACGACTTCACAGGTTATTTGGAACGAACGTGGTGAAAACGGTTATACGTGCCGTGTATTGGACATAGAAACTAATGTGTCAAATACATTTCCTTGGCCTATATATGCGTTAGGTCCAGATGGTACCTGGGGAGTGAGCACGGACTTTAGACGATTGAATGATACCCGACCAGGCTATGGATATAGCGGTATAGAAGACCCTTTTAAAAGTGATATTACGCCGGAGGATACGGGAATTTGGCGCGTAGATTTTACGAATGGTCAAATTAATTTGCTTTTTTCAGTGGCTGATGCGGCTCGGCTCACTGGAAACCTGATCGATAGTAACCAAAATAAACAATGGTTTAATCACTTGGTTGTTTCACCTGAGGGCAATCGCATTTCCTTTCTTCATAGGTATCGAGAGCCGATTACAGAAAGTACCTCCACAAGAATGATTACAATTAACAATGATGGATCTGACCCGTTTGTCGTAATTCCATCAGCTCACACATCCCATTACATATGGAGGGATGAGGAACACCTGTTGGCTTGGACTAACACACCCAAAGAGGGATATGGGTTCTATACTTTCAAAGACAAAGGTTCACTAGTTTCTAGTGTTGGATCTGGTATTTTGATTGAGGACGGTCACTGTACTTATTTATCCGATAAAAGATGGATTCTCAATGACACATATCCAGATGGCGAAAGATTTCAACATGTACATCTATTTGATACGGTTACGGGTACTAAAATACCTTTAGCTGATCTTCATTCACCGTTTCCATACACGGGTGAATGGAGGTGTGACACCCATCCCAGATCCAGTGCGGATGGCACAAAAATAGTTGTTGATTCTCCACATGGCGGTGATGGTAGGCAACTTCACATGATAGATATTGGGGAATATATTTCCTAATCGGTCTATGAGGTAAATTGTCCGCACCCAATTAACAATAGATATGTAAATTTGGAATCATATGATTCCCTTCTACTTTCTGTATCCTCGTGCGCATTCTTTTTTACATTTCAGAGGTTGTTTATGTGAGTTTATTCTTCGTTAAATGAGATTATCAATCTAGCATTTTGTCGGGAGTTAGTAATTCGTTTATTTCCAACCGATGGTCAATGGTAAGTTCAGATATTTCCCTTCCTACCTGCAAAGCTCCTTCTGGAATATCATTACTTTCCCTGTAGATTGATTGAATACTGGCATCTGTCCACTCTAGAACAACTGAATCCTTCTCAGCGGGAGTAGTGCCACCGTTAAAATAGACACTGAAATCAGTTCTTTGGCCTGCATCTTTAAATATTTGTGCTTCCTGATAGGCAAGTGTAGCAACCTTACGAGCCATGCCTGGTTTTGTTTTAAATATCCTTCTCAAATGAAACACATATTCCTCCTAATAGGAACACTATTTTTAATGTGTATGTAAATCCAATATGTCCTATTTTATAACAGGCAGTAAGGGGCGATTAATAAATTAAAGAGCGCGATGGACAGATACCAGCTTTCATCATATTTCCACCAGCCGTATCATGGTTAGGAAAATAACACGCGGAGAACAATGTATGCATAAAATGACCGGTCGACCCGCGGATGATGCTCAGTCAATTTTGAGAAACGTCAGCGAGATAGCATGCGATTTCGCATCTGAACGTGCCGAAAGACAAAGACGACGGGAATTAATAAAAGAAGATTTCGATAGGCTCCGTGAATCCGGTTATCTAATGGTGGCTGTGCCCACCGAGTTTGGAGGAATTTGGGATGGCGAGAGTAATGGCACAAGAGTTGTCTGCGAAATTCTTAAAACTCTCGCACAGGGCGATTCGTCGATAGCCCTTGTGGCGGCGATGCATCCCGCTGTGATTGGATCTACCGGTTGGGTATCGATTTCGACGGCTCCAGAACCGTATACCGCGGCCTGGAACGAGCAACGTCAATGGGCTTTTCAAACTGTGCGTGACGGGCATTTTTGGGGAACAATAATGTCTGAACCGGGAAGTGGTGGAGACAACACTCAATCCAACTCTAAAGCAACACTAAAAGGTAATGACAATCAATATCTAGTCAGTGGTCAGAAGCATTTTGGGAGTGGTTCTGGTATAGCTTCCTATATGGTTACCCATGCGATGCCGGATGGCGAGTCTAAGCCAGATACCTTTATTCTAGACATGCGTGACTTGATCTGGGACGGCTCTTCAGGAGTTGAACTTATTGCACCGTGGGATGGACACGGTATGACTGCCACCCAAAGCCATGGGATGGCTTTTAAGAATTTCCCCGCTACAAGATTGGCATTTCCTGGAGATGAGCGACGGGCCATTCTCGCAGGAATGGATCGACCACAGGGCGCTTTGTTCGTCGCTGTTATTACAGGTATTGTGGAAATCGCTGTTACAAGTGCCCGCCGACAGTTGGAGTCGAAACGTAAGAGCATGCGATCCTATGAACGGGCAGAGTGGGCGAGAGTAGAAATGGAGGCATGGTTAGTCCGACAAGCGTACGAGGGTATGCTCCGCGAAGTAGAAATGGGCAGGAGCAGCGGTCGTAATTCTTTGTTAGCAAAGGAGACGATAGCCGAACTGGCAGAATCAATTCTGCTACGAATTAGTAAAGTTATCGGGGGAGGTGCATATTCCAGACATACCCCTTACGGATTTTGGCTTGAGGATGTAAGGGCGTTAGGTTTTCTGCGCCCGCCATGGGGCTTGGCATTTGAAAGGGTTTTTGAAGGCTCGTGGAACTCCTGAAACCTGACCGTTATGTGAGATTAATTTCAACACTAGTAGTCTTGGAGGAATAAAGATGAGTTTATCCCGGGCGAGATTAGCTGCTCTCGACGAGCATTTGAGAGTGAATTACATTGAAAACCAAAGATATCCGGGTGTTTTAACAGGTATATACAGGCATGGTGAGCTAGTTCATGCTTCCCCATTAGGTTTCCGTGATATCGATAATACAAAGCCTGTCGAAAGAGACACCATATTCCGTATATATTCGATGACCAAGCCTATTACATCTATTGCGTTGATGACGCTGTATGAAAAAGGGTTGTTCCAGTTGGACGATCCTGTTAGTCGATACCTACCTCAATTTAGTGACTTAATGGTGTTCAGCAGTGGTAGTCTTGGCGATTTTCAGACGACCAGACCAGATAGAGAAATGACTGTTCGGGATCTCCTTAGTCATCAATCAGGCCTCACATATGGATTCATGAACCGAACCAATGTTGACAGGGCATATGCTGACGCAGGGATTGGAGGAATTAAAACAGGGGGGACTTTGGAAACAATGGTAAATTCCCTCGGTCAAATCCCTCTGGAATTTTCACCAGGTACGAGATGGAATTATTCTGTATCTACGGACGTTTGTGGGTATTTGATAGAGGTATTATCTGGTAAATCTCTCGACATATTCCTAGAGGAAGTCATATTCCAACCCTTGGGTATGAAAGACACAGCTTTTTCTGTGGAAGAAAGTAAAAAATCACGATTAGCTTCCCTTTATGGATTTGAGGAAATCGGACCACCAAGACTCATTAGTGACTCCGAGGCAGGTAGCTTTATAAAAAAACCAACATTTTTATCTGGTGGAGGGGGATTGACCTCGACTCTGGACGATTACATGACATTTTGCAAAATGATTCTTGGAAATGGAACTCACGATGGGGAATTGATCGTCAGTAGAAAAACGATTGAACTTATGAGTTCAAATCATTTGCCGAACGGTGTAGATCTACAGCAAGTTGCGCTGGGCCGTTGGAGTGAAACACAGTATCAAGGAGTAGGATTTGGACTGGGATTTTCGGTTCTTTTGAGCCCGTCTGCCTCACAGGTATCAGGGAGCAAGGGAGAGCTGGCTTGGGGTGGTGCAGCGAGCACTGCCTTTTGGATAGATAAGTCAGAGGATTTGGCAGTAGTCTTTTTGACGCAACTATTACCGTCTAGTGCTTACAATGTGAGAAGAGAGTTGAGAACATTGGTTTATTCAGCAATTGACGACTGAGGAATCCCTTTTTCTGAGAATAATTTGAACTACCGTAGTGCTGACCCCGAATTGCAAATGAAAGGGAACTAGAAATTTGTTGAAACAGAAGGCCTTACAAGCCTTTTGCATCTTTTCCTAACCGCTGGTCTGGGTAGGGGTACAGATGTTGAGTGATTTAATTCTTACGTTGAACTCTAACTTCAATATTACCGGCTCTTTCCTCCTGGAGGAGATGGTACACCCTATAATTCAGATTAGACCATTCCTTTCTGTTTACAGCTGCAGTCATGTCGTTGTAAGTGCCAGTTGCTATCTGCAAAGGTACGTCCAATTCACGTCCAAGTTCCAATGCCAGTGCCATATCCTTTTTAGAAATTGAAAAGGTTGATTCTGAACCCGTGCCTCCATCAA
>Ga0209034_10000149_pt1 | contig 34908 bp, 29 predicted proteins | sample MarorgKNORR_S2LV_2_FD_188219 | JGI IMG/M metagenome (GOLD analysis project Ga0209034, IMG submission 188219) | Marine microbial communities from the Southern Atlantic Ocean, analyzing organic carbon cycling - 250m_A/KNORR_S2/LV (SPAdes) (version 2) | ecosystem: Environmental > Aquatic > Marine... | reverse complement strand
CATCAGGGACCTTGGACTCGTGATGATGAGGAGCGGTTTTATTCTGGAAACTATTCGATGCGAAATCGCAATAAGCGATCGATTTGCCTCGACTTGACCACCGATGGCGACCGAGAGGTTTTTCTTTCTCTTGTCGAAACAGCCGACGGTCTGATCGAGAACATGCGGGCCGGGGTAATGGACCACCTTGGAGTGGGTTGGGAGGTTTGTCACGAACGCAACCCAAAGTTGGTGTATGCAGCAATCCGCGGGTTTGGTGATCCGCGTATCGCTCCCAGCCCTTATGCCGGCTGGCCTGCTTACGATCTCATCGCGCAGGCAATGGGGGGTGTTATTGCCGCTACCGGCGAAGATGAAGATCACATTATGAAAGTTGGGCCTCCAATTGGAGACACAGTGCCTGGGACCATGGCATCACTCGGCATGCTGGCGGCTTTGTGGCGAGCTCGGGACACCGGTAAGGGCCAATTCATTGATGTCGCCATGGTTGATGTGATGATGACGATGTCCGAAGCGAGCCAGATGGTCTGGTCGTACATGGGTCGTCCGATGCGTCCAATGGGTAACGGCGTCGACGGAATGAGTCCGTACGACGTGTACCCGACCAAAGACGGGCATTGCGTTATCGCCACTCCAACACAACCACACTTCAAACTCTTGTGCGAGCTCATTGACCGCGAGGATCTCCTCACCGATGAGCGAACACGTAGCAACCGCCGCAGGGTGCGCAACAAAGAATATGTCGATGAGGTCATCGGCGGTTGGGCGGCAAGCTGTACGACTACCGAAGTAGTAGAAACGCTCGGCAATCAAGTACCAGTGGGACCTGTTTACGATCCGTCGGACTGGGTTGATGACCCTCATGTGTTGGCCCGCGAGATGCTCGTGCGAGTGGACCATGAGCACCACCGCCCTACCGTTGTGTTGAACAGCCCTATCAAGTTCAGTGATGACCCAGCGGGGATCTACCGGGGGGTGCCCCGGCTTGACCAGCACGGTGAGGAGATCCGAGCTGAACTAGAAGAAGATACGAGCGACTAATACCGGTACCTATTCGCGACGGCTAGGAGAGCGACATGACACTTTCCACCAGTGCTCGAGCCCTTGTCATTGTTGACGTTCAACCAACATTCTGTGAAGGCGGCTCCCTAGCTGTTGAAGGTGGCAACCAGGTGGCCGCGGACATCGCCGCCTTAATAAACAGTGACCACGGGTATGCCCTCGTAGCCACAACTCAGGACTGGCATATAGAACCCGGCGATCATTTCTCCGAGGAGCCGGACTTCATAGATTCCTGGCCTCCGCATGGGATTGCTCACACACCTGATGCTGAGTTACATCCTGCGTTGGCAGATGAGGCGCATAACATTGACTGCGGAGTTCGAAAGGGTCAATACGGGGCCGCGTATTCAGGTTTCGAGGGCACCACTGAAGAGGGAACATCGCTGGCAGCACTACTCCAAGATGGTGCTATTACAAACGTTGATGTCGTGGGCTTGGCGTTAGATCACTGTGTTCGCGCTACCGCACTTGATGCAGCAAAGGAAGGTTTTGCAACCAGGGTTCTCGTCAGGTTCACCGCTGCAGTAGCAAATCACACAGCCTCATCTGCGCTCCACGAACTTCAAGAAGCCGGCGTAGCTTTAGAGAGCTGAGCTAAGTGATCGAGGCTCCCCGACGGTCCCTCGATTCACGGTTCAGGATCGTGGTTGAAAGCGTCGAGCGACCAAACGATGTCGGTTGAGATTTTCCTCTAGGTTCGGATCCGCAAGGACTCCGTTACTTACGACTTCGCGGCCATGTACAAACACGTGCGTGGCCGCCAAAGGACCGCACCGTAGCCATCCCTCAATCGGGTCGTCGAGAACACCCGCGAACTCAGGGCCTTCCAGTCGCCATATCGCGACATCACCAACAGATCCGACCGATAGTTCTCCCAACTCTCCAAGGCGGCCAAGGCAGGCTGCCCCGCCCCGCGTCGCAATTTCTAAAGTTGTCCGCGCATCCATCTGATCAGCGCCTGAAACCAGCTTGCCTTGGAGCATCGCCAGACGTGCCTCTTGCCACAACGACGCCGAGTCTGCCGAAGAAGAGCCATCACATCCCAAACCCACCGGACAACCCGCATCTCGCATTGCCACAACAGGCGCGATCCCTGAAGAAAGAATCATGTTCGAACTAGGGCAATGGGCGACCCCCACACCGGCCGCGCCAAGCCGCGAGATCTCCGCTTCGTTGGGTCGCACCACGTGCGCGCCCCAACTCCGATCAGTGAGCCAACCGACGTCTTCGTAAAGTTCAATTGGTCGACGTCCAAATCGAGCCAAGGAAAACTCATCATCTTCGGCGTTCTCAGCTAGGTGGGTGTGCAGCCTGACATCTAACCGTTCCGCGAGCTCGGCGGTGCGAAGCATCAGATCCGGGGTAACCGTAAATGGTGAACAAGGCGCAAGAGCCACTCGGACCATCGCCCCAAATGACGGGTCATGCCAACGAGATACGTGCCTTTCACTTTCCGCAAGAATGTCGTCTTCGTCTCGGACCGCGTCATCCGGAGGTAATCCGCCATCTTTGACAGACAAACTCATCGAACCGTAGGTGGGGTGGAACCGCATCGAGAGTTCAACTGCCGCCTGAATCTCAGCAGAAAGTAGATCACCGGCGCGCGCTGGATGGAGGTAGTGATGGTCGCTTGTCGTCGTACACCCCGACAGTGCCAGTTCAGCGAGCCCTACCCACGCTGAGAGAAACATGGATTCTTCATCAATCGAGCCCGTCCACAGTGGATATAGCGACTGCAACCAACCGAATAGCGGCGCCGATGTCATCGGTCGATAAGCGCGAGTCAGATTCTGAAATAAGTGGTGGTGTGTGTTGACCAGGCCGGGCGTCACGAGGCAACCAGATGCGTCGACTCGCTGTAGCGAACTTGGAGTTGGATCGTTCGTCGAACCAACAGCGACAACAAACCCGTCATCAATTGCGACCCAACCGCCCGCTAACTCACGTCTTTGGTCATCCATCGTGGCGACCAGCCAAGCATCCTCGATGAGGAGGTCAACGGGCTCAGCCATCAGCGACAGTTTGGCATCATTGCTGGCCCTCTGTCTTGACTTAGCGCGGACTCAGCGGTCTATCTTGGAGAATGCCTAGGTCTCTAGCAGTCTTCGAAGATTTTGATCCCGTCGGTACTCAGTCTTATGCCAACGCGGTTACTCGCTTCCGTGAAAAGAACATAGTTTTACCAAGATTTAGCGAGCTGAGAGATCCAACCACCTTGGACCCCGAACTTCTCGACGCTCTAAATCATGTCGAAATCAACGACGCCGATGCACTCAACCTGTTTCGGGTCCACTGGTTCAATCAACCCGGACAACACTCCCCTGCCGCAGTACCTGATTACATAGAGCTTCCGTCAGAACTCACCGGCACCGATGCCCGCATAGTCGTCGCGTTGGGGAATCGATTCCCCATGATCGGCGCACACAAGGTACTCGCTGCCTACTCCTGCCTCGTTGCCCGTCTCGTCACTGGGCGGTTCGACCCAACCTGCCAGCGCGCAGTTTGGCCCTCTACGGGGAACTATGCCCGCGGGGGTATAGCCATCTCCAAGATCATGGGTTGTCGGGGGGTAGCAGTTCTGCCCGAAGGGATGAGCCGCGAACGATTCGAATGGTTGGATCGTTGGATCGAACACCCCAACGACATAATCCGGACACCCGGCACGGAGGCAAACGTCAAAGAAATCTACGACGAATGCGCCCGTTTAGAGTCCGACGATTCAAACATAATTCTCAACCAATTCAGCGAATTCTCCAACCATCTTGGACATTACACAGTCACCGGCGCGGCCCTCGAGGCAGTGTTTCACCACAGCACCGCAGGCCGCCCCGCAAGACTCGCTGCGTTCGTTTCGGCTTCAGGATCCGCGGGAACTCTCGGCGCTGGTGACTACCTCAAAGACACGTTTGGTGCTCGAATCGTGGCCGTTGAAGCCCTGGAGGTACCCACGATGCTGTACAACGGGTTCGGTGATCACAACATCCAGGGCATCGGCGACAAACACGTGCCTCTTATCCACAATGTGACCAATACCGATCTGATAGTCGGAATTTCTGACAAGGCGACCGACCAACTGGACGTGGCGTTCAACACGCCAGCGGGCCTCCGTGCACTAGATCGTCTGGGGGTGAACGCCGGACTTGCTGAATTATTGACCAACCTCGGGTATTCCTCGATCTGCAACGTACTAGCAGCAATCAAAGCCGCTAAGCACTGGCAATTGACCCGCGACGACATGATCGTGACCGTAGCCACAGACGGTTCGGAGCTATACAACTCGGAGCGTGAAAAAGTCATGCGTCGCGACTTCCCTGATGGATTCGACGACTCAGAGGCCGAAGACGCCTTGACGACCTACATCGCTGACACCAGCACAGAACACGTACTTGATATGGATGACGCGAACCGAAATCGGGTCTTCAACCTCGGCTATTTCACTTGGGTCGAACAGCAGGGAATCGCGATCGAAGATTTCGAACGTCGGCGCAGTCAAACCTGGTGGGACGGTCTCAGACCCCTCATTGACAGCTGGGATGCTCGAATAGCCGATTTCAATTCCGCCACCGGAGCAAAGCATTACTGAAGCAATGGCTGAGCCGAACCCTTTTATCCGATACCGCGAACGGCTTGATTCATACAGTCGCGCTCTCTCACTTGGATGGAGCGACGAACAGTTCATTGATTTGGTGTCCGGCTTGAACGACCAAATCGAGACCGTGGACGGCCGAGGGTTTTCTGTCACACCAATTCTCGATGGCGCTCACCTCGCGACAGCTCTTGATCTTGACGTCAATCTGAAAGTGAAGGTCGAAATTGACTCGGTCGGCGGTTCTCACAAAGCCCGACACCTCTTCGGGGTCGCGCTTCATTTAGCTACCGAACCGGCCGGTCTCCATTCTTCGAGCCGGCCATTGGCAATTGCCAGTTGTGGCAATGCGGCCATCGCCGCGGCGATAGTGGCCAAAGCAACCAACCAACCAATACAGGTCTTTGTGCCTACCTGGGCTGAAGAGCCGGTACTTGAACAACTCAAAGATCTCGGAGCGTCACTCGAGATATGCAAACCCAGGGCCAACGAGAGCGGTGACCCGTGCTACGCCCGGTTTGTCGAAGCTGTATCCAACGGATCACGCCCATTTGGGGTTCAAGGCACCGACACCCCCGCTACCTTCGACGGGGCTCGAACTCTCGGGTGGGAGTTACAAGATCAAGTAGAAAACCTTGACTCTCTATTTATCCAGGTCGGGGGTGGCGCTCTTAGCACCGCCACAGCGCGAGCGCTCTCAGATGTGGCCGTGTATCCAGTCCAAGTTGAAGGTTGCGCGCCATTTAAGCGAGCGTGGGATCTTCTGGCGCCCGATTTCGACATCGAAGCAGCTGCAGTAGCACCCCAGAGGTTCATGTGGCCTTGGGATCAACCGAGCAGCGCCGCTTCAGGTCTTCTTGATGCCATCACTTACGATTGGCTGCCGCTGCTCGAAGCCACTCTCGCGGGTGGCGGGGAACCTGTGGTTGTCACCGAATCCACACTTGTTGAAACTCACCGTGTTGCAACTAGCGTTACCGGACTAGATGTTTCCCCGACCGGGGCAGCGGGTCTAGCTGGCCTGGTATCTGCTTCTCACCACGCTGGAGCCGTTGTTGCGGTTGTGTTCACGGGCATCGACCGCCAAAACAAGGTGCTGCTATGACCGACCTCGAAGAGTTCCAGGTTCCCGGACACGCCGGTGCTCTTCACGTTCGGCTGTGGACACCCAACTCAACTCCAAGAGCTCTAATTTTTATTCTTCACGGCTACGCGGAGCATGGGGGCAGATACTCACACGTCGCTGAAGCGTTGGTAGCTCAAGATCTTGCGGTCCTTGCCCCAGACCATGTCGGCCATGGATTGTCTGAAGGGGAACGTGCACTCATTACAGATTTCGGCTTAGTTGTAGATGATTTGGGCGCCACAGCATCGGCGACATCTGAGAAATTGAACGTCGCAGTACCGCTGCTTCTTGTGGGCCACTCGATGGGTGGCCTCCTGGCCGCTCGCTTTGTGCAGCGTTGGCCGAATCGCGCGGCCGGAGCAGCGTTTCTGGGCGCAGTGATCGGTGACTGGAAGTGGGCTCGCAAGGTTCTTTCTCTGCCCCAATTACCACCTGAAGATTCCGACCCGATGGGAATGTCACGCGATCTTGATGTTTGCCGAGCCTACGCCGCTGACCCTTTGGTATATCGCGGCTTATACAAACGTCCCCTTTTAGAAGCAGAGGTGGTCGCCCTCGACGAATTCCGGGAAGAAATACACGAAATCCGAATTCCCGTTGGGTTCTTTCACGGTACCGCCGATCCTTTCGTGCCTTATGGCGACTCACTGCAAGCCATCAATGACATGCCCAGCGCTGCTAAGACCATCAAGCTGTATGCGGAGGCGAAACACGAACTGGTTAACGAAATCAACAAAGAAGAAGTCATTGGCGATCTTCAAGGTTGGATAGACAACACGCTCTCAAATCAAACAGAGGGCACACGGTGACTGAGGGAGCAGGAATGCTGCACGAGTCGCAACGCCCTGGGATGCGAATCGAACAAGTTCTCCGCCCCGCCAGTTGGGCAGAAGCAATCGAGTTATATGCCTCATTGCCCGAAGCACTGCCGACTGCAGGCGCGACAGACCTTTTGCTTGAGATGGCACGACAGCCTGCGACCGCCGAAGCTGAGGCTGTCACTCTCATAGACCTTTGGGGGCTACCAGAGTGTTCTCAAATCACAGTCACGACTGACGATGTACTGGTTGGTTGCGGGGTAACCCACAACCAAATCATCGCCGAGGAGGGTCTTGATCCAGCGCTCGATCTTCTTCGCATGGCCTGTTTGGAAATTGGGTCTTCGCAACTTCGCAACCGTGCAACGGTTGTGGGCAACGTAGTGACGGCGAGTCCGGCTAACGACACAATCTCAGCACTGGTAGCCCTTGACGCCACTGTGGTCATTGAGTCTTTAAGCGGACAACGCGAAGTGTCTATTCGCGAATTTTTCAGTGGCTTTCGAAGCACCACCCTGCGGCGATCAGAATTGGTACGCGCTGTTCGAATCCCCAGGTGGACTGAAAACACTCTCGGAACATGGCTGAAAATCGGAAACCGTTCTTCGCAAGCAATTTCAGTTGTACATGCGGGCATTGTCCTTGAACTCGATGAACGAACATCAACTGTCACCCGGGCAGATGTGGCTATTGGGAGCGTCAGCGAAATAATCACATTGTCTGCTTCGCTTCGCGAAAGTCTTTTAGGGAAGCCCCTTGACTCCGATTCCGTAAACGATGCCGCTCGCGCAGCTGCACGCGACATACAGCCCATCGACGACATCCGTGCGAGCGCGACTTACCGCCGTTCAGTGACAGAAACCGTTCTACGGCGAGCGCTAATCACGTTGGCCCAAGCAACGGTCCCGGTATCTAGGACCCCGCCATTGCTTGGTTCTGTCATTAGTCGCCCCGAGCCCCCGCGGTTCGATGTTTCTGCCGCAACGCCGATTTCATGCACGGTTAACCGAGCTGAGGTCTCAGCACCAGTCGGTGACAGCCAAACAGTTCTCGAATGGCTACGGGCTGAAGTGGCTACAGGCACTAAAGAAGGATGCGCTGAAGGCGAATGTGGAGCTTGCACAATCAGCCTCAACGGCGCTGCGGTAATGAGTTGCCTCGTGCCGGCGGCGCAAGCCGACGGGGCCACTATCACTACGGTCGAAGGACTCGCTATGGACGGGAAACTTCACCTTGTGCAAGAACAATTTCTGAACAATTTTGCGGTCCAATGCGGATTTTGTACCCCAGGCTTTCTCGTCGCTGCTTCAAGCTTGCTCAACGAAATCGAGTCGCCAACTAAAGATGATGTCAGAGCAGGACTCGCCGGAAATTTGTGCCGCTGCACTGGCTACTACCCAATAATTGAAGCTGTAGCCCATTCTCTGTCTCATGAGGAAGACCCGCGATGACGGTCGGAACCGCACCGCTACGTGTTGACGCTCTTGACAAAGTCACCGGAGCTGCGAAGTACCCGGCCGATTGTGTCCCTCCAAATGCCTTACACGCTGTTGTCGTATTTACGAATCAGCCCCACGCAAAATTGCTGAACCTTGATGTCAGCGAAGCACTCTCCGCCCCAGGGGTGGTGACAGTAGTAACCGCGGCTGACGTTCCGGTAAACGAATACGGCCTCACCCTTTTTGATCAGCCCGTATTTATTGGGTTGGACGACACCGGCCGTAGCTCTGTCGCTTGCAACGTCAGTCGCTGGGAAGCCGACCATCTTGTTGTAGTGGTAGCGAACAGCCTTCTTGAGGCCCGCCAAGCTTCAGCCCGAATCAAAAGCGCATGGGAACCACTGCCTATAGCTAGCGACGTCGCGACTGCCCGCACCGACCAAATCCTGGTGCACCCCGGCTCAACAACTAACACCTACCACGAGTTGAGGATCCGCAAGGGAGCGGTAGAACAAGGGATGGCGGCGGCGGATGTAATTATTGAAGACAGTTACGAACTTCCGCATCAAGAACACGCTTACCTACAAGTTGAAGCCGCCACTGCCTGGTTCGATGACGAGGGACGGATCACCGTTGAAACGGGAGGTCAATGGATCCACGAGGACCGCGAACAGATTGCTCATGCTCTCGCTATAGATCCCGAAGAGGTACGTGTCCGATATGCCTCTATCGGAGGGGCTTTCGGCGGCAAGGAAGATATGAGCCTGCAAATCGTTATGGCGGTAGCAGCGCGCAAGCTCAAAGAGTTGGGAATCAACCGGCCGGTGCATTGCGGTTGGTCTCGCGAAGAGTCGATCGTTGGGCATCACAAGCGTCACCGTGCAACGGTTCACGCGCGTCTGGGTGCGACAGCGCAAGGACTTATTACCGCGATTGAAGCCGACGTCTGGCTAGACGCGGGTGCGTACAACTACACGTCAAACAAAGTCCTTGGGAATCTTCATCTTTCAATAGCTGGCGCTTACGAGGTGCCCAACGCCCGCATCGATAGCCGGGCCGTCTACACCCATAGCGTTCCGGGAGGCGCCTTCCGCGGATTTGGAGGCCCACAGGGCACTTTTGTTGCGGAATCACAAATGAACAAACTTGCCCAATCGTTGGGAATGGATCCTTTGGAGTTACGTCGTCTCAATGCGCTTACTGACACCTCTCCCGGCATCACGCAGTCGGGTCTTCCCGAGGGCGTAGGCGTAACCCGCGTTATTGATGCTTGTAAGGAGCAGGTGTCGACACCCCAGGACCTGTCCCTCATCGAACCATTCCGTCCCATTGCCTCCCTGCCGGCCGAACTCGATCAACTGCGACAGGGCCGCGGCTACGCGGTTGGGATGAAAAATGTCGGCTTCAGCTTTGGCGCACCCGAAGCTTGCGAGGCCGTCGTCGTATTTCACGGTGAAGCGGGCGAAGAACGGCCCACTGAAGCCGACTTCTTCCACAGCGCGGCGGAAGTCGGTCAGGGCGTCCATACCGCACTCATCCAGATGGTTGCCGACGCCGCGGATATCGATCCGACTCAGGTTCACGCGACTTTTAGCGATACCGCAACAGGCGGTGATTCGGGCTCGGCATCTGCCTCGCGGCTGACCTTTATGGCAGGGAATTCGGTTTTAGGTGCCGTGGAAGAAGCTGAAAAAGCTTGGGCGGACGGCGCCCGGCCGGCTATCGGGCATTTCCGCTACAAACCGCCGGCGACTGAAGCGTTGGACCCGCAGACCGGCATCGGTCAACCTAACTTCTGTTACGGATACATGGCTCAAGCAGTGGATTTGACTATCGATGTAGGCACGGGCCATATACGGGTGGACCGCGTCTTGTCAGTACATGACGTCGGTAAGGCGATTCATCCGCGCATGTTGGTCGGTCAGCTGGAGGGCGCTATCGCCCAGGCTCATGGATATGCGCTCAGTGAACAACTGGTGGTCGAAGAGGGAAGAATCAGGAATCCGCGACTGTCCCAGTATTTAATCCCCGGTATCGGTGACGTTCCGGGGAAAGTTGACTGCGTGATTTTGGAAGCTTCTGATCCTCTGGGCCCGTGGGGAGCACGGGGGGTGGCCGAGATGCCGTTCATTACCTACACCCCAGCTGTCACTGCCGCCATCCACGACGCGACTGGTGTTTGGATCAATGCCTTTCCACTGACCCCGTCCATGGTGCTTGAACATTTGGCTTCGGCAAATCTCTGAGGCCGGCTACGGCATGGCATCGAGCGCGGAAAACAGACGCCGTGCCTGTTCAGCTGCTTTTGCACGTATTTCGACAGCATCGACTCGGGTCGCGACGCCGTCGCTGACAATCAATTCTCCTTTAACCTCCACTGAAATTGGGCGGACACTCGTGTGATACGCGAGACGCCAAGGATCGAGTGGCATGTCAGACCAAACAACTCGGTCTTCATTGGCTTCAGGCATAAGGAGGTAGCCACCCTCTAGCCACTCCCATATCGAATCAGGGGTGGCTGTCAGATCGTTTTCGCGAGCGCGCGCATAGGCAATTCGGAATTCGTCGAGCATGGCGGCCCCGATACCATCAGTTCCCAACGCAATGGGTAAGCCAAGCCTTCCGGGTGCGGCGTAGCCGACAGAGTTGTTCATGTTGGACCGCGGGTTGTGGATCAAGTGTCCATTCAGCCCATGATTATCGGGTAAGTGGACCCCGTGAACAAGAAGCCAGCTCTGTTGGCTCAGGCCTGCCAATCGTCTCGGTGCATCGATGTCGTCTATCCCTTCAGCCACGTGAATGTGAACACCTACGCCGTGCCGTTCGGCTAATTCGGCGGCTGCGACAAGCGTGTCCTGTTCGCAGGTAAACGGGGCGTGCACCCCCACCATGCCTAATCCTCCTTGGGACAAGAACCGAGAATTTTCTTCCAGGCCACGGCGTGCTCCGTCCGGCCCGTGCCGGTCAGTGACGCCATAGGAGCAGTTGACTCGGACGCCGACTTCAGAGCACGCGTTCGCGATCACGTCTAATGAGCCTTCGATGGCATTAGGTGATTCGTGGTGGTCGATTATCGCGGTGGTGCCAGATTCAATTGCCTCAAGCGCCCCCAATTTTGCGGACCACTCCAACATTTCCAGGTCGAGGGCACGATCTAGTCGCCACCACACGAACTCCAAGATTTCTCGGAAGGTGCGGGGGGTTCGGGGCGGGGCGGGCATGCCGCGCGCGAGAGCGCTATAGAGGTGGTGGTGAGCACAGACAAGTCCGCCAGTCGCGTTTAACTCGCGAGCTTCTAAATCCACGCGTCGGCTCGCTCGCGGTTGGTGGTATTGCGGATTGGAAGTTCGGTGGGCCATGGATCACCGCTCGCGCGAACGGCTGCAGCAACCGCTCCGGCGGTCGGGACAAGGCCGATTTCTCCCACTCCCTTGATGCCATAGGGTGCGCCAGGTTGAGGCGATTCAACCATAATCACGTCAACGGGTGGCATGTCCTTTGGTCGGATGATGTCAAGGCTGCGAAGCGTTGTATTTATCGGGCGACCGGACGGGTCTGTTGGAAATCCCTCGGTGAGGGCATACCCCAACCCCATATGCACTGATCCTTCGATTTGTCCTTCACACAAGAGCGGGTTGACCGCTCGACCGACGTCGTGGGCTGCCACAACTCGTTCGACCTCGCCGCTTTCTGCGTCAAGGATCACCAATTGAGCGGCATATCCGAAGGTTGAATGAATGACAGGATTTTCGAGGCCGTCGCTAATCGAGTTTGTCCAATTCACTCGGTAGCTGCCCTCATAATCGGTATCAACTTGACAGTTGTCGAGAAGGGCAATCCGACAAGCATCTTGGACCGCGCCAGCGCCCATGAGAGTTCCTCGGCTTCCAGTTGTCTGACCTGCTCCCAATTCGCGGGTCGAGTCCACAATCACCTCGATTTGTTCAGCGGCGACACCCAGTTCTTCAACCACAACCTGAAGTGCAACGTTGTGGACTCCCTGACCCATTTCGGTCCAGCAGTGGCGAACTTCCACCACGCCGTCCCCGCGGAATCGAACTACTGCTTTAGCAAGCTCATCAAAACCATTACCGAGCCCGGAGTTCTTCAGTCCCAGGCCAACTCCTACCGGTAGCCCTGATTCGATAGCTGCGTCATACGATGGCTTCACCGCGTCGAGACAAACTCGCGCACCGAGGCAGCCATCGTCCATGATTTGGCCAGGCCCCCAAACAGTTCCTGGGGTCACAACATTTCGCGATCGGATTTCCCATCCGCTGATGCCGACCTGTTCGGCAAGGCGATCCATTACCCCTTCCATCGCGAACTGCGCCTGGTTGGCGCCAAACCCTCGGAATGCGCCGCACACAGGGTTGTTGGTTCGGGCCGCCACAGCTTCTACGTCAACGGCTTCAAGCGTGTAGGGGCCTGTTGCATGGCCCGCGGCACGCTCTAAGACCTTCATGCCCACCGACGCATAGGGACCTGAGTCCCCAAGCATTCGCGCACGAACAGCGGTCAACTTGCCATCAGAGTCACAGCCTGCTTCGTACGTCATCCGAATGGGATGACGTTTTGGATGCATCAGCAACGACTGTTCTCTAGAAAGAGTGATTCGCACAGCGCAACCTAAAAGCCAAGCAGACAAAGCGGCGTGGACTTGGTTGGACATATCTTCTTTCCCACCAAAGGCCCCGCCGTTGCTCACCAGTTCAGTGGTGATAACACTCGGGTCGACGCCAAGTACGCGCGCTATGTCATCGCGATCATCCCAGATTCCCTGGCCTCCGGTGTAGACATGAAGTCCGTGGCCCTTTGGGACTGCCAATGTGGATTCTGGTTCGAGAAAGGCGTGTTCGACTCTCTGAGTCTGGAATGTTTCTTTGACCAGGTGCGCTGAGGTTGCGAGAGCTGTATCAACATCACCTCGTTGATAAGAGGAGGTCGAGAGAACGTTTCCCTCAAGCCCCCATACGGCGTCTTCCTTATCAGTCACGACTCGAACTGGATCAGTTTTAGGTGTGTGGACTTGGTATTCGACGCGCACTAAATCAGCGGCCCGAACAGCGGTGGGTCGGTCGTGTGCAACGACGATCGCTAGAACATCACCGAGATAAGAGGTTCGACCGCCTTGGGGAATCATGACCGGCCAGTCTTTGTGAATCAGACCGACCCGCAGTTCGCCTGGGATATCTTCCGCTGTGAACACTGCCACAACCCCGTCGACAGCCAGGGCGGGGCTGCTGTCGATTGTCACGACGTCTGCTCTCGCGTGGTCGCTGAGCTTGAGGACGCCGTGAAGCATGCCAGCCACGTGCATGTCATCGATGAAGGGTCGAACGCCCGCCGCTAGGGCTTCCGCTTCGTACTTGATCCCTCGAGAACCAACTCCTTTGGGCAGCTCTAACACCTGTTCCACGCCAGCGGCCACATCTTGGATGGCGTCAAGGATCTTCACGTAACCCGTGCATCGACACAGGTGCGCCCCGAGGTGACGCGCACTCTCATCACGCGTTAACGCGGCGCCCTTCCTTTCGATCAGGGCTTTCGCTCGAACAATGATCCCTGGGATGCAAAACCCACATTGCAGAGCTCCGTGAGCCGCGAAAGCTTCGCAGTACCTCTGGAGTTCCGCATCATCAAACCCCTCGAGTGTGACCACTTCTTCACCTGCAGCACGTTCGAGAGATGTCTGACAAGCCACCCGGGCCTTACCCCCTACGAGCACGGTGCAACAGCCACATTGTCCCGATGGAGCGCAACCATCTTTGGGGGAGATAACTGCGAGTTCATCTCGAAGCGCGGCAAGGAGGTGTTCGTGTTCGCCCGACACGGCGACCGACTGCCCGTTCAATTTAAATGAAGTCACAGCTCACTCTTCGGCCGTGTAATTAAGTCGTACATCTCGGGGCGGCGATAACGATTGAAATCAAAAAGCGTGTCTTTGTAGTGCTTACACCAGTCCAAATCACATTCAGCAATCACAAGTTCATCATCCGTCGTTACAGCTTCGGCAACAACTTGTCCTGATGGCGCGATGATCATTGATTGCGCCAAAGATTCAACTCCCTCCTCGATACCACCTTTAGCGACTCCGACAACCCAAGTTCCGTTCTGATAAGCACCCGCTTGCATGACCAGACGGTTGTGGAATGACTGAAGAGGATTTTGCGATGGGTCAGGTGCGTAGTGCAGGGGCGTGTTGTAACCGATAAGGATTACCTCAACCCCTTGAAGAGCCATCACCCGGTACGTCTCAGGCCAACGGCGGTCATTGCAGAGCGCCATTCCGATGACCCCATCAAATGCGCTCCAAACACTGAACCCATCCGGGCTCTCTTCAAAGTATCGTCGCTCCAAGTGCTGAAACGGCCGCTCCGGCTCGTGTTCTTCGTGGCCCGGTAAGTGAACCTTGCGATACCGGCCAACAATTGAGCCGTCTCGCTCAACCAGAATTGCGCTGTTGTAACGGTTCCCTGTAGAAGTCAGTTCCGCGTACCCAAGATAGAACCCGATCCCGAGCGCTTTAGCTTCATCGAACAGGCGTTGCGTCGCGGGACCCGGCATCTCAGTTTCGTAGTACGCGTTCAATTCTTCGAGGTCCTCATCCAAGTACCAACGAGGGAAAAAAGTGGTCAGCGCTAACTCGGGAAAGACGACGAGTTCGCAGCCGGCATCACCTGCCCGTCGCATCAAACTTACGAGCCGTTCGACTACCTGATCCCTCGTAGCGTCTCTACTAATCGGGCCAAGCTGCGCAGCTCCAATTTTGAGAGATCTCACCAGTTCACCTCCGTCAATGCAAGCATCGCGTCGGCCAGCAACTGTGCTCCCGCTATCAGATCTTGTTCGTCGGTATGTTCTGCCGGATTGTGACTGATTCCGTCGACACTGGGGACAAAAATCATGCCGGTCGGGCAGATGCGAGCCATCATCTGCGCGTCGTGCCCAGCGCCGGACGGCATACGCTTCGTCGATAGGCCACGTTGCGTCGCCAACTGCTCGATTTGATCCACAATTCTGTCATCGAATTCCACTGGTTCGAAACGGGCGAGGGTCCGGCTGTTTACGTCTATACCTTCGCTTTGAGCCAACTCCAGGGTCCGCTTTCGCAACTCATCTTCAGCACGCTGGAGAGCCTTTTCGTCGGTGTTTCTCAGATCGACGGTCATTGTTGCGTGCGCGGGGACAACATTCACGAGGTTTGGGTGAAGCGTCAACGAACCCACTGTTGCCACCTGGCTTCCGCCGAACTCAACGGCGATGTTGCGCGCAGCGACTGCAACTTCGGCTGCCACCACCATCGGGTCACGTCGAAGTGTCATCGGTGTCGTCCCTGCATGGTTCGATTGGCCAGTGAGAACCAATTCAGTCCACGAAATGCCCTGGACACCTTCCACTGCACCTATTTGAAGCCCGGCCCGATCCAAGACAGGCCCTTGTTCTATATGCAACTCCACATAGGCGTGTGGTGCCGCCCCGGGACATGGTGCCGAACCGCGATAGCCAATTCGTTCCAGTTCCTCCCCGACCACACTTCCGTCAGCACCCGTGACTTCCAACACCGATTCGACGCTCATACCTCCCACATAGGCAAGGCTTCCCATCATGTCCGGTGGGTAGCGAGATCCTTCTTCGTTTGAAAAGAAGGCAACTGCGAGAGGACGTTGCAGATCGACACCGGCAGCGAGGGTTGCCTCAATGACTTCCAGACCTGCTAGAACACCAAGGTTGCCGTCGTAGCGGCCCCCTGTTCCTACCGTGTCGATGTGTGACCCAGCCATCACCGCACCCGCCGCGCCGTCATCACTGGTGGACGCCACCACGTTTCCTACAGCATCCACCGTCACGGTGAGACCGAGATCTTGCATCCAGGTAACGACCAGGTCACGTCCCTCGCGGTCAGCATCGCTGAAGGCCAATCGCGAGCAGCCCTGCGTTCCTTCGATTGCTCCAATTTGAGCAAGCTCGGCGATGCGATCAAGAAGCCGCGCTCCATTAATCGAAATCGAAGAGCCCTGTCGCGAATCCATAGGTTCATTGAACCGGATTAACCCTCAAAATGGCCAGTAATTCTTGTTCGGCCAATATTTCGTTAGTGTGCGTTGACCACTACTCCGCCGGAGATGTTGTGACTCGCCCTGCCCTGTACCTCCAAGACGCCCACCCAATCTCCCAGGCGATCGAATTCACGCAGTTTGCAGAAGAGCGCGGGTTTGAAGCCGTTTGGCAAGCCGATTCTCGGTTGGTTCGCGAAGCATCTATCCCAATGGCCGCCTTCGCGGCGACAACTAAAAGAATCAAAATTGGGTCAGGGGTCATCGATGTCTGGACACGTAACCCCGCGCGGCTGGCGTCCATGTTCGCCACCCTTGACGATTTGGCTCCCAACCGAATCTTGTGTGGTTTAGGTGCCTGGTGGGACCCTTTGGCGACAAAAGTCGGTATTGCACGTCACCGCCCTTTGACGGTAATGCGCGAGGTTGTTGAGGTCATCCGCGCACTCTTAGCCAACGAAACCGTGACCTTTGACGGCGAATTTGTTCAACTCGATGGCGTCGAATTGGATTACGTCTATCAAGAACGCCGACCCAAGAACGTGCCTATCTACATCGGTGCGACAGGAATGAAAATGATGGAGTTGACGGGTGAGATAGCCGATGGTGTTGTCTTAAATTATTTAGTTTCCCCGGACTACAACGCCCGCGCAATGGACGCCCTTGAACAGGGAGCAGCGAAACGTGGCCGCTCGATTGATGACCTGGACCGCCCGCAACTGATTGTCTGTTCGGTTCACGAAGACCGGAAGACAGCGCTGGACATGGCCCGAAACATGGTCGCTCAGTACCTCGGCCAACAACCTCACATCATGGAAGCTTCAGGCGTCCCGAAGTCGCTACTCGAATCGGTTAGTCAAGTCTTGACCTGGCCAGCTACTCACGAGCAGGTAGAAGCTGCTGCCAAGTTGGTCCCGGACGAAATAGTCCAAATGCTTACCGCGTCGGGAACACCTGACGAGGCCCGCGACGCGGTAGCTGGTTACGTAGCGAACGGTTGCACTTCACCAGTGCTCTACCCCTTAGGCGACGTTTACGCCACCATTGAGGCATTTGCTGACCAAGACGCGAAGACATAGGTCAACACACCGATACACAACAGATGCTCGACTCAGCAGTGGTCTGGTCACCGCTTATCTCGTTCTTCGCAACCGATTGCCCCTAAGGGCTCATCTCCATCTCATGGTGTGGCATGATGCCAGGGTTCGATGTTGAAACACATAGATAGGGCGGTAGAAATGCGGAGAAAGATTGCAGCGCTATTAGCAGTCTGTATCGGCTTGGGTTTTGTACTCACAAGTTGTGGGGGAGACGACGGAGCGGATACAAAAGCGGCGTTTATATACGTCGGTCCAGTCGGTGACGCGGGCTGGACTTATGCACACGATGAAGGTCGTCAGTACGCGCAGGAAGAGACCGGCGTTGAGACGGCTTACGTTGAGGCTGTTCCGGAGGGAACGGCGGACTTTGCAAACCATGTCCGTGATTTCATAGACCAAGGTTTCACCGTCATTTTCGGTACCTCATTTGGGTATATGGATGACATGTTGGCGTTAGCCGATGAGTACCCAGACGTGGTTTTTGAACACGTTTCCGGCTACAAGATGAATGAGACGAATTTCGGTAACACCTTCGGCAGGATGTACGAACCTCGCTACCTTTCAGGCATGGTTGCTGGTTCGGCAACAAACTCTGGCCTAATTGGCTATGTAGCCGCTTTCCCGATCCCAGAGGTCATTAGAGGAATCAACGCTTTCACGCTCGGCGTCCAAGCAGTGAACTCAAGTGCTCAGGTTGAAGTTATTTGGACCAGCACCTGGTTCGACCCCGTAGTCGAAGGCGATTCAGCGCAAGCATTGCTGGATAAAGGGGCCGATGTGATTGCCATGCACCAAGATTCGACCGCTGCGGGCGAAAAAGCGGAAGCTGCCGGCGCACGGTGGGTCTCCTATAACTCCGACATGAGCGCCTTCGCTCCGAACGCGTTCCTGACGGCACCCGTTTGGAACTGGGGCCCTCGCTACGTCGAAATCATTGAGGCCGCCCAGGCCGACAATTACTCGCCCTCCGCATATTGGGGATCTATGGCAGACGGAATAGTCGATCTTGCCCCAATAGCAAGTGACGTCGATCAGGCCGTGGTCGACATGGTCATGGATGCGAAGGCCGCGATTATTGCAGGCGACCTACATCCATTCACCGGTCCAATCAACGACCAGGACGGCAATCAGGTCCTCGGTGCCGGAGAAGTCATGGACGATGGAGCCATGCTGGGGATGATGTTCTTTGTTGAGGGTGTGATTGGTTCCACCGGCTGAGTAGATCAACTGCCCACAGGACTTAGCGGCGTCGGCGTGGAAATCCGCGTCGGCGCCGCTAACGCTTTTCAATTAAGCAGGTTTCCTCGTTAATGACCCAAAAAGCATCGCCCGCTGATGAACCCCAAGCGGCGGTCCGTCTCACCGATGTTTGGAAGACGTTCCCGGGAGTCGTCGCCAATGCCGGGGTCGAGCTGAGCGTCCGTCGCGGAACGATTCACGCTCTTCTAGGGGAGAACGGTGCGGGTAAGTCAACCCTGATGAACATACTCGCGGGGGTTTACTGGCCAGACCGAGGCGAACTCAATATTCACGGTCAGATTCGCCAATTTCGAAATCCAGCAGACGCTCTCGCGGCTGGCGTCGGCATGGTGCACCAAGAATTTCGCCTGATTCCGTCGTTCTCGGTGGCCGAGAACGTTGCCCTCGGGTCCGCGCCATCCATAGTTCGACCTCGCCAGATCGAAGCAGAAGTAGCTGATATGGCCGCTCAATTTGGGCTCAAAGTGGACCCGGCACAACCGCTATGGCAACTGTCAATGGGCGAACGGCAAAAGGTCGAAATACTTAAAGTTTTGTGGCGGGACGCACAGGTACTCATTCTTGACGAACCAACAACTGTCTTGACCCCAAGTGAGGTCGATGAGCTTGGCGAGATCTTGCGTCGAATGGCGAACGATGGCCGATCCATCATCTTTATCAGCCACAAACTGCATGAGGTGTCGGGAATTTGTGATGAGGCGACTGTCCTCCGGCAAGGAAAGACAGTGGCCGGTTCGCTTGACATGGCAACAACTGAGCCCGCTGAACTGGCGCGTCTCATGGTTGGTGCCTCACCAACCGCTCCCGATCGTCCTCAAGCTGCCACCACCGGAACACCTCTACTTGAGCTAACAGAACTTCGGGCGCGAGGGGACCGTGGGATCGACGCATTTTCTGGCGTGAGTTTCCAAGTCAATTCGGGCGAAATAGTGGGTATCGCTGGGGTGGCAGGCAACGGCCAGCGCGAACTGGCTGATGTGATCGCGGGGCTGAGACCCTCAACTCACGGCTCGTTAGTCCTGAACGGTGCTGACATAACTAAAGCAACTCCCCAACAACGTTTCGTATCGGGCCTTGGCTACATACCTGAGGACCGACTTGGCGTTGGTCTCGCGCCGCGTCTTTCGATAACCGACAACGCGATCCTTCGTGTCTACCGCCAGCAACGACGTGGTCCATTTATCGTGGCGGAAAAAGCATTGGCTTATTGCAAAGACATCGTCACCCGGTTTGGAGTTCGGTCAAGCGACCTCAACGGCCCAATTGCGGCGCTTTCCGGCGGCAACTTACAGCGTCTCTTGGTAGGTAGGGAACTCGACAGCCAACCCTCTGTGGTGGTGGCTGCCCAACCCACTCGAGGTCTTGATGTCCAGGGCGTCAAAGCAATTCAAGATCTGCTCATTGACCGACGCAATGCCGGGGCTGCGGTACTGATGATTTCTGAAGATCTAGACGAACTTTTGACACTCACCGACAGACTTCTTGTGATGGAGGGAGGTGCGATCCGCGGAGAATTTGACCCTCGGATTGCCTCTCGGCAAGAAGTCGGCATGGCAATGCTCGCCGACACAAGTTCTCCCGCTCAGCCATGAGACGTCCCCACTTAAGCCTCAGAGATCAACCCCTTGCGGGCGGCCAGCCGCTCGCGTTTGGAATTGGCCTCTTCATTGCATTGTTCGTAGGTGTTCTGTTGCTTCTAGGCGCCGGCCATGAACCCCTCAAGATTTACTCGCGGATGTTTGAGGCATCTCTTGGAGACCCTGATGCTTGGGCTGCGACACTCAATCGAGCCGTCCCCCTCGGTTTGGCGGGACTCGCGGTCGCGGTCGCGGGTTCTATGGGTCTGTGGAATATCGGCGCTGAAGGACAGATTATGGCTGGGGCAATCGCAGCTTCTTGGGTCGCGAGAGTTGGAGGGGATTGGCCGGGCCTGGTGCTCATTGTGATGATGCTGTTAGCGGCGGTCGGTGGAGGTGGGATACTCGCGATCGGTCCCGCGGTCGCACGAGCAAAACTTGGGGTCAACGAAATCATCACCACATTGATGCTGAACGAGGTTGCGATCCGGTTAGTCCAATGGCTTATCCATGGACCTTGGAAAGACCCTGATTCTTACAATTTTCCACTTGCTCCAATGCTGCCTGACCAAGCACGTTTGCCGACTCTGTTTAGTCGCGCTCACTGCGGCCTTCTCATAGCCGCGGCTGTAATCGTCGTCGCATCAGTAGTGGTTCGGTACACCGCCTGGGGATACGAACTCAGAATCGCGGGTTCCTCGGAAGCAACTGCTCGATACAGCGGAATATCTCTATCGAAGAAAATCCTAACGGTCCTCATCCTGAGCGGGGGGATTGCGGGCCTTGCTGGTGGTGTTGAACTAACAGGTACAGCGGACCGACTCACCGATACGCTCTCAAACGGCTTTGGTTTCGCGGGCATCATTGTCGCGGCCCTGGCTCTCATGAGACCCTCGGGTGTCGCTGTTGTCGCTTTGCTCTTTGGAGCTGTCCAAATTGGGGGGCAAAGCATCCAGACACTAGGTGTCTCATCCTCGGTTTCGACGATTCTGCAGGCGTTTGTTCTCTTTGGAGCCATCGGGGCTGGTGTCTTCAGTCGATACCGAATCCTTTTCGAAGGCGAAACAAGCAAGGTTCCGGAGGAGGTCAACGGGTGAGCGAAGCATCCCTGATAGGTCTCTTCGTCGCGACCGTTTCTTTTGGGGCACTTCTTTACCTGGCCGCGCTCGGCGAGCTTCTCTCCGAAAAAGCTGGTGTCTTAAATCTCGGGGTTGAAGGAATGATGGCGGTCGGAGCGGTCACCGCATTTATTGCTGGAGTGGAACTAAAAAATCCGTGGGCCGCGTTGGTAGTAGCGATGATGAGCGGCGCTGTATTCGCATCGATCCACGGCTTTTTTACAGTGGCCTTGGGCGCAGAACAGGTTGTGTCAGGGCTGTCGCTCACCATTTTGGGGCTGGGACTTGCCGCCTACCTCGGGAAGAATTATGTCGGTCTGCCGCCCGGGGCTGAGTTAGTGCCCGTGGAGTGGTCAGGGTTATCTGATTTACCTTGGGTCGGTCCCATTTTCTTTAAGCAGTCACCCGTCGTTTATTTGGCACTTTTGATGGGGATAGCGGTGAGCCTGATCCTCTTCAAAACTCGGTTAGGTTTAGCCCTCCGAGCGGCTGGTGAATCAGCGTCCTCTACTGATTCTGCCGGGCATTCCGTCCTGGGTCTGCGCCTTTTCGGCGTAGCCGCCGGAGGCGCCTTGGCCGGAGCATCGGGCGCTTACTTGACATTGAGCCTCACCCCACAATGGGCTGAGGGCCTCACCGCGGGCCGTGGGTGGATCGCTGTTGCTCTCGTGATTTTCGGGGCTTGGCGACCCGGTCGAGTGGCCTGGGGAGCTCTGCTCTTCGGTGGAACACTTGCCCTGAAAACCCGGTTGCAAACGTTTGGAGTGGACTTCTCACCAATTATTCTCTCGATGCTCCCATATGTTCTAACGCTGCTGATACTCCTAATAATTTCGGTTCGCTCTCGGAAACGCCCCTCCCCTGCCCCGGCGGGACTGGGTTTCGCTTATCGCCGCGAGGAGCGCTAGTACTCGGCATTACTAGTTATCCGTCTTCAGCCATCTCGATTGATCGAATGCTTTGGTCGATGAGATCAATTTCTTGGGCCTCTAAACCGTATTTCTCGTACAAGTCCTCGTCTACCCATGCCCTCGTGAACCGTTGAACCGGGACAAACTCAAACATCCCTTTAGATATGTTCTGCGACAAGAGGATCGACGACAACAAATACCGGGCAAATTTGGTTCGAAGATAAGAAGCGGCGCTAGCTGCCTGTCGTTCAGTTTCGAAGGGACCCACAACGAGATACGACTCTGTGCAAACAGACCCGGGGGACATCACTTCAATCCGGGACAGCACCCTTTTCGTTCCATCGACACCAGTTTGACCCGCATGTTCGCTCGATGTTTTAGAGACGAGTACTTTCCACTTGTCAATCAGTTCTAAACCTTTCGTGACATCTGATCGCCGGTACTTACTGTCGCCGCGGCTCTTGTAAAGACGCAACCTGCCATAAGAATCACCTGGGTCCGCTGACTCTATTCCGAATGGTTTTCTGCTCGAAATAATCGTCGACAGAGAAGCTTCACCCGCGCTGCGAACCTTGTGAACGATGCTCAGAGAACGGCTATCCCGAACAAAAGTCGCAAACTCATTTAAATCGCGCACAGCAGTGATGGTGTCATTGTCCGAAAACGTTTCAACGCGACAAGGCCCGCTCGAATCTCGATCCCACAAGAAGTAACACACCCCGCCCGCGACATCGACATCCGGAAATGCGTCTCTCGAGTCAGGGAAGTCAGCAAGATACCCAACTCGTTTGTCGTTTAACATCGCCGCGCGAAATTCATCCAGTCCTTTGCCCGCCGAATACCACCTGGCCGGAATCACCATGCATATATAACGAGGCCTCATGGCTTTCGCCTGATTCACGAAATGGTGGTACAGGGGTGAGGCACTCGTTCCACGACCACCCCCGTCGGTGAGCTGATATGGGGGGTTACCGATGACCACATCAAAGAAGTCAGCATCGTCCGAGGATGACTTTTGGGTAAGCGTTTTGTAATCGAAGTCTCGACGTTGGAATTTGCCTTGCCCGAGATAGACCCATTCAGTAAAAACAATCGGCTCGCCGCCGGTATCGGTCGTTGTGAGCGCGTCGCCATGAACGATATTGAGTTCCAACACCGCCTGGGCAGCCCTCCAAATATGGTCGTCTGGTGAGACTCCTAGGTAGTTGGCCAGAGTGTCTAAAAGACCGTTTCTGCATTCTTCGACATTGTCGGCGAGCAGCTCAACTCCATAGATACACATCAACGACAAAAGCGCGTGCTGGTGCTTTTCGAAGTCACTCTTGGCGTACTTCAGATGCACCGCGGCAAGCTTGCGTCGCAAAACCGGCACCAGAAAGTTACCTGAGCCGCACGCGGACTCCAGGAAACGGGAGTCGATTCGTTCAGACTCGGCCTTGACCAAATCAAGCATCGCTTCCGTCATCCAAGCGGGAGTGAATACCTCACCATGATCTGATACCCGCTGACGGCTCCGCGTTAACACCTGTTGCGCGGATGCCTTACGACTGGCGTTCTCTGCGGCGCTGTCAAGTGCCACCGAACTGCCCTGCAGCCACAAAGCGACCGTGAATTTTCACATAATGACTCTAGTTTCTTAAATTTCCCTCACACCCGATGACAAAAGCTCGCCTGCGAAGACGTGTTGGGCTCAAACAATATTGCTCTCCGCAACCCCCTAGGAGCCAGCGTCAGCTTCAGAGCGCCGCGCCTACCCGATGGCCGCTACGTACTGCACCCTCGATGTACCACTCTTCGTCGGCATCACCGATGACGTGTACCTCGTGGCCATCAGCCGACAGTTCCTCAGCGAGCGAGCGGTCAGCGCGGACGTCTCCCGCCAAAATCACGGTGTCCGCGTCGAGTTGTCCGGCGGTATCAGCCTGCCGATACTCAATCTGGGTGGGTGAAATAGAAGTTGGGTCGGCTTCGGTGTGAAATGTCACGCCGGCGCGCCGGGCTTCATGCAGAACCCGCCAGCGACGAGGATGCGCCATAGCCACGGCTGGCTGCTTGCCTGGTTCCAGCACATGGACGGTACGTCCCCGATCAGCGAGAAACCGTGCGATCTCAGTACCAACAAGGTCACCATTCACCACTACAACTCGACGCCCAATCGGCATCCAAAGTCGCGAGAGCCAACGAACCCTACCCATATCAACTGTCAGCCTTAGAAGGCGACTCGCTCTAAGCAAAAGGCGGGTCAGCATTCCCAGGCGAAGCCTTCCGAGGTCGGTCTCACCAGTGAGCTGGGCACGAAGGTCGTCACCTGATAACACGTGGGGAAGATCAACCCCTGGCAAGTCAGGCAGGTCCCGGCGCGAGCCTGTAGCAACAACGACAACATCTGGCTCAAGTCCGCCAATCAATTGACTATCGGCTCTGACGCCTGTCTGGACCTCCACTCCAGCTTCGGCGATTGCCGCGCGAAAAAACTCAACGAGTTCACCGTTGACTGGGGTCGTTAGTGCAGAAAAGCGCGCCGTCCCACCAAGTTGCTCAGAGGCCTCGAGCAGGGTGACCCGGTGACCGCGTTCGGCTGCAACCAACGCGCACTCCATGCCGCCAGGGCCTCCTCCTACGACTACCACGTGACGTGGTTGGCCCGTCGGTACTGGATCGGGTTTGTCATAGTGCCCGAGTTGTGGGTTGACAGCACACACCGGTTGCCCGCTCCAGAAATTCTGTGCGACGCAAACAAGACAATTAATGCATGGCCGAACTAGTTCTGGTCGCCCGGCGTCGAGACGTTGCACCAAGTTCGGATCAGCTAAGAGTTGCCGGCCCATTGAGATGAAATCGGCGTTGCCGTTGTCGAGGATTCGTTCACCGTCCGAAGGACCGATTCGTCCGACCGCAAGGACGGGAACATTGACTCCCTCTTTGACATGTTTGGCGAAGCGTTCATATTGGTTGGGTTGCCAAGGAATTGGAGCGTCGGTGAACCCCACTCCAGTCCCTGCCGAAGAAATCGCTGAGACGTGAATCGCATTCGCACTCGCGGCAACCGCCGCTCGGGCGTGTTCCGTCGCATCCTGGACGGTGATGCCACCCTCTACGCCGTACTCGTGGCCATCGAGACGCACAACGATCACAAACTCTGGTCCGCAGCGCTGACGTACCGCGACGACGACATCGGTAAGGAGCCGGGTTCGCCCCTCAAGAGAGCCGCCGTAAACATCGTCACGACGATTCCAAGCTGGCGATAGAAACGTAGAGAGGAGATAACCATGGGCCGCATGAATCTCCACCCCGTCAAATCCAGCTTGCTGAACCCTGTTGGCCGCGTCAGCAAAGTCTTGGACAATACCGACAAGTTGCCCTGTCGTTGCTTCGGCATAGGAGGGCATCTGGCCTCCAGTGAGGGTGGCCATCTTCAGCAACTCGTCCATTGTTGTATCCGCCATCATTCCCCGGGGGTCTGAGGGGGGTGGGGGGAGTGACGGGATCAGTGCCGGTCGCCCCTCAGAGATATCAACACCTGACGTCTTACCGTGATGGCAAATTTGAACGATGATCTTCGCGCCATGGGCGTGAACCGCGTCAGCAAGTCGCCGAAGACCTGGGATGGCTTTGTCGTCGGAAAGAGCCGGTTGGCGGCGGGCGGTCGCTCCGTGCGGGTAGGAAACGGCTGAGGTTTCGACAATCAGGAGGCCCACACCTCCCTTCGCCCGCGTCTCATAGTGGGCGACGGTTTCATCGGTGATTAGTCCTTCTTCGGTGCAGTTGTTCTGGTCCATCGCCGGTAGCACGATCCGGTTACGCACCTCAAGCGGACCAAGTTGTCCCGGAGATAACAATTTCGAAAACAAAGAGTTCACACCATTCATCTTGCCGGATGGTCATCCTCGATGACTGCACACCGCTGGTATTTGGCGTATCCAACCAATATTGCCCACTCGATGGCGCCGGCTTGCACTAAAGAAGTCGATCTTATTTAGCGGCGCCCTCTACGCCGACTGCGGGAAGTGGAAGGTCTAGCCTCAAATCATGGAGACCCTTGAAAACAAGACTGCTGTCGTCACCGGAGCTGCCTCGGGGATAGGACTAGCAATCGTTCGCCGTTTTGCTCGTGCAGGTGCAAAGTTAGTCATGTCTGACATTGACGACGGCAAACTCAAGCAAGCTTTGAATGAGGTAACCGAACTCGGCGCAACCGCCGTAGGCGTGACTGCCGATATCGCCGATGAAGATCAGAACCGCACATTGTTTGAATCAGCGATCGACGAATTCGGGCGCGTCAACGTGGTATGTCTGAATGCGGGGGTGCAGGGATCGATCGGACGATCCTGGTCTCTGTCTAAAGCTGACTACGAGTGGACCCTTGGCATCGCGCTCGGTGGCGTGATCCACGGTGTCCGAACCTTTGTGCCTCACCTGGTTGATCACGGTGATGGCCACGTCGTAATCACCGCCTCGGTCAGCGGCCATGTGTCATCGCCATTCAACGCCCCGTACACCATTAGCAAGCACGGCGTCGTAGCAGTCGCTGAGACTCTCTTCCACGAACTCAATATGGAGCAATCTACGGTCGGAGTCACTTGTCTTTGCCCCGGAGCTGTGCAGACCAATATTGCGAACGCGGCCGCCGCTCGCCCCCCCGGTTCAGCGGGCTCGACCAGAGGTGACTTAGGCAACCAGATCCTCAAAATGTCGCAACGCGCTGTACAGGATGGTTTAGACCCCGCGGTGGTAGGCGACCAGGTGCACGACGCGATTCTTGCAGGTCATTTCTGGGTCTTCACCGACGAAAGTTGGGACGCACCGATAGCCGCACGAGCAACCGAAATTGCGGAGCGACTTCAACCCCAGTTCCGCGCGCCAAATTTCGGATGATCTCGGAGGTACTGCTAACCGCCTGAATCATCAAGGTCGTCGACTGATTTACGAACAGCTTCTTGTTGGCCTGATCGGAACGCCCGATCATCGATAGATGATCGTGTGGATGTACGGGAGACGTTCGAAGATCTACATTGGGCTAATCGAGGGGAAAGGTATTGACCACTACCGAGATCAAGCCCCTACTCCGAGGAGTGTCACATCGGGCGGCCTTCGTTGCTTCGGCCACTCTTGCCCCAATAGTGGTGGTTTCGGCTCCTGGACTTTGGCCTCGGTTAATCACGGGGCTCTACAGCATCTCGATAGTTGCGTTATTTGGAGTCTCCGCCTTGTACCACCGCGTCAATTGGGGACCGGTCAACCGCCGAAGGCTGCAGAAATTCGACCACGTAACCATATTCATTGCCATAGCCGCGACCTATACCCCAGTGGCTGCGTTCGCCTTGTCGGCTTGGGCCGCGAAACTTGTTTTAACGTTGGTTTGGGGTGGCGCTTTCATAGGCGCCGTGTTGCGGATCCGCTTTACGCAGGCACCCAAATGGGTCGTCGCTGGACCGTATCTAGTCATTGGCTGGTGTCTCTTGGCCGTCATCAAAGACGCCTGGCATCAACTTGGCGTGCTGGGCTTCCTGCTATTTCTGATTGGCGGCTTGCTGTACACCCTTGGCGCCATTGTCTTTGCCGCTCAGAGACCCGACCCGTGGCCAAGCATGTTCGGATTCCACGAAGTATTTCACTCACTCACCGTTGCTGCCGCGTCCCTCCACTACGTAGCTTTCGTCTTCGTCGTGCTACCGAAGGCCCAGTAGCACTGCTCCAAGAGAACTGAGCCTCGGAACCAAGCCGATAGTTCTCGATGAATTGGAACAAAACAATCGTTGGAATCTCAAAAGTTTCAGGTGATGGTTGACACCAGCTTGTTTCCGAAGGCGGCAGCTTGATGTACCGCTGTGTTGAGGTCGATTGAAAACTCTGAGACGTCAACAAAGGCGTCGGCGCGGATTTCCCACGAGTTGCGTCCGTCGGTCAACCCGCCGCGAAAACCACGGTCTGATGTGGTGGTTTCGTTGATGTACATGTCGTCATAGACAGTGATCAACATGTCGGCAACGCAATGGTGTTTAAGACCGTTTTCGAAGGCAAGTGGCGTGATCGTAAATGGGTCTTGTGCCGCTGCGTACGGCCGCAATACCGCGAGAACGCCATGCGGTTCGAGAATCTCGAGGGACTCCGGGTCAAGCATCACAGACTCAGCGTTCTCTAGGGTTTCATGGCCAACAACGAGACAAGGTAGCCCTCTCCCGCTGACAACTTTGGCGATCACCAAGGCGGCCGGGCCGCGTCCGACAATAAGTAAGGGGGTTTCAATCGTTTGTACGTTGTGCGTCATTAAATGTCTAAAAAATTGCGAGCGGGTTTACCGGACTGCCCGTCACACCCTGAAAGCGGATCGGGGACAGCATGAATTGAAACTCCCAGCGATCCTTTTGGCTGCACGCATCGGCCAAATCCTCAAGTTGACAATTGTCAATAAGCCACAGACCCATGGCAACAATGCCAACCATATGGATGGGCATGCTCACGTTCTTGTAACCCGAGGGAGTGGGATCCTGGGCGACATCAGAACCAATCATCGATATACCGCGGTCGGCAAGCCAGGGAAGACAAGCCGCCTGATAGCCCGAACGCGGTTTATTTGCGTTGTAACTCTTTTTTTCTCGAAGGCGCGCTCCCCCTTCGCCCGTACGAACCAGCAGTACATCACCGGGTTCACATCGGACACCAGCTGCTTCTTCTGCCGCCTCCAAATCTTCGGGGTAGATGTGATCTGCAGGGTCAAGCACCTCTACGCCGCGAAGTCTTGCGATGTCCAACAACACGCCACGAGTCGTTACACCGTCCCGCAAGGCGAGAACGTCGTGTTTCAAAGCGCCTTGGCGGTCTGAGACCAAAGATGAGGGGACGCCGCCGTACATTTTCCCGTCCCAGAACAAGTGAGCCAGCGAATCAAGATGTGTGACATCGAGTCCATGAAACACCATCCCGATGAACTCCTGTGCTCCACCTGCGCGACCAGCTCCCATGAGGCCGCGTCGACCTTCTTCGTCGAGGCCCAAGCCAGTCGAGAGCATGTAGCGCTGAGATTCGACGGTCGCGCCTGGCTGTTGGCCTGTGCGAATATCCCAGCTACATGAGATTGAAAGGCCCTCACGCACCAGCTTGGCGGCTGAAACTCGTTTCGCGGCAGTCAAATGGTTCAGAGTGCCGAGACGGTCATCGTCACCCCATCGTCCCCAGTTGGATAGATCTTCGAACCAGTCAATTATCTGTTCTTCTGATGGCGGAGTCGGCATATCCCCTCGGACCTTGTATGTGACCTTATTAACATTGTGCTTCATGTAGGTATGTCCGGCTTAGATTTTGGTTCAACGGTTCGGGGGCATGCCGGACTCTGCCATGTGTGACAATTTGAATCCGATGAATTACTGAGAGGTGGACTCTTGTGTCTGTAGCGAATGTCAATGGGCAGTCGATCAACTACGTCGATTCGGGAGGTGAGGGCTTAGCGGTGATATTTAGCCACGGGTTCCTCATGGACCTGACAATGTTTGACCAGCAGGTGGTCGCGCTGAAAGATGATTTCCGATGTGTCGCCTGGGACGAACGTGGTTTTGGTGAAACACCAGCTGACGAGCCTTTTTCGTATTGGGATTCCGCCGACGATGCCGTTGCCCTATTGGATCACCTAGAAATCGGTCGAGCCGTTTTCGTTGGGATGAGCCAGGGCGGGTTCTTATCGCTTCGTGCCGCGCTTACGCACTCGGATCGAGTCGCCGGGATAGTTCTGATCGACAGCGAAGCCGGCGCATTCACTGAGGAACAAATTGAAGGCTATAGCGCCATGTTCAATCAATGGCAGGTCGATCAGCCTCTCGGCGAGCTGGGTGAAACGGTTGCTGGGATGATCATCGGTGACCCCGATCTCAGCGCTGAATGGATCACTAAATGGGAGGCACGTGACAGGTCAACGCTCGAACACCCGATGGCGACCCTTCTTTTCCGTGAGGACATCACCGATCGCATGTCGGAAGTAGCTTGCCCAGTGTTGATCATTCACGGAGAAGATGATCAGGCGATTCCCATTGAAGCTGCTGAAGCTTTGTCCCAGCTGTTACCCGACTGTCGAAGTCTGGTGAGAGTCCCGGGAGCCGCGCACGCCCCCAACATGACCGACCCCGAAATGGTTAACGATGCCTTGAGGGGCTTCCTGTCTCAGATCTAAGTCGGATTCCAACAACCCAGTCGAGCGCTGGCACTCGTGGCCGTATCCTGTGGGGGTGTTGGAAATCGAAGTAGTTGCCGGCGTCAACTGGACGACAACCGATGTTTCTGTCCGCTAGGCACGCCGCCGCATGGGATCGAGACGGCTTTTTTCTGGTTAAAGAGTTTTCGCCCCCTGACGTCTGCGACGCTATGTTGCGACGAGCGATTGATTTGGCGCGAGAAGCTGACGGGCGCGGCGTAGCCGGCACGGCCATTGTGCACCCGGAACGAAATTTGGCCGACTCCATGGGTTCTGAGGCGCTTGCCGAGGAACGCGTATCGAAGGTCTTCAAGGTTCACCGAGATTCGGTATTCCACGAATTTGCGACCCAACCTGATCTTGTCGCTTCGGTGCAACATCTCCTCGGCACCGACATTGATTGTTTCTTGTCACAATTCATTTTCAAGAATCCCGGCGCCTGGGGTCAACCTTGGCACCAAGATGCCTTCTATTTCCCCTTCGACCGTGGACCGCAGGTCGGCGTGTGGCTTGCTGTGACTGAGGCAACGCTTGCCAATGGGTGTCTACACGTCGTGCCAGGTTCACATCTCGAGCCCGTACATGAGCACCTTTTAGATCGACGACCAAACGCCAATCAGGGTTACGTGGAAATTCTCGATCACGACATGTCGGGCGAACGGCCAGTAACGATGGCCCCGGGCGACCTGCTCATCTTTCACAGCCACTTGATGCACCGATCTAAGGACAACAATTCGAGTGCGATACGCGCAGCGATGGTCTACCACTTCGGCGAACGAGGAACTGTCGACTTGGCGGAGCACCCGGCACCTATCAACGACTGGATGCCAGTCGGTGAGAGACGCGTCGGGTGACTATGCCTAAATTGCATCCCTTCAACGAGACTTTCGCCTGGCAGTCGTCGCCTCTTTCGGGACGAGCCACCACCGCTCAGCAGGTTGCCCAGTTTGATGAGGACGGATTCTTTTTGTACGAGGGCGCATTCAACGGCGAACAGGTTGCCAATCTCATCGAGGAGATTGATCCTTTTGAGCGCGAGGCTGAGGAGTTTTTGCGGCAACAGCCTGATGGTCGGATCTTCATTTCTAAAGCCGACGCGATTACCTTTACCAAGCATCTCGTAAAGCGGTCGCGCAAATTGCGTGAGTTCAGTACCGCCGACCCTTTGATTGGTCTTTGTCACGACCTCATCGGACCCAATGTTCGACTGTATTGGGATCAGGCTGTCTATAAGAAACCCGAAAATCCGGAGGAGTTCCCGTTTCACCAGGACAACGGGTACACCTACCTTGAGCCACAGCAATACCTCACATGTTGGATCGCTCTCACTGATACCGACGAAAGCAACGGATGCCCATGGGTGATCCCAGGGCTTCATCGGTATGGCACTCTGGCGCACGAGCTAACACCGCTGGGCTGGCGTTGCGCGCCATCTTCGAGCGAAGCGATCCCTATTCCTGCCGCGGCAGGTGACATCGTGGTGTTCTCTTCGCTCACCCCCCACCGAACTGGACCAAATCTCACCGAACATGTGCGTAAGAGCTACATCGTGCAATACGCGCCCGATGGTGCGGTTCAACGGAGCGTGGATCAGGAGTTAGTTGCCCAAAACGACACAGAGCGGCAGTACCAGGTGTTGGACAACGGTCGGCGATGCCGGGAAGGTGTTTGAGGTGGAGCTATGAAGGTCGAGGGAATAGACCATCTGGTGATAAACGTTCGAGATGCTGAACGAGCTATGTGCTGGTATCGGGATCGTCTCGGTTTGAAACCGGAACGCTACGACGAATGGAAATCCGGCGAAGTTCCATTCCTTTCAATGCGGATTAACAGCACTACCATCATCGATCTCTTGGAAACCGATCGGACGGGCGAAAACGTTGACCACATTTCATTGTCCGTGACCGGGGCTTTGGGAGAAGTGCTGTCCTGCGACGATGTGGAGATTGTGCGGGTGTTTGACTCCATTTACGGCGCATTGGGTTGGGGACCAGCTGCTTACATCCGTGACTTAGACGGCAACGTAATCGAACTCAAGCAATACGGGATGGGGCTACGTTCCACCGGAAAACCAACAAGCGGACGTTGATGTACCCGAAACTGGCGATTAATACATCGGCCACCCCTACCGCTATTGGCAACACGACGACCGCTTCCCACCCAAGGTGGGAGCTATTGTTCAAACCCCATCCTGGCCAACCTGTTGGTCGTCGGCGTTCGCTCGTAGTTGGTTCAATGGCTCAGTCGCTGAGTGAGCCGAATATATATTCTTGCGGCCAAGCGGCGAGCGTTTTTGGTTGGATGATAAAAGCGAGTGGAGGGTCAACAAGTGGCGCAAGAAATTAAGTTTCAGGACGGCGAGTCCTATGAGAAATGGATGGGGGTATGGACTCAACTAGTTGGCGATCAGTTTCTAGATTGGCTTTCCCCTGAGACTGCAAAAGCCTGGCTAGATATTGGCTGCGGTAATGGTGCGTTCACTGAACAGATCTATACACACCATGATCCTTCCGAAATTCACGCCATTGATCCATCTTCTGAGCAAATTGATTTTGCATCAAGACGCATTGTCTCCGACCGGGTGTCGTTCCAGGTGGGGGATGCAATGGATTTAGAATTTGAAGCTGATCGCTTTGATTACGCGACCATGGCGTTAGTGCTGTTCTTCGTGCCTGAACCTGCGGTTGGGGTTTCTGAAATGGCCAGAGTTGTTCGGCCTGGTGGCGTCATCTCAGCTTACGTTTGGGACGTTCTTGAAGGTGGCTTACCTATGGAGGCCATCAACGCTCAACTTCGCGTCTTAGACATACCCCATCCGTTGGCGCCAACTGCCGAGGTTTCACGCATTAACAGACTTGAATCAACGTGGCTTGAAGCTGGATTAAAGGAAGTGGCGGTAAAACAAATTTCTGTGGATCGAACCTTTGAAAACTTCGAACAGTTTTGGGATCTAAGTCACAACTCACCTTCCGTAGGGCCTATTTTGTCCAAGCTTCCAGCCGACGTAGGCCATCGAGTGAAAACAATGACCCGGGATGCTCTTGGCGTAGACGACAGTCAAACAGTGACCGTTAATGCCTTTGCCAACGCCGTTAAGGGAACCGTGTGAAGAGACCTAACAACCCTCGGTGTCGTTAAAAGATTGCGACTGCGCCGTCTTCTTAAACGGTGGACAATTCAGCGCCCGCCTCAGCAACGACTAAACGATCGCCCACGCGTGCTCTCAGCTTGACGAGTGTCCGCCCTTCGTTTACCTCGGTTACCTCAGCCTCACACACCACTGTCTCTTCGGCGTAGGTGGGGGCAATGTTGCGAAAGAACAGGCGGCTAATCCACTGACCATTTTCGAGGCAGCGTGTCAGCTGTTCCCCGAACAACGCGCCCAACATCTGGCCATCAACGACTGGGCGTTCCATACCAGCGCGAACCGCAAAATCAGTGTCGTAGTGCAGACGGTGGGAGTCCCATGTTGCACCCCCATAAGCGACCATGTCGGTGAGCGTGATGGTGCGTACCAAGTCGGGGAGCCGCTCGCCGACCTTCATAGCACGGACTCTGTCGGGCGGTAGATCAAGGTCTCGGTGTTCGAGGCAATCTCTTCACCGTCGACCGCCAAGTACACAGCCTCGGCGACGACAATCAGCAGAGGCCGACCATCAGCATCGTGACGTTCACGTATCTGGGTAATTTTCCAGTTGGTGCTGATGATGTCGTCGGGCCTGGCCGGTCGGCTGATTCGGTAGTCGTTGCCGCCTCGAATCATGGTGCATGGGACCGGGAGGGGCAGCCCCCAGTTGTGGCCCAAATATCCCGACGTGTCGCGCGCCGACAGCCCGGTCAACTGGCATGTTTCGAATATCAGTGTTGGTGGCGCTTCGTTAGTCCAGCGACTGGGGTCTGAGCCGATGGCCAAAGCAAACGTTCGAATCGACGCCCTGCTCAGTTCCTCGGGGGCGGTGTAGACGGCTGTCGCGCCGACCCAAGCCTGAACCTTCTCGGTCAGCAGCGTGACTTGTTCGGTCATGGGTTCAACACAGCTACAGCCTCGACCTCGATCAACCAGTCACGGCTCAACAGGGCGTTGATCGCCACACCCGTAGATGCTGGGAAAGGTCGACCAAGCACGTTCTCGCGAACCGTGTTGACGTCGCGGTAATTGGGCAGGGCGTCCGGTGTCACGTATTCAATCGTCTTTACGAGATCATCGATACCTCCGCCAGCTGCTTCGAGTACCTGACGGATCTGGTCATACACGAATTCTGCCTGCATACCCACGTCGCCCTTACCAATGGTTCCACCGGTGGTGGGATCCCAGGCCGTGGTTCCTGAGATGTAGACAACCGAGTCGGCGACCGTGGCCGGACTGAACGTTAACGACGCGTAGGCATCTTCGGCGTGCGGCACAATCTCCTTCGGGGCGGCTGACGCCCAGACGTCGAGTGCGACTAGCACGTCGGGGTGAGGGAGCTGTGAGGTGAGCACCCCCGTCGAAGCTGGAAACGCTGGGCCCAGCAACCGGCGCCGCGCCTCAGCTGTTGCTCTGTAGTCGCGGCGGGTCGCGGGCGTCGTTTGCTGGACGGTGCGAACGACATGCTCCAGCCCAAGATCAAACTCGCCCAGGCGACGCCCCGCCTCTTCTAATACCCACTCGCATTGGCCGACGAGATCCCCC
>Ga0209034_10000148_pt1 | contig 35145 bp, 34 predicted proteins | sample MarorgKNORR_S2LV_2_FD_188219 | JGI IMG/M metagenome (GOLD analysis project Ga0209034, IMG submission 188219) | Marine microbial communities from the Southern Atlantic Ocean, analyzing organic carbon cycling - 250m_A/KNORR_S2/LV (SPAdes) (version 2) | ecosystem: Environmental > Aquatic > Marine... | reverse complement strand
TAGCGTTAGCTTTTTCATTGCGGTCCTTAATGTGCTTTAAATATAAAGCTACCGAATTTTCTGGACAAGAGAGAAAACACCTAAAGGTGTGTGGTTACAAACCTTCTGAAAGCTTCAAATCCAGTACTGCGTCAATTTGTCTGGCGATACCTTCCTCTCATATGTTAGGGGGACCGCTCCTTTTAGTCACAGGATTCACTATTCTTAAGAATTGTTATGTCAGTGAAATTGCTCTAATAAATTGGTCAAAGTTGTTCCCGCTGAAAACAGCGTGTACCATCCACACACTGGTAAAAACGCAGATATGTACTGCTCAAATTAGTTCGTTTTAGGAATCAAGGAAGGAGTGTAAATCATGGGCGAGATCACTGGAGAACAAATTATTGCGAAGGCACTGAAGACGCAAGGGGTGGAGCATGGATTTGGGGTGGTAGGTATTCCAGTTGGAGGTCTTGCGGGTGCCATGATGAAGGAAGGTATGACCTATCACGGGATGCGCCACGAGATGCCGGCCACATATGCTGCGCAGGCAGTGTCTTACTTGAGTGGGAATGGGAAAATCGGAGTCGCGCTTGCAGTATCAGGACCGGGTGTCCTGAATGCCGTGGGGGCCTACGCGAACGCATGGTCAAATCGATGGCCGATGTTACTACTTGGGGGATCATATGAAAGATCTGGGCACATGCAGGGATTCTTCCAGGAAACTGATCAGCTGACTGCTATGCGACCTTACTCGAAATTTGCTGAACGTGTGGAAGACCCATACAGATTACCGATCTATATTGCCGAAGCAATAAAAAAAGCGACTCATGGTACGCCTGGTCCGGCGTATCTGGATCTCCCAGGTGATGTTATACAAAATAGCTGGGACGAAGATAAAGTAATTTGGGCTCCCAAGGTGATCAGTCCTAGAAAAACCTTATCTGATCCGGCTGATGTTGAGGCTGCGATTTCGGCTTTAAAAACCGCTAAGCAGCCACTGGTTATTTTCGGCAAGGGCGTGAACAACGCTGATGCGGCTAGCGAAATGAGAGAGTTTGTTGAAAGAACTGGGATACCTTATCTCGCCATGCCAATGGCGAAAGGTATTATCCCGGATGATCATCCACAATCCGCGGCGGCTGGTCGTTCATTCGTACTACAGAACGCCGACATGGTTGTGTTAGTAGGAGCTCGAATGAATTGGATGTTGCACTTCGGACTTCCTCCGCGATTCAGAGAAGATGTGAGGATAATTCAGTTAGATTTCAATCCAGAGGAGATCGGAGTAAATGTGGCGACTGAGGTTGCATTGATTGGTGACGCCAAACTCACTCTAGGTCAGTTAATTGATGTATTGGACAGAGATCAATGGCAATTCCCACAGGATTCAGAATGGTTAAATGAAGTGGGTGCAAAGGTGCGGGAAAATTCTGAGACTGTCCAGGGGATGATGCAGGAAGAGACCTCGCCTCTTGGGTATTATCGGGCGTTACGTTCCATCAACGAGAGTTTGCCGGAGGATTCGGTATTTGTCGCTGAAGGTGCTAGTACGATGGACATTTCACGTACTGTTGTTAACCAGATGCAGCCACGAACGCGTTTAGATGCTTCTTCGTATGGATCTATGGGATTAGGGCATGGTTTCGCTATTGCCGCGGCAGTGCAAACAGGTAAGAGAGTAATTTGTCTTCAAGGTGATGCAGCTTTCGGTTTTGGCGGAACAGAGTGTGAGGTCGCGGTGCGGCATAACCTTCCTATTACGTGGATTGTATTTAACAATGGCGGAATCGGTGGACATGATCCAGAGATGTCTTCGAGCGCTGAATCAGGGTTTCTTCCACAAGGAGCCATGAACTTTAATGCTCGTTATGACGTGATGATGGAAGGCCTGGGAGGGGTCGGTTTCAACGCTAACAACTCAGAGGAGTTAGATGATCATATCGACGCTGCGTTAAAGATTGACGGACCATCTCTGATTAATGTTCCGTTGGCTCCTGACGCCAAGCGAAAGCCCCAAAAATTTGCTTGGTTGACTCGAACGTAATTAGGAGGTAAATAGTTTTTTGGACCTTTTGAGGGACGAGAGGTGAAGTTAAATGAACCCTTCACATTCCGCATAATACCGGGAAGTGCTGGGGTTGATGGGCTTGCCAAGAAAATAAGTCGTTGATGAAGTTTAAACTTGCATAGTGCTGGCGGCTTTATCTAGCAAATTTCTCGTCCTCAAACGGTCAAGAATTCTCGGAGACCTACCGCCCTCCTTGCTTCCTTTTGAAAAACTAGCGCTCCACCTTGAATAAAGAAGCACTTTTGGGTGATACGTGCTAATGTGGATGGTGAGATACTCAAACTGTCAAGGGAGCAGGACTTATACCAGTGACAACAATTGGAATTGTAGGATGTGGAGCGATAGGACAGGCACTTCTTAAGGCTTCTGAGGCAGGCACTCTTACACTCCCCATAACGGGCATCACCAGTAGGACAGAGGGATCGGCTCGTGCTTTTCTCACTACCCTTAATAATCCCCCGGAATACTGTTCACAGACTGAGCTTATTGCTAAATCAGATCTTATTGTCGAGGCAGCAGGTGGCGCTGTTATACCTGAACTTGCTTGCGAGATTTTTCAATCAGGTAAGGATCTTATGGCTATAAGCATCGGAGCTTTAGTTGAACATCCAGAGATATTGGATTTGGCTAAGCAGCGATGTTGCAAAATTTATGCCCCATCGGGGGCAATAGCCGGATTAGACGGTATCAAATCCGCGTCGGCAGGCAAAATAGACAGTGTGATAATGACTACTCGTAAACCCCTAGAGGCCTTAGAAGGTTCCCCCTACCTAATGGATAAAGGGATATCAGTATTGGGATTTACCGAGGAACAGGAAATTTTCTCTGGTTCAGCAAGAGAGGCTTGTCTAGGCTTTCCAGCCAACGTTAATGTTTCAGCTGCTGTTAGTTTTGCAGGAATAGGTCCTGACAGGACTCAAATTCGCTTAATAGCTGTCCCTGGGTTGGACAGAAATTGTCATGACATAGTAGTGGAAGGTGAGTTCGGTAGGTTACATATAGAGGTAGAGAATATTCCTAGTGAAAACCCACGGACGGGCAAGCTAACGGTGATGTCTATAATTCGGACATTACAAGGCATCGACGACCCATTGGTGCTAGGCACATAGTAGCCTAAATATTTTGGATTAGATTATCGGTTCCCCTTACCAGCTTTTTGCCTATTCCTAAAGGTCACCCGACTCTCGGCTAAGTTCATAGTTACAGCTAAACCTACAAAGTCCAATTAAGCTAAACTATGAGATTCTATGGACATAGTATGTGAGACTTAAGCCAATATTGTGCCAATAAAGAGTAAATCTGTTATTTTGTGTTACGAACAACAATTCAGATAAAAGGAGATTATTATGCCGGAATTCATACAAAACGTTAGTCGGATACCAAAGCAAGGGAAAAACTTTGATGTAACAGAGGGTTCAATTGATTTAATTAAAGGCCTTAATCAAAATGGTAACGTCTCCTTCACAATCTCAACGCCTCCTGCTTTTAAGAGTAGAGTCATAAGTGCCTTAACATTCGACACCTTGGGAGAAATAGAAGCTTTCCACGATGGATTCCTTGAAAATGACCAATCTCGAGATAAGTTTCAGAAAGTGGCGGCAGATTGCGAAGATGTAAATATCTCCATAATCCGCAATGTAAGACAGCCTGAGGTATTTTCTCCAGATGCTAAGTACATGATAAGAACTATTATGGTTGCAAAGAGAGGAGAAGCTCCAAATTTGTTGGAAACTGTTCTTGAGATGGCAGATTCATCTAAAACGATGGACCCTCTTATTTCTGTTCCAATGTTTGGGAGCCCCGACGTAGTGCGAATAGTTAACGGAATAAACTCACTTGAGGATGTCAACAGCATAATTGCTGAGGTAAATGGCGAAAGCTTTGCACCTTTTAGAAGCAAGGTTTCCTCGTTGACAGTGAGAATGTTTAGAACTCTAAGTCGTATTGCTTATAGGACGGGTTCCTAGCCAGATAGGAAACGGCCAAATCTGAAATATCCTGGAGGTTTTTGATGACAGTGGAATGGATGAACCATACGGGGTTGCCGGTCGCTAATATGGAAAAAGCATTGAGTTTCTATAAGGAATTCTTCGGCCTATCGGTAGATAGGGACAGCGTATTGGAGGGAGAGTTTATTGAAGAGATGACCGGGGTGCCAGGCATTAAAGTTCATATTGCTTACTTGGGAAATGGTGATGATAGGCATTCCGTCGAACTCGTTGAATGGTTGAACCCTCAAGTAAAAATCGAACACAGGGATCTTATAGGTTCGCCACACCTAGGTATATTTGTTGAAGATGTAGAGAGTCTTTACCAGAAGGCCTTGGATATGGGACTAAAGGTGGCGACTACTCCGGCAACAATAAAGGACGCGGTGCATCCGGCGGCTAAAAAAGTTTGGGTTGTTCAAGATATTGATGGTAACTGGCTAGAAATCATGGAACGGGCCCCGCAAGAATAGGGACTATCCTGTAGATAGTCCTGCGTTTTCCTAAACCTTTAAATTTATCTTCTTTTCTTGTACTAAAACTCATTTCGTTTTTATGTTTTGCTTTATATCATGCACGGAAGATTGGACTATGCATGAATAAATTATCTGGTTTAGGAGTTTCATAATGGGATCTAAAATGCTTACGGGTTCTATGATGTTGGGCGGGATGATATTAGGCTTCATCATGACGTTTTTAGAGACTTCAACTTCGGAAACTGACAGCTTTGCTGTTGTGGCCCAACAGCTTATTGACAGCCCGATGCAGACTGCGCTTTCAGGAACGGTATTTACTATTTCAATATTGGCTACTTTGATTGGTACGGCATACCTAGCTCGTTCCATGCAAGGGGAAAATAGGTCTGGATCCGATATAGCTGGATTGGCTTCAGTTTTAGCCTTTCTGGCGGCTGCAATACTTCTTGTTTCAAGCGGCCTGCAAAATTCTTTGCTTGACACTTCCTATACAGAACGGGGTGGTGACCCCGCTGTTGTTTATGCCATTTCAGAAGGTATAGCGCACAGTTCCTTTTCTTTAATTGGCGCATCCATGTTGTTGCTAGGAATAGCAATAGTTAGGCAAAAAAATCTGAACCTCATATTAGGTGCATTTACTGGATTATTCGGACTATTGCTTTTGATAGGTGGAGTAATTCCAGCCGGAGATCCTGGTCTAGATTCAACCACGGCCATAGAGGCTGTAGGTGGGATATTGTGGTTTATAGGGTTCCTTGGTTGGTTTGTCACGACGATGGTAATTGGCGGATTTATAATCAAACAGGCGAGGTCAACCTGAACCTATAGGAACTTCATTAGTATCGGCTTCAGGGGAGCTGTTAGTATCCTAAATGTAGGAGGTATGCTGCGGATCGTGTAAGCTGCCTGACATCGGTTAAATATCTTTAAGTTTATTTGATTTCTTGCATTCTTTATGTGGATTTTTATTAGAGATAATCTGGCTCCTATCGCTTTTCTTGCGATGTTAATTATTGTCCTTATGATTATTCAAAAAGGATACGTGGTGTTAGATAAATATTTTTTGTATTTTCCAAGCGATGAATTGACTCTAACTCCGGTCGATGTAGGCCTAATGTATGAGAATGTTTACTTAACTACTGCAGACGGGGTTGAATTACACGGATGGTTCATACCGGGGGAAACTGAGACCGTACTGATATTGTTTCACGGAAATGCTGGGAACATAAGTGACCGCCTAGATTACCTAGATTTGATGCATACTCACTTAGGCGTTAGCATCTTTATTTTTGACTACAGAGGCTATGGACTAAGTCAAGGATCACCTTCAGAATCAGGTTTGTATTTGGATGCCGAAGCCGCTGTTGAATTCATCAGAGATAAAGTGGGATCGGAAGAAGGTCCTCAGAATTTGCTCCTCTTTGGGAGATCTTTAGGTAGTGCACTAGCTCTTAAAATGGCATCGAAGTATGTGGTTGATGGAGTTATAGTGGAGGCTCCCTTTACTTCCACAATGGCCTTGGCGAAAACCCACTATCCATATGTTCCCGAATTCTTGGTCAAGCTATTTATTCGCGCTAGATATGAATCTGACACAGTAGCAGGAACACTCAATTCTCCCCTCATGGTTATTCATGGCACCAATGACTCGATTGTCCCTATTGAGATGGGGGAAAAGATCTATGATTTGGCCGATGTTAAAAAATCCTTTTACTCTGTTGAAGGAGCTGACCACAACAATACTTATGTCATTGCTGGTGAAAATTACTTCAAAAATATAAGGGATGCTGTACAGGGTTTTATGGGTAATCCATAGATTGAAAATGTTAATGGCCAGAAAGCTTTACAGCTAATACTGTCCAACTCATGGGGCTAAACATTTTACAGTAGCCGCACTTATGCATTTGTGTATGAGCAAGAGGAAAAATACCTATTAATTTATCTCGAGACACTTAATTCCTTCTTGCTGTATATTACTTTTCATAATCTTGGGATCGGGTTGATTGCGACCCATATTGAGGAAGTTACTAATGTCAGATCATCATAACCATGACAGTGATCATCACGAACATATTCAGAATGACGGTCCTTCAGGTATCCGTGGAAGGGGAAATTTTATAATTGCAGGCCTTACGAGCGGCCATGGGGTTTTCCATTGGTTTCTGCAGTCCTTCATTGTTCTTTTACCTGAAGTGGAATCTACCTTCAATTTGTCTAAAGTAGGCGTGGGTTCCATATCAACCACGAGAGAGATGGTTTCTGGCTTAATAACACTACCCGGGGGAATCATCTCCGATGTTTTGAAGAAGTATTGGGGTTTAATACTGGCTTTATGCATGGGTGGGTTTGGTGTTGGCTGGCTAATTGTAGGCCAAGCACCAGTGTTTCCACTTTTACTCGTGGGTGTTGCATTTGTGGCCGCGGCAGCTTCCCTATGGCATCTGCCGGCTATGGCTTCTCTTTCTCATCATTATTCCCACAGGAGAGGAACTGCGCTGTCATTTCATGGAATCGGGGGGAATATCGGAGATGCGATTAGCCCTGTAGCCACAGGATTCTTATTGGCATATTTGACCTGGCAAGATATTTTGAGCATTTATGCCGTAGTGCCCTTATTTATTGCATTCCTTGTTTATTGGGCTTTTAAAAACATAGGTAGAGATAATGGTTCTGAAAACCACGAACCACATTCTGGTCAAAACCGAATCGATCAGACCAAGGTTATCCTGAAAAATCCCTTAGTTTGGATAATAACTTTTGCAGGTGGTATCAGGGGGATGGCATTTGTAGCTTTAATCACATTTCTACCATCTTATTTTTCAAGCGATCTTGGGCTGACTGACCTGCGTAGAGGAATATATTTCGGATTGCTTGTAGCCGTTGGGATCGTCTTTACCCCTCTTATGGGTTATCTGTCAGATAGGTTCGGTAGAAAAATCGTGCTGGTTCCTGGCATGTTATTTCTGTCGGCTGTGGTCGTAATGATGGCTAATTTTGGAGAAGGGGTTCCCTTGGTAATATTGTTGATATTGCTTGGGACCTTTTTTTATAGTGATCAACCAATACTTACAGCATCGGCTCTTGATATTGTTGGGGAGGGGGTTGCTACCACCACCCTTGGTGCTCTTTCGTTTGCGAGATTTGTTCTTAGTGCTTCATCTCCAATAATAGCTGGATATTTATACGACGCCTATTCAATGGACGCGGTATTTTACTATGTGGCAGGTTTGATGCTTTTAGCTGCAGTGGTATTAGCAGTCACTAAATTGAAACCTTCTGAAAGAGCGGCTGGACACAACCATTAAAGTGAAGCTATTAGCAGAGCAGATAATAAGTTTTCTCTTATTACATTAGGAACAACTGATGACGGAACAATTTGATAGAGAGAAATTATTCTCAGGTCCAAACGTCGCGATATTGGCGACTGTGGACAGTAAGAATCGGCCACACGCTATGCCAATTTGGTACATATACGAGGATGAAAAATTCGTGATGACTGCCGGTAAAAATTCACAAAAGGTCAAAAATATCCAGAGAAGTTGTAACGCTACTATCGTTTTAGACCGTAGAGAACCTCCTTATCATGCGGTCATGATCCGTGGACGTGCAGAAATAGGTCCAACACCAGATTCTGAATGGCTACTTAGACTGGCAATTCGGTACTTGGGAGAAGAACAGGGCAAAACGTATTTTCAAGGTTTGGGTGATGATATCGTGGCTATAACAATCTATCCCGATGATGTGATTGAATACCTTGGTATTTCCGGTAGGGCCTAACTAGTAACTAGCATATAGAGTAGGTGTTAATATGGACTACGGGATAGCTATCCCTTCATATATAAATGCATGGAAAGATGTTCAGGCCGCTGAAAAAGCAGGCTTCACACACGCCTGGTTTTTTGATTCCCAACTCATCTATTCAGATGTATGGGCAACAATGGCTCTGGCAGCTGAAAATACAAAAAAGATAAAACTAGGTACCTTGGTTGCCATCCCTAGCAATCGTATTGTGCCGGTAACAGCGGCTGCAGCAGCGACTATAAATAAACTCGCTCCAGGCAGGGTAATTGTGGGTATTGGTACAGGTTACACAGGCAGAAATACCATGGGATTGCCTGCTCTCAAGATGAAAGAATTTACAACTTATGTATCTCAGTTAAAAGATTTACTGGCTGGAAATGATGTCCTGTTCAAAGAGGGAGATCGAGATAGATGGATAAGGCTGATCCATAGTAAGGAAAACTCTGGTCGTGATGATTTCTTCAACATAGAGGATCCTATTCCCGTAATGGTGGCTGCAAACGGTCCGAAAGGACAGGAGTTGGTGGGGGAAATATCTGACGGCTGGATCACTACTGGTCGTTCCTTAAATGTGCCGGAAGGTATTCCTATTATCATGGAAAGTGCTAAAAGATCTGGTAACTCATTTGATCGATTTGGTGGTACATATACCAAACCATATGTGACGGTATTAACCTCATCTTGTGTTCTTCGGGAAGGCGAGACCGTCTCTAGCGAGAGAGTGATAAGGAACATAGGGCCTACTTTAGTACCCGGCGTTCATGCTATGTGGGAGAGCAGCTTCGGTCCCGGATCCAATCTAGGAATGTCTAATTCTAATATTGCCGAAAATTACAATAAATACATCACGGAATATGGTGATAAAAAGACGCCATCAACTCCATCAGACAGAAGATATCTAGATGTTCACGAAGGGCATTATGCATATCTAAAGGAAGGAGAGGAAAAGTTTGTATCCAATGACCTTATTGCTCGCACGTTAACAGGAACAGGAAAAGAAATTAACGAAAAACTGGATCATCTTGAATCAATTGGAGTGAATAATGTCGCTCTTTCAGTTGTGGACTCAAGATCTGCTCAAGAGCTAATAAAAGATTTTGGAGAAAAGGTGATTTTGGAAAGGAAAACTTCTTAAATGGAAAATTGCCAAAATCATATTCGCTCTGTTACATCGGATTACAATTTACAAGTTCTGGAGTTAAGAAAAGTAGAGGGAGAACAGAGTGAATAAGTCTTACGATGCTCTCATCGTAGGTGGTGGCGTGATGGGGTGTTCGATTCAATACAATCTTGCAGAGAGAGGTATGAATCGTAGCTTGTTGTTTGAAAAGGATGTCCTTGGGTCAGGTTCTACATCAAGATCTCAGGCTATATTACGGATGCATTATTCTAACCCTGAGACCGCGATGATGGCCTGGGAAAGTTTAAAAATATTCCGTAATTTTGAGGAAATTACGGGTGTTTCTTCCGGATATACGCAGACGGGTTATTTGCTTGCTGTTCCAGAACATTACCGCAATCCAATGCTACAGAATCTGCAAATGCAGCAGCACCTGGGAATAGATGTTAATGAAGTTGATTCCCGATTTGTACAGGATCTGGGTCTTAATGCATACCCAGAGGAAGCCGAGGCATACGCTTGGGAACCCTTATCCGGGTTTGCCGATCCCTATAGTGTGACTTTGGGCTACGCTAATCGTTCTAGAGAATTTGAATGTGAAATACAGGTTGAGAGCGAAGTTAAAGGTATAAGCATTGATCGTGACAAGGTTGTGGGGGTTAAGACTACAGATGGTGATGTTTATTCAGACAAAGTGGTAGTAGCGGCTGGTCCATGGTCAGCACCTCTCCTGAAAGAGGTTGGGTTGGACTTTGGAATAGAGACAGTTCGGCACCAGGTGTTCCTACTTGATAGAGGAGAAGGCCCGGCTAACAAAATACCAATTATTGGTGACGTGTCTTTGAATTTCTCTGCTAGACCCGACATAGGAAATGTGATCATGGTTGGGGTCGGTGAAGATGAAGTGGTCGGGCCGAACGAATACAATCAATCAGTTGATACAGATATGTTAGTGAAAACTCAAGCCGATCTTGCCAGAAGGATTCCTGGCTTGCCAGATGCGAGTTTCGTTGGAGGCTGGTCGGGTCTTTTCACTGTAACACCGGATTGGCATCCTATTTTGAGTTCGATTGAAGGCATTGAAGGATTGTATGTTGCTATCGGCTTTAGCGGTCATGGGTTTAAGCTTTCGCCGATGATAGGGCAGGTAATGTCTGAAATAATTCTTGGTCAAGAATCAAAAAGTGTTGACGTTTCTTCTCTTGGTGCAAATCGATTTAAAGAAGGCCAACTGATGAAGTCTAGATATGATATGCAGGTGTTGGCCTGATTTGGTTCCTATATCAATCAACGATGTAATTCCGAACTATTGCTGCTGGCGTCTAGTTCGGAATTACACCATATTGTCATCTGTGTTTCGGATAATGTTTCTAAACGTTAGTCTTCTTGTCTTAAAAGACTTGCTCCCAACCAGACTAACGATGCAACCATGCCGAGGTACCCAATCATCATCAATGGGCTTTCATAGTCGATTAAGGACATAGCGGTCGCAAATATACCTGCGATGATCATTAGACCGGCAACAAGCGGGGTGAAATTCTTTTGTTGCAAAATTCCGATACCGATCAAAGCAAACCCTATCGCCGTTACGGTAGTGGAAGTCGCTCCTATAGCCTGACCACCGGCGAGCATTGCTGGAGCGACAGACATGTTGTTGGTATTTACCGCTTCTGCAGTAGCTACTGTGAATGCGACTTCACCCAGCTGTGCAGCTGAGCCAAGTATTACTAGAAGGAAGCCGAAACCGGCCATCATGTGGCCTTCCCCGCCTTCCATGGAATTTTTTATGCGATTTAATCCGCCTATTGCTATCAAAAACAGTACGCTTATGAGGGGCATGACGAACTTTACAACATCACTGTTGGCGCCGAGTTCGGACATCCATTTAGCGGGATCACCTGGAGATGCATTATCCAACACTATTATCCCCATTCCGATCCACCCCAGAATTGCAACTACCGGGGCAATTATCATCGATAAACCTGTAATTTTACGAGAATCCATATTAACCTCTCTATATTCGATATCGTGATAGCCAATATCTTTGAGTATATCGGAGACCCCAAACTCGACCTATGGAAATTAATCCCTTTTTATTCTGAATATTCATCACAGGAAATTATGACTTTCAGTCGATATATTGGTGTTAGGGGGTGAATTCTTGTCTGCCTATGAAGGTTTGTTAGATAGATATTTGAGGGAATCATCCAGTTGTACTTGCCTCATATCATGACTATAGTCATACGTACTAATACATGGAGAAACATGAATGCGTAAAATGACTGGTGGTTCAGTTGCTGATGCTCAAACCATTTTGGACAATGTCGGTGAAATAGCATGTGAGTTTGCGTCCCAACGATCCGAAAGGCAGCGGAGGCGTGGGTTAGAGAAGGAAGATTTCGATAGGCTTAAAGAATCCGGCTACCCATTGGTGGCGGTGCCCACCGAATTTGGAGGAATCTGGGAGGGGGACAAGATTGGAACGCGACAAGTTTGTGAAATTCTCAAAACCCTTGCTCAAGGAGATTCATCAATAGCTCTTGTTTCAGCAATGCACCCTGCTGTGATTGGCTCTGCTGGTTGGTCGACTATATCCGTCGCGCCTGAACCTTATACTAAAGTATGGGAAGAACAGCGTGACTGGGCTTTCCAAACGGCGAAGGAGGGACATTTTTGGGGAACAATAATGTCTGAACCCGGTAGTGGAGGAGATAATACTCAATCAACTTCTGGAGCAAGGTTATCTGACGATGGGTTTCATTATCAGATAAGTGGACAGAAGCATTTTGGGAGTGGGTCGGGTATGACTTCTTTCATGGTGACTCATGCCATACCAGAAGGGGAAGTATCTCCAGATACATTCGTTTTGGATATGCGTGATGCGGACTGGGACGGGTCTTCCGGGGTTGAGCTTGTAGCAGCATGGGATGGTCATGGTATGACGTCTACGCAAAGCCATCGAATGCTTTTCGAGAATTTTCCCGCCACAAGATTGGCATTTCCCGGAGATGAACGACGCAAAATTATTGCCGGTATGGATCGCCCACAAGGGGCCTTCTTTGTGGCAGTGATTACGGGCATCGTCGAAGTGGCTGTAGCAACCGCACGGCAGCAGTTAGACTCTAAACGTCATCGTATGCGTTCCTATGAAGAGGTGGAGTGGGCAAAAGTAGAAATTGACGCATGGGTGATTCGACAATCGTATGAGGGCATGCTTCGTGAAGTGGAAAGAGGAAGTACTCCCGCTCGCAACACTCTCTTGGCTAAAGAAGCAATTGCTGAGCTTGCTGAATCCGTACTTCTGCGGATCAGCAAGGTTATAGGTGGAGGTGCTTACTCTAGGCATGCTCCATATGGGTTTTGGCTCGAAGATGTACGAGCTTTAGGGTTTTTGCGTCCACCATGGGCTCTGGCCTACGAGCGGGTTTTCCAGGGATCATGGGACATATGAAATATAGGATATATTTTTCTACCTTGACGCGAGTTGAGGCGATAGGACTCCTGTCATATACTGCCTAACAGGTCCTATATTCATATGAAAAGAGTTGATTAAGGAAAGAACTATGAAACTCGGATATTTCACAATGCCTCTTCATCCTCCGGGGTCTAACATCACACAAACGATGGATGACGATTTGGACCAGTTGGTATACCTAGATAAGCTTGGTTATTCTGAAGCTTGGATTGGGGAGCATTTCACCGCTCAGTGGGAGAACATACCTGCTCCTGACCTTTTTATTGCTAAAGCTATAGCGATGACAGAAAACATTGTTTTGGGGACAGGGGTCACCTGTATGCCAAATCATAATCCTTTCATGATTGCCCATAGAATAGCTCAGCTTGACCACTTGGCTCATGGAAGATTTCAATGGGGCATAGGTTCCGGGGGATTCCCAGGTGACTTTGAGGTGTTTGGATATGATCCAGAGCAGGGTACGCATAGAACTATGTCAAAGGAAGCAGTGGAACTAATATTGCAGCTTTGGGAAGATCCAAAGCCAGGGCGATACAAAAGTGACTATTGGGATTTCACAATACCCGAGCCTGATGATGACATAGGACTTAAATTTCATCTCTCACCGTACCAGAAACCTCACCCGCCTATTGGTGTGGCAGGTGTTTCCCCTAAATCTGAAACTCTTACAATGGCTGGCGAGAGAGGATGGATTCCAATGAGTATCAATTTGGTACCTAGTAATACTTTGGCTGGCCATTGGGATGCTGTTGAGTCAGGAGCTACCCAAAACAATAACACGGCTAATAGGTCTGATTGGAGAATAGCGAGAGAAATATTTGTGGCAGAGGATGGAGACTCAGCTAGGGAAGAAGCTCTGAACGGGATACTTAGAAGAGATTTTGATAATTATTTTCATAAATTGATGTCCAAACTAGGTATGTTGGGCTTGTATAAAAGAGATCAAGAAATGCCGGATCATGAGGTAACGCCTGAATATGTCATGAATAATGTTTGGATCGTTGGAGATCCTGATGAAGTGGCTACAAAACTCCGAGATTTGCACGAAGAAGTTGGCGGATTCGGAGTATTACTAGCAATGGGTCACGAGTGGTCTCCATTGGATAAATGGAAACGGTCCATGGAATTGCTAGCGACTGAAGTTATGCCCAAGGTGTCAGATCTAGAATATTAGGCATAAGACTGCAGATGACGATGTTTTAATTTGGCACTTTTACTTGTATGGATACTCTGAGGGTATGTTAAGTACACCATCTTTTCCTACTTCATCGTCAATAGATTTAACGATCTCATCTAGAACTTTTTGGTGATCACTGCGGAATGTTGCCCGTAGCCTACCTTCCCTATAAATACTCCTAATTCCAGGGCTTCTAGCGATAAATTCCTTTATGTGTCTTTCACGATCAAACCCTGACCGAGTCCCGTAGCTATATTTGAGCATAATGGAATTCATGGCACTGGCACATATCCAATGAAATTTGGCCCTCTCTACATCATCTGTTAATTGTTCTAAATCTTTCCTGCCTCTGGTCAGGATATCCGTGCCGTCAGAATCCATCGCAAGTCTGACCGCGGAGTCCCATCTGTCCTGAATTTGCAATTCTAAATCCGTTTTTGAGTCTATGTGTTGCAGTCGTAATTGAAAAGCAAGGAATGCTGCCACAGTAAGGGTTGCGAAGCCGGTTATCAAAGAAGCGATTATCGCTATTTCGTCAATGGACATCTTCACACCTCAAGCACAAATTAAGGATCACACAAAAATGAAATATTTGGCCTTTGTTATCTGGCGACAACTCCAGTTAGTTTTGCTTGCTCAATGGCATTCATATTTGTCATGAATCCAACTACTGCAGCTGAGCTATCGACATCAACTGGAATTGATGCGACACCTAAACATGAGATTGTGAATATGTATCGGTGGACTCCATGTCCTTCAGGAGGGCAAGGTCCTATCCAGCCTGGAGCTCCAATATCGGTTCTAGTTTCAAGAGAACCTTCAGGCAGTCCACCACCCTCTGACACAGAAGTCGCGTTTGCGGGGATATTGGCTACGACCCAATGCCAGAACCCACTGCCTGTCGGGGCATCGGGGTCAAAGCATTGAATCACTATTGATTTTGTTCCTTCAGGTACTCCTTCCCAATGAAGTTCCGGAGATACATTTCCACCTGCGCATCCCATGCCATAAGCTTCGCCCATATGATGCTTTACGGGAATGCTTTCGCCCTCTTTGAAACTTGTACTTGATAATGTTAAAGCCATTTATAAATCTCCTGTTAAGTTCGTATGGGATTATATTTCTACTTTTTTAGCTACCAGGTGGGGAATATACGATGGCAGATGCTTTTTCTGCCGCTTTTTTACCGTCAGCAGCGTCAATTATCCGGACAGCTTTCATTGTATTGACTATCCCAGAAGCACAAACGGCCATTACTAATGCCTGTACATCGACATCGTTATTTGGGGCTTTGAAAACAATATAGATTGTGCTTTCTCCCACGCCGTACCAATAATGGTCGATTTCGAAACCAAGGGAATTGAATAGAGGTTCATTTACTTCTTTGCGGTTTTGTGGGTTTCCAACGATGCCTTTAAATCCGTCTGGGGTTATGTCAATTGTTCCGAGATAAGTTGCCATTAAGTCGCTCCTCAGCAATATGAAAATATCTTAATTTGGAGCGACTTTATCATAAATAAACATATTCTTACCATCAACAGATCTGGTTGTGTTATTTGATGAAATACTTGGAATTTACCGTGATTTGCATTCTTAAAATCCATGAGAACTTGAGGACTAATACTCAAACACTAATAATAGTTAATTGAGATTTAACTTGAGCCAACTACGGCTCGATCAAAATGACGATAAATGGAAGATAAGTTGACTGACCTTAATAATTTTCAAGATGATGATCTTGATTACGATGTTGTAATTGTTGGTGCAGGTATTTCTGGTTTGTATCAACTTTATCGTCTGCGTGAGTCGGGGTTTAGAGTTGCGATTTTAGAAAGAGGTACAGGAGTGGGAGGGACTTGGTATTGGAATCGATATCCGGGTGCTCGCTTCGATTCCGAAAGCTACTCTTATGCATATTCATTCTCAGACGAACTTTTGCAAGAATGGAATTGGTCGGAGCATTTTGCTTCCCAACCAGAAATACTCCGATATTTGCAGCATGTGGCAGATAAATTTGACTTGCTGAAAGACATCCACTTTTCAAGCGAAGTCGCTATGGCAAGTTTTGATGAAAGCAGATCATGTTGGGTTATTAAACTTGATAATGGATCAACTTTTACAAGCCGCCTATTCGTGACGGCTGTAGGTGTACTCTCTGAGCCCACATATCCAAACATCGAGGGCATTGATGTCTTTCGTGGCGATTATTTCCACACTGCCCGATGGCCAAAGAGCCCAGTACAACTCGCAGGTAAAGATGTAGCAGTGGTAGGCACGGGGGCCAGTGGCGTGCAGACAATTCAAGAAATAGCTCCAGTGGTTAAAAATCTTACAGTTTTCCAGCGTAGACCTAATTGGTGTGCCCCACTAAATAATGGACCAATTAAACCGGATGAGATGCAAAAGATTAAAGACGATTATGAAGATATGTTCATTCGTTGTTCTGAGAGTCAAGGCGGATTTATATGGACTATAGATCCTCGCAAAACTTTTGATGTTACTGAACAGGAAAGAATGGAATTTTGGGAAAACCTATATCGAAGCCGGGGAATGAGCATATACCAAGGGAATTTTAAAGATATATTGGTTGACGAGAAAGCTAATAAAGCCATTTCTGAATTTGTGGCAGGTAAAATTCGAGAGAGAGTAGACGATCCGAAAATTGCTGAATTGTTAATACCAAAAGACCATGGTTTTGGTACGCGGAGGGTTCCCTTAGAAACTGGATATTACGAAACATATAATCGCCCAAACGTAAATTTAGTTGATCTTAATAAGGCCCCAATAAAGAAAATTACAGATCAAGGAATTCTTACGAGTCAAAAAGAATACAAATTCGATTCAATAATTTACGCAACAGGGTTCGATGCAATTACAGGTTCTTTCGATCGTATAGATATACGTGGGTTAAGAGGGACTAAATTGAAAGAACAATGGGCCTTTAAATTGGAAACTTTTTTGTCTGTACAGGTTCTAAATTTCCCGAATTTTCTGATGGTCATGGGACCACAGGGTTTAGGCGGGAATCATCCTCGAAATATTGAGTACAACGTGGAATGGATAACTAGCCTTATAGAACACATGAGATCCAACAATTTAACTCGGATGGAGCCCAAATCAGAATCCGTTAATTATTGGTCCCAACATGTAAAAGAAAAAAGCGGAATGTCCTTAGTGAACAAGGTGGATTCATGGATGACCGGGATAAATTCGAATGTTCCTAGCAAGAGCACTCGCATTGTAGGAGGTCGGTATGGCGGCAGCGTACAGTCATACAGGGGATTATGCGATAAAGTTGCGGCAGAAAATTACCAGGCTATGAGGTTTTCATAAAGGATCTATTTTCTGTTGATTTTCATACACTTGCACCACCATCTACTACTAGATGCTCTCCTGTTATAAATGAGGCTTCATCGGAGGCCAAAAATAATGCAGCATAAGCAACCTCTTCTGGCTTTCCCACTCTTTTAAGAAAATTAGATTCAGCCGCATTTTTCAAAAAGTCATCTCGATCTGCTCTTTCAAATGCGATGTGCTTTTCAGTCGCGGCGGTATAGATAGAACCAGGGCAGACTGAATTTACCCTGATATTAAATACTGAAAGATCCATTGCCAGGCAACGTGTTAGCTGTAACAAAGCACCTTTGGAAGCGTTATAAGGTATAAATGCACGACCGGCAACGAAACCACCTATTGAAGCCATATTTACGATACTTGGAGAAGGCGAGGTTTTTAGATATGGGAGAGCATGTTTCACAACATTGGAAGCCCCTATAACGTTCACCTTGAATACTTTTTCCCAGTCTGCGTCGCTGATGTCTTCAATTTCACCGAATATAAAAGTTGCGGCGTCGTTAACGACTATATCTATCCCGTCGATTAATGAAGCTGCCTCTGAGATGGAGTTTTGAACGGATATTTCAGATGATACATCGGTAGTTATTGCGTAACTTACTCCACCGGAGTTTTTGATTTCACGGACTGTTTCTTCAGACCCTGCCTCGTCTATATCCGCGACGACAACAGAGGCTCCCTCTGATGCAAAAATTTTGCAAATGGACCTTCCTATACCAGATGCACCGCCGGTGACAATAGCCTTTTTAGATGCCAATCGATTCATTTGTTTTTGCTCCTATTTTTCAACATTCAGCCTTGCAGTAAATTTATATGGATCTGACGGGCTTGACCAGATCAGCGATAATAGCGGTTATGACTAAAAATCTTGTGTAGAGGTTATCTATGTCCGAACCGCAGAACTTATTAAGAAAAGGCGCCCTTGAAGGGGTAAGAGTAATAGATTTTTCTTGGATCGTTGCTGGGCCACAATGTACCAGAATACTTGGAGATTTTGGCGCTGACGTAATTAAGGTGGAGAACGACGCTAACATGGATTATATTCGTGCTAGCAGACCAGTTGGTGGTTCTAGTTCACCTAACCGTAGCCCTTTGTTTACAACCCTTAACCGTAACAAGAGAAGTCTTACGCTAAATGTTATGCATCCGCGAGGGATGGAGCTGCTAAAAGATCTTATAAAAAAATCAGATGTGATTGTGGAAAATTTCAGTTCCAGAGTCCTTGAGAAATGGGGATTGGGATATGAAGAACAAAAGAAAATAAATCCAAAAATAATTTACTGCAGTATGTCAGGATTTGGCCATAGTGGCAGAGATCGCGATTTTGTCACCTGGGGTCCAACGGCCCAGGCGATTTCTGGATTGACTTACATGTCGGGGTTGCCAGGGGAAGAATCGGCAGGATGGGGTTTTTCATATATGGATCATACAGGAGGGTTCTACGGAACGATTGCCATAATGATGGCATTAATCCACCGAAATAAAACAGGCAAAGGCCAGCATCTTGATCTTTCTCAAGTGGAAAGTGGAATAGGTCTCACGGGTACTGCCATTCTCGATTACACCGTAAACAATCGGCCTTTTCGAAGAGACGAAATGCCACCAGGAAATAGAGCTCCAGAGCGAGGTATAGCTCCCCATAACACCTATCCCTGTAAGGGTGAGGATAGGTGGTGTGTTGTCGCTGTGTCTACAGAAGATGAATGGGATAGGTTTGTGAAAGCCACTGGAAATCCTTCTTGGGCCAGTGAGGAACGCTTTGCAACGATGCAATCTAGATTCGAAAATCAAGATGCCCTAGATGGACTTGTGGCTCAATGGACCATCAACTATAGCCCTCACGAAGTATTTGAAATCCTTCAGGGTGCTGGAGTGCCTGCGGGTGCTGTTCAGACTCCGATGGAAAGAGTGGAAAAAGATCCTCAATTGAAACATAGAAATTTCATTGCTGAGATTCCACATGAAGAACTTGGTACGGCCAGAGTGGAATCAATACCCATGAAAATGTCAGAAACACCTTGGAGTCTTGATAGGCCTCCTCCTTTGATTGGAGAACATTCAGCTGAAATATACACAGAGCTATTGGGTGTTAGTCCAGAGGAATTGGCCACTCTCTATGAGGAGGGAATCGCATGATTGAACAGTCTGAACAATCACCCCCAGATAGAGTTGGCGGGGCTCTTGAAGGTATAACCGTTATTGAAATGTGTGGAGCAAGGGGTCACTTCATGGGAAAACTCATGGGTGACATGGGAGCGAGAGTTATAAAAATAGAACCTCTGGGAGGATCTATCGAACGTCAGATAGGCCCATTTATGCATGACGAACCGCATCCCGATCGCAGTTTGTTTTTCTGGGCCCATAACACTTCAAAAGAAAGTCTAGAAATAAATATTGAAACACCGGAAGGTCAGGCAGTTATTAAGCATCTGGTTGAAAACGCAGATGTATTACTGGAAGATTTTGAACCTGGATACCTCCCCTCATTGGGCTTGGGTTATGAAGAATTGTCGGCAGGGAATGAACAATTAATCATGACTTCACTGACGGCATTTGGACAGGATGGACCTTATCGTGACTACAAGTCTACTGACTTGGTGGCGTTGGCTATGGGTGGAATAATGCATTCCTGTGGTTATGATGATTTACCAGGTAGCCCACCAATTAGGCCCAGCGGAGATCATGGCAATAAGATCGCTTCCCACTACGGTTTAATGGGAACTCTAGCTGCCTTATTCAATAGACATTTTTCAGGAAAGGGCCAATATATAGATGCATCCGCTCATGAAGCATGTAATTCAACGAGTGAACATGCTCTTCCTACCTATCTTTATGAAGGTGAAAATGTTTTCAGGCAGACCGGTAGGCATCACTCCACTACCCCTACTCCAAAAACACTATGTAAAACGTCAGATGGAAAATATCTGATAGTGTTTCAACTATTCAATAATTTGCATTCCTGGCTGTCTTTAGTAGGTTGGATGGCAGAAGCAGGTATGGCTGAAGATTTACAGGAAGAAAAGTATAAAGACATGGCTCGAGGCGGCAGTAGGGGTATGCGGGCAGCTACCGATACTACCGATGCTGACCACGCCTTTGAAGTCGTTCGGAGGTTTATTGCATCCCAGACATCGGAAGATATCTATAGAGGTGCTCAAAACTTGAAATTTCCATGGGGGCAAGTCAGGTCACCGGAGGAGAATTTGGAGGATCCACATTTCGCTGAGGATCGAGGAATGTTTGCAGATATACCTCATCCAGAGATAGGTGAAGGGGTTAGCATCAAATACGTTGGGAGACCTTACCGATTCACAGAGTCGCCCTGGGAAGCTTTCAGGGCTCCACTGGTAGGAGAGCATACAAGTTCAATACTCTCAAATACTATTGGATATTCAGAATCGGAACTAAAGTCTTTGCAGAATAAAGGGGTCATTTCCCTTCAATAGACCCAAAACAAAAACTAGGTTATCTATTCCTCGATGGTGTTAATATGTCGCCAAAGGGAAAGTGAAAAGGAGATTTTAAGTGAAACAAGGGGTAATTCCGGATGACTTCACTGCGCCATTCTGGTCAGCAGCGAATGAATCTAAATTGGTTATTCAAAATTGTTCCAAATGTGATCGTCTTCAGCATCCTCCAGCACAAGACTGTGGACAATGTAAATCGGGAGACGATCTTGGATGGAAGGAAATGAGCGGTACAGGTCGTATATACAACTACGGAGTTGTACATGATTGTCCAATAAGACTTCTTCAAGATGATCAGCCGTTTAATGTGGCCGTGATTATGCTTGATGATGATCCTGGTATTCAAATGTATTCCCATTTGCCAGGTACGGCTGTAGATGACGTTCCCGTGGGGGCGCCGGTCGAGCTGGTGTTTGAAGAGAGCGCCAATGGGCAAAAGATACCGGAATGGAAGGTAGTTAATTAAGAATTATTATTGTAGGCATTGTTCGCCTACCAAAAGGGGATAAATAACATGGCAACAGGATACGCTCCGTCTTCAATGTATAGAAGCCGCGAAGGTATGGGTATATGGGAGCATAGAGGTAAAGTGGCTGCCGTCGGGGTAGGACATTCACCTACCGAGCGTAGGTGGGACGAAAAGCCAGAGACATCGGTAGGGGCATGGAGCATCATGGCACTAAGAAATGCTATCGCCGACGCAGGGGTATCACCAGATCAGGTTGATGGCATCGTTATTGTGCCTGAGACAACCACGGGTGCTTTTTGGCCCGAAGATAAACCATTACCACAAGATGTTATCAATGCGTTTGTGCAAACTGATGACCCTTTAGATGGAATAGCCAAATTGAGCGTTGAATGGCTTCTCAAAAATATGCCAGAACTAACTAACATTAAATACTCAGTTTATGCGCCAGTTTGTATGTCAAATGCTTTGAACGTTGCAGCTCAAGTTGTTGGTGATGGTTTGGCTCATACAGTTCTTGTATTGAAGGCATGGCATAACCTCCAAGGTCGTTACTATCAAGGTGGTCAAAATGCACAGGACGCGATTGGGGGCACAAGTGCCATTCGTAGTCTTTGGGGCGCACCAGCTTGCTATGGAACAGCTTTACAGTTTGCCGAATATTGTCGGAAATACGGTAAAGATCATGACATGATGACTCCGTTCATCATCAATTCCCGCCGGAATGGGCTGATGTTTCCTGAAGGCTATTGGGCTCAGCATAGACCTGAAGAGTTAACGCCTGAGGATTATCAACTGGCAAGGTGGATAGCAAAACCAGCGAATCTTTTTGATAATGACATTCCAATTATGTGTGCTGCCTCGTATCTGTTTACAACAGCAGAGAGAGCTAAAGACATGAAGCAAAAACCTGTTTATGTTCTCAATCATGCAGACAGTGATGCGGTTCCAAGGGGACTTACACCCACGTTGGATGAGGTGGAAGCAGAGTGTGCCCTCACAGGACGGAAGATATATGAAGGGGCGGGAATAACTGCAGCCGATTTATCATTCGAAAACATGTACGACGGGTTCACACAGTTTCACCAGTTTCACATTGAAGGTCTGGGATATAGAGGAATAGGCTTTGGAGATGCTTTGGATTTTTACCAGACTGACATAAGTATTGAAGGTCCGAACCCAGTATCTCCTAGTGGAGGAAACATAGGTAGTGGTAGAAGTAGGTTCTGGATGCACACGGATTCTATCCAGCAGTTGCAGGGTCGGGCTGGAGGCAGGCAAATTACTGGGGTAAATGCTGAGATTGGTGTTTCAGGAGGCCCGATGCCTCTTGGCGGAAATTATACGGTTTGGAGTGCAACGCCAGACTAAAACACATAATTTTAATAAAGTGAAAGAATAAATTGGCGATACTAATTAGTTTTGATATAGACGGCACTATGGAAATAGGAGACCCTCCCGGCCCCGTAACCTTGGAGATGGTGAAAACCGCTCGAGCTAGGGGGATAATAACAGGGAGTTGTTCAGATAGACCTATGAGTGCCCAAAGGGCGCTTTGGGAAGAATACGGTGTCGAATATGATTTTGTTTGTTACAAGCACCTTCTATCTGATCTCAAAACCCGATTTGAAGCTGAAGAGTACTATCATGTTGGTGATCGAGACGACCTAGATCGGAAGTATGCGATTCAAGCAGGGTTTGGTTTTTTCTGGCCTGACGAGGCAGCCGAAAATCCTTTGCTTCTTTAAAATGACCTCGGATTTTCCCACAACTTAACCGTTTATTCGCGAATACAACGACTGATAAGGAGATCCACATGGCTGATTCAGCTGGTGAGGAATTTGCTGATCCTGATAATCTAACCGATGGCTTTAACCTAGTTATTGATGCCCTTAAACTAAATGACATCAATACCATTTACAACGTGCCCGGTATTCCCATAACAGATCTTGGCCGTATGATGCAGGCTTCCGGAATGAGGATACTTTCGTTTAGGCATGAGCAGAACGCGGGATATGCCGCTGCCGCATCAGGATTTCTTACGAAAAAGCCGGGTATATGTTTAACAGTGTCAGCCCCTGGCTTTTTAAATGGCCTGACCGCTTTAGCTCACGCTACGACAAATTGTTTCCCAATGATTCTGATTAGTGGTTCTTCCGAGAGAGAAATAGTCGATCTGCAACAAGGGGACTATGAAGAAATGGACCAGCTTGCGGTGGCGAAACCACTATGCAAAGCTGCCTACAGGGTCCTCAACGTCGAGGATATTGGAATCGGAATTGCTAGGGCGATACGCGCTGCTGTCTCGGGGCGGCCTGGAGGTGTCTATTTGGATTTGCCTGGCAAACTTTTTACTCAGGTTATTGACATGAGTAAAGGTGAAAAATCCCTAGTAAAAGTAATTGATGCGGCACCAAGTCAGCTTCCCTCATCTCAGTCAGTTGAAAGAGCGTTAAATTTACTCAAAGACGCCGAGAGACCACTCATTATTTTGGGGAAAGGAGCAGCTTATTCACAGGCAGATGATGATATTCGGAAGCTGGTGGAAAAAAGTGGGATCCCTTACCTTCCAATGAGTATGGCAAAGGGACTTTTACCAGATAATCATTCTCAGTCTGCTTCAGCTGCTAGATCCTTGGTCCTCAAAGAATCAGATGTAGTCATGGTTATAGGAGCCAGGATAAATTGGCTTCTGTCGCACGGCAAAGGAAGAACATGGGGGAATCAAACCAAGAAATTTATCCAGGTAGATATAGAACCAAAAGAAATGGACAGTAACGTTGAAATTGCGGCGCCAGTAGTAGGTGATATAGGTTCCTGTGTTAAATCACTTCTTGACGGTATGGGAGAAGAGTGGCCCAAACCTCCGTCTGAATGGACGGAAGAAGTAAAAGACAAAGTTGAAACTAATGTTGCCAGAATGTCTCCAAGACTTGAAAACGACAATAGTCCGATGGATTTCCATGGAGCACTTGGTGCTTTGAAAAAAATTATTAAAGAACGACCAGATTCTGTACTTGTTAATGAGGGTGCGAACACTCTTGATTTCGCAAGGACAGTAATTGATATGTACAAACCTAGGAAACGACTGGATGTAGGCACCTGGGGTGTAATGGGAATCGGAATGGGTTCTGCAATTGCCGCAGCGGTTGAAACAGGGCAGCCAGTACTTGCTATAGAAGGTGATAGTGCCTTTGGTTTCTCCGGCATGGAGATTGAGACAATCTGCCGCTACAACTTGCCCGTGTGCGTGGTGGTGTTCAATAACAGTGGTATATATCGTGGGTTGGATACTAACCCTACGGGGGGAGCTGATGCTGCGACAACCGTATTTGTCAAAGACTCAAGGTATGACAAAATGATAGAGGCATTTGGTGGGGTTGGGGTAAGTGTAACATCACCAGATGAACTGACGGATGCTGTAAATGAAGCTATGGATTCCGGGAAACCTACATTAATTAATGCTGTTATCGATAGTAGCGCCGGGACAGAAAGTGGCCGAATCGGAAATTTGAATCCCAAAAGTGTGGTAGCAGCAAAAAAAGAATAGGCCGTCAATCGGTACGTAGTTGAAGGCAATTGTATTTGAATTGATCTGCTATTTGACAATCTCGGTTGCCGTGGTGATTTTTCCGATAGTTAGGTACGTTTTTCACTTGAACTTTCAAACGACTTCCAGATACTTTATAGCAACATAAGAAGTTGTTTGATTTAAAAAGCATTAAAAGAAAAATTATTAATGGCCACATACAATCCAAAAGGTGCAAGCAATTGGGAGTCGGGGAAAAGAGGTTTTCAGTCGGCTTTGAATCCTTGTCAACAAATCGGACTTTTACTTATATGGGCACAGAATGATTGGAAGAATGCTATTGGGCGTGAGTTTTTGGAAAGTAGATACAGGATATCCCTTCCAGCCAGAACACTAACTGCATATAAAGGCAGGTTTAAAAAATTCTGGCTCAAGGGTAGCCCTGTTGATATTCCGGCTGAATGGTCTGATTTCAAAGAACTTATTTCACATGGTGTACCAGAAGGACATCTGTCTTCTCTGCACTCAATGTGGAGAGACATACAGAGAATGTGTCTTGATGTTGGTGTTATTCCTATTAACCCTACTTACAGATCTCTTAAATGGTGGTCGTATGTCTCTGAATATCACGGTAACAGCATCCACATACCTTCTGACATACAGATAGTGGGAGATCAGTACATGGTTCGCGAGATGATAGCTGATATGGGAGGCAAACCTTTTGTTAAAGATGACATAGATATGTGGCTCATGTATGAACCTTGGGTTAGCCAGGAAAATATGAGACGTTACCTGACTTTAATAAGGGAACAAAAAATAACCTCAATTGACTGGGGGAATAATGGATGGGGTCTTGAGATAGCAGATTCGGTGGAAAGGGCAGATCAATATCCTGAAGGTTATGGAATGTCGGTTTTGAATTGGCTTTTGGCGACCTCCCCCGAACCTTACCTGCTGCCATCTCAGATAATTGAAAAGTACTCAATATTTGCGAGGCCATAAAAACATTCCCTGGCCAGCCTAAATTATTTCCTAAGGAAAAAAATTTAACTCATTCCCAATGCCTTAGATACTGACTGGTTCACCAGTTGTCCATTGTCTACATTCAATCCTTTGGAAAGAGAAGTATCTGTAGCGAGAGCATCTTTTACACCCTTATCTGCCAATAATTTTATGTAGGGTAGGGACATGTTAACCAGGGTTTCAGTGGCTGTTCGAGGCACAGCGCCGGGCATATTCCGTACACAGTAATGAGTCACCCCATCCTCGACGTAAACAGGATCGCTAAGTGTTGTCTCTCTGCTAGTTTCCATACATCCACCCTGGTCTATACAAGCATCGATTATTACAGAACCTTTTTGCATCGATTGGACCATGGCTTTAGTGACTAATTTTGGGACTGATCCTCCCGCGTCCCGAACAGCTCCGATAACGACATCAGATAACTCAACTGTCTCCTCTATTTTGTTTCTTGAAGAAGGTCCTATTTTGAGTCTAGGGTGATTATTTAACGATTCTTGAAGCTGAGCAAGTCGTTCGTGTCCTCGGCTTAAGACCGTTACCTCTGCCCCCATATTCAGAGCCAATTCGGCTGCATGAAAACCAGCTGTCCCGGCCCCAAGTATTGCTACTTTTACAGAATCTGCCCCAGCAACACTACTAAGGAGCTTTCCGGATCCCCCTTGAGGGCTTTTTAGGTAATGGGTAGCAACATCTACAGCCAACCTACCGGTCAAAGCGCTCATTGGTTTCAGAATTGGTAGCGATCCGTCGTTCATTTCAACCGTTTCATATGCGATAGCCGTGATTCTACTTTTTAACAGGGCTTTAGCCAGGTCTGGATTGGCTCCTAAGGAAAGGAAGGAAAAACTCACAAGACCAGGACGCAAAAAGTCACATTCATATAGTTGGAATTCTTTCACTTTTACAATCAATTCTGAATCTGAAAATAAAACATCTGGTTTCCTCATCAGCTCAGCGCCTACTTTTTCGTAGCTGTGATCAGAAATCCCGCTGCCCAATCCGGCATTTTTCTCTACAAGAACTCGATGGCCACTTTTTATCAACGTGTCTACGCCTTCTGGGGTTATACCAACTCTTAGCTCTTGATCTTTGGTTTCTTTGGGGAGTCCTATGATCATAAAATTCACTGTGATTGTTATGGATTTGACCCAGTATATATGGGCTGATTTAATAGCTGAAGTATTACTTCATAGCCATATTTTCATTTAGGAGCCAATTATGCCTAGTATGCCAAGTACACAGTTCACTCACATTAATGGGAATTCACTCGCCTTTTATGAATGGGGTCAAAAAGGTAATCCTGTTTTGATTTGCCTTCACAGTCATACTAATTCGGCCGCTTCATGGAGAGAGTTTGCTGAGTTTGCATCTTCCAAATATCACGTTTTTGCTCTGGATCAACGTGGTCATGGAAATAGCGAATGGGCTAGTGATGGGTATGCTAGAGATAGATTTGTAGAAGACCTATCTGAATTTGTAAAAATAAATGGATTTGAAACTATTACCCTTGTAGGGTGTTCTATGGGTGGATGGCATTCGATTCTGTACACAGTTACTAATCAAAGTGTCGTAGACCGGATTGTTATGGTTGATATAGCACCAGAGCCTTCACAAGAAAGACTTCAGGCTCCTCCCACTCCTGCTGCTCCCGGGGAATTTCAGACTCTTGAAGATGGTTACCAGTGGCTCAGATCTGGTAATACCTTAGCTTCAGATGAACGCTTACATGAAGAGGCTGAATCCAGATTGAAGAAAACAGATTCCAGTACTTGGACTTGGAAAGCAGATTTAAATGGGTTTGATAATCCACTCCCAGATATGACTAGTACCGAATTAATTGGTAGATACTGGTCAGCCATAGAGAACATACAATGCCCGATATTTGAAATTAGAGGAGCCGAAAGTGGTCTTGTGAGCGACGATACGATCGATAAGATGAAAAGTCTTGGTAAAAACGTGACATCTGTTGATGTAGCAAGTGCAGGACACGTGGTGATGGTGGATCAACCTGAAGCCTTCATAGAAGCTGCTAGGGGATTTGTGGGGCTTTAGAGTTTGGGCCTATAAAGTTTAATTACGACCCTGTGAACCATTTTGAAAATGAGTCGACATGACTCTGATTACCTGTTAATTGGGTGGAACTATCTTCGATAGATTCTGATAGGTTTTTCCTACCTGTAATTAACAATGCGAATTCACTTGCAGTGGTGTGTATTTCGGCATCCGAATCGAAGGAATTGATTGGAAGCTCTTCAATATCCAATTTACCACTGGAGCTCGCGATTCGTAGCCCATTCAAAGTACCAAAGTTAACTGCTAATGTCTGTGAAGGGCTGTCAGAAGAATCAGTGGTCTTAAACCAGCGGTTGATCAGTTCATTGCAGAAGTATTCAGGCAATAGAGGAGCCAAATTTTCGTCGACCAAATATTTTTCATCTACGGCATTTAGCGCATCCCAGGCATGTATTGTGGACTCAAACAGAGTCCATAGAAGCATTCCCTGAATCGAAACCCAATTTACCGGGTGATACGCTGGTAAATCCCATTGGTTGTCTTGGCAAGAATTGAAGCCATCCAATAACCTCTGAAATCTAAGTTCTACTTCATTGATTAGTGCATCTTTTGAATCAAAAGTTTTACTAGTTTCCTTAGCTCTTTCTGAGAGGCGTCCAGCTAATGATTTGCCATCCAGCTTACCAGGTTCATCTCTCGAGTTATTGGGGTCATCCAAAATATTTTCTTCATTTTTTGCCGAATCTATAATAATACGATAAGTGGTCAAAACTGATGATAGGTGTGACATCACATCTTTTACGGTCCAGTCATCACATCTACTTTGGATTGCCCAATCTGTTTCGCTTAAATCTCTAAGCTTCCCGATGAATTTTGGAGAAAATTTATTCAATTGTTTCAAAATTTGATTTTGCTTTTCTTTTATCAAATCTACTCCGCTAATGTGTGGGTTTGTTTATACCTGGGTGCCACATCTTAACAAACTATTACCTCTCATCCGAATTTATCTTAACTTTTGTTGTGATATAAAGGGTGTTGATGGGCCGGTCATAGTAAAGATAGTATTTCCTCATATAAACAAGATATTCCCTAGGTTGAGTTTATACTCCTGTTGAAATAAAGCTGGTATGCCCTATAAAACTTGTTAAATGTTGTAGAGGTGAGATTTGTCTAAAAAGATAAAAATTGAAGCTAAACTTATCGTCGCCTATCAGGATGGAGAACACAGAATTCTTCGGAATGGATGTGTTGTAGTAGAAGGGAACCAAATAAGCTTTGTAGGGAGCACTTTTGATCAACCCGTAGATGAAATAGTAGATGCAGGCGAGAGAATAGTTACTCCTGGCTTTATAAATACTCACTGTCATATGGCGGGCTCACCTCTGGATAAGTCTTTCATTGAGGATGTAGGGAGCAGGCAATTTTATTTGTCAGGATTGCCAGTGATGTTAAGGGCTCGAGGTGGGGCAATGAGAGATGAAGATAAAGAGGCATGCGTGGACTATTCCATTGTAGAGCTCATCAGAACCGGAACTACCACCATTATGGAGCAAGGTGGAATGGGAGATTATGTGGCTGACGCAGCAGAGCAGGCTGGATTACGGGCCTATATAGCCAATATGTATAGCTCTGCCAGTTGGATTACTCCAACCGGTAGACAGGTTGAATACGATTGGAATGAAGCAGCCGGAATAGAAGGTTTTAGAAAGGCAGTCGATTTTGTACAACGGGTAGATGGACGTGCCAATGGGAGAATAAAAGGATTTTTAGGTCCTGCTCAAATTGACAACTGCACGGAAGAGTTGCTTCGTATGAGTAGTGAAGCCTCCAAAGAAATGCAAGTTCCCGTAAGTTTGCATACGAGTCAGGCAGTGTTTGAATTTCAGGAAATTGCTAGAAGATATGGAATGACTCCCGTCGAATGGCTAGAGTCCATTGATTTTCTTAGTGAATGGGCGCTCCTAGGACACGTCATTTATCCAGCTGGTCATAGTTGGGTAAATTTCGCTGGCGACGATCTATCGATTTTGAAACGTCATAAAGCTTCTGTGGCTCATGCTACCTGGGTTTTCAACAGGAGAGGTATAGCTATGGAGTCATTTCCAGAATATCTTGATGCTGGCGTTAATGTATGTCTTGGAACAGATACATGCCCCCAATCCATGATTGAAGCTATGCGATGGTCTGCAGTGGTAGGCAAGATTATGAGCCGTCAAACTGAAAAATCTACAGCCGCAGATGTGTTTAATGCAGCTACTCTCAATCCTGCTCAGATGTTGCATCGTGACGATTTGGGTCGTATCTCGGCTGGAGCCAAAGCTGACCTGCTTTTCTGGGATACTTCATCGATGTTTATGGTCCCTATGCGTGATCCCATAAAAAACATCGTGTATAACGCTACTGCCGATGAATTAAAAGATGTCATGATTGATGGCGAGTGGGTTATGAAAGGAAGAGAAGTATTGAATATTGATGAGCGACAAGCTAATGACAAACTGCAAATTGCTGGAGAGCACGTTTGGGCGTCAGTGAATCCAGAGGTTGCAAGTAGCGCAGATGAGCTATCTCCGCAAACGTTCCCGAAATTTGAGGGGTAAACTCAAACTTTAATTTCGGCTCTAGTTCTTATAGGTGGTGTAAACATCCTCATGCAGAGCATCTGGCTCGGGGAAAGGGCTGTTATCTGCAAATTCGACAGATTTAGCAACGGCAGTTTCACAGGCTACTTCTATATTATCTAATTCCTCTTCGTTGGCGATAGAGCTATCGAGTATGTAGCTTTTAAAATTGGTAATACAGTCTCTATCCATGTAGTACTTTTGCTCTTCTTCTGACCGATAAGTAAGAGGATCGTCATGACCTGCGTGCCCTAGATATCGGTAAGTTTGGGCTTCGATAAGAGTGGGACCGTCTCCCGCCCTTGCTCTGCCTACAGCTTCTTTTGCTACTTCAAAAACATCTAGTACAGATTGTCCATCTACTGTCACACCTGGTATAGCGTACCCGTCAGCCCTATTTGAGACCGAGCCTCCGGCTACGGAATACTCAAACGGAGTGGATTCAGCATACCTGTTATTCTCACAAACAAAAATGACAGGTAAATCCCAAATACTGGCTAGATTCATAGATTCATGGAGAGCTCCCTGACTCGAGGCCCCATCTCCAAAAAATACCACACTAACATTGTCTGTCCCCTTTACTTTGGCGGTTAAGGCTACACCCGTCGCAACTGGGATATTGGACCCGACTATTCCATTAGCACCTAACATTCCTTTTTCGATGTCAGCTATGTGCATCGTTCCACCCTTTCCTTTGCCAGTGCCTGTGGACTTTCCTAAAAGTTCCGCCATCATTTCGTTAAGATCTACACCTTTGGCAATGCAGTGATGGTGGCTTCTGTGAGTACCAAGTACGAAATCATCATCTCTGAGTAGGGCGCAAACTCCAGTTGGAACGGCTTCCTGACCAATCGAGGAATGAATACCTCTTAATTTGCCTGCGTCAGCCTCTCTTCTAGCCTGCTCCTCAAATCGCCGTATTGTGAGCATCCTTTCATACATCCATATTATCGAATCTCTATTGATTTCTTCGTAGCTCATCAGCAGTACCTCTACTAAAATTTTCTTTGAGAAGCCATGTGAAAAATTTTCCAGCTGTTAATGAGCACATGCTACATCTTATTCATATTTCTGTCTTCCTCATGACTGAGGAATAAAAAAAGAACTTACATTTGAGGTAGTCTTAACAAAACAGAAAGCAAACTCTGAAATCAGCTGAGGCGAATATGTCTATTTTAGATGTTAACAATGACGTGTCTTATTGTGTTGGCGGCTTTGGCGAAGGGCTTGATCACCCTGAATGTATAACCTGGGGGAGTGATGGTTATGCTTATGCGGGCGGCGAAGGGGGCCAGATTTATCGCATTGATGTAGAAAACAATCACTTCGAGCAGTTTGCCCAGGCCCCTAATTTTGTCGGAGGTTTATGCCAAGACGGGTCAGGTAGCTTATATATCTGCAGTGGTAACAAAGTATATAAAACCGATAGTGATGGAAATTTAACTGAGTATTCTGTAGGGACACCAGATGTTGCCATGATTGGACCGAATTACCCTGCTTTCGATAAGAATGGAAATCTGTATGTTACAGATTCTGGCGAGTGGAAGAAGGATAATGGCAAGATTTTTAAGATTAACCCAGGTGGGCAAACGGAAGTTTGGTCGGACCTTCCAAATACTTTTCCGAACGGAATTTGTTTTTCGCCAAGTGGCACAGACTTGTATGTGGCGGTTAGTCTAAATCCACCAAGGATTGAAAAAATATCCATTAATGAAGCAGGGGAAGCAGGGGTAGTTGAAACGGTAATTGAAATACCTAATGCGGTACCAGATGGTTTGGCTTTTGATGCAGATGCCAATCTCTATATATCATGCTACAGGCCTGACACCATATTCAGGTTAGATACAAAGGGTACTCTTGAGGTACTGGTCCATGATTATGAAGGAACTCTTATGGCAGCCCCAACGAATATAGCCTTCTGTGGAGATAACTTAGATGACCTGCTGAGTGCAAATCTGGGTAGATGGCATATCAGTCGCTATGCTTTGAATACTGTTGGTTTGCCACTCAACTACCCGGTACTCTGAATACAATATAAAACAGGCATTTTACTTTTTTAATGAGGGTCTATTTATGAATAAGACCAAAATAATCCTGGATACCGATCCAGGAAATGATGATCTGCTCGCCATAATTATGGCATTAAAATCTGAATTGTTGGATGTACGTGGATTAACGATCGTCGGTGGGAATGCATCTATTGAACACACTACTGGTAACGCTCTTAGCCTGCTGACCTATATGGACCGAATTGAGGTTCCAGTGTATGTCGGGGATGCTAGTGCACTGAATGAAGCTTCGACCTCACCTGAAGAATTTGAGGAATTTAAGTCACACAGAATTGAAATTCACGGAGAGACGGGCCTTCATGTCTCGTTGCCTAACCCATCAATTGGCCCACAGAAAATTCACGCAGTGGAATTCATTATTGGGGAAGCTGAAAGGCATAAAGGAGAGCTCATTTTAGTACCAGTCGGCCCTTTAACAAACATCGCATTGGCACTTGAAAAACAGCCAAGTTTAGTAGATTGGGTCAAATCAATTAATTTGATGGGTGGGGCGGTAAATGTTCCCGGAAATGTCACGGAATATGCAGAATTTAATATTTATTGCGATCCAGAAGCTGCTAATGCTGTTCTCTCTTCAGGAATAGATATAAAGATGTGTGGGCTAGATATAACCCGTGTCACCTCGGTAAAGAAAGAGGAAACCGATTGGCTTGCTGGTAATTCGGCAGGTGAAAAAATTATACGACGACTTCTGAACACTGTTTTTGAAACTACCGGGAGAAATTCATTTAGTTTGCATGATCCAATAACTGTCTTATCAGTTTTGTACCCAGAACTAATCGATTGGAAAGAGTATGATGTTTCGGTGATTTGTGAGGGGTCACAATTTGGTAAAACAGTTGGTACCTTGAATCCAAATGGTTCCGTTTCTGTTGGGATCGGAATAGATGAGGTTCTGGCAAAAGCTAAAATAGCAGAAATACTCAGTGAATAATGTTGATTGAAATAGACTTACGCTACTTGGGATTACATAAAATTTGATTACGGTATAAACGCTTATCGCGATGTTTATTGTTTTCAGTTAAAACAAGGAGAAAATAATGAGTAAGGTATGTGTGGTAACCGGAGCATCGAGAGGCCTTGGTCGAGGTATTGCTTTAGTCTTAGCTAAGGAAGATGGATGTAAAGTCTACGCTACAGCCCGTAACGAGGCTGCCTTGAAATCATTGTCCGAGGAAGCTGCAAAGGGTACTTCCGATGGCATGGTTATTCCTCACCCCCTTGATCAAAATGATGACGAGGCAGTAAAGGCTTTTGTCGAGCAGTTGTCAGATCATGAGGACCAAATCGATTTACTCGTCAATAGTGCATATGCAGGCCTAGTTGCTATGACACCTTATTTCGGGAAACCATTTTGGGAACGCCCGGTCTCAGTTTTTGACGCTTCCATAGATATCGGATTGCGCAGTGCATACGTTATGAGTTCACTCATTGCACCAATAATGGTTGCAAATAAATCTGGCCTGATGGTTCAGATATCCAGTTTTGGCGGCGTTACTTACCTTTTCGACGTGGGCTATGGGGTTGGAAAAGCGGCACTTGATCGTCTTACTGCGGACATGGCAGCAGAACTCAAACCTCACGGCGTTAAGGCAGTGACTTTGTATCCAGGAGGAGCAGTTACTGAGACAGCAGCATTCCCAGGTGGCGAAACTCCAATTTTTACCGGAAGGGCGGTCGCTGCTCTACTTAATAAGGCTAGTAATGGAGATTTGGAGCGTCTTAACGGGAAAGTAATTCAAACGGCTGAGCTAGCAACTGATTATGGATTTGTCGATGCAGATGGGGAGGTTCCAGTGGGTCCTTTTTCCGGAATTGAGGCTGCTAAACAGTCGAGAATGGCAATGGGTGCTCCTTTGGCTCAATACAATTTAGATGCTGATTTACCGGATCCACTTCAGACCAATAACCCTGATGCGGCTGCTTTATTTCCAGGAGCCTGAATTTAGCCTCTTCCACCATTCTTAAACTGTTCATCGACTTCAACTTGAAAACCGTTGGCTAAAGAATTAGTTTGATTTGCCATGCCAACCACTGCCATTACCTCGGCAAACATATCATCTGTCATGCCCTTAGATCGTGCCGCCGCTGTGTGGCTGTTGGTGCAATAATCACAGCTGTTGGTGGCACTGACAGCAATATAGATCATTTCTTTAGTCAATGAATCTAAAGCTCCGTCAGACATTACGGATTTTACACCTTGCCAGGTTCGTCTAAGTAATTCTGGTTGGGCGGCAAGAGCTTTCCAAAAATTGTTAACCCAATCTGATCCCCTCGTGGCCATTATGTCATCATATATTTCCTTAATGTCTTCTGTAGCGTCGTGATATTCAACTAGTGGTGTAATGCTCATTTAATTTACCTCGTATTGGATCACTTGTGTCCGGTTATATTCACATTGGGTGATTAAAAAGGATTTCTAAATTCCCATTGTCATAACTTTATCTATTTGGACTGTGTACCGGCTACTTTCCCATGTATCAAAACTTGCAACGTATTCATCGCCACCTTTCTCGCCT
>Ga0209034_10000147_pt1 | contig 35348 bp, 31 predicted proteins | sample MarorgKNORR_S2LV_2_FD_188219 | JGI IMG/M metagenome (GOLD analysis project Ga0209034, IMG submission 188219) | Marine microbial communities from the Southern Atlantic Ocean, analyzing organic carbon cycling - 250m_A/KNORR_S2/LV (SPAdes) (version 2) | ecosystem: Environmental > Aquatic > Marine... | reverse complement strand
CACACCCATGCTCTGCGTGGAATTTTGGATGTGCCCAATGCTGAGAGCGCCTTGCTGCAGGGAGTGACCACTCTTACAGAAGGTAATGACGGAACTTCACCATTTCCCGTTGACGAACATTATCAAACCATAATCGACAAGCAGATAAGCCCGAACTGGGGGATCTTTGTAGGGCACGGAACTATCCGATCCCAGATTATCGGAGCGGAAGATCGCGACCCAACTGGGGTGGAATTAGAGCAAATGAAGGATATGGTTCAGCAGGCCATGCAACAGGGCGCCTTGGGCCTTTCTACCGGATTGTTTTACGTGCCTGGGAGTTTCGCCTCCACTGAAGAAATCGTTGAGTTATCCAAAGTTGCTGCCGAACACGGCGGCATCTACATCTCTCATATGAGAGAAGAAGCTGCTCAGCTGATCGACTCGGTTAATGAAACCATTCGCATCGGTGAAGAAAGCGGTATCCCTGTACAAATGACTCACCATAAAGTTATTGGTGTCGAAAACTGGGGATCGTCCATTGACAGTTTACGACTAGTTGACCAAGCCCGTGAGCGTGGTATCGATATCACTATCGATCAATATCCTTACACAGCTTCTCAAACCGGCATCAACGCTTTAATTCCACAATGGGCGCAGGAGGGAGGTCGTGTCCGTATGCTGGAACGTATTGAAAGTCCAGAAACGCGTGCCGCCATTAAGAATGAAGTTGTACTGAAGATTCTCTACGATCGCGGAGGTGGTGACCCCAAGAACATATTTATTTCCCGCAACACTTGGGATCCGTCCATGACTGGTAAGAATCTAGCGGAACTCACCGTCGAGGCAGGCATGAATCCGACTCCGGAGAACGCTTCTGAGGTGGTCTTCGAAATCCTCAAAGGTGGCGGAGCAACGGCGGTTTATCACGCCATTAACACGGACGATGTAGATCGAATAATGCAGCACCCGGTTACCGCCATTGGTTCCGATGGACCGGTCGGTATATTTGGAGAAGGAACGCCGCATCCCCGCCAATACGGCACATTTGCCAGGGTATTGGGGCATTATGTACGAGAACGCGCTGTACTTACCCTGGAAGACGCGGTGCGAAAAATGAGCAGCCAGACTGCACGTCGGCTTGGCATTCATAACCGTGGGCTGCTTACTGAAGGATATTACGCCGACATCGCTATATTTGACGCCGATGAGATTATTGACAAAGCTACTTTCGAAGAACCACACCAATATGCCATCGGTATAAAGTTCGTATTAGTCAATGGGCAGGTCGTCGTAGAACAAGGTCGGCACACAGGCAGGCGACCGGGTAAAATAATATATGGACCGGGCTACACTGGTATGTAATTAATGTAGCTCTCATCATACAAAAACCGTCCAACTGAACATTTGATAGTCCTAATTCTTTTAATAAGATAAAGTACGTTGCTTCGGCAAACCTGCAGGGCGGCTAAAACAAGAAGTTAAGGCAAAGCATTTTATGCCAATCATCGAAATCGAGAATTTCACGAAGACCTACCCACTTCCCGACAACAAAAACGAAACCTTTCGCGCCGTTGATGGCGTCTCCCTGCTCATCGAAACGGGAGAGATATTTGGCATTCTCGGTCCCAATGGCGCCGGCAAGACAACCACGCTGGAAATGCTCGAAGGACTTAATGACATTGATGGAGGGCATGCGACAATTGATGGCATCGATGTGCAATCGTATCCCTTCAAGATAAAGGAAATCATAGGCGTACAATTGCAGGCCAGTGAGTACTTCGATAATTTATCTCTTGTCGAACTACTAACTCTCTTCGGAGCCCTTTATAGCCGCGACATCGATCCCACTGCCTTGTTAGAGAAAGTACAATTACTAGACAAGGCGAAGGCTAAACCTGCAAATTTGTCCGGTGGTCAAAAACAACGCTTTTCGATTGCATGTGCTCTGGTAAATGAACCGAAGGTGCTGTTTCTGGATGAACCGACAACTGGTCTCGATCCTCAGGCGAAACGAAATATCTGGGATTTAGTTCAGGATCTAAATAACAACGGCATGACCATTGTGCTAACAACGCACAATATGGAAGAAGCGGAGTCCCTTTGTCACCGCATTGCTATCATGGACCATGGCAAAATCGTCGCGGAAGGCACACCACAGAAGTTGATACTGCTACATGCGCCTGAACCGCCGGACGCGCCACTGCACGGGAATCTTGAAGATGTCTTTCTTGTACTAACCGGACACGCTCTCAGAGATTGAAAAAAGTGATACTCAGTAAACTGCAACTGCATTTATCCAAGGTATTCCTGATGATCTTCCTACGAGATCGACAGTCGATTTTCTTCAGCCTGTTTTTCCCGATTATCTTCATGACTGTCTTCGGGTTCGTGAACAATGGTCAACAAGAACCTCTTGATATCGGCGTTGTCAATGAATCGGACTCGGTAGTCGCCGCGGATTTTGTCCAACAGCTAAAAGACAGTCTAGTCTTTAATGTAACCATAGACACAGAGGATCTTTTACGTTCTGAACTAGAGGAAGGCGATCAAACTATGGTATTGGTGATTCCGGAAATTTTTAATACCGCTAATCTGGATCGGCAGAGCGTAGAACTAAGAATGTTAGTTGACGCGGCGCAGCTGGCGCAGTTGAGCCTCGTCATGCCGTTACTTGAGCAAACCCTAATTGAAATTGAGCGAGAATTTCGCGAAACCGAGCCAATGTTCAGCCTTGTCATCGAAGACGTTCAAGCCCGTTCTCAGAGCTACCTAGATTTTCTACTCCCCGGACTGATGGCGTTTACATTAATGCAGCTAAGTATCGCCGGCAGCGGCTACAACATAATTGAATTTCGGCGCAAGGGAATTCTGAAACGTTTATTCGTCACTCCTATTCAACCAAAAGATTTCATTACAGCAATAGTGCTAGCAAGAACGACTATCGTGTTAACCCAACTAGTCGTGCTTATTACATTTGCCGTTTTAGTATTGGATGTGCAGATTATTGGTAGCTTTGCTGCGTTCTTTTTCGTCGTGATCCTCGGTACATTTATTTTTCTTAACCTCGGCTTTTGTCTCGGCAGTATCGCCAAAACTCAACAAGCCGCGATAATGATAGGAAATATCGTCATCTTCCCTCAGATCTTTCTTTCAGGGGTGTTCTACCCAATAGAATCAATGCCTGAATTCGTGCAACCCGTAGCTTACGTATTGCCTCTCAGCTTTGTGTCTACCGGTATGCGGGACATTGCCAACGAAGGTGTTTCACTGCTGGCAATTATGCCCAGCTTGATTGGTATTGCCGTCTGGCTAGTTGTCAGTTACGTGTTAGCTACCCGCCTATTTGTTTGGAAAGAAGTAGCAAATTAGACGCTCTTCACTAACAAAGTAAAAATATGACTTGATAACCTTCTAAAAAGGACAAACCAGATCATTACCCAATCCATTATTGACGTTCTAGCCCCAAAAAACGGCCAATTTGGCGTCTAAATAGACCTTCAATATTTTCTTATGACGTATTTCCCTTCTGCCGCGCTTCGAGCCAGGCATCCAAACTAATTTTCCCTGGTCCCATACAAAAAATTATCAAAAATGAGAAGAAATACATGGCAGCTAACTCGCCGTTATTTAACGTCGGAAACCAGGCGAGATGAGCAATTAAGTAGGCCATTACCATATCTAAAGCAGCTATAAGGGCTGCCAGTTGAGTCCATAATCCAATTAGTATCAAGGCGCCGCCCACTAGCTCTATACTGCCAGCGAGAAACAACGCGTTTATATCGAAAGGCATAGGAATTGAAATTAGTTCTCCGATGTTTACTGTTGTCATGCCGCCTCCCGTGAAGGGTTGTGGATTTTCACCTAATAGTTTGGCGGAGCCGTGAGTAATAAACATCGCTGAAACGAATACTCTGAACAAAAGCCAGGCGTAATCTCGGAGATTCTCGCTGACTTTTTCTACTAAACTGTTTAATCTGCTCATGAAAACATTCCTCTTTTAATTGCTATCGTTTTTGTTGTTATTTTTACGTTTAACACATTAAATCAGAACCGAATTAATTGATTCCCTGAAAATTGCATTTTGTCCTGCTTACAGTACTTCAGTTTTACATTTAATACCAAAAAACTAGCAAAAAACTCTATTTTTGCTCGCGAGCCCATGATTCTACTTAGCCTCAGTCTGGAATCAATGATCATAACTTTACCAATAGGACCTAGCGCCACTTATAAAATCTTTGTAATATAGCCACCCTCTGACTAGCCTAGCGCTTATCCTATAATTGAGTAACGAGATTAACTGTAGGGTTACCGTAGGTCTAGAGCACCCATGCACTATCTTGATTTCTGTTTGGAGAGTTAATAATGAAAAAAAATGTAGCTTTGGTTTCTGCTTTTCTGATACTCGGATCAGGTCTGTTTTTTGCAGCTTTTGCACAGGAAGCTCCCAGCCCGGAAGAGCAAGCGGCGGCGGCTATAGACCAGCGCAAGTCTTTATTTAAGACGCTACGTTATAACTTAGGGCCGATTGCCGGCATGGCACAGGGCGCTCCTTTCAATGCAGAGGTGGCGGAGCGTAATGCCCGGCGAATTGCCGTGATGGCTACCATGATACCTGAAATGCTGGCGGTCGATACCAGTGCCTTTGATGCCATAGAAACCACTGCCCTGGACATTATCTGGGAGAACCAGGATGACATAGCAGCCAAAGCACAAGCGTTGATAGATAATGCCAGTGCTTTTGCCGATGCTGCTGCGACGGGCGACATGGCCTCAACACTTGGTGCGTTTCGAGCATTCGGTGGTTCCTGCGGAAACTGTCACGATGCCTATCGTGTAGATACCGATTAGACTTACTTTTGCCTGAAACTAGGACCCTGTGCGGGAGACCGTAGCGGTGATTTAGGGATAAACACCGCTAGTTATGACGAGTAAAATAAGCAGCTAGCGCATCACGATCTTCGTCTGTTAGCTTGCTGGTGTTGTGCTCAATAACTTCGTTCATATCTCCACCGACAAATTCACCCTCGGGCTTCAAACCAATTAACAGAAAAAGGTCGAAATTATTTAACGTCCAATCAGCCAGCGCCTCTGCATCGATTGCTTCTATGGTTTCATCTATGAGTTGGGAGCCGGCGTATTCCCTTTTCGTGTCCAGAATGCCGAAATATGAGCGGGGAGTGTGACATTCGTCGCAATGCGCAAGATTTCTCGCTAGATAGGCACCCCGAGCAACTAATTCCTCATCAAAGGATTCCCGTTCTGCCTGTGATAAATCAGCAAGCCTGTTCCAACCGGCTATAGTCCAGCGAAACAACCATCTTGACACTTGTGGTTCGGGCGCTCGGTAGCTCACAGGTTCCAGTGACAGCAAATAAGCGGCCATATCTAATACATCCTGCTCTATTAACCCCGCATAGGCCCGATAGGGAAATGTTGGGTAATAAAAATTTCCTGTTGGAGTTCGGCCATGCTTCAGAGCTCTAAGGAAATCTTGCGGTGACCAGCTCCCTATGCCTGTTTCAATATCTGGCGTGATATTAGGCGCGTAGAACGTGCCAAATTCCGTCTCAATGCCCAAGCCGCCAGCGAATGACACTTCATCTTCAACACTCCGATGGCAACTGATGCAACCACCGGCTATCACGAGGTATTCACCTCTTGCTATAGCGTCAGCTGAATTGGGGATCCGCGCATTCGAAGAAACGACCGGAGGAAAAAATAGCCAGGCGCAAATCCATAATACCAGCACCCCAAGAGTTCCAATGACCAGACTTGAACGTTTCATCATGTTGTCCAATACCAACGGTACCTACTACTATACAAGCGCAAGCATTCTATTGCCTGCACACAAAGTTGTCGAATCAGGTACAGAAATAATGCTATCGTGGAACTACTAACCCCTGAGGAGTACATATGTCCTTAACAGATAATAATCCTACTAATAAAGTAATAGGGAATGTGACACGCGCCCTGTTACTAGTAATTTTTCTTCAAGCAAGCTCGTATGTTGCTGCACAACCCTATCGAATACTTTTGTCCAACGATGATGGTATCAGCTCGCCCTTACTGCACACCTTGAAACAGGAACTAGCTGCTCTGCCCGGTATTGAAGTTGTCGTTTCGGCACCTGCGGAGAACCAGTCCGGCAGCAGTCATTCCACTGATGGTGGTCCGTTAATTGTGGAGCGCATCTATCAGGATGGGGAATTGCTTGGCCACTCAGTGGCTGGCAAGCCTTCCGATGCTGTTCGCTTTGGTCTTGTGGAACTTGGCAAGGACGTGCCATTCGACCTGGTAGTGTCAGGAATCAATCGCGGTGCCAACGTTGGGAACATATCCCATCTGTCGGGCACCGTGGGCGCAGCGATGGAAGGTTTATTACAAGGGGTGCCTGCTATAGCCGTCTCGCAGGACATAACGGATGTCGATACTGTTTCTTCTGCCCGATTTACTGCCCAGTTGGTTACACGCTATATGGAGTCGGGGGCCCCACAAGGCACCGTTATTTCAATAAATATTCCAGGCGGCGAGTTACAAGGTCTCAAAATCATGCCCATGGGTGATTCTTATTTACAAACTTCCCATTATGAACTGGTGGAACAGACTGGCGAGCGTTCGGTGTATGAAAGACAAAGAGTTATTGTGCAGTCGCAAGACAACTCTACCGACACCTATGCTTATCAACAGGGCTATATTACCTTAACACCCCTGAAATTCGACTGGACCGATCGAGATATCATGGATCAAATGGAATCGTGGAACTTACAACTAACGAACTAAATCGCAAACAATAGTTTGCAGGGCGCTGAATACTTTTCACAGAGCTATTTGACTCGGCTTTAAGATGGTTTATGCTCCCACACCCCTTGTTAAAACAAACACGCGAGGACTAGAAGGTGAAAAAACTGCTAACAATAGGACTAATCCCTTTATTGATTTTTCTGGGCTCGAGTGTACTAGCTGAGCGTCAAGTTAGTGATGATGAAAGCAATATTGAAGATTCCCGAGTGCAACATCGAACATACACATTTCCTCCAACTGGAGAAACTATACCCTATGCTCTGTTTATTCCTTCTAGCTATAATGAGGGTAACCCGGCACCTTTAATAATTTCACTGCACGGTCTCGGTAGAACTTATGACTGGTTAATGGGGTACCATGGCTTTCTTGATCAGGCTGAGGCTAATGGCTACATAGTAGTAACTCCACTTGGGTATATTCGACGCGGCTGGTATGGGTCAAGGGAAACTGAAGATCAACAGGATTCCAAATATAGCGAACAGGATGTAATGGAAGTTCTGCGCCTGGTACGCGATGAACTCAGTGTCGATAATAATCGGATCTACCTATGGGGCCACTCCATGGGCGGCGCCGGCACCTATCACATCGCCGCTAAATATCCTGACCTGTTTGCCGGACTCGGCGTCGCAGCGCCAGCTCCAGAGTCAAACCTGGACATCAAGACCACGTTAGAGAGAATCAAGCACATTCCCATATTTGTCTTGCAGGGGGATGAAGATGGGCTGATCACTCTCACACGACGCTGGGTCGAACAAATGCAGAATCTTGGTATGCAACATGTCTATGCGGAAATTCCGGGCGGTGACCACTCGCTAGTGATTTCTCAAAACAGCGAACATATGCAAAAATTTATAGATTTTTTTAATATTGTCAGAAAGCACTACTAAAAAGAACGGGTAAAATGTACAAACCCATACTAATTTGTAATCTTACGCTGGTAATAACTGTAGGTGTTTTTCAACACCTGATAGCAGCCGAGTCTGAAAATTTCGATGCGGCTGCCACTTACCAAACAACCTGCTATGCCTGTCATAGCGCAGGGCAGGCTCACGCTCCGATAGTCGGAGAAACGATAGAATGGGAAATTCGGCTGGAGAAAGGCATGGAAACACTTGTGCAGAATACTATAGAGGGCCTAAATGGAGTCATGCCAGCACGCGGTTTGTGCACAGTCTGTAGCGATGAGGAACTTAAAGCCATAGTCGAGTACATGATCGAACAGAGTCAGTAAATGGGCACGAAGAAACTTCGTCACCCTTAATGAGAACGTTGGAGTAGACCGATGCTAAGCAAAGTTATTTCCAAGACCAAAATCGCTTTCTTTACAGCGAGCCTGTTAGCTATTTTTTCAAGTTGTTCACAAGAGAGCGATACTTCATCAATTCCTATTGCAACCACCAGCGACGTTACCCCATCTACAGGAAGTAGGCTATCGTCCGTTCCCGACTTGGAATGGCCTCTACACAACTTCAACCTTTATGGATCACGGTCTGCACCTACTGATCAGATCACACCTGAAAATGTCGCGACTCTCACACCAACGTGGTTATTCCAACATGGTGTAATCGACGGCGTGAGCAATCAGACCACACCAGTCATTGTCGATGAGATCATGTATGTCACCGACTCTCGGGGAAGCGTTTATGCGGTAGACGCTCGAAACGGTCACCTTATTTGGTCCTATGATGTAACGCGATTATTGGGCGGTGGTCGACGAGAGGGTTATATCTTTAGGCACCGAGGAGTGGTTTACGATGACGGTGTGGTATACACAGCAGCGGGTTCCTTCATGTTCGCTCTGGATGCTAAAACTGGAGAGCCTCTAGAAAACTTTGGTGATAATGGTCAGGCCTCGGTTATTCTGGATGTACTTCATCTGAAAGATCCCACCGTCGAAACAGCCATTTCAGTAGGCTACTGGTTTACTACGGCTCCGCAAATCTATAACGATGTTATTTATATAGGTACTACCCGCAGTGAAAGTCATATCGCAGGCGGCTACGTACTGGCTATCGACGATCAGACCGGAGAAGTGCTCTGGCACTTCAATACTGTTCCCCAAGATGAAACCGATCAGGGCTGGGAAATTGCTGGCCCTACCTGGGTTGGCGGAGAACGAAATGGCGGCGGAATATGGGAAACACCTTCCATCGACCCAGAGCTAGGCCTGGTGTATTTTGCCGTCGGCAATCCCTTTGGCGACAGCACCAAGCGCGACGGCATAAACCTATTTACCGATTCAATTATCGCCTTGACGTTAGATGAGGGGATACTGGAGTGGTACTACCAGCAGGTGCATCACGATGTCTGGGACTATGATGATGGTAACCAACCCGTACTGTTTGACATGGAGGTGAACGGGGAAACCGTCAAGGCTCTTGCACAAGCAAACAAAAATAGCTGGCTCTATATTCTCAACCGAGAAACTGGACAACCAGTGCATCCAATTATTGAAACTCCGGTTCCCACCGAAACCGACCTTGAAGGTGAAGAACCATGGCCAACCCAGCCCATACCTCACAAGGCAAATGGTGAACGCATGGAACCGGTTTCCCCGGTTTTTCCGACGGACATTCCAGCCCAGCACATGGAAGCAAATACTCTAGTTGAACAGTTTACTCCGCTAGGGCCAGGACAAATTTTTGCTCCGGGCATGGGTGGAGGCTCCAGTTATGGACCGTTGGCCTATAGTGAGAAAACAGGCCTACTGTATGTAGCCGCAATAGACCAGCCATTCAATTCTGGCCGAGATCCGAAGGGTTATTTCTCGGCATATGATCCAACCACTGGCGAGTTGATCTGGCGGCAGATCTTTGAAGGCTACGCCCAAGCGGGTCCGGTCGTTACCGATGGTGGCCTCGTGTTCGTCGGTGCAGGAAGTAACATCGCTGGTTATTTCTACGCTTTCGACGCCGAAACCGGAGAAGAGTATTGGAAATACAATACCGGATCCGGCATTTTTGCCTCACCGGCGGTGTACGCCATCGATGGCCAAGAATATGTTACTGTGGCATCAGGTGGCGGCTCGAGAGGGCGCAGAGGTGGAGACCTAATCCTGACCTTTGCTCTACCGCAAAAAAACTGATTCTAAGATACCCTAGTGAAAAGGAATGTGCCTAATAAGATAGGCTCTCTCAAAACTGACAACCATCCTTAAAGCCCAGAGATAACCAGACGAAACCCGATCGTTTCATTTCTAACACCCGGATCAACTGCGCCACGGACGGCGGTTCGCACGTTGTTTATAGCTTCAGCGTAGGAGCCACCGCGCATCACATACAGTGCATCTTCCGCTAAATCATCTACATCGTCGGCCAGGTCATAAGGGTAGTCCTGTAGCGGACTGCGGGTAAATTCCCAAACATTGCCAGCCATGTCAGACAAGCCGTGCGCACAACTAGCGCAGGAGAATGAACCGACAGGACTGATTACGTCAGCATTAAAGTTGGAAAAGCCAGTCTGGGGCTGCGAACCCCAGGTAAAAACCCTTCCATCGGTACTGCGGGCGGCTTTTTCCCATTCGGCCTCGCTGGGCAGCGTTACCCGTCCGCCGTCATTCAATAACTGCTGAATACTCTGAGGAGTAATAGAGGACTCACGCAGACGCCGCTCTAACCAGCGTCCATACGCCAAAGCCTCGGGCCAGGTAATACCAGTAATAGGATAATTACCCGGTACATCTTCACCGATATGATTCACGGACATCCCTGTATCCTCGGCAAAAGTGAAAAACTGGGCAACTGTCGTCTCGAAACGGCTGATGTAGAAAGCGGGGAGATCGACTGTCCCTTGTCGGCTTAAGTCAGACCAACGTTCATTTTCATAAGCCAAGCGATCAATTACTGGGTTACTGCCCATGATAAATGAACCAGCGGGGATTTCTACGAAACCGAGCATATCGTCGTCGGGCAAAAACCAAGCATCAGTGAGAAATCCGTCGAGAACTGGAACAACATATGGCGACTCGTTTGAGCTGCCCATTATCAAAAGCGAACTCTGCCGGTTCATCCAGAACGCAATAAAGAGAATAATCAGCGTCATTATGATGAAGCCAACTGTGTGACCCGGCTCCTTTTTTGGAGGAGCTTGGGAAGTATTTACAGAAATATCCACTTGCCGGGTCATAAACGGTTCCTGTTACTAGCCGCCACGCAAGCGAAAGCCCAGTCATGATTACAGGCCCGAGCGTATAAATCGTCCACCGATTCATTCATCAGGTTAAGGCCACCTTCTCTTAATAATAGCCGTAAGTCCAACTCATGTGGGGCGTCTCTTAACCCCAAGCTATTATCCAGCAAGTTGGCGCAGGCCGCCTTGAATTTCAGTTCGCAAGCTTGGGCAAAAAAGCCAAAAGATTGCTCATTATCCTGTTTAACGATTTCTCCTAAACGATAATGGATACCCAGTTCATTGCATGCCCACGCTGAATTGTCTTCACAGTAGTTTCTCTTTAGCTGCACCAAGCGATAACAACTATTAGGCAGGCCCTCACTGCACGCCTGCTCCCAGAATGGCAGACTGTCACCCGTGTGTTTACCATCTGTCTTACCCAGCAGAGTCATGGCTGCAAATACTACTATCCACACTCCCATATGAGCCAGATTAGCACGGCCACTCACTGAATCGCTTGGCCACATATTCGTCAGTAGTTGAGTATTAATGGACCGAACTGCCCGGTCTATAGCAATAACACTCAAATTGAGCAGCGGTACGCAGAGAAGCTTGTCGTAAAAAGTTGGTACTCCGATATTACCTAGGAAAGTATAGAGACCAAAAACACCCAGCCCGTACAACATGCCAAAGATAGTTTTCCCCAGCGGTGTCCGGGGAGAAGTAGAAGGATCGCTGATCAGCAGGTGAAGACCGAGAAACACCGCTGCTGGTATTTCAGAATCAAGAAAATAGGGCACACCGGCGGCAGAACTATAGATTGCACTAAGCCCGAAAAGACTAATTGCCGCCATGCCCGCCACCAGAGTGATAGAAAAGAAATACATCACCACTAGCCCAATTAAAAACAAAAAGGTGTAGATGTTAGGAGCCAAGGTAAGCGTAGAAGCGATTTCCTGTCCCCAGGTAAGGCTAGTGGTATTAGTAAGAATCAGCACTAGCGAAAACAAGCCTAGTGCAAAAGCTGACGGATTAAAGACGTGGGCGCTGCGCCCTTCCCGCTGCCATCGCAGATATTCTTTCCCCATGAACCCAACCGCTATCATGAGAAACTGCATGTAGAACCAGTCGTCTCTGAACCAAAGGAATAAATTGATACTCAAAATAATGGGGAAAGGACCGAAGCCCAGAATGTAGTCTCGCCGCCGAGACCATGCCAGCAACATATCAAAGGTATAAGCGAATAGAATCTGAGCAAGGATTAACAGGGTATGATCGTATACCGGACGCCAAAAATAACCCCAATAGGCAAATACACTTATTTGTACCAACGCTTGGACATAATGTTGTGGTCGCAGAACAACATTAAATGCATGAGGGGTTCCGTCCCGATTCGACTGAAATAGTAACCACACCAGCCAGGAGATCAGCCCACCACCCGCTGCTAAAAAAGACCATAGCAAAACGCTATTCTGCTGCACTCTCGACGTAACGCATAAAAACAGTAGGGCAGCAACTAGGAAAAGGGGAAGCTTGAAATTGCCAAGAGCAAAAGTCGATAGTTGCGCTGGCAATAGGCTAGATTGTGCTCCTTGCGTCAATAAGTTCCGGCGGTTTCGCTTACCTCTTTTCCCCATACTAGGTTCTGCTTTCGCTTATCTGAAGTGGTCCCGAAGAATAAACCACCTACCGGAGCAATTCAATTTGGCTCCAGAACACGCCATACTGGAAGCTCGAATGGGTTACCCTTCTTCCTTACAATACGAAAAATTGCCATTGTTGGCACAAAAGGTAACTATTTTGCGCTTGATAATTCGATCAAATAAACGTACTTTCGGTCGACTATGATACGAATAATGTGTCACAGTCAGTATAAGATTAAAACAAGAGTTGGAGGTTCAAATGAACAACAGAGCCATACCCATACTGTCAGCCACACTGGCCATTATATTGGTTGCTCCCCTCGTTACAGCCCAGTCTACAGAGATTCCTCGCACTGAATACGGAGATCCCGATTTTCAGGGCACCTACACGTTTAGAACAATTACTCCGCTGAATCGCCCCAGAGAGTTAGAACATCTCGAGGTTCTTACTCCCGAGCAAGCCACGGAATGGGAAGAGTTTGAGCTTCGGCGTCAGAATCGTGATTTGATTATCGATTCAGTAGGTGGAGCTGGTTATCCTCCTGGTGTAATTTCCTACAATAATTTCTGGTACGAGCGTGGTGATCAAACCATTGCAGATCGTCGAACCTCCCTTATCTATGATCCACCCAATGGCCGCTCTCCACCATCTAACCAAGAGGGCCGCCAACGCCGCCAAGCCTATGGGCAGATGATTTTCGAAAGTGCCGGACCGGAAGGTCGTACTACTGTCGACCGTTGCCTAACTGGTTTTGTAGGAGGACCACCAATAATCCCAGGTTCCTATAACAACAACATGCAGATTGTGCAGACTGAAGACCACATTATGATACTTAATGAAATGGTTCATTCTGCCCGCATCATTCGCCTTAACAGCGAACACCATACCAAGCAATTGAAATGGGAAGGGGATTCCATTGCCCATTGGGATGGCGATACCTTAATAATTAATACTCAGCACTGGTACCACAATTACAACCTACGGGGCATGTCCAACCAAGCAGTAGTCGAAGAGCGTATCAACTGGATCGACGAGAACACTCTAGACTACGACTTTACCGTCACCGATCCGCAGTCTTGGGATGTATCCTGGTCCGCCAAGATGCCACTGCGCCGCTCCCAGGAACCCGTTTTTGAGTATGCTTGTCATGAAGGTAATCATGGCCTCGTAGGTATTCTTGCTGGTTGGAGGCGCTATGAGTCCATGGGGTTCAACGGTGATGGTTCACCCAGGACCCAAACTACCGGAGAGGTTGAGACTGAAGAAAACTAGTCTAGCCCCAGGTAATAAAACCACAAGGTCAGGGGGAAAGTATCCTCTCTGGCCTTTTTTTTGTAATGAGAAAAAATCTTATCATTAGAACAATTTTTGTCTTGCTCGCTATTCTAGCTGGTTATGGCTCCTTGGCGGCCGAGGTTGAATCAGTATTTATTTCTTCACGGCTAGATCCCAACGCTATCATCATCACTGAAGTTGATATCATATTCATTTACGAACAGGAGATCTTAGAGGGTTTCCCAGCAACCAAAACCCTGTGGTATTCCGGTAAGCGACAGTTCGTCCAGTCAGTAGGCAACAAAGCTGACGTGGTCAATATCTTTATTCCACAAGGCTTTGACTCTGTTATGGCTAGCCTGCCGGCACGGCGTGCTCAGGCACTCAAGGTATACGTATTTGGTCAGCACGATGCTTCCTCAGCAGCACCAGTTGATATAACCGAGATTCAGAATGTACTGGTTGAAATTGATCAATTTGGCATTGTGGTTTCGCGTCGGCGCTGATGAGCAGCGGAGAAATTGCCTATCTGCAGCTATCTAAACAGTCACAATATTAAATTTTTCCCAAGATTTTATTAAATGTGATACTTGGCCTCATGGCAGCGGTGCTAAGCGCTGGATCGGGTTTGTAGTATCCACCGATATCCATTGGTACTCCCTGAACTGCGTTCATCTGTTCAACAATTCTCTCTTCATTAGTTGCTAACTGTTCTGACACCGGCTTGAATCTTTCCCTCAACTCTTCAAGAGCGGATTGTTCGGCCAACGCCTGGGCCCAATACATAGCCAGGTAGAAGTGGGATCCTCGGTTATCCAATTCATTGACTTTTCGAGAAGGAGATTTGTTATTGTCCAGTAACTCGCCGGTTGCCCGGTCTAGCGCATTGGAAAGTACACGGGCCCGCTGATTTCCAGTAACATCTGCCAAGTGCTCCAGCGATGCTGTTAGGGCCATGAACTCCCCTAGCGAATCCCAGCGCAAATGGTTCTCTTCTTCAAACTGTTGAACGTGTTTCGGCGCTGATCCCCCAGCGCCGGTCTCAAATAATCCCCCGCCATTCATTAGCGGCACAATAGAAAGCATCTTGGCGCTAGTCCCCAATTCAAGTATGGGAAATAAGTCAGTCAGATAATCTCTTAGGACATTGCCAGTTACTGAGATAGTGTCCTTGCCTTCCTTCATACGATCCAGCGAAAAACGAGTGGCTTCAGTTGGAGCCATAATACGAATGTCCACGCCCTTAGTATCATGATCAGGCAGGTACTTATTGACCTTCTTAATCAGCTCGTTGTCATGGGCGCGATCTTTATTTAACCAGAAGACGGCTGGCGTATCTGTCAATCGGGCCCGAATAACCGCTAGTTTTATCCAGTTCTGGATGGGTCCGTCTTTCACCTGACACATGCGCCAGATATCGCCCTTTCCTACCTGATGATCAAGCAAGGTGTTGCCGTTGGCATCTTCGACCCTTATGACTCCGTTAGCCGTAACTTCAAAAGTCTTGTCGTGGGAGCCGTATTCTTCGGCTTTCTGAGCCATAAGGCCAACGTTGGGGACACTACCCATTGAGGTGGGGTCGAAAGCCCCATGGGTTTTACAGAAATCAATGACTTCCTGGTAAACACCGGCGTAACAGCGATCTGGAATTATGGCTTTGATATCCTGGAGTTTGCCGTCAGGCCCCCACATCTGACCGGACGAGCGCAGAGCGGCCGGCATGGAAGCGTCTATAATTACGTCGCTCGGTACATGCAGATTGGTGATACCTCGATCCGAATTTACCATCGCTATTTCAGGTCGGTTCACGTAGCAGGCTTGGATATCCGATTCAATCTCTGCGCGTTCAATTTCTGGTAGATTCTGTATTTTTGTATAGACATCTCCGATGCCATTATTAGGATCTACACCTAGTGATTCAAATTTATCCACGTATTTGTTGAACACCTCACGGTAATAGACAGCAACCGCATGCCCAAAAATAATTGGATCAGATACCTTCATCATGGTTGCCTTGAGGTGCAACGACATTAGTACATCCTGCGCCTTAGCATCATCGATTTCCTTCACGAGGAATTCCCGAAGCGCATCGCGGTTCATGCAAGAAGCATCAATCACCTCTCCCGACTGCAAAACAATGCCTTCTTTGAGCACGGTTTCTTTGTTATTCAAATCCGTGTGCCTGATCGTCACTGTAGTGGGTTTCTCCACAGTAATTGATCGTTCACTTTCGAAGAAATCGCCAGAGTGCATACTAACAACATGAGTCTTACTATCCGCCAACCAAACACCCATGGGGTGCGGATTCTTGCGCGCATAGTTTTTTACCGATGCCGGTGCTCGCCTATCCGAATTTCCTTCGCGGAGTACAGGATTCACCGCGCTACCCTTGACCTTGTCGTAACGAGCCTTGATGTCTTGCTCCCTTTTATTTGCGGGCTCTTCTGGGTATTCTGGTAGTGGATATCCTTTCTCCTGCAATTCTTTGATGGCCGCCTTTATTTGTGGAACAGAAGCTGAAATATTGGGGAGCTTGATTATATTAGCCATTGGATCTTGGGTGAGCTCACCTAACTCCACCAAGTCATCGAATTGTTTCTGCTCATCTCTGAGAAAATCTGGAAAATTGGCGATCATTCGAGCCGATAAGGAAATGTCCCGGATCTCAACGTTTATGTCCGAAGCTTCAGCAAATGCTTTGATAATCGGCAACAACGAGTAAGTTGCCAGAGCCGGCGCTTCGTCAGTTTTGGTATAGATAATGGTAGATTCTTGCTCTGACATCATATTTCCTTATGATTAGTCTTCACCGTTTGGTAAATTTCGGTTTACGACACAAATCTCAGGAGTAATTAATTATCCTAGCCATTAATTACCTTCGATCCAGAGGTTCTATCGCACAAAAAAAAAGGCGCGTATTATAGCAGTGAAGGGGTGGTGGTAATAGTAGGCAGAAACTAGCCGGAGGCAGCTGGACCATCCTATGTTCCTATTAAGCAAAAAGAAAGCAAGGCATGACAATTTCTACATCACTTAAAGAATTTATGATTCGCGATACGACTGTCGACGATTGTGACTTAATATTAAATTTCATTAAGGAATTGGCAGAGTATGAACGTTTGAGTCATGAAGTAACAGCGACCCGGGAGACACTGCAGGAAACTCTCTTTGGTGAAAAACCCCATGCTGAAGTACTCATCGGCGAATTTAAGCGAGACCCCGTAGCTTATGCCCTGTTCTTTCACAATTTCTCAACATTCACCGGTCGGCCAGGAATTTATCTAGAAGACATTTACGTGAGACCGCAAATGCGTGGTAAAGGCTTCGGCAAATGTCTACTTGCTTATATCGCCAAGCTGGCGGTTGAAAGAAACTGCACTCGAGTCGAGTGGTCCGTGTTGGATTGGAATGAACCGTCGATACAATTCTATCGTTCCATCGGCGCCATACCGATGGACGAATGGACCGTACAGCGATTGCATGGTGATGCCCTGAACAGTTTCGCAGAAGAATTCAAATAACTCAGCAAGTGCTGCTGACTTTTGTTGGAGAAGTGACTTGAGCAGAATAGTCTACGTTAATGGCGCATTCGTGCCTGAAGAACAGGCCATGATTTCAGTGTTTGACCGGGGTTTCATATTTGGTGATGGAGTATACGAAGTGGTGCCTGTCATCAATGGTAAATTGGTGGATAAGCAGTACTTTTTTGAACGCTTGGAGTACAGTTTGGGTGAGCTAAGTATAGCCTGGCCCTGCAGCAAATCAGAATACATGAAAGTGATGGAGCAGCTGGTTGAAAGCAATCAACTAAGTGAGGGCATTGTCTATTCCCAGGTCACTCGGGGTGCAGCTGAGCGTGATTTCCCTTTCCCTGAAAACATGTTGTCCAGTTTCGTAGCGTTTACATCGAATATGGAGATATTGAACAACCCCTTGGTTGAGTCAGGCGTCCATGTTGTCACCACTCCCGACCTCCGGTGGCTACGTCGCGACATCAAGTCCGTAAACTTGCTAGGTCAGGTTTTGGCTAAACAGGACAGCATCACTCGCGGTGGCTATGAAGGCTGGATGATGGAAGACCGTGTAGTGACCGAAGGTGTTTCGTCGTCAGCCTATATCGTCAAGAACGCTGCGGTCATTACTCGACCTCTTTCCAATTCAATCTTACCTGGCATTCGAAGGCGAACGTTGTTGGAAATTGCCGACGATGTCGGTATTAAGGTAGAAGAACGCGTGTTTACTATAGATGAAGCTCTCACGGCAGATGAGGCATTCCTTTCTAACGCCACAACTATGGTTTTAGGCGTTGTAAATATTGATGGGCATCCGATTGGTAATGGGACACCTGGCCCGATAACTATGCAGTTACGAGAATTATACAAGATTCGGGTGCTTGAGGAAGCAACACAGTCCTAGATATGCAATTCATGCTTACCTTCCGACTAAATTCGATCTATCGAGAAAGCCATAGCTTCACTGATGGTCGAGGCGCCGCTTGCAATCATGACCAACCGATCGATTCCCAGAGCCACACCAGCGCATTCAGGTAATCCACTCCGCATCGCAGCTAGCAATTTTTGATCGACAGGATATATAGGAAGCTGCAGATTACTACGAGTATGCAAGTCGGTTTTGAAGCGAGCTTGCTGTTCATCAAGATTGGTTAATTCATAGTAGCCATTGGCCAATTCCATGCGCTGGCAATATAGCTCGAAACGTTTGGCCACCTGTTCTCCGTATTCATTTTCTTCGACCGCCGCTAAAGCCGCTTGCGCCACAGGATAATCGTAGACAAAGCAATGGTCAGGCATCTGCGGCTCAATGCAGGCACTCATCAATAGCTGGAGATAATCGGTGTCCGTCAGCGCGTCATTGTTTAATTCGATATGGCTTTCAGCAATTTCGCTGAGCTCAACCCCAGTGATACTGTGAGGATTGAAGCCTAGAAACTCCTCAAATAGAAGCCTATAGGAAAAACGCGGAATTTTATCGAGGTTAAATAGTTGGCCGATAAGTAATTCTACTTCATCCATCAATTGCGACATCGAATAACCCGTTCGGTACCATTCAAGAATCGTAAACTCAGGGTTATGTAGTTTACCGGTTTCCCCTTTTCGAAAAGCCTTACAGATTTGGTAAATAGACCCTACACCTGCAGCTAACAACCTTTTCATGGCAAACTCGGGAGAGGTCTGCAGGAAGTAGGGTGAATCACCCGTGCTGTCGGAAAGTTTCGCTTCTAGTGACTGGATGTAAACGTCAGTCACCGTGGAAGGGGCTAGTAAGGGAGTGTCTATTTCAAGAACCTCTCGAGCTGCGAAAAACTGACGAATCTCAGCGAGGAGCTGAGCGCGCAAGTGAAGTGATTCGCTGCTGGCTCCTGGCTTCCAATCAACCATTGCCTATCTCGTTAACTGTTACTTGTTAACACGGTTCTGGTATTCCCCTGTGCGTGTGTCAATGCGCAGAACATCCCCAATGTTAATGAATAGGGGTACTTTCACTATGGCGCCGGAGCTTAAGGTTGCAGGCTTTGTGCCACCTTGCGCCGTATCGCCTTTCAACCCAGGATCGGTGTCGGCCACCTCTAGTTCTACAAAATTTGGCGGTACAACCGAAATGGGAGCATCGTTCCAGAGAACTACCTGAAAAACGTCTTGTTCTTTGAGCCAGTTTCTCGCTTCACTAATCGCATTTGAGTCAACTGCTACTTGCTCATAACTGTCGTCGGTCTTCATAAAATGCCAGAATTCACCGTCTTCATAAAGGTACTCCATATCAGTTTCCATAACATCGGCACCTTCTATAGTTTCACCGGATTTGTAAGTACGTTCCCAGACTCGACCACTGAGTAGGTTTCTCAATTTTATACGGTTGAAAGCCTGCCCTTTCCCAGGTTTAACTACCTCGTTCTCGAGGATAGAGCAGGGCTCTCCTTCCACCAACACCTTTAGCCCAGCCTTGAATTCATTTGTCGCGTAACTAGTCATTTATTCCCTCTCGTTGCTACGTTGAACAAGGTATATCATTACTTTTGTCCTTTCGATTCGCCTCTGTTTTCTTGAGTTCAAGTTTATACTTACAGCTAACACAAGGTAATGAACCTACCAACACTTAAAGTTGCTAAATCCACCTTGCCTGGAAAACGGCATGAGATGTTATCCGATCTAATCATAGATCCAAAGGAATTACTGGATATCCTGGAGTCGGATGTTTGCCTATACCCAGGTGTCAATTGTGTAGCTCCAATCTCTCCTAGGCACGATGGGCATTTTATCTAGCTGTGTACTGAATACAGCAGGTTTAACCCACCTTAAATATATTCGTGAAATAAATATCAAATTATTACGAATTTACAGAACTTAGACGAATTTAGGAGACATAATGTACTTTTATAGGTATTTAGATACTTTTAGAAGGAATTAATGTTGATCAGTATGCCTCATCATGATCAATCGAGACTTTGCTCACCGTAAAGGCTCTGCCCTACTAGCTCGATTTACGAGTTCAGTTAGTAGGCGCTGCTACTGTATATAGTTAGTGGCACTTGAGCTATCCCAATCCCGGTAGATTGGATGTGTCATCACTTGAGAAGATTTACGAAGATTAGTCTTAAAACAATAACTAGTAATGTTTTTTGCACAAGTCCTCAAATGAGAACACCAGGTCATGGTCAAACCCTGCACTGACTGACTTTTAGATTCCTCAAAGACTTTAAGTATCGCTGCACTAGCTCCCGGACTCCTGCTATTCTTCACTTGCGAGCCTATCATTAGTCCTGGGCCCGAGAGGAGAAGTATTGGCCGACAACCCATCACAGATTGCCCCCCCCGCGGATTACCCGCGTAAAAGAAGAGCCAACAATAAACAAATCTCTAGAATATTTTCTGCGGCCTTATGCCTAGTGGTAACGCTGGCAATGTGTGTATTCTGGCTAATTACTAGCTATAACACCCGCAACCTCCTGCAGCAGCAAGCAAACGAACTTGGTCAAGTGCTAGCGCAGCAAACAGCTACTCAACTTACTGAACTAGTGTTGGTTAATGATCTGATCAGCATTAATGTGGTGCTGGTGAATCTTACTAGGGATTCCTCCATAGCGGAGGTTGCTGTACTTGATATTGACAATAACGTTATTGCGGAGACAGTTGGTTCACAATCTAGAACGTCTCCTCTAATCCCTTTGCCGCTGGATAATATTCAAGCAGAGTACTTTGCACCAATTTCCTTCGCTGATTCAGTCGCTGGGCATGTGCGAGTTCGGTTGGATTTGAGCTACATTGAAGTCAGCTCAGTCAATAACCTATTGTTGATCATTGGTGCGACTTTGTTATTAGTGGTAATTTCCTGGTCTCTTAGTACTACCTACTATCAATATTTAGTGAGCTTTCCAGCCAACTTACTGGCCTTTTCCCTTAGTAATATTCGCACTGGTAAAATAGAGGCTTGTCCAGAACCGAAAAATAAGAACGAGATAACCGCGGCCATTCGCCAGTTTAATGCTACCGCAGAATTCCTAGTACAAAACACCTCCTTGAATAATTTAAAGGCCGAGCAGTCAGTAACAGACGCCTCAGGACTCAAAGCTCTTTCAGTCAAACAGGATACGACTTTGTTAGTAATTCGATTAAGCAATTTCCACTACCTTGCATCAACGGTGAACGAAGAAACTCTGGTGAAATTACTAAATAAATTCTACTTCTTTGCGAGCAAAGTTATCCAACTCTACAACGGGTCAGTGAACCATTGTGCCGAGGGTGAAATTGTGGTGAATTTCGGCGACGTACAACCGGAAGAAGAACAGTCTTTTTATGCTGTCTGCACCGCCCAGCTTTTCTTGTTATTGGTGGACGATTTGGGAAACATTGAGGATGAACGAATCGCTGTCAAGTTTCGCCTTGCTGTGCACAGTGGCCACTCTATTAATGGTCTATACTCACCGATTAAGCAAGACAGCAGTAACTTGACAGGCAGAACTCTAGACCTAGTAAGAGAGATCTGTAATGAGGCCCCGGACAATGCCATTTTGATCAGTGAACCAGCATTCGAAAATGCTGGCGCTGGCACTCGAGTTGAAGCGGAAGAATTTAAGATGGTGGGGGATGAAGAAGCCCTAACGACCTATCTCAGCGTAGCACCGTCGTCGGACTATGCGCTATTACTAGAAAGACAGGCAATACAGCTTTTTACAATGTATACGGATGATTAATTACTTAGCTTTCTCTTTTTCTTCAACCTTTTGCAACAGGTCAATTCGGCTTACGTTTCTAAAGCCTTGTGGTAGCTTGTTCCCCCGACGACCACGCTCTCCTCTATAATATTCAAGATCTGAAGGTTTGAGGTTGTGATGCCGCCGACCGGCATGCACAACCAAGGTGTCTTCGGGGGCAAGTACCGCAAGTGCCGCAACAAATTCAACGCGTTGTGCAACCCGACCAGTTGGAATCCCAATAATTTTGTTGCCTTTCCCTTTCGCTAAGCGCGGGAGGTCGCGGATTGGAAAGGTCAACATCCTGCCTTCATTACTGATGGCCACAATAAAATCGTTTTCAGGATCATTGACCATACAGGCCGGTAACATGTTTGAACTCTTAGAACATCTCAATACAGCTTTTCCTGACTTGCTTTTGCTAATTAAATCCTTCATTTTGGCAACAAATCCATATCCCGCATCACTGGCCAGCAATACGTCCCTGCCTTCGTCACCTATGACGACTCCTTCGAATGTTACGCCAGGGGGTGGATTAACTCGACCGGAAACGGGTTCGCCTTGCCCTCGGGCTGACGGAAGACTGTGAGCAGCAAGTGAGTATGCACGCCCAGCGGAATCTAAGAAGACAGCCATCTGGTTACTTTTCCCATGAGCAGCACTCTTGAAACTGTCACCGGATTTGTATTGCAATGAGCTCGGGTCTACATCATGGCCCTTAGCAGAACGCATCCAGCCCTTCTCCGACAAAACAATGGTGACGGGTTCGGTAGTCAGTAATTCAGTTTCAGTAAAAGCTTTGGATTCGCTCCGTTCAACTATGGGCGTTCTTCGTTCATCCCCAAATTTTTCGACTTCAGCCTTGATCTCTTTTTTGATTAAAGTCTTGAGCCTCACCGAAGATTTAAGTAACAACTCTACTGCCTTTCTTTCTTCACTAAGTTCTTTTTGTTCAGCCTTAATCTTAACCTCTTCCAACTTAGCCAACTGGCGTAACTTAAGTTCCAGAATCGCTTCCGCCTGGCGCTCAGAAATCTTGAATTTTCTAATCAGAGAAGGTTTGGGTTTATCTTCCTTTCGAATCACCTTGATCACTTCTTCGATATTCAGGTAGGCAACCAATAGCCCATCAAGGATGTGCAGACGGTCAAGAATTTTACTAAGACGAAACTGAAGACGGCGCTTTACGGATGCTGTACGAAATTGGAGCCATTCTTTTAACAGCATCACAATATTCTTCACTTGTGGTCGCTTGTTAATACCAATCATGTTGCAGTTGACGCGATAATTCTTTTCCAGGTCCGTCGTAGCAAACAAGTGTGCCATAAGAGCATCTTGATCAACTCGGTTTGAACGGGGAACGATCACGATTCGAGTAGGGTTTTCGTGGTCCGATTCATCCCGTAAATCTATTATCATTGGTAACTTTTTCTTTTGCATCTGGACAGCAATTTGTTCCAATACCTTCGCACCAGACACCTGGTAAGGCAACGCTGTAATTACTACCTCTCCATTTTCAGTGGCATAAGTTGCCCTAACTTTTAGAGATCCCCGGCCAGTTTTGTAGATTTCCAGGATTTCGGTTTTAGGCGTAATAAGTTCAGCTTCAGTTGGGAAATCAGGGCCCTTGATAAATTTACAGATGTCAGCAACAGTCGCCTTGGGTTTTTCCAGCAAATGAATGCAGGCTTTGGCAACTTCGTTCAGATTATGAGGAGGGATATCTGTTGCCATGCCAACGGCGATTCCACTTCCGCCGTTTAGCAAGACGTTGGGCAAGCGAGCTGGCAGGATCTCTGGTTCTTCCAGTGTGCCATCAAAGTTGGGCTTCCAGTCAACCGTACCCTGACCTAGTTCCCCCAACAGCACGTCGGCATAACCCCGCAAACGCGATTCGGTATAACGCATTGCGGCAAAGGATTTAGGGTCGTCCTGCGACCCCCAATTACCCTGTCCGTCTACCAATGGATACCGATAGGTGAAGGGCTGAGCCATAAGAACCATGGCTTCATAACAGGCAGCATCGCCGTGGGGGTGGAATTTGCCAATAACATCCCCAATAGTCCGAGCCGACTTCTTAAACTTAGCCGCAGCTTTGAGACCGAGTTCAGACATAGCGTAGACAATTCGGCGCTGTACGGGTTTCAGACCATCTCCAAGATTGGGAAGCGCCCGATCATTGATGACGTACATTGAGTAGTTCAGATAGGCCTGTTGCGTGTAGTTCTTCAGGGCTATCTGCTCGACCCCGTCTTCGTTAACTGTTATATCTTGGTTCATCTATGTTTTAGTCTTCGTCAAGCTCTATTCTGCTATGTTTGCGAGGTTTCCGCTCGATTCGAGCCATTCCTTGCGATCAGGTGCACGATTCTTGGCCAGCATCATATCCATCATTGCAAAGGTACCCGTTTTTTTCTTATCCGCAGCGTTTTCTTCAAGAGTTAGTTGCACCAATCGCCTAGTATCGGGAGCCATTGTAGTCTCACGGAGTTGCATGGGATTCATTTCACCTAGACCCTTAAATCGCTGTACATTAATTTTGCCGGTTTTCTTTTCAGCAGCGATGGAGTCCAAAATGCCTTTTTTCTCGTCTTCGTCGAGGGCATAAAACACTTCTTTTCCTACATCAATACGAAACAGTGGAGGCATCGCCACAAACACGCGACCGGCTTCTACGATCGGTCTGAAGTGCTTGACGAATAATGCGCAGAGTAACGTAGCAATATGTAAACCATCGGAATCAGCATCTGCGAGAATGCAGATCTTACCGTACCGTAACCCCTCAATTTTACTGGGTAAGGGATCAATACCTAGTGCGATAGCTATGTCGTGGACTGTCTGGGAAGCGAGAATCTCTGTGGAGTCGACTTCCCAGGTATTCAGAATTTTTCCGCGCAAGGGCATGATAGCCTGAAACTCCCTGTCCCTAGCTTGCTTGGCAGAACCACCAGCCGAGTCACCCTCTACCAAGAAAAGCTCTCCAGACATCACATCCTCAGTCGAACAATCCGCTAGCTTGCCCGGCAGTGCCGGCCCGGATGTAACCTTCTTGCGCGACACTTTTTTGCTATCTTTCAACCGACTCTGGGCATTGTTAATACACAGTTCGGCGATCGCTTCGGCCTCAGAGGTGTGCTGATTCAACCATAGACTGAACTCATCTTTGACAACGCCTCCGACAAACAGCGCACATTGCCGTGAAGACAGCCTCTCCTTTGTTTGCCCCGAGAACTGCGGATCCATTAACTTAGATGAAAGTACGTAACAACAATTCCCTAAAACATCGTCCGGAGACAGCTTGAGCCCTCGCGGTAAAAGGTTTCTAAACTCACAAAACTCTCGCAGGGCATCTGTTAATCCTGTACGTAAACCACTTACATGGGTACCTCCAAGGGGAGTAGGAATCAAGTTAACATAGCTTTCTGTCGTAGCTTCCCCTCCTTCAGTTAACCACTGAATAGCCCAGTCTACAGCTTCATCATTCCCTTGAATTGACCCTATAAAAGGTTGCTCAAGCAGAGTTTCATCCGTTGCCGTTGCCAAGTTCAGATAATCCGTTAATCCATCTTCGTAACACCATTCTTCACTTTGAGCTTTTGCTTTAGGGACTGTGTTGTCGATGAAAACCACTTTAAGTCCAGAACAGAGGACGGCCTTCGCCCTGAGCACATGCTTAAGCATGGGAATAGAAATCTTGATGGAGTCAAAGTACTTTTCGTCAGGAAGAAATTTGACCGTGGTACCAGTATTGCGCTTACCCACTGTGCCAGTCGCGTTTAATTCCGAAGCTTTCTCTCCTTCCTTAAACTTCATGGAATAGATTTTGCCGTTTCGTTTGACCGTTACTTCGAGATATTTCGACAGCGCGTTTACCACAGAAACACCAACTCCGTGAAGACCTCCAGAGTACTGATAATTCTTGTCAGAGAATTTGCCGCCAGCATGAAGGCGCGTGAGAATTAGTTCTACTCCACTGATTTCTTCACCTTTATGTTTGTCTACTGGCATGCCTCTGCCGTCATCACTGGCTTCGACAGAGCCATCTAGGTTTAACGTGACGGTAATTGTGCGAGCAAACCCCACCAAGGCCTCGTCGACGCTATTATCAATTACCTCTTGTATAAGGTGATTCGGGCGTGTTGTATCAGTATACATACCCGGGCGTTTCCGCACGGGTTCCAGCCCGGTCAATACTTCAAGCGCGTCGGCGTTATAGGTGTTTGTCATCTATTTTGCGTGAACCACAGGGACAAAACTTTACTGCAGATGAATAATACCTTATCGCACAGATTGACCAATACTTGATAGTAAAAATTTAAAGACTGCCGGCAATTCACTCTCGAAGTTGTCATAGCTATGGCTCCCTTTAGCGCGAATCAAGCAATTGGGTTCACCATACTTTCTCACCGCCTGGCGGTAATCGAGAGTCTCATCACCTGTTTGTAGTAATACCCAAAAATTATCGGGATTCTCTAGTGGAGATTTTTCGAGTTGTAGCAATTCACCCATGTGCTCTTTGGTTACAATATGTATATTATCCGAATAGTAGTTTCTGTGCTCTCCGATTAGAGTTTTCAGATAGCGGAAAGGGCGTACTGCAGGATTGATCAGCACTGCCGGCAAATCATATTCCTCTGACAGAAATGTCGCGTAAAAACCACCGAGCGAACTTCCTATGAGCTTTATCTCGAAATCATAACGCTCATCAATTATGGTACGCAGTTCACTGATCGTTTGAGCTGGGCCGCTTGTCATCTCAGGAACGCTTATTTGTGAGTCCCAACCAGACTGCTTGCAATACTCAATCGTCTGCAAGGCCTTCTTTGATAATGGAGAACTCAGAAACCCGTGGAGATAGAGAAAGAAAGGTTGCCGAGACAACTATTACTCCGTACCGTTGTATTCAAGTCTGGAATTAAACCCATTTACACGTATCACTGTAGTATCAATACTTCCATCTTCAAATAATCTCAATGTTCGATAACCGGGATTAACTTTATCCTCAGCAAAACTAGTAACGTTGGGTTTAAATTGTATACAGGTGGACGGAGTACACAGACACCGGATATCGTCGTGAACATAATCAAGTTCCTGGTGAATATGGCCGTAGACTACACACCTAGGTTTTTTAAATTGAGCAATGATCTCGAAGAATTGCTCTCCATTGTTGAGGCCAATTTCTTCCATCCAGCTAGCGTTCGCTTTTGTCGGATTATGATGCAAACAAATTAAGCAGTGATCAACCGAAACATCAGATTCGACTATATGTAAATTATCTTCAAGAAACTCTATCTCCCCGGCCGCCAAGTTGCCATGTGCCTGGCCCAGGACACAGGTATTGAGAAGTACTATTTGCCAATTATTAACCTGTATAAGCTTCTCGCAGATGTTAGTGCCATAAGCAACTTCTTCCATTACATCGGGATTATCATGATTACCTGGTATCCAACGATAGGGAACACCTAAATCAGCAATAATATTCATGAAACTCTTATAGGCTTCCACCGAACCATCCTGGGATATATCGCCAGTGGCTAATATCAGATCAATTTCTGTTTCATTCTGTTTTGCAAATTTGATGACATGATCGAGACTATTCCGTGTATTCATCTTCAACAGGGTACCCTCAGAGTTTCCATACAGATGGGTATCAGTAATTTGTAAAAGGTGAATAGGGGGGGTAGTACTCAAAACTGTCATAACTGCCTTGAGGGGTTTCTATATCTTAAATAATAACTCTGACGCACTAGCGCTTCTTCCAACCTTGAGACAAAGTGTTAAGCATTCACCCAAAAATTTATTCACCTGCATTTTCTCATCAGCGTGATACATTTTTGAGTTTGGTTGTGAATAACGAGGCTTCAAATTTCGATGCCCTTGATAAGATACAACTTCAGCCGTGCTAGCATCGTGATAAACCCTCACTAGCATTGAAGGATTTGTTATCCACTTTTTTAATTCAGGTTGTTGCGTAATTTCAATTGTAGTGGTGTATTTAAATGCTTCCAAAATTTTTATTTTGACAGTGACCTTTCCGTTTGAGTTATAAAAATCTGCAATGCAAAATTCGGAAGTCAACCCTTCTAGTAATTTTTCAGGTTCTTTGTCTGAAATAGCCAGCTTCGCACCCTCATGTATCGAAATAACAGAATCGAGTACTGCCTGTTTAATAAATGATCGGTCTCGATAAGCTCGCAGTTGCGGTACCAATTTAAGCAATCGGATATAATTGGTATCACATTCGACCATTTGCCTAATGAGGTCTACACTGTAATTACTTTTTGACATATCCCTGATTATTGCTTTTCTCTCAATTCGCTAGTCGGTTTGAGTTTGGTTAAGTCAGCCTGCTACTTCGTTCTAATTCCACGATCGTTAAACCGACTCTTAATTGTAATGATTTAACCAAGTAAAGCGAGCCTGTCAGCTAAGATTCTTCAGCTGACAGTCAATGATTTGCAACTCAATTTCCTAATGCCAGCGATCGAGCAGTTTAGCTTTGTGCAGCTTTAGCCACTGCAGCGCTATTATTGACATGGCATTATTTATTAGCCCGGATTCCACTCCTGCTAACGCTTCTTCGAAAGGCAAGACTACAACTTCAATGTCTTCATGCTCCTCGGTCAATCCATGTACTCCCTCAACACAACTAGCATCAACCCGGCCACAAAACAAAGTGATTTTCTCATTACTGGTCCCGGGACTATTGAAATATTCAAAAATTTTTACCAATTCTATAGGCACGCAATCAGACTCTTCTCGGGTTTCGCGAATTGCTACCTGCTCGGTGCTTTCCCCCTCTCCCACCATGCCAGCGACCAATTCTAGCATCCAGGGAATGACCTGCTTATCAAGCAGGCCTACTCTAAATTGCCTCACCATAACAACTTCATCCCGAAATGAATCAAACAGTAGAATACCTACTGCCTCGTCCTTAACGATTAGCTCTCGTTGTAACACCTCACTCCAACCTCCCTCAAATAGCCGGTGCTTGAGGTAAAGTTTTTCGATGTTTAGAAACCCACTGTGGCAGTTTTCCTTAGACATTACTTCGACGTCTTTCAAGCTAAATCTATTTTTTAATTTGGACATGCGGGAAACTTTCTCTGAATAGGTTTGAGAACAGTTTTTTTAACTCATCACGGATTCGAAAATAGAATTTTTAGTCCAGCCTTAAACCATTTAGGGAAATACGAATTCCCTAAACAGAGAACCGGTACATTCATCGTACACTCAAACTAATCGCGACTAGTTACTTCCAAAAGATGGTAACCAAACTGGGTTTCTACTGGTCCCTGTAATGTGTTCAAGTCAGCACTAAAGACTACTTCATCAAACTCTTTTACCATCATACCGGGACCAAACTTGCCCAGATCTCCTCCCTGTGCTTTCGAAGGGCAGGTGGAGTGTATTTTTGCTATTTCGGCAAAGTCTTCCCCTGCTTCAATCTTTTCTTTTACTTGAAGACATTCCTCTTCCGTGCTAACCAAGATATGCCTTGCACTCGCTACTGTCATATTTTCTATCCTCATTTAAAACAGCCCGATTATGCCTTAATATCTAACTCAGAGCATATAATTAATCCCTATTGGGCTATAATCTCTCTTCTGTTGCTAGTAACTTGTAACTTAAAGTTCTCGCCACTGTACGATTTCCCATTTCTCATTTATTACTGATTCAGGAAATAAGGTATTGTTATGCCACTGCCAGATAGTTCCCCTCGAAAGCATGTACACACACGTGCGATTGATTACCGGGGTTATGAACGCGAAGATGGTTTATGGGACATTGAGGCCCATATGACAGATAAGAAAACCTACGAATTTAAAAACAACTGGCGAGGTCAGATTAACGTAGGTGAACCCCTTCATGAAATGCTCCTGCGGGTAACCGTCGATAATGATTTTATTATCCGCGACGTGATTGCCGTGACAGATAACAGCCCGTTCGAAATGTGCCCTGATATCACACCAGCCTACAAGGTATTAATCGGAATCCGTATGGGACCTGGCTGGCGCAAAGCTATTCGTATGAAGGTCGGCGGTATCGGTGGCTGCACTCACATTACCGAATTGTTATTCCCCATGGCCACCGTAGCAATGCAAACTATCTGGCCATCAAAAAGTCCTCGAAAGAAAAAGTCAGACTCGGACACAGGGAAAAGCCAAAAGCGCCCGCTAGTGCTGAATACTTGCCACGCATGGTCCTCCGATTCACCTGTGGTAAAAGAGAACGTACCCAAATACTACACAGGAGAGTAAACTCGCAGGAAACCCAACAACCTAAGCTTTAGGAATATCTGACTTAGCGCTAGAAAAGTGGCATTACCACAGTAATCACTGCACCTTCTCTGTCAGTTCGGTCCTCAGCCCGAATCTCGCCACTATGAAAATCCGTAATCAGGCGGGCAATGTGGAGTCCCATACCTAAGTGGGGCTGCTTCTGTTTTCCCTGCGGTCTGACCGATATCATGGAATCGAAGAGTCTATCTTTCATTTCATCCGGCAGAAATGGGCCAGCATTGGAAACCTTGAATACAGCATGCTCTCGAAGAGTGCGGCAGTAAATGGAGATCGGGTGATCAGCGTAAGAAAACTCCACTGCATTGGCAATGAGCTTATCCAGTAACTGTGCGATGTACTCTGGCACACCGTTAATATGAACATTATAGTTGGGCACATCTAATTCGAAACAAGAATCAGGATACGCCAACTTGTACCCTTCAACACAGCCAGTAATTACTTCTTTCAGATCTATTTGCTCTTTCTCTGAAGTCTGCAGCATTTGTTCCAACCGAGTCGCTTCACTCATGTTAGTGAGAATCAAGTTGAGACGATTAATACCTTCCTCTGCTCTTTCTAGGTATACAGCTGAACCTTCAGCCTGTTGATTCATTCCAAGATTTTCCAAGGAAGAACGAACCACGGTTACCGGTGTGCGCAGTTCATGGGAGAGCCTCGACGACATGTTCTCTAAGTAGCTGGTGTACTGCGTTAGCCGTTCAACAATACTTGAGAAGCTACGAGACAAATCCCCGATCTCGTCAGAATTCCCTGAAGCAACAATTGTGTTCTGTACTCGGCCAGTCTCATCTATTATGCCTTCAGCCTGGTTTCGCAAATTTCTAATGCGAGAGGAAATTCGAGAAGCGAAGAAGAACAAACCCAAAGCCACTATTAACATCACAGCAAGAATCGTATTGAACAATTGCTCCATAGCCTGGTTGCGAAAAGTACGCAACCCATTCATGTTCTGGTCTACCACCACCGCTCCCATTACTTCCCCATTGGCAATAATTGGGTGCGCCGCTCCCAGCAGCCTAGTTTGAGTGTCCGCTAAAGTACGGAACTGAGTTAATGGTAGCCCCTGTAGAGCCGAGTCGATGTGTGCTCCTTCCCGAGAAACGTCGGAATACAACTCATCAATAAAATCATTGCTGGGTTTAGCTAAAATCCGATAGTAAAGCGGATCCAGAATCCGGTTCTGGGCATATAGCCAGTATTTGTTTGCTTCTCTGCCCCCGCTTGTGTCCGGTAGCTGCAACCCCGTGGCGGTCTGGATATCTCCGACAGTGAGTAATACTCTGCGACTACGATCTACCACTTGAATGCGCGAGTTGTTATGACCCATACCAGCAACAATACGGTCGATCTCAGGGGTAGGCAGGCGCAAGGAACCCAAGCGCTTACCATCATCTACCTGGTAAGTGGCGACTACTGTGCTGATTTCCCGATTAACAGGGTCATCCACGTCAAATACCGCAAACCCCAACCGCTCGCCGAGAACTTCCATGGGAATACGCAGCTCAACCGTATATCCGAGTTCAGTTTCATACCATTGACCAACAATGCGTTCTTCATACGCTGGTTCGGTATAATCATCCTGTACTCGATAAGGATAGATAGTATCGGGACCATATGGGGCTATGACATATCGATTCAAGACATCACCTTCCGTGGACAACATAGAGACCTGAAGAAAATCACTACGATGGACGGTCAGTGCATCTTCGTCTCGATAGACCACATGCTCATCAGTCACCTTGAAATAAGCGTAAAGAAAGCCGTCGAACTCGCCCACCATGCTTTTAAACTGCACCGAATTGTCTTTCCTATAAAAGCGTGCAGGATTTAGAGTAGTGCGTAAATAATCCTGTCGACCATATTCAACTTCGTATTGCTGATATTCCCCCCAATCTACCAAAGAGCCATCCACGAGTGAGAGTGGAGAGAAAATAGGATAAACATAAAGGTCTTCGCTACGCCGAGCCGGACTGTAACTACCTTCGTTAAATAGCTCAGGTCTTTCGTTAAGCGCAGTAGCCAAAGCCTGGGCTGTCCCCAACACAGTCTGTTCCTGCCCACGGCGCAGATAATCTTCCATTTCAAGGATGTATTGATAACCGAGCCAAGGTATAACCAGGAGAATACTGGAAACGAGGACCAGTTTAAAACGAATTCCAAATGGATTTTTGAATGATAGTTTCATTATCTATTTATACCAGTCAGAAAAGCGAAGATCTATTTACTCCTTAGCTTTCTTACCAATTCGTCATAAATTGCTAAACGATTCTATTGCGAACTAGTGATGGGTACTTTAATGATTAATGCTGGGCTCCACGTTCCAGCGATAACCCATACCATAAACGGTTTCAATACAATCGAAATCCTTACCGATTTGCATAAATTTTTTGCGAATACGTTTTATATGTGAAGTAATCGTGCTGCCGTCGACAAATATTTTTGATTCCTGCATCAAGACCTGCCTACTTTTGACATGACCCGGGAATTTGGCTAGTGCATGTACCATCCAGAACTCAGTGACTGTCAGCGGCACCGGATGATCATCCCACTTTACCGTGAGCCGACCGATATCCAACGACAACTTTCCGCGATGCAATAAATTCTCAGGGGAAGGGGGTTGGTCGATGACATCCAGCCGCCGGAATAATGCGGCTATCCGAGCTGTTAAGTGCGGAAGACTTATGTCCTTGGTCAAATAGTCATCTGCTCCCATCCGCAAACCACTCACAGTGTCGAAGTCGTTATCCCTGGCCGTGAGAAAAATAATGGGTAAAGTCTCAGAAAGAGATCGTAGAGACTGGCACAGCGTAAAGCCACCGTCGATCTCACTTTCTAACCCAATATCGATAATGGCCAAGTTGGGCAAACGAATGTCAAATGCTGACATGGCTTCCTTTCGATTACCGTAGGTCTGTACTTCATAACCCTGTTTTCGCAGAACATCGGCGTAATTCTCCCGAATTGCCGCTTCGTCCTCCACTATAGCTATTCTTCTACTCATATTCCCATTTTTCTTGGTGTTCAATAAGTTAGCTTTGACTATACCCCATCGCCTTATCAATTTCAGTCAAGGTTCTTACTCATCCTCGATTGCCATGATTCTGCCATATTTAATCACCACATGGCCCCAATCATTACCCACGCTAGTTATAAACGTCGTGTTTAATACACAGTTAGTTAATCTCGTCAGAAGAGCCGCTGCCTGAGAAACACTTAAACCAACCAGGCGACTAACTGCTTAGACTCTTCTGCCACGGTTTTTATTCAACTAAGTGCAGGATTCACAGCTATGTTCAAAAAATTCACTGTCATAATGATTGTATCTGCGGTAGCAGGAACAACACAGGCTGACTCGCAACGGATCAATTATGAAACCCCTTCTTCCTCTCTTGAAGAAACCGCCGGATTTTTCAGTGGCGCCGCATTGGGAGCCGCTGCGGGTGGCCCTCCAGGCGCAATTGTGGGCGCAGCTATCGGCGCTTTCGTCGGCGACGGATGGAATAGCAAGGGACAAGTAGCCGACTTACGATCTGATCTTTATCAATCTAGACTGCAACTGACAGTCCTTCAGGAACAGTTGAGCTTGATACAACGGGAACACCAGTTGGCCAAACAGGAACTAGAAGGACTGAAGTCGGATGGTCCAAGGGTACTGTCGACATTTCTCGATACACAACCTGACCAAAGCTGCTGTGACAACACTGTTCTATCAATTCATTTCCGTACCGGTTCAAGCACTATCGAAACCCATTATGAAGAACAACTCGAAAGCCTGGTGGATATCGCTACTCAAATGCCTAGGATGAATCTTGAAATAACCGGTTATGCGGACCGCAATGGAAATACTGAGAAAAATTTAATGTTGTCACATCGTCGAAGCGAATCTGTTAAACAGTTTTTTAGAAACAACGGTATTGAAAATACGTCTATTACCACTAGTGCTTATGGTGAAGCTCGACCGTTAGAAGTTAATCAAAATTTTGAAACTGATTTCTTCGACCGCCGCGTAGTGGTGAAACTTCAAGACGGTAGCAAGCGATATTTAACTAGGAACCCGGATAGGGAGTAGGCCTCTCATTGGACTAAATTTAGATTGGAGTTAAATACATGAAAGATATTAGGCTTGTAATCGGCAACCAAAACTACTCTTCTTGGTCAATGTGTCCGTGGCTATTACTCAAGATGTTTGATATTGACTTTGAAGAAATTCAAATTACGCTTTACCAAGACGACACTGCAGAAAAATTAGGCCCATATTCTCCTTCACTCAAGGTCCCAGTATTGCTTCATCAGGAGGTAACAGTCTGGGATTCGCTCGCTATTTGTGAATATATCTCTGAGATAGTTCTTGTTGGTTCCGGTTGGCCCAGCAATCCGAAACGCAGGGCTAGCGCCAGATCGGTCAGTGCCGAGATGCACTCGGAATTCCCTAATCTGAAAAAAGACTGGCCGATGAATTGCAAGGCTTCTTATCAGCTAACTCCGTCCGACGCATTAGCTAACGAGATTGCACGCATCAATGCAATCTGGAGCTGTTGCAGGCACCGTTATGGAGAAAACGGAAATTATCTGTACGGCCGCTTTTCTATAGCCGATTGTATGTTTGCGCCCATAGCGGTCTGTTTTGAAGCCTATGGAGCCGAGCTAAGTGGTGACGCTACTATCTATTTGCAAACTCTTTTGGACAATCCTTTTGTGCAAAAATGGGTTAGTTTCGGCAGACGTGAAAAGGAACCATTATCGATCGTATATGCAAGCAACGCCTGAGCCGTTAATACCTTGCCTGCAAGAGAGAGTCCCTCGAGAGCTCTCTTGGTTTAGAGAATTGCAGCTTGGTAAATATAACAAAAATAGGGCAAGAACTAATCCCCGAACGCTCACCCCTGATCTTCTGGTGAAACAAATCTTGTAGGTAACACTTTTCGTAATTTGCTAGTCATTTCCAATAGAGCGTGTTCCGTAGTTTCCCAGTTCATACAAGCATCAGTAACTGAGACACCGTATTCCAACTTTGACAAATCTTC
>Ga0209034_10000146_pt1 | contig 35355 bp, 25 predicted proteins | sample MarorgKNORR_S2LV_2_FD_188219 | JGI IMG/M metagenome (GOLD analysis project Ga0209034, IMG submission 188219) | Marine microbial communities from the Southern Atlantic Ocean, analyzing organic carbon cycling - 250m_A/KNORR_S2/LV (SPAdes) (version 2) | ecosystem: Environmental > Aquatic > Marine... | reverse complement strand
GTGTGTAGAACAAGTCCAATTGGGTGGAAGTCACCAGAGCCGAGGAATAGATAGTGACCAATCGAGGGGTCGTCGCCAGAGTAGTTACATCCCAGAACTTGACCTGGGAAAGTCAGACGGTCTCCGCCAACAGGAATCTCTACTTCGAATCCTGCTTTCTCCAATCTGCCCTTGAATTCTTCAAGCAGATGCAGATGTTGTATGGAGCCAACGAGCCCCAGTTTAATTCCAGTTAGGGGAGCTACTCGGCCAACGGCATCTAGGAATCTTTCCTTCGCAGTTTCTTCGTCCATATCGGACTGCTCGCTTACTGCTTCCAAACGAGACTGTGCGATTGCTCTATGACTCTCAAGCAGAGACAGAACCGGATTTAGTTCTGGGTCACCGTCATATGTTACTGGGATGAAGTGAGTTGGCATTCCTGAGTCGATATTCATCTGGCTGTGACCCATATGGGCGACCAGCTCCACACCCATCATTTGCATCTTGTCATGAACTAAATCGCAGGCACCATAGCACGGGTCGGCGGCCAGAATAACTCTAGCGCCCGATTCATCTTCTATGGAATCCATCATCTCGAGAGCCTGCATTTTCAATCCCTCAGGGATTTGCAATGCCACCAATCGGTTATCGTTGGCCTTAATCTTCTCAACGAGTTTATCCAACTCGAAGTCGTGCCTATCCAAATCCATACGATCACTCTAGAATCTCGACCTTACCATCTATGATATCGATATGCGCCAATGTCCTTATTGGCCATCCCGGGCGCTCCTTTGCAAGCCTCTTCCGACCCTCACCCTTCTCGATGGCGATAACGATGTCCTGCAGGACGACCCCCATATCTTCCAGTGTTGCTAGTATCGGCTCAAGAGTCCCACCAGTGGAGATAACATCGTCGACGATTAGTATTCTCTCTCCAGGAGAGATGTCATTGATGTATGTACTCGATTGCGAGTAACCAGTTGATACATCGACTCGAACCTCGCCCTCCATCCCGTACTCTCGCTTTCTAATTACCACAGTTGGCTTACCAGTAGCATCACCTACAGCCGCCAGAAGCGGTAGACCCATAGCCTCTACACTAACAATTAGGTCAATTTTGGACCAGTCCACCATCTCTACGATGAGGTCACGAGTAGCGCGCAGCACATCGGCATCCATTCGAGGGATTCCGTCCGATATGGGGTGGATAAAGTAGGGATAATCTCCTTTCCAAATGATGGGCGAGCCCCGCAACGAGTCCTGCAGTATAGTCAACGAGTCAGAGGGCGACATGGCCCTGCAACCTCACACAAGCCCCTTCAAATGCTCGGCGCCCTCTACTATCTTGATCGTACAGGGCGTCGGGAACTTGCAGCGAGCCTTTCTGAGAGCATCTCTAGCCGTCAGATAGTGCTCTGGAGAGGTGTAAATTGAGACAACCGTCTGGCCTCTCTGAACTCGAGCAGCGGTCCCGACATTCTTTCCGAATGACTGCCTCATGCCCAACGAGACACGGTCAGCACCTGCTCCAGTAGCTTGCTTGTTCTCACGTAGAATCTGATGCGGATATGTGTGCATCCGCAGTGCGTAGCCTTGCTCTCCAGCTAACTTCCTAATGGTCGCGTTGGCAACCTGTCTTGCGGATTCAAGAGCTGAATCACGAATCTGACAGGGGTTGTCTGCAGTCAACTCGACTACGACTTCGAACTGACCTGCCTCGGCACCCTTCCTATTGCCCATGAAATAACGCAGGATGCGATTGTTCGGGACGCCTCCACTGTACTCTCTGCGAGTGTATGCCTGACCCTTAATCTGGCGATACATCTTGGCTGGTTTGCGTGCCATACGAATGCCTACTTCGCGGCCCACCGACCTTCTCTATTTAACCATGAGGCACGTCAGAACCAGCCACTCAATCAGCACTCAACCTCTCGCTCTCGCGCTGGACCTCTCTGACCCCATAGACAATCAAACAGAATCCAACTAACATTGAGACTCCAAGACTCTCGTCGAGTAGCAGCCATCCGCTGAGAACTCCAAAGATGGGGACCAGGAACACATAGGACGCTGCAGATGTAGCTCCAATCTTGTCAATACCTCTAGCGAACCATGCATAGGTGAGAACTGTAGAAAGGATTCCAAGATATGCCACAGACGCCCATTCAGTAGTATTGGGAATAGGTATTCCAGACTGCCATACTTCGGCCAGCATCCAAGGAGTGAGAAGAACCCACCCGACTATGGAATACCATACGACAATTTCTAGCGAGGTTCCTATTGTTCCATCCATTAGTGCCATCTTGGTCAGGTTACTGGTCGCAGCCCACGTCAGAGCAGCCAGAGCAATCATCACGGCTCCAATCAATCGATGATTGAATGGAATCTCTGCGTTTGGACTCCAACCCACCACAATGGCCACACCAATCAAACCTACGAGTAGACCGAGAACCATCCTTGAACTCAGTCTCTGCCCTAGTAGTGGAACAGCGAGCAGCACCGTGAATACGGGGTTCATCGGGATGATCATCGAGGCGTCTCCTGCAGCCGTCCACTTCATTCCGTTCATGAATAGGAGTTGATAACCCATGGTACCTAACAGAGCCATCCAAATTGTGTACTTCCACGCTTTTTTTCCTTTAGGGAGGATTCGAGGACCGTCTCTATTCCTGTACAACCAACACCAAGCCATGAACCCAGCAACTGCGAAGACATACCTCAACCAAGCAGAGGTCGCAGGACCCATACTGGCTCTGTTGGCCTCATCGAGACCATAGCTCAAGAATCGCCCAACTGCCCAGGTGGAGCCCCAAATTGCAGCTACCAGCAATAGTAGCAGATGTGTTCTTAGATTATCTTTGTATGACATCTAATCACCTAGCCCTAGGAGTCTAGGGATGAAACCAGGGTCACTAACTGCGCAGATTTCAGGCTCAGAGACGACTCCCCCGCAACTGCTCGCGAGTGCCATTGCTGTCATGGCTAGGCGATGATCTTGATGCGAATCTACTGGGATTTCAGGCCTACTAGGGGATTGATTACCAGGAATATCTAATCCATCCTCGGTGGCTTCGGCATCCATGCCGAAAGTCCTCAGTAGGTAGACCGTCGAGCCAATCCTGTCCGACTCTTTTCCTCGAGAATGGGCAGCCCCGATGATTCTCCCGCCATTGCCTATGGCCATCAGCGCAGCCGCTGGGCAAATCAAGTCACTCTCATCCCTCAGGTCAAGTACTGCTGATTGACTAGCCAAGCCGACTATTACAGGACTAGTTTCTCCCCCTATCTCCAATTCCAAACTTGCTCCGTGTAGCTCCGAGATCAGCATCGCTATTGGCAGGAGACTATCCTCTGTTGGCATCATCACTGCTTTGGGAACAGTCACCTCCCAAGGCACAATCTCATTCACATCCTCGGAGAATCTGTTCTGGGAGCCACAACTCTCAGCAATTTCGAAGGACATCTCGTAGTACCCTCTACTAACACTCCTTCCGACTGTCTCCAATGTGACGGAGGAGGGAAATCTAGGGGCAGCCAATAGCATCGCAGAAAGTGCCTGACTTGAGGAGCTAAGGTCAACCACCGTAGTGCCCGACTCTAGTGGTCCTGCCACCGTTAGAGGCAGAGTATCTCTCGATACAGAGCACCCCAAATCCCGGAGAACTCCGGCGATGACAGACATATCCCTACCTCTCAATGAGTCATCACCATCTATCTCGACTGTCTCACTCATACCTGCAGCCATGGCCATTAAGAATCGCGCCGTAGTGCCTGAGTTCCCGCAGTTCAGAGTGCTCACAGGAGTCTTGAATCCATCTCTGCCAACTCCTGATATGACCCATTCTGAATCGTTGCACTCAATCACCGCACCTAATGCCTTGAGGCACTCCGCCATCGATGAGACATCGCGACCTGGCTCCTGGGAGAAGTGTAAGGCAACTGTGCCTGATGATTGAGCGGCGAGTACCATCCAGCGGATCATATGACTCTTCGAGGGAGGGAGAGCCCAGTGAAGGGGTCCCTCTAGGTCCATGGGTTCGATGCTGAGCACGCCCATGGCAAAGGTCTCGGAGTGTTAATGCTGCCACCTATCCGGACCTTATCCAATCGCCGTAATCTACCTCAGTGTCCCACTCTGAGGACCTCTGATCAATTAGACTCGACTCTAGGGTTCGGTCTAAATTTTCATCGATACGAATCAGGTTGTTCTTTTCAAGCAGATTCGGACTCAGCCCTGGTAGGAAGATTGAGAGCGCGCGAGGGACTCTGCCCGGATAGATTTCGTTGACATGCTCGACTATGTTCGTCGTGCAGGTATTCGTGACACTGTTATACCATTCAGGCTGATTATAGAGGCGGTTGGTACGATGTAGGAACGACTCGAGAAGCCGCTGATGATTGCCCTCTCCAAGTACCACTCCCTCAAACAGGTGAGTCTTCGACTTCCTCCTACATCTCGCTCGGACTCCAATCAAATCACTCTCAGTGGACCAAACATACAGCAACTCATACTGACGGAGCATACCCCTGATTGGATGGTACGCCTCTCCTTTCTCCCTTCTTACCTCAATCGAACATGCTAGCCTCCGACCATCCTCAAACTCAAAACTAACTAGAGTATGTGCTATCGGTTTCCTTTTGGGGTCGAAGTACTCGAGAATCAACCAAATCTTGCTGACCTCACTGGGCTTGAATCTCCATTCAGTCCAATGTTCGTCAAAATCACGAGTAGTCCTCCATTTGAAATCCCTGACATTACTCAGAACCACCTCATCTCCCTCAAATTTAGCGTAGGCAATTCGGCTATTCTCGGTCACCCAGTCACGCTCGTTGGAAGGCTTCTTGCTAAAGTGCCAGACAACCACAACGGATAGAGCGAGGCCGACGAGAATCTGGCTAGAGTCCCAATCCATGCCCACGCTGGGGAGAATTGGCGCATGAATCCTGTTATCGTCGTTTGGCGCGGCAGGGGAGATTCGAACTCCCGAGGTGAGACACCACTGGATTAGCAATCCAGCGCAATGGCCAGGCTATGCGACTGCCGCAGCAGCCAAGCGACTGGCACCGTTCGCTTAAGCCGAGCGGTTTCATTCCTCTTCGAATGACGCCTCGTCAGCGTCGGAGGAGTCTACGAGTTCCGCAGGCAACCTAGCCACGAAGATTATCGCGTCGTCATAACCAGTCCGGTCAAGATTACGCAGCTCCATAATCCGAGTCCCCTTGGTGACTTTACCAAGGGTCTCTTTGGTCTGCCCAGAGACCATCCTGATCATCATACCAGTCTTAGTCAGTATGAACAACTGGTCCTCAAGGTCAGGAATCTGTCTGACGCTGACAATTTGGTCTTCGTCGCGCAGAGACATCGTTCGAACCCCTTTGGTACCACGATTGGTGCGTCTGTATCCGTCTCTCTGCATCACAACCTCACCCTCTTCGTTGAGCACCTCTGAACCGTTGTCTTCGAGCAAGGAGATCATCTCGCCCGACCCCAGCCTACTTCGCTTGGCCATGCCAAACTTAGAAATGGTCAGGACGCTGGTATCAAAATCATCAGTAACGATCATTCCGATTACACGATCACCCTCCTGTAGTTTCATTCCTGATACCCCTTGACTCACCCTTCCCTGAACTCTGACTACATGAGTGGTAACGACTTCACCGGAGGTGGAGTCAGTCCGAGACTTCTCTTCTGAGGGCATGAATCTACAGGCATTGCCTCTTGACGAGACGAGCACCACATGATCGGCATCTGTGGCTGGCCTCACAGTAACAAGTGAATCACCCTCTCCACCGGCGAATCTCAGGGCATACTTCCCGTTCCGATTGATCTTGGCATACTCGGATAGACGACTCTTCTTAATACGGCCATTTGTTGTAGCGAAAATTAGGTAGTGACCCTCAGGCTCTTCAATCAGACTTCTGCTCATCGGCAATATCGAGATTACTTTCTCTTCATCCCTGATGCCACTGAGCAGGTTGCGGATGTGAGTTCCTCTACCCTGTCTGCTAGCCGAAGGAGTCTCCCATGCACGCAGTCCGTATACCCGTCCTTTGTCGGTGAAGAACAGTAACCTATCCTTGGAGAAGCAGGTTACTATCTTGGATGGAGCGTCCTCCTCTTTCGTAGATACGCCCTTCAGCCCCTTGCCTCCTCGGTTTTGTAGTCTGAAGGACTCTACTGGCAAGTGCCTGATGTAGTTGTCCTGAGTCAGCGAGATAACGATGGCTTGCTCTGCGACAAGATCCTCTCTGTCCATCGACAATGGAGTCGGGTCGATATACGAGCGGCGCTCATCGCCATGCCTGTCCACTAGGCGTTCCAACTCATCCAGCAGCATCTCGAGCCTCTTGACTCTACTTTCAAGAATTGATTTGTACTCCTTGATAGACTGCTTGAGATTTGAGAGCTCATCTGCAACATCTTGGACATTCAGTTTTGTGAGCTGATACAGGCGTCTTTCAGCGATGGCCTTAGATTGCCTTTCCGAGAAGTCGAACCGCTTAATCTTCGGATACTTCTCCTCTCCTCTCAGATATCTCTCAAACTGATCTCTAGAATCTGAGTTCCTACCAACTTCGATAATGTCGCTCATACGTTTCTGCGCTCTGATTAACCCCTCGAGGATGTGTGCGCGACCCTCAGCTTTCTCCAAATCGAATTGGGTACGCCTCTCAATCACTGACTCCCTGTGGCGAACATGGGTGTGCAAGATGGTGCACAGGTCGAGCTGTACCGGCTCTCCCTTCAGTATCCCCATCATATTGGCAGAGTAGGACTCCTGTAGCCTACTGGATTGGTAGAGTTGGTTCAGTACGGCATGAGGGTCTGCGTTTTGCTTAATCTCGATGACAACTCTGATTCCTTCCTTACTCGACTCGTCTCTGATGTCGCGGATTCCTTTGACCTGCTCTTTTTGCACTAGTTCGGCAATTCCTTGCAGCATCCCTGCCTTCTTGACCTGGTAGGGAATTGAGTGAACGACCAGCCTCTTGCCCGATGAGTCATCCACGACCTCAACATCCGAGCGGATGTGGAAGCGACCATTTCCTGTTCTGTACATATCCACGATCCCATCGATCCCATGAATCGTAGCGCCGGTCGGAAAGTCTGGGCCTTTGAGGAACTCCATGTATTCGAGAGCATCTATCTTTGGAGGGTTGTCAAACCCTATCTTCCGATTCTGCTCAATTACTCTCTCGACATGAAACCTGATAGCAGCAGCGACCTCGTTAAGATTGTGAGGAGGAATCTTCGTCGCCATACCAACTGCTATTCCATCGCTGCCATTGAGCAGCAGGTTTGGCAATCTCGCAGGTAGCACGGAAGGCTCATTCTCGGTGTCGTCGAAGTTTGGCTCCATGTTGATTGTATTCTTGTTGATGTCTTCCAGCATGTGTCTGGACAATTTGTCTAGTCGACTCTCAGTGTACCTCATTGCAGCAGGCGGGTCGCCATCGATAGATCCGAAGTTACCCTGCCCATCTATCAGAGGATATCTCAGAGAGAAGTCCTGAGCCATCCTGACCATTGTGTCATAGAGTGCTTGGTCTCCATGAGGGTGGAACTTTCCCATCACTTCTCCGACAGAGCGAGCAGACTTGCTGTATCCCTTCTCATGCGTATGTCCGGCCTGATGCATACCCCAAAGAATCCGGCGATGTACTGGCTTGAGTCCGTCCCTGACATCGGGCAGAGCCCTGCCGATGATGACGCTCATAGCGTAGTTGATGTAACTCTCTTTCATCTCCTCAGAGATGTCTCTGCGTAGCAAGTCCTCGGCCATCTAATCAACTCACACATCCAGCGCCGTTACTTTAGTAGCATTCAACTCGATGAATGACCTTCGATCGGGCACATCCTCTCCCATTAGAACTGCAAACATGGTATCAGCCTCTTCAGCATCCTTGATTTCGACCCTCATCATAGTCCGTACCTCCGGATCCATTGTGGTCATCCACAACTGATCGGGATTCATCTCGCCCAGACCCTTGTATCTCTGTACATCTATCTTGGCCGATGGCGACTCCTTCTCTAACGCCTTGACCAGTGAGTCTCTTTCCTTCTCGCTGTGGACCCACTCGGTCTGGGACCCCCTTGAGACTGAGAAAAGTGGAGGTGCAGCGATGTACACATTACCATTCACTATAGCTCTGCGCATGAATCTCCACAGGAAGGTCAGAATGAGCGTCCTGATGTGCGCACCGTCAATGTCGGCATCCGTCATTATGATAATCTTGCCATAGCGAAGCTTCTCTGGGTTAAATGCACCCTCATCTTCCTCCTCATTACCGACGCCAGCACCGAATGCCCTAATCATTCTCTGAATCTGTTCGTTAGAGAAGACTTTGGTCAGATTCCTCTGCTGTCGCTCGACATTGAGAATCTTGCCACGAAGGGGTAGGACGGCTTGAGTACGCCTGTCTCGAGCAGTCTTGGCAGAGCCGCCCGCACTCTCTCCCTCGACAATATATATCTCGCATTCTTCAGGATCCCGCGACTGGCAGTCAGCCAATTGGCCTGGAAGTCCGCCGCCTTCAAGAACTCCCTTGCGTCGAGTAAGATCCCTAGCCTTTCGAGCAGCATCCCTAGCTTTGCTAGCCAGAACTGCCTTCTCGACAATGGCTTTGGCGACAGAGGGATTCTCCTCAAAGTACTCACCGAGTTTGTCGTTGACAATCTGTTCGACTATGCCCGAGACTTCACTTGTGACCAGCTTTGACTTGGTTTGGGCGTTGAAAGATGGATCCGGGTGCTTGATTGACACCACAGCAGAAAGCCCCTCTCTGATGTCATCGCCCGAGAGATTACTGACATTCTTGAGCAACTTCCTAGATTGAGCGTATGTGTTTACAGTACGAGTCAATGAACTCTTGAGTCCGGACAAGTGAGTTCCTCCATCCGTGTTGTGGATAATGTTGGTAAAGCAGTGGATTGACTCTGAGTATGCATCGGTCCACTGTAGGGCGACCTCGACGAATACCTCTCCCTTGTCTCCTAATTTGGAGCCGAGAATGTGCAATACCTCTTCGTGAATTGCTTCCTTCTTTTCGTTCATTGCTTGGACATATTCTCTGAGCCCACCATCGTACTTGTGCTCGATTTCCACAGGATCCTTTCCGCGATTGTCCCGCAGCCAGATTAGAAGTCCGGCGTTGAGAAAAGCAGTCCTCCTCAGGCGAGTGTTGATTTGCTCAAAGTCAAACTCGACCACATCGCTGAATATAGTCAGGTCAGGCTTGAAATTGATAGAAGTGCCAGTTTTGTCCGACTTACCAGTAGCCTTCAGCGCTGCTTGCCTGTCACCTCTGACATAGTTCTGTTGCCACTCTTTGCCATCTCGGTATATGATCATAGTCAGTTTTTCTGAGACAGCATTGACAGCACTCACACCGACTCCATGCAGCCCTCCTGCTACCTTGTAGGCCTCGTTGTCGAACTTGCCTCCTGCATGGAGTTTAGTCATGATAACCTCGGCAGCGCTGACACCTTCTTCGGGATGCTTGTCTACTGGTATTCCTCTACCGTGATCGATTACTGTGATAGAGCCATCTTTCTCCAGATTAACCTCTACTGTGGTGTTGTGGCCGGCCAAGTGCTCGTCCACGGCGTTGTCGACAACTTCCCAGATGCAGTGGTGTAGAGCAGAACCGTCGTGAGGGTCTCCCAGGTACATCCCAGGACGCTTCCTCACCGCCTCAAGTCCCTCAAGGACTTGTATGCTCTCAGCGTCGTATTCATCTGCCATTTAATCACAATTCCTGAGGGTTCCTATAGGGAACCCTCATCAATATTACTTTCCGTACATCGGGGGTTATTCAATCCTACTAAGAAATTAGACAAAATATACGAATAAGTTGGTCTTTTTTGTGCTGCCCTAAGGGCTAGAAATTCCCTCGACACGGTTAAACCAAGTCGCAAGATGGGCCGCCTGATGTCCCGCCCGCTGGTCTGCGTCACCCTCAGTGGGCACACAGTAGATGACATGCTGAAGGACGCTGCTGTGGCTACTGCTGCAGGAGCCGATCTCGTAGAGGTAAGGCTGGATATGCTGTGGGCTAGGGAGCAGGAGAGAGACCCCGTATCTAACGCCAAAGATGACGACTCCAAGGGATCCAAGTATGTCCCTCCCGAAATTGTCTCACAACCTCTTGATTCCGTGGATCTAGAATCTACTCTAGATTCTCTGAAGCAAGGTATCGATCTGCCCGTGGTCCTGACTTGTCGACCAGAAAGACAAGGAGGCCACTACCCTGGTGATGAATCACAACGCATCGAGGTCCTGTCGAGTGCGATATCAAGTGGAGTTAGCTGGGTCGATCTGGAAATCGATATTCACGCCGAGGTACGAAATCCTTTGATTGAGGCCGCCAAGGGAAATACCAAGGTAATCGCTTCTTTACACTCCGATGAAGGGCCACCTTCCGCCTCAGAGATTGCCCAAGATGTCGAAGACGCTTCAGATATGGGCGAATTAGTGAAACTCTGCTACAACTCTTCAGGAAGGGCGGACGGACTGAGGCTCTTTGAGGCCTCTTGGGACCTCAGAGAGTCGAATTATAACTATGCCATCATGGGTGCGGGATGGGGAGGGGACTGGACCAGAATTCACGCCCCTCTGCTCGGACAGGCCATGGTATACGCAACCATGGAGAAAGGATTCCACCTCTCTAGGCAGGGCAGGATAAACGCCTCTGATCTCCAGTCTGCATGGAAGCTCCTAGAGTACGAGTAAATCATCCCTCGCCGGATCTCTGGTCGCCCTCTTCATCCAGATATGGCATCTGCCTAGATTCGTCCTCCTCTGACAATCCCATCTTCATGTATCTGGTATGAATCACTAGTGGCCCGATTATGCAGGCTATTGGTAAGGCTGAGATCAGAATGTAGGCGATGAAATTGGGCAGAGTAGTCCTCTCCTCAACATCTACGAGAACTTCGACATTGATGGTACCTCCAGCAGCACCCCTGTCGGAAAACCTCTCATTATCCCATCCATCTATGACTAGGAAGTACTGGGTTTCAGTCGATTCGAACCAGCCAACTGATGACCACGCTGAACCATACGAGTCAATGGCAACCGAGAATATGTGTTCAGAAACGCCCTCATAGGCATGTACATCCCTGTAGGGTAACCAAACTAGAGTATCTCTCCACTCCACAGGCATTTCTTGTACCATCTCCTCGAGATCCCATTCTCTGTTTTCGTAACTCATTGAGTACCTATCCCAATTCACATCATTCATCAGGTAGACATCTCCTATTGCTCCCATCTGAGGCTCATCCGATGGGTCGGAACTCATGCTGATGCAGAAAGTGTATTGATAACCTGGAATTAACTCCATCCTAACTGCATTGGCACTATCGTTGGAGATGGTCATATCCACGCTAAAGTCGTCTCTCAGGGGCTTGAGATCTGTGTTTGAACCAAAGTCCCAACCCCAGAAATCTTCGTCTTCCAAAGAGTGTTCTTCGTAATACTGAGTCACCCCAGGAGGGTTGCTAGCAGGAACATTACAAGAGCCAGCCGCTGATGCTATTGGTGCTGCAATCACTGTCACCAGAACGGCTAGTATGGGCATCAGTAAGGAGATGTTCAATGCAATTGCTACGCGCGCTCTTCGCCGATCAACCACCCTCAGCGCCTCCTCGTCCGTATCGGGCGGACATATCCTGACTCCTTGTCTCTTCGCTCTTCCACTGTCAGATACTTGGGTTGAGGAGGGGGGCGGTGCTGATCCATTCCGGGCAAGCCTCCCTCGACCTCAACTTCGGTTACATCGTAATTTTCGAGCATATCTTCGGCATCCACTTCTTCCTCGTCCTTCTCCCTCATTATCAACCATCCAAGCAGCAAGACGGCTGCTACGAGGGCCAATAGGAGGGCGCTCTGTGTGTTCGGGACTAAATCTCTCCAAGTCAGGTCTGACAGAGACATCGGGCGCTCATCTTCCTGGATTGAGAGGACTGTAATTACATACTCCTCTGTCGTGCAAACTCCGACACCATCGCAGACCTCCATGAGAATCCTAATCTCCCCGGCCTGACTCCATGTCTGATTGCCCCAGATCCAGTCATTACGAGTATCTCCATCCAAATCAGAATCCTGCAGTGCGTTGAGGTCCCACCTGACAGTGAGCGCCCCGGTCAGAGGCCTGTCTCGGTCATTGGTAGAATCCCCATCCCCATTACTATCATCCGAATTATCCAAATCTAGCCAAGCCTCAATTCCATCAATTAGGTCTCTATCAATAGCACTGGAGTTGAGGAATACTGAATCTCCTATGGTTACATAGTCCGCGGAAATCGGATCTTCAGTCAAGATGACCGGGGCCCTAGAGACATGGACAGTAAGGCTGGTTGAATTGGTCTCTCCGCCCTCGAATCCATCGACCACCGTAAGGGTCACTGTGTAAGAGCCGGGAATATCGAAAGAATGCCAAACAACTGGTCCATTGGCCGTAGAACTGGCATCACCAAAGTCCCAAATCCACGAGACGACCCCATTCCATTCGGAAGACTGGGGGTCAGTAGAGGTCCTACCAACGAACTGAGGGTCGGCATCATAGCTGCCAGATCCATCGAATCGAATTGGGTCTCCGGCCGATACAAACGCACCACCCTCAGCCGTATGAGGGACCATCCATACAATTCCGTCCTCACTTGCAGGTATTCCACTGAGAACGGTACCGTTGAGTCCGGGACAACTGAACTCAAGCTCAGGAACCGGTAGCGGGTTAGCTATGTTGATTGAGTATGACTTCGTTGCTGAAGTCAATCCCCTTTCGTCAATCACCGTGAGACTAACTGTGAATAGACCGGGCTCCAAGAAAGTGTGACTCACAGATGATACGTTGTACACTGGCTCGTCTAGCCCCGAAATATCCCAAATGGTCTGCAGTAGTGCCGTGTCTCCATCAGGGTCGAATGACTCGCTAATGAAAGTGTATTGCGTGTCTATGGTTCCATCTGAGGGACGGGAGAAAACAGCCACTGGTCTTTGATTGAAAACTTGCACCAGAAGCAGGGCAGTTGATGAGTTCCCATCATCATCAGTTACTTCGAGAGTCACATTCTTCAGGCCGGGCTCCAACCATCCGACAATTGGATTCTGTAACATTGACTCGGTCGATGAGAAGTCCGAAGTCAGAGTCATTCCTGAACCTTCCATGTTGACTCCGCCCTCAAAGAACCAGTTGTACTCCACAATCAGCCCATCCGAGTCCTCGAAAATCGTAGGCATGGCTAGTGGTGTCAGTGTACTCGTCTGTAGCGGCTCGTCAAAAATCTGCTCAGGTAGCCGGTTAAGCACCTTAATGTAAATCGAATGTTCGACTTGGTGTAGGCCATCATCAACAGTCAGAGTGAGAGTATAGACAATCCCATCAGCACTGCCGTCTACCCATGAGTGGCCAGCCTCGACTAGGCCCTTGCCGTACTCTATGTCGCCATCCCCCCAATCCCAGGTGAATACAAGCTCTTCCCGAGGTACATTGTCTGTAGTCCCTCTAGCTGAGAATTGGACTCTCTGGTCAGTCATTAGAATCAGTTCGTCGATTATCACTACACCATCTACAGAGATTTCTGGAACAGGGTCAGAAATGTCACTCACCGAGATGTTCCAACTCTGGGATCCAGAGTAGTATCCACCCTGATCCTGCACAACCAAGATGACCTCATACTCGCCCGCGTTTAGGTAGGAGTGTGTAGGATTTTTCAGGCTGGATGAGTTGTTGTCACCTAGGTCCCATACATATCCTACAGGTGTGTCATTGTGGCTGAAGGTCCCATTCAACTGACCGAATCCCCATGAGTCGTAGCCAGATCCGAACATAGTCACTGGAAGCCAGGTCTGAGTGATTGATGTGGAGATCGATCCGGAGGCTATAGGCTCCATGTTGGCGAGTGAAAGCGGTAGCGTGAATGCCTGGTCCACTAATTGCCCAGTCACATCGCGAATCTCCACTCCGAATGTCCAGTAACCGGTCTCAGGAGGCGTGAACCACACGCTTTGTGGAGATGGAACGCTGTTTCCTGCAGTTATGTCGAAAATTATCGAGTCAATCAGTGAGTTGTTCACATAGGCTTCAACAGTCACCTCTAGAATCTCGAAGAATGCGTTTGATTGGACCTCAAGATCAACTCGGATACTGTCGTCCAGACCGTTCTCGTCACGATCAAATGGAGTGATGGTGTCAATGTACACCTCGGCCGGATCGGTAACTAGGCCTGCGAACACCGTGGCAGATGCGGTCGGATAGGAGCCGGTGGTGATTCCACAGGTTGCGTAATTGTAGTCACAGTCGCTGACCATGGATTCGTACCAAGTCAGCAGCCAGACCTCATCGGTGGTGTTTCCGAATCCATGCACCAATCCGGTGGCTGCACCTGTGCCCGAATCCACTCTCATTCCAGTCATGGACCAAGCCCCAGTATCTGAATCGCGAGCCATAATCGCTCCTTCGAATCCGAATTGAGTGGGCTGTACCATCAGATTAAGCGGCGCCCCAGAGCCCTGAGAGAACTTGTAAGCTCTCATACCCCATCCTTCGAAGCTTTGGCTGGAACTGTTCCAATCGTTCACCCACTGGTCATTGTACCCACTCATCTGAGCCTTGCAGATGTAGGCTGCGATACACCCTGAGGTCAGGTCGAGATTAGAGAATCCAAATGCACCTTGGGCACTATCGAGCGAGACAGCCGCACTGAAGTTCGCGAAGATTTCACTCATCGTCGTACCTATGGGTGTCGACCCCGGCTCTGGATTCTGAGCCAGATTCTCAATGGATGCACCTCCGGTGGCAGTGTCTGCAACTAGCCTCTGAATTGCAATACCTCCTCCGAGCTTATCTGCTAGGTACATCATGAACATGAATCCAGCCCCATAGTCGGCTATCCTACCATTCCACCATCTGACACTGAGGCTACTGTCCTGCGACCATGAGTTGGCATGCCCCGTCAGCGTACTCGTAACTCCAAAGCAGAGGTATGCCGCCATATCTGCAGCTCCCTCGTCTATCCAAAGATACTCGTATGGATCTCTAGCGTTGTGGAGGAGGTGCTCAAATTCGTGGGCTAGGATGGTGTTCCTCCAACTAAGATCGTCAACATCTATGAAGACTGATTCTCTGACTGAAGACAGACCCGGGGAGAAGTAGCCACCAGTCCCGCCAGCACCATCGACGGCGATGAACACTAGTTCAATCTGACAGTTGTCATCTAAATCGGGAGATGTTCCGAAGTATGTAGTCACAGTAGGGAAGATGGTCGATTCCCATGTCGAAGCGATATCGTTCAGAGTGGTCGAAGGGATAATCTGACCATTTTCTACCAAGATGGCTGAGTTGGCTGAGACCTTCTGTACCGTCACACCGACAGTGCCTCCTGCAGTGGAGATGTTCCCGGTATCTCCCTGACTCCAAGCGTTTGCACATGAGCGCAGACTTGATTTGGTGCTGATATAACTCTGGGAGAACGGGAGCACTAGTCCGGGATAACCAGCATCCCTCCACTCCATCTTGAGATGGCCAGTAGCAGAGAACACGGGACTGGAGTCATCTGTGAACATGTACCGCTTGCCCTCAATAGAGGGAGTGAAGTCGGATAAGTCACCAGACATGACCGCAGGACCGATATCCTCCTGGCCGGGTTCGGCCAACGCTACAGGAGAGAGGCTAGCCATGAGCATACACAGCACCAGCGACACCGCGACTCTCGACGAGACACTATCAAAGCCTGAATTCATACTCAACACTCCGTGTTGCTACAGGTCTCATTGCGCTCAAAGACCTATTTTAACATCGATGGAGCATCGTTCGTACATGGATGGACGAATCTTAGTCACAGGCCGCTTAGCCCCCTTCCTCATTAGCGTACTTCTCCTGTGTTCTCCTATCTCATCAATGGCCCAGTCGCCAACTTCTGAGATGACGGTGATTTCAACTCACTCACACGACTCTTCGGCCTTCACACAGGGACTTGAGATGCACGATGGTTTCCTCTACGAGAGCACCGGCCTGTATGGCCATTCCAGTTTGCGACAGGTCGATCCAATCAGCGGCGAAGTCCTACGAATAGAGATGCTGGAGGATGATTATTTCGGCGAGGGAATTACCATTGTCAATGACCTGATATACATGTTGACATGGAAGCAGGAAAAAACTCTGGTCTTCGATCTCGATTCCTTCGAGTTGGTGGCCAACCTCAGTTACTCAGGAGAGGGCTGGGGGCTATGCTTCGACGGAACTCATCTAGTGATGTCGAACGGGAGCTCTGAACTCTCTTTCAGGAATCCTGTAAATTTCTCCATCATCTCCACCATCACGGTGAGCGATGGCGGAGTCGAGGTAGATTTGCTGAATGAGCTTGAATGCGTCGGCGAGACCATTTATGCGAATGTTTGGGGAAGCGATCTGATTGTTGCAATTGACAAATCCTCTGGAAATGTCTTGCAGACGGTAGACGCTTCCGCCCTTTCGCTAGGCGAGCCTGATGATTCCAACGCAGTGCTCAACGGGATTGCCTATGTCTCTGACAGCAATGCCTTCCTCCTCACAGGTAAGAATTGGAGTTCTATGCACCTAGTCTCATTTGTATCCGAAGAGCAGGTGAGTGAGCCAGAGGCCGACTCATTGATAATTTCGATTTTAGGTACAATCTGGCCAGTCTTGCTGTTTGCCGCACTAATCATCTTCCTTAGCTCAATGAGACTCCTCGGTGCCTTCATGCAATTCTTCATCCTGTTTTTCAGCAAGCGGCAACCTGAACAGCCTCGGGCGATTAGCAATATACCGCCACAGGAGGCCGAGGAGCAATGACCGACTCAGTCGACGATGAATACGAGGGCCACAGTGCCATGGAGCTGTGGTTGCACGACCTCTCTGTAGACTCTGCAACTAGAGTTGCTGGAGGTCTGATGATCTTCATTGGTAGCCTGCTCGGTCTGCTGCTGGGAATTGCTTTGATTTCAGCTAATGTCGGAGAGGTTCTCTCGGGCCAGTTAGATGGCTCGGATGGAGTAGCGGATGTCAATGGGATAGTTAGCACAGCGCTACAAGATAGCGGTACTGGAGGGGATCCAGCCGAGGGAGTCTCAGTCTCAATCATCGATTCTCAGGGCCTAGTGGTCGGTCAAGATCAGACAGACTCGGGAGGACGATTCTCAGTCAAAGACATCCCTCGAAGGGACTCGACTCTAATGGTCGAGCATCCAGGTAACCGTACGGTGGAAATCAATCTCGTGCCAGGGGACCACGCGCAGATTTCAGTCACCCTGACTCCGGGCGAAGGGGTCGATAAAATCGATATGTCAGGAGAGAGCCATCTCGCTGAATCCGTTCTAATTGGATCCCTAGTCGCTGCGATGACGCTCCTAGCCGGTCTAGCTGGCATGGTTGGAGGTCTAGAGGCCTACAGAGGAGACCGCTATCGGAAGACATGGTGGCTGGCATTCTTTGGCCTTTGGAGTAGAGGAATGCTGTTCGTGGGGCCTATGTTCATACTACTGGGGATGGGTATGATTAGCCTATCCAGAGACCAGTTCACCGATTACGCGGGAGACTAGCAGGAGGGTTTCTGTGTATCTGATTACTATAGAGGGCGGAGACGGCAGTGGCAAGGGTCTAGCCACCAGAGTAGTATCCGAGGTGCTGCAGAGGGACTTCTCATTCACCTCAGTAGAGGTTACCGGTGAGCCTAGGAGGGAACATCCGCTAGGCAGATTGGCGATAGATGCAGTCCGCAAGAGGAAGATGTCACCTGAAGAGGAGGCCGGACTCTTCGCCGCCGACCGAGTTGATCACTCACATGGCTGGATTCTTCCTAGATTGGAGGAAGGCAAAGTCGTCGTTAGTGAGAGGAACATACACTCCTCTCTAGTGTATCAGGGAATCGTAGGCGAAGCTGGTGTCGAAAGAGTCGCCAACATGAATTCAGCCGCATTAGTCCCTGACCTATGCATATGGGTCGATTGCGACCCAGAGGTAGCCATGAAGCGAATCCAAAGTGGCACTCTCAGATCACTGAGCGATAAGGAGGAGTACTTCGAGACCACCGACCTACAGAGAGAAATCAGGCAGGGCTACGAATCTCTTCTTTCGGGAGAGATTGAGATGCCTACGCCCTTCGATATGGGTGCACTCATCGGCCCTATACTCAACGAAGGTACTGAGGCCGAATTCAGAGTCGAACTCACTAGGAGGATTCGCAGATTCATACACAACCGACACACCCCTCTGAATGTCGATGTAGAGACGGTGGAACTCCACCTCATTCGCAGGTTACTGAGAGCAGGCAAGGGGCAAACCACTCTTAGCGGGATTGGCGTCGAGCCGTCGGACTCGAGTAAGAATTGGTTGGGAGACAACTCACCTTGGCGAACCATCCGAGATTCTCAAAATGAATTCTCGGCAGTATTGGAAGGCCTCTCGGATAATTCCAGAGTAGATATCCCGAAGAGCATACTCTCGCATTCTATGGCCTCTATCTGTGGCACACTCTCATTGGTCCCATCTGCAGACATTTCTGAACTCCGAACCGCATTAGGGCCAGTCAGGGCCGTCTCAGAACGTCACACTCAGAGAATCATCAAGTTCCTTCACGAGCAAACCGATTGGGTCCATAAGCACAAGTCACTTCTTGGAAGAGAAGCACCCCGCTCGCTCCTCAGGAAGCAATATCGTGCATTGGGGATGACAATCCTAGCCATCTGGCCACTCAAGAAAGCAATCAGAGAATGGATGGAAGACAATCCCAAGACGCATCTCAGATATGCTATGGGACAGATGGTTAGATCCGGCAAATACTCCTCTGCGATTAATGACGCCCTATCTAGAATCTCGCTGCTGGGGCCTGGAGTAGAGGGAGAGAGTCCGCCGGCAGGGCCCAGCGGTTTGGTATCTTGGTGGCAGGGCTCTGCGTAATCACTTCGTCATCAGTCTTGCATTGGCGGGAAGTGAGACTATCCGAGGGTCTTCCTCAAAGAACACAGCACGAGCACATAGGGCCGAAGCGAACCACCAACCTATCACTAGTCCGGAGAATAGTCCAGTAATCACTCTCACTGGGTTAGTCGACTCGTAATCGGTCAGAAGTTGGGTGAACCCATCAATACCCATGGGAACAAGCCCTAGAACAATCAACAACAGCATTGCTGCCATTCTCCTATCTTTCAGATATAGCGGCTCGACCATCTCATCAGGGAAAACTGACAGGAATGTATCCCTAACTGTCCATCTGTTCAGGCCTCGTAGACTGAAGATTACCGCTCCAAGTACCAATCCTAGAATTATTCCCACATCTCTAGTACAAACTGGCATCTGGTTTCCATTAATCTCCCAAGATCGCTCGTGCTTCTGATGACAGTTCAGATCACCGAAGGCATAGACAAAAGCCCACAGGGGATTCAACTCTGACCAAGCAAATGCCCCACCATGTGCCGATTGGTCATGCCCCAATTTTGCATCTTCCCCGTGGTCGAGATTCCCCCAACTCTCATAGCTAGCGTAATCTAAGGCATTAGCACGACCTGAAAGTTCTGGGACAGTACCTTCTGGGAGTAGAAGCGGTGCTAGGAAGCAGAGAAGCAGGTACGCACCGGCCACTGCGGCAATGTTTCGCGCTACTCGCTGTTCCCGCTCTCGGCTAACCAGGCCATTGCGTAGGACCATGATTCGTCATCAATCTGGAGCATTTCATCATATCTCCTCCCACCCCTGAACTCTTGAGCGATAACTACGTCCGGCGAATATGGCGGACCTAGGCGTCAAAGATGCGCTTTGGCTTGGAGCAGTGGTTGGGTCGATGGTTGCCGTCATGGCTTCCTTCGTAGTCATCTTCCTAAGTGGACTCGATAACCCTGATGTGCCCAAGGCCGTTCGTTCGGGGGCAGTTTCCGGCTTGGCAGCCGCAGTCATCGTCACGACATTCGCATTGCACCGATTGAAGGAACAATCGACTTCTGGTAGAGATTTGATATCCATCAGAGAGGCCGAGGTTATCAAGGTCAGAGCCATCCTTACTCAGATTGAGGATGCTGCATCTGAGGCAGGAGGAGCAGGGTGGGCCGTCGATGAGCAAGTTAGGAGAGACAGGGGAGTTCTGGTGATTGATTTACACGGATTGAATGCCGCTTCATCGTCTGCATTGGCCCAGAGACTTCTCGAACGCCGCTCTGATTTGGGCAAGCTCAAACTGATTACTGGCAGAGGAGAAATCGGAGGTCCTGAATCGGCCGATCCGGGAATCAGGCCAGCGGTTCTGCAGAGGCTCAAAATCGGTGCCGCAGAAGCAGAGTGGCAGGTGATTCAGAAGTCAAGCTCAGTATTACTCAGACCCATGGGAAAGGCTCCCACTCCTAGGCAGTGGGCCACACGCTTCGCGGTATTTGTTATACCAATGACTGGAGCCATGACCTTAGCTTTCCGAGATTTAGCAGGGAAAAGCTTCGAAGAACAGGGAATGATGTTTGGAACGGCAGCAGGTCTGTTAATGACAGGATTACTATCCAGTTACAGGGATCGCTCCTCCTAGGTGTAATCAGGTACTCCTTCGCAGCATGCCTCAACTACTCTATGACATCTCGGACATTCCATGTGCTGCCTCATTGGAATCGCAGAGCCAGCGTATCCACATTGGCATCGAATATCTTCGCAGTGGTCAAAGTCCACGACGAGTCCTGACAAAGGGGGCACAAATCAGTTGCCCACGCTAGAACCCAGTCTCTCGAGTTCGGTTGATAGCAGGATAATCAGCCAGTCATGTAGTGCTTCACTACCCATCTCCGATAGGGTTGAATTCAAGAATGCAGCAATCAAAACACTTCTGGCTTCGGAAGGATCCAGTCCTCTGGCTTGGAGGTAGAACAACTGGTCATCGTCTAACGGACCATTAGCAGTCCCATGTCCACACCCCACTACTTCATGCTCGAGAACCTCTAATTCAGGAATAGAATCGGCCTCGGCATCATCAGAAAGTAAGAGATTATGGAAAATCTGCGCTGCATCAGCTCCTTTCGAGCCATCCATAACTTTCAACATCCCAGTTCCTACTGTCTTACTGTCGCCCCCACATGCGGAATGCCAAGATAGTCTGCTGAAAGTCTCAGGAGCATCATGATGAATCTCGATGTGGTGATCGAGATGCATCGACCCCGCCCCTAGGATCGAGCCTAGTACGCGTACATTTCCTCCAATTTCTCCCATGAGATATCTCAAATCGGCCTTAGTCCGTTCCGTTCCGGAAGAAACAGTTCCCGCACGAACTTGTGCATCCCGGCCTATATTGACGGAATCTACTCTGAGCATCGTCCCTCGTTGCATGTGTCCAACAACGATGTCGTTCATGACGCTTCCAGCACCAATCTCCCCCGTTCTTAGCAGACCGAACCACTTCCCACTACCTCTGACCCGGGTAATTAGTTCAAGCTCGGATAAACTGCCAATGTCCAAAGAAAGGTGGACTGCTGAAGTACCTTGGCCGGTATCGATATCGAGCAATAGGGGCATATCAGTGTTGAATCCCGAATCCACCTTGATATTCCATCCTGAGGCGGTGGTTACAGCTCCCAAGAAAGACAAAGTCACTGGATCGGATTCTGGAAAGTCACCTATGGATGACTTCACCTTCTCAAGGACGACCCCTTCGGAGACTGGACTACCATCGAGCTTAGTGATTGAGACTTCAGCGGATTTCATCTCTGGAACTTCTGAAATATCACCAGTAGGGTGCACCCTCCTCCAAGGAGTATACCTCCAGAGGTGATTCGACCTGTCTGGCTCAGATAAGGAGAGATATTCAGCCGCGGATTGCAAGTGACCCACCTCAGCCTATGCTTCCTTCCATTTCGAGGGCCATCAACTGGTTCAGCTCTACAGCGTACTCCATTGGCAACTCTCTGGTGAAAGGTTCGAAGAATCCATTGACAATCATGGCTAGGGCCTCCATCTCGGAATGACCTCTACTCATCAGGTAGAACAGTTGATCGTCACTCACCTTGGAGACGCTGGCCTCATGCTCGCACCTAGCAGTAGGGTTTGCGACCTCCATCGTAGGATAGGTATCTGATCGACTCTCCTCGTCCAGTATCAGTGCATCGCATACCACATTGAGTTTGCAGTTCTCAGCTTTGGGCGACACGGTAACCAGTCCTCGGTATGTCCCCCTACCTCCATTCTTGCTAATGCTCTTAGAGAGAATCTTGCTGGTAGTATTTGATGCTAGATGGTGAATCTTTGCACCCGCATCCTGATGCTGCCCATCTCCAGAGTAAGCTACAGAGATGACTTCAGCGTGTGACCCTTCTCCCTTGAGTATCACCGACGGGTACTTCATCGTCAGCTTGCTGCCGATATTTCCATCCACCCACTCTATTTTGGCGTTCTCGTGAGCAATCCCCCTCTTGGTTACAAGGTTGTACACATTAGAACTCCAGTTCTGTACTGTAGAGTATCTGATGTGAGCTCCGGGCATAGCAATCAACTCAACTACTGCAGAGTGTAGCGAGTCAGTCGAGTAACTAGGTGCGGTACACCCCTCGACATAGTGGATACTGCTACCCTCGTCTGCAATAATTAGAGTCCTCTCAAACTGCCCCATGTTCTTGGCATTGATTCTGAAGTAAGCTTGGACTGGCATCTCAACATGTACTCCCTTGGGCACATAGATGAACGATCCACCCGACCACACGGCAGTATTGAGGGCAGAGAACTTATTGTCAGTAAGAGGTACAACCGAGCAGAACCACTTCTTGACCAGTTCGGGATACTCTCTGAGTCCGCTGTCCATGTCTAGGAAGATTACGCCCTGCTCCTCCAAATCCTCACGGATACTGTGGTACACAGCCTCGGATTCATACTGGGCAGTAACTCCTGAGAGCCACTTCTGCTCAGCCTCAGGGATTCCCAGTCTATCGAAGGTGTTACGAATCTCCTCTGGAACATCATCCCAGTCATTCTCGGTGGCTTCGGATGAGCGTAGATAGTAGCATATGGCATCGAAATCTATCCCGCTAAGAGCACTGGTGTTGCCCCAGTTGGGCATAGGGCGCTCGATGAAGTGCTTGTAGGCCTTGACGCGCATCTCTGTCATCCAATCAGGCTCTTCCTTGAGCTTAGAAATCTCCCTGACAACTTCCTCGGAGAGGCCGAAGTCAAACCTAATGGTCGAGTTCTCTGAGTCATTCCATCCTGACTTGTAGTCCCCTACAGCATCTCTGGCCTCTTGGTTGTCAGGCATCAGGCGACCTCCTCTGCTGCAGATACTTTCTCGACCCAGTCGTAGCCATTCTCCTCTAGCTGAGTGGCCAGCTCGGGACCGCCCGAGGTGACGATTTTGCCTCCAATCAGAACATGTACCATATCGGGCTTAACATGCTCAAGAATCCTTGAGTAATGAGTGATAATAAGGGCGCCCGATTCAGTCCCTCTGACCGCAGTGTTCACTCCTGCGGCAACAGTCTTGATTCCATCGATGTCTAATCCACTGTCTGTCTCGTCCAAGATAGCGAGTTTGGGCTTTAGAAGCATCATCTGAAGGATTTCAAAACGCTTCTTTTCGCCTCCACTAAATCCGTCATTGACATACCTTGAAAGGAAGCTGCGAGGAATATTCAATTGGTCCATCGCCTCATTAAGCTCATTCCTGAACGCCGCTCCTTTAGCCGACTCCTCTCCCCTGATGCTCGCCACTGACTTGCGCAGGAAGTTACCAACTTGCAGTCCAGGAACTGCTTGGGGATACTGGAAGGATAGGAAAACTCCCTGCCGAGCACGCTCCCACGGATCTTCGTCCAGTAGGCTCTCTCCATCTAACAGAACATCACCCTGCTCTACCTCGTAATCAGGGTGCCCCATTATCACATTCGCAGCAGTAGTTTTGCCACTTCCATTACGCCCCATGATGGCATGAACCTCTCCCGGGAGTATCCTCAGATCTATGCCTTTGAGTATGCTCGTTCCGTCAATTCCGACATGCAAGTCAACGATTTCCATAAGGGCATCTGGCTGGTCGGATGCGACTGACATGAAGAGTTCCCGCAATAGGCCCCTTTTGAATGTCTGCTTGTGTTTTCGGTCACCCTAAAATCACATTACCACTCCGTCCGACTCGTGGAAACATCACGGGAATCAGAAGAGCCGGCTTCGGAGTCTCTGGAGGAAGCCTACAGAGTCCAGGTTGAGGAGGCAGTAAGGAGGGAGTCGGAGAGGAGAATCCAGGAGGCACATGACCCTGATGAGATAGCCAGATTAGAAACGCTCTCATTAGTCGAACTCTCTAAGTCAGAAAGTCCCGAACTGATTCCTGCTCTGATGGCAAGGCTCGGCCCAGTAAGAGCAGCGTTGGATGGCCACGGAGGAGGACTAGTAGTGTCAGAAAGCAGAATTGAAGACACGACGGGTGGAGAACACATCTCTCTTATCCTAGATCTCGATGGCGCATGCGTCTCGTGCGGTGCCGCCCCCGGAACTCTGCAGGGAATACAGGACGATCTCCTGATGGACCCTGAAGTGATTGAGGTGAGATTCAATTCAGGGATGCTAGAGTGGTTCGACGACCTACAGCGTGAATTCGTACTCAAGCACGGCGGAGTCACTTTCGTCTAACCTATCAACGAAGATATGACCTTCATAGAGCCCTGAGCGAATCCGAGCACCGTAACCTCATCCCCTTCGATCAAAGTGGCGTATTCTCCGGCCATCCCGGCTAGATCGTATGCTCCAGCCTTGCCCACCCATGACTCGCTTGCGACGAGATCCGCCAAGGTATCTTGTGTCAGTTCTTTGAACTCAACTAACGCAGAATCAGTCCAGAGGTCAGCGGTCCACCCTCCATGCAGAACCTCTGTCCCTATTGTCTGGCCTAATGGAGAGTACAACACAGCTGTAGCGGACCATACCCTATGCCTCCGCCCTGAGAGTCCTAGCAGCATACTAGCAGCCGAGAGTTCGTCAACAGGCTTGCCAAGGGCAACCATCGGGTCATTCGGGTCCTCGACTAGTGTATCGGATACAATCGCCACTTCTGGGTTCTCTCCGCCAATAGTCATCTCCTCGGCGGCAGACTCGGCCTTTGCCGAGCAAATCATCTCTACTTGGCTGCTGACTTCAGTCCCACTTGGGGGATTAATCTCCTCTGTTGCAAGAGCCCTAAATCGTAACTTCATCGGTTCAGAAACTAGTCCGCTAAGAATCTCCTTCCTACGCTCTGAGGCCGAAACAAGTAGTACCGACACCATGCAAACATCCTCAGAGGACTATCCGCTCGTCACATACCGGGCAGTTCGCCGAGGTGTTGCCTGATGCAATCTCGAACCTGCTCGAGCAACTGTGACAGATGACTGGCCTGTTAATCGGAGGAGGGGCTGAGGCATCAGCAGGAATCAATCCCTGCGCAGGTGGATCTGGGAGGGCAGGAGCAGGAGGCATAGCCGGCTTGGGGACAGAAATTACAGGTTCCTCGATTAACTCAACTTCCTCAGGCTCGTCATGTTGAATCTCTGCTACTACCTTGATGTCAGTCTCATCGACCACATCCACGACATCCTCCTCTAGCATGACGACTCCAGGGGCCTCACTGGTGCGTCTCCGGGCCCACCTCAGGCCCCTAGCAGAGAGGCTGACTAGGATTACTGTGCACAGCAGGAGGATCGTGATTGCGAAGCCGCCCAATAGGATGTTGAAGTTCTGTTCATCTAATCCCAACTGATGACGCAATATTTCCAATATTGAATCTCCCACTCTATTTGGGTCGTAATCGTCTATCACTGCTCGAATCTGCCAACCACCAGCGGAAGTATGGATAAACAGAGTCTCACTACTCGAAGGTGATCTATCAACGAGATACAGGTTACCTAGGTTTAGTCTATCATAAATACCGAGCCAACCTTCCTCTGGATTGATAATTCCATAATTCACCTGTGGGCCAGTTGGGCCGACTAGATCGAACAGGATCTGAACTCCTCTGTCAGTTTCCACTAACTCCATCGCCGCCATACCTCTGGCTGGATATGTCTCAGTCAGATTTTCTATTGCATTGAAAGACGAGTCGGCGATGATGGCAACCATCTCGGCATCGACACCCTCGCCCTGCTTCCATGTCGAGACTATTCTCTCTTCTCCTCCGATGACAAATACCTTCATCTTGGCTAGAGACACATCATCAGCTACTGATTTCCTGAAAGTCCATGACGACTGCTCAATAAGTCCATGGGCGTACCATAGGCCATGCCTCTCGATTCCCGTGGAATCACTCCTAGTGGACTTGTACAGCAGATGAGCGCCATCACCATCTCCGAACTCTACCTCCAGTGCACTAGTCTCTCCAGGAATCAAATCAATCTCATCAACTACATTGGGAGTCAGTGACCAGTCCGATGACTTCGTGGGCGCGTCCGCATGCAGGATAAAGACGCTGGTTTGGTCATTAAAGGTGCCACTAATGGACATTTCACGATGATAACCAGAAACCAATAATTCGGATCCATCGATGTCCATGTCTATGCCCCAATACTTCCCCTCAGACAGAAGTATTGGCTGCATTAAATCTTGAATCGGCGTCATCTCACAAGTCGCATCTATGGTGGAGTAGCTGAGAGTCTGTCTGAAGTATCCCGAGGAGTCGATGAATCTCCTCGTCCACACTATGTGGGCCCATCCATCTTCGGTGCCTTGGAAAGCTAAATCTCCTGCCCACATCTCATCCAGTACATTGGTACAGGAAGTTACCATGCGATTGGAATTGAGCCGATATAGAGAGAGGACCCCATCCTTCTCGGTGATAACTAGCCCCTCGTCATCTAAATCGATGACCCTAATCGGTACCTCTCCGGTTCCGAATTCGATGGCCCGCGAACCGGCTAGAGTGGATTCATCTACGAGGACAGTAGACTCGACTTGATTGTTCGTCCAGTCTAGATCAGCCAAGCCTGAGCCGGCAACTGTTATTCTGAGATCGACAGGCCCCGAGTTATTCATTCGGTGGGCGAAGGAGATTTGCGAGGCGCCTTGTCCCATGACTAGCGGGATTGCGGTAGATGAGACAAGAACCCAACCGAGGCCGTTGTGAATCTCCAGTGTAGCCTCGACGCTGGTGGCATCCGTCGAACCGAGATTGTCCACTCTGGTAGTAATCAGGAATTGCTCATTGGGCCTAGGGATAGGAGGCTCGGTCCTGACAGCTCCATCCCTGAATGCGAGATCAATCCCTTGGGGTCGCTGAATTACAGGGAATGTGATGGACTGGTCATTGTCCGTCTCATCTAGTTCTTCTATGGAGTTAGCCGGGTCGAGAGAAACTAGCAGAGTCTTGTCGCCTATGGTGGTCGGGTTCCAGTATAGGGTCACCTCAATGATGTCACCACTATCTATGCTCGGCAAGACCATCTCGTCCTTCCGGGCACCATCCTCATACAGCGAGATGGCTAGATTAGAGGCAGTCATATCACCGTCATTACGAATCTCGGTCCTGACCTCAAGGAAGGTGTTGACATATGTCTCGCTAATTGGGATTCCATACTCCTCGACGGACAAGCCTGTTCTGAATATCAGGTTAGGTGCGGGAGGATCGTTATCCACTTCCACCACCCTCTTGACTTCCTCTGAGTATATGCCATCTCCACTGACCATCCTAACTGAGATTCTGTAGAAGCCATCGTCTACTTCTTCAGTGTCCCATGTGACTGACCAGTCTCCGTTCGAGCTGCCACTGCCGCCAAAGGTCTGTGCAGTCTCCCATGATTCGGTCCCGATTCTCCATTGTACAGTACCACCATTGACAGACTCCCATGTGCCGAACACATTCACGCTGCCCGAGACGGCAGTCTGTCCACTGGGGCCTCCCATAGTTGCGGCTACAAGTCCTACCTCGTGCTTCTGCTCGACAACTTTGCTCCATTGCTCAAACTCGTTTCTAGCTTGGACCTCGATGATGACATCTATCACCTCAATCTCATCTTCTGTGAACTCTGGTAATGTGAAAGGAGTAGTCCAGTTAACCGTACCTTGGGCCGCGTGCCAGTCTACTATGACGACCTCCTGTTTTGGCTCTCCTTCTGGTCTGTGAGAGTAGGAGATTCTAACGGCGACCTCCTCAATCGTACCATTGGTATCCTTATCCTCGTCTATATGGCCCCTAGCACTGTAGGTCTCACCTTCGACCAGCCACGCATCTTCCTCAGGACTCTCAATCACCACCCATTCTCCCGAGCCCGAGGGCGGAGGGTCCGTACCATTTCCAGGATCCGGGTCTACATTCCCTCCGAGCATGACATTCAGAATCATGTTTCCATCAATGATTCCGAAACCGTAGTCCTCATTCCATCTGTTGCTGACATCGGGAAGTGAAGCCTGACCACGAGTCTCCGAGTTGTTCTGAAGCAGATCCTTGACTTCTTGAGGCTCCAAGCCATCATCTATCTGCAGGATCACTGCAACGAATCCAGCGACCGCCGGACAGGACATACTGGTCCCTGTTAACTGAGTGTAACTGTCCTCAGCCAGTGGCCTAGGTGCGCCGGGCAGAGAGCTACTTGAAGCGGCGTGTTGAGCGGACATGATATTCGATCCCGGCCCGACTACCGTGGGTTTGAGTTCGTCCCACTCATTATTGTCTCCATCATCCTCTCTAGGGCCAGAGTTAGAGTAGGAGGCAATCATATCATCACCTCTCTCGATAGTATTCTCATCGTCTATTGCTCCAACTGTTATGGCGCTGTCAGAGGCTCCGACTGAGGTTACTCTACGCCGCCCGTCGTTGCCTATTGCTGCTACAGGAACTATCCCCGCTTCTGCTGCCTGATCCACGGCCCTAGCCTCGGCGTTGGTTCCGTTGTCTCCCGGATCATCTCCCTGAGGGTCAGCCGCTGAGCCGAATGACATGGACATCACTTGGATGCCTTCACTGGAATCGTTGTTGCCCCAATCGGTATCGGCGTTGTCGACTACCCACTGAATTCCTCTCAGAGTAGCAGCAGAGTTGGTGGCGCCAGCGTCACTCATCACCTTGACATCTACAAGATATGCACCGGGCGCATATCCTTGATTGATGCGACGGGAATCGCCGGTTCCTAGGGCTATACCTGCCACATGAGTTCCATGGCCATCTCCGTCATCAGGGTCAACGCTGCCATCATCGCAGTCTTGCGAACTCCATGATGTGGCATCGCACCCTGCAACCCACTTCGGGTCTGCTAGTTCGTCAGGCTCCTTCTCGTTGTCATTGTTAGAGTCTGAGAAGTCATCGAGCGAGAAGTGCTCATTATCGACTCCGGTGTCCAGAATTGCTATTACTATTCCCGAGCCATCGTAACCAAAGTCTCGCATAGTCTCGTCAAAGACCTCTGAATCCCTCACTTTCGAGCCTCGAGTCGCCTTGTCCAGAAGTGGCACGATTACATTCTGCTCCTCGATCATGACAACTCCATCCAAAGACCAGATGTCAATTAGGGAGCTGACTGGAACATGGTCGATGACTATTGAATCGAGGATGTGGAGAGGATCGAACCACGAACCTTCGTCCTGCCAGCCATGGTTATGCAAGACCTGCTTGATTGCATTGATGTCATCCAATCCAGGATGCCAGGAGTAATCGACGACAATAGCTACTGTTGGAAAACCATCTGCTCCGATGATGGATGTGACCGAAACCGAAGTCCGCTGCCCAGCGATAATTCTCTGTAACCTGTCATCCATCCCATTAGAGTCGAAGTCGTACCAGTAACTGAACCACCACCCGGGTTCCTCAACAGGCCATCCTGCCCCAGCGGGAGGGAATCCGGGAGACCTGTCCTTGGCTGGGCAGATGTCTTCACCGCACATCAGTGGAGGTGGCAAATTATCATTATCAGATTGATCCAAACCACCCTCTGTTGGATGTTCTGGAGCAGGAATGAGGGCGCCAGCAGCCACTGAAACATCCATCACGAATATCAGAAGGGCAATCATGACAGAAACTCTTGACTCGGTGCCCCTCAGCATGGCTCTCTTAGAGAGCCAAACTAGGATGCTGTATAATCCCAACCTGTACCAGTTAGTCCGAATTGCCATTAAGGCCAATTCAGATGCGTCCCAGAGAGTGTGCATGTGAGGTAGCAAATCTCTCCATCCATCTCTGTAACTATCTCGCCGTCACATATAGGGCAAATGGCATTCTCAGATAGCTCCTCCAACCATGCTCTCCTAGTCTCCAACTCATCGCCCTCTTCTCTGAGTCGCGACAGTGTCCTTGCAGCCATTCCGTGGAGGGGATTTCCGGACTTAGACCAGGGGTCATCAGCTAAATCTCCCATTCGACTCTTGGCATGTTCTCTCATGGCCGTTGAACGCTCTGTCCCTGATATCCCTCCAGAGTCGTCCAGTGAGCTCGGCGCTCCTCTGGCTAGGGGTCTGGCAAGCAGATACGCCAGGAAGAATCCGCCGACATGCGCCATGTGGGCCACATTAGACTGCCCAGCGGTAGCAGTTTGGAGATCGTAAATCTGCCAAACCTCTAACCCCAGTCTGACGAAGACAATCAACCATACGGGCCATGCCCTAATCAGGAACAGTAGTGGAAACTCAATTTTGTCATCCGGCCAGCATGCCATGTATGCCCCTAGGAGGCCGAAAGCGGCCCCGCTGGCCCCAATCGCAGGGATTGTTGAATCAGGGTGAGTAAGAATCCAAGCGATGTTTCCTCCGATGAAACCCAAACAGTATACTGCGACCCACCTGCGACCACCCAGTCGCTGCTCCAGAGGGACTCCAACCAAGGCTACGACGATGATATTGCCAAGGACATGCACCCAGTCAGCGTGCAGCCAAGCTGCAGTGACCATGCGATATGACTCCGCTGGACCAGTCATGATACTAGGCTTGATGCCTAGGGAATCAATTACCCAAGATTGACTCATGACAAAGCCCCCGAGAGATGACTCCGCGAATTGCACGAATGAGACCAGAAGTAGCGATAGCACCGTGGCGAGTGCTACGCTGGTCTGAGAGCGCATCGCCCATATGAATGGAGCAATAGCCGCAGATAACATTGCAGCCAGCAGAAAGATATCGAACCAATCCAAACTGCTCACTCAGCCACCCCTCTGCCTCTGCGCTGGGGCCCGTACGAATAGCCGCTTCGTAGCATGGAATCACTCAAACGATGCACCTTACTCCCCGACTCATGGCAGCAGGCTCGATGCTACAGGTATCAGACATCGCAGTCGACAGAGGTGGGCGAGCGGTCCTAAGAGAAGTCGATTTCGATCTCATGTCAGGCGAGGTTGTGGCGCTTACTGGTGAGAATGGCTCTGGAAAGACCACCATGCTAGAGGCATGCGCAGGAATACTGCCTCTTTCTGAAGGAAGTGTGAACCGGCTGAGCGAATCGGGCAAGATGCAGATATTGAGAGACCACGAGGGACGTAGGAATCAACCACCACCTACTGGTTTGACTCTCCAGAGGGACGGAATCTGCGGCGAGGAGACAGTAGAGGAGAGGCTCGAAGTATCCCTTAGTGTAGCGGGAAGGAGTATGCTAGAACCCACTGCTACCGATGTGTTGAGGCTCTGGAGCCTTGAGCATCGCAGGGCCGACAGGGTTGCACAGCTATCTGGAGGCCAGCGCCGCCGTCTCGCCGTTCTTTGTGGACTAGCACCCGCAGCATTGTCCGCCGAACCCACAGTTATTCTTCTGGATGAGCCGTCCGAAGGCTTGGATCGAGCCGGCAAGGAACTTCTCATCGGGTGGATGAGGGCACTCGCTGAAGATGGTCACTCAGTGATGGTGGCTACCCACGATCAAGCAGTGATTGACTGCTCTGATCGAGTGATGGAAGTAGGCAGCGGCACTCTGAGAGAATCAGAAGGGAAGTCTGAGGGCATTGCTTCGGTGCTACCCGAACCACTGCCTCCAGTACCGCAGAGCACTCACAGAGCACTAGTTCGCTGGGCAATCAAGATGGAGACGAGAAACCCTCTGGATACTATTGGTAGAGCAGCGCCTGCCCTAGTCGCTCTTCTTCTATCCTACGCGCTAGTCGGAGAAGTCGACATGACTCATGTAGGGAGCGATATGGTGGCCGCTCTCGTCCTAGCCCCCGCCTTCATCACCGCAGTAATCTCTCCCGCACTAATTCGCCGACTCGCAGAGGAGCGTTGCGGCGCTTGGTGGGTGGCGATGATTGGTCCGAGCGCGAGACATACCTACTCGTTAATCGGGGCTTCAATCATACTCCCGTTACCGATAACTTACCTCGCATGGGCAGTTCTAGTGGATCCTTCGGACTTCGTCAGCCATTCTGAGGTAACTCGTTGGCTGTGGTTGCCAGCGTTAGTGATTATCGACATCGCCGCCGCTGCGGCCGCTTTGCACTTGCTAGTCGCCGACTTGCGCAGAGCCTCGGCCGCCGCAGCCTCCCTGCTACTACTCGTACTGGTCTGGCCTTTCCTGCAATTGACGGACGCCCTTTCCCTGATGATGACCGATGGGATGTCCTTCGGACTGGGAATGGGTGACCCCCTAACCTCATGTATCATCGCCAGCGTAATCTCTGCCTCAGTGTGGGCGGTGGCAGTATTCCTGCCTGATGCTTGAGGACTAGCATTGATGACCAACAACATTCTCGCGCCCCCATGGCAGTTGCCAGAAAGGCAGGCGCGGCATTGACTACACTGGGCCTGACTGGAGCCGCCCTGACTCTTCTCCTAGGCTTCATGTGGGCGCCAACGGTCGACCCCACCTCTTGGAACTCTCCTGAGGCATACAGGATACTGTACTGGCATGTTCCATTCGCTTGGTCATCTTTCCTCGCATACTGTGTCCTGTTCATCGGCTCAATCGCTTGGTATGCAAGGCGCTCTGAACTAGGATGGAGGATGATATGCACCGGTTCCGACCTCGCCCTACTGTTTGGGCTGGGGGTGGTCATTTCAGGGCCAATTTGGGGCTCTGCAGAGTGGGGAGTGCCTTGGGACTGGGGCGACTTGAGGCTGAATACCTACGGCTTGCTGACTGCCGTTTCACTTTTCCTCGTCCTAGCTAGAGGTTCCCAACCGGACGGACAGGGAACTAGGGACACTATCGCTGCCATCGGGCTTTTCGGATTTGCTTTGGTACCAGTAACTGCGTTGGCTACTACATGGTACCAGGAGCGTCACCCTGGAATCGTGATTATCGAAAGCGAGGAGACAGGATTGGCACCCGAGATTCTCAATGTTCTGCTTTTGGGCTTTGCCTCATTCCTACTTCTGTTCATCGGTCTTGCCATCCTAAGCGACACCCTTCAGAGGATGGAATCAAGACTGAGTCACCTGCAGCGTCAATTGGATCAGGAGGTGACCCATTGAGCGGTGTGACTGAGCTTGGGTTGGCTTATGCAGCTCTGATTGGTCTGTTAGGTGCCTATGTCTATCGACTTGTGACTCGCTTGGCGGATGTGGACGCCCGCCTGACAGCGGTTGAAGACACCGTATCTGCTGAAGAAAACGAGTGAGGGCCCAATTATTCCCTACGGGAACCCTTGAAACGGGGCGGCGGGGCGCAATTCGGCGAGGACCATGTCTAACGGAGCATTCTGCATCGCATGTGGAGCTCCTCCTCCACTGACCTCAGAGAGGATGTGTGAAGCCTGTCTCAGGCAGCGCGCTGAACTTTCAAGGGTGCCAGAGAGGATACAACAGTATCGCTGCTCAAAGTGCGACTCTTACGAGGTGCGCGGTAGATGGTCGCCGATGGATTATGATGACATCGCAGATCTGAGAATACGGGAGAATCTCGTCGCCGAGGAGCGTGCGAAGAATGTCGAAGTATCATTCTCCGTTGAGGTTATCGACGATAGGACATGCAGACTACAAATCGAGGTGACTGGTACAATAGAGGGCTACCAGTTCGATGACCAACATGAGGCACTTCTTCAGACCAGCAATGCGGTCTGCACCCCCTGCACTAGGAAGGCTGGTTCATACTTCGAGGCTACAGTTCAGCTGAGGTCAGCAGGAAGGCGCTTGGATGATGTTGAACTCAAGCAACTAAGGAGAACATTGGACGAGATGCTCGAGAGCATGGAATCTGACCCCATGTTCTTCGTCACCAAGGAAGGATCGGTGACGGGAGGTTGGGATCTGCAACTCGGTTCCAAGGCTATGGCGAAGAACTGGGGGAGGCGACTCGTCAAGTCCTTCGGAGGCACCATCAAGGAGACTTCGACCGTTGTTGGATCCAACGACGGCATTGATGTTACCAGGCTGACTCTAAGTTACCGCAAGCCCGCTTACGATTTGGATGATGTCGTCCGCTTCAGGAAGCAGCTGTGGATGGTAGACGGTTGGCAGAGCGATGGGCCCAGCCTACGAAGACTCGACAGGTACGAGAGGTCCGGTGCGTCATGGAGGGACATGGAGAAGTCCATCGTAGTCTGCCCCAGCAGAGAACATCATGTCGTCGAAGTGATGAATCGAGACAGTTCAGCCGTCGAAGTGATGGATCCCACTGATTACAGGATAGTGACCGTCGCCCTACCCTACGATGACGATGGCGAAACCAGTCGCATACGCATCGGTTTCATAGACGGAGCATGGGTGGCTCTACCTGCTGGGAGGAGGTCTCTGAATGAGTGAATCTGTCATGGCCGATTTACTATCGCAACACGACTCAGGCGATATGGCGGGCTACGCACGCTCCTTCGTTGACGACTTTGAGGCAGCGATTCGCCATGAGACCGGATTGAGTCCTGACTCTGATTGGAGCGGAGTGATTTGCCTTGGGATGGGTGGCTCAGGTGCCGGCGGCAGATTCCTAAAATCCATTACAGACTCAGAGGGTGGAATCCCGTTTGTAGTCTGGAGTGATTACGGACTTCCAAGTTGGTGGGGACCTGAGTGGCTGGTACTAGCTACTTCGTACTCTGGAAACACTGAGGAGACTCTAGATGGAGTCAGAGAGGCTCTAGAATCGGGAGGATCTGTGATTGCCGTTTCGTCTGGAGGTCAGCTATCAGACCTCGCCACCGGTAGTGATGATGCGACCCTGATGGAGGTGCCCGGCGGGCAGATGCCCAGGTCAGCGTTCGGACATATCCTCGGCTCCCAGATGGCAGTCTGCTGGGATATGGGACTATTGCCAAGGCCTAACGAGGATGAACTTTCAGCAATGCTCAAGCGATTGAGGCAAGCTTCTTCCGAAGCTGACCCGATTAGTGGTGATGCGATGTGGGAGAAAATGGCCAAGTCACTCGTCGGCCGAGAAATCGGAATCATATCTCCATCAGAACTTGGCCCTGCCGGATACCGCTTTGCTTGTCAGATTAACGAGAATGCGAATGGCTTCGCTACCCCTTCTGATGTGCCTGAGATGAACCACAATGAGATTGTTGCATGGTGCTCAGAGGGGCAGTCAAGAGCCATGATAGCGCT
>Ga0209034_10000144_pt1 | contig 35524 bp, 24 predicted proteins | sample MarorgKNORR_S2LV_2_FD_188219 | JGI IMG/M metagenome (GOLD analysis project Ga0209034, IMG submission 188219) | Marine microbial communities from the Southern Atlantic Ocean, analyzing organic carbon cycling - 250m_A/KNORR_S2/LV (SPAdes) (version 2) | ecosystem: Environmental > Aquatic > Marine... | reverse complement strand
CGTGGAGTGCCTCGATTACCTCCTCCTTGGACTTCCTCCTACCGTTGCTCATTCATCCACCCCCGATTCGGGAACTATAGATCCCCAGTCAGTTTCGACAGTCTCCTCGGATGGTTCCTCCGCCCTCTCGGACAGACCCACCATCACAATGTCCTCGCTACTCCTAGCCTCTTCTACCGCAGCATCCAACGCCTCCTTCTTCCGCATCTCTCCGAGCAGCTTCTCGTCGATCTTGGTGGCTCCTATGATGTCTCCATTGCCACGGAAGAAGATGTCAGTATCGCCCCAATCACCCCTACCGAGTCCTGAGAGCGAGAATGAGATGGTGGCCGAAGCGCCTGGATTCAGCGTATCTAGCCTCCATGCCCACAACCCATAGGCCTCCTTCCTGCCTCCCATCGGATTTTCCTCCATAGCAACAGAATCACTTTCAGGCCATTTGGCTAGAATAGTGTATGCACGGGCCCTAGCTGTGTAGTTGAACACGGTTATCTCACAAGTGGCAAGCTTTCGTTTTTTGTCCCAACCGAGCTCCTCTTCGCAGAAAACAGCGTTCATTATCTGGGTGATGACGGGAGCGAGATCGGGCTCTTCCCTGTTAAGGAGTTGAGAGGATTTTTTTGATATCTCTGGAAGTATGACGTTGATCAACTCAAACTTCTCCTGCGCCTTCTTACGTTGCGAACTCTTCTTCAGATGATTCTTCAATCCACGCCCAACCTCTAGCAGGGCCCTCCTGATCTCTTCCAAGACCTCCTCGTTAACTGCCACGGCTTCCTTTGCCTCGCTAGTGAATTGCACATTGGTCGAAGCGAGGTGAACGAGTACCGCGGCGGGACCCTTGGGGATTCCGCGACCGCCGGGCTGTTCCAAACCATATCTTTTCCAATCTACTGATTCCAACGCTTTAGTCAGAAGGCATCCGCCTTGCTGGTACATCAGAGGAACTCGATTAGCGAATCTGAGAATCTCAATTGGGCTGTCGGAGTTGAGGTCACCACCAAACACCAAACCGACCTCGATTTGGAATGGATTCCCCTGCGTGACTTGAGGCTCTCTTGTGACGGTGGATGCGAAGCGAGAATCGATTGCCTTGGACAGACCCTTCTTGATTAGGAGATCCTCGATAGGCGACAGACAATCAGTGGGTGGATTGAGGACCTTCACTTTCTGAAATGAATCCACTATGAGTTGAGCTTCCTCAGCCCTGATTCGACGCGGCTGCCTACTCTCATCCAACCCAGCCTTCCCGAGTATTTCTCTGGCCGCCCTCATGCTGATGCCTGAGAAGTTGTGCCTCAGGAACGAGGTCATTTTCCTCTCTTCAGCTTCGCGTAGCATTCTCTGCAGAGTTCCGAGATGTATTCCATGTGGATGCGGCTTGATCTCCTTAACCACTCTAGGCAGTGTGTCGGTGGTCCGCTCCCAATGCCCCTCCTCAATGATTCCACCATCTTTGTCTCGGACTGTGAGTGTGATCGTGGCGTGAGGATTGACAATCGAAGTCATCCTGAGGTATTGGTACACTGATTGTCTGCCTCGTTGGTACTTGGCATTCATCACGGTCTCGATTCGCAGGCCATGATTGACTTCTTCTCCCGTGACGTTGTCAACCCAAGTGTCTCTGATTTCACCTGATTTGATAGCCTTATTCTTCCTAGTGTCTATGCCTAGGTCAACGAAGACCGCCGTGGCATCATCCTCGACTTTCGAGATAACGCGGGTTTTCGCACCGGTCGTGAGTTGGCTGTACATCACAACACCAGTGATACCTATTCCCTGCTGGCCACGCGTCTGCCGGATGGCGTGGAATCTGGAGCCTAGCAGGAACTTGCCGAAGACATGTTCGATGGAATCTCTCGGTATTCCCGGGCCGTTATCCTGAGCGATTAACTCCACTTTGTTTCCCCCGAGGCGTTTCACCTCGATTCTGATGTCGGGGAGGATTCGCACCTCCTCACAAGCATCGAGCGAGTTGTCTACTGATTCCTTTACTGCGGTGATTATGGCTCTCTGCAACGAATCGAAGCCTAGGAAGTGTTTGTTCTTCTCGAAGAATTCACTAATCGCAATCTGCTTCTGTTTTCCCGTTGATGGTTTTTCTTCACTCATCCGCAACCCTCCACCAGGTCCTCCCAATACCCTAATGGCACGGGGCCCGCTTGTGGTGAGCCGCAGCGGCCGCGGCTGACTATTCAACCTACTCGTTGACAGAGGGGCGTTGCACTAGCAAAGTGAAGGCCACCCTGAATTTCGGCTAAGAGAAGACGCCCGGTCGCCACGCTGTAATCCTGCCCGTGAAGGCGCTGGCCATCACCGTCAACGGACTCGCGAGGTAGAGCCTGCCCGGGCCCGAGCGACCCTGATAGTTGCGGTTAATTGCCGAGATGGTGACTTGTTCAGTGTCATCACTGATACCTGGGCCTGCTCCTATACAGGCACCGCATCCAGGATCGATTAACTTGACACCAGCGCGCTCAAACATCTCGGTCCAACCGTTCCGCTCTGAGAGATCCTTGACCGTCTTAGAGCCGAACTGGATGTAGCATTCGACGTCCTCTGGTATGGTGAGACCGGCATCGAGGGCTGCCTCGGTCACCTGCGCATAGTATGCGAAATCGTCGTCCTTGCCTGCTGTGCATGAGCCGGCGTAGGCTATGTCGATGCTGATGTCGCCGAGTTCGTGAATGTAGGCACCGTTGGTCGGGTCTGAGGGGATTCCTTTGTCGGGATTTCCGGGATGAGCGACCATCGGCATAATCCCTGAGAGATCGATGGTGTGGACTCCGCCGTCGTAACTCGCACCCTCATCAGGCATCACGAAATCGTCGCGTATTTCCTTCTCACTCACTCCCGGTCTGCGTTTCATCAACCATTCCACTGTCGCATCATCTGGCTCGCATATCCCAGTCTTGGCACTGCATTCTGTAGCCATGTTGCACAGGGTCGCCCTCTCATCCATGGACAGACTAGCCAACCCCGGCCCGCCGAACTCCATGCTCCTGTCAAGGGTCTCGGAGTTCGCTGCGAACTTCCAGAGGATGTGTAGGATAACGTCCTTAGCCGTGCATCCCGGATCTAAGGTGCCCACCAGTTCGAAGCGTATGCTCTCCGGAACTTGAACAAAGGCGAATTGGTTGTGCACGAGATTGGCGTATTCAGTGGAGCCGACCCCATAGGCCAGAGCGTTGGTGGCGCCCCCCATGCAAGTGTGTGAGTCAGTGGCCTGGATGAAGTCACCAACATCGATGAACTCCTCGCGCGCGACCTGATGGCATATTCCCGGACTGATTCCATCCTCAGCGGAGTAGTCCCGCACGCCAGTATGCTGCTGGAACACCTTTTGCATGTCTCTCAGAGTCTGAATCTTCTCGGTGAAGCGACCGAATCTGGGCACACCGGTGGCATACAAGAGATGGTCTTCGAAGACAGCGTACTTCGAAGGATTGGGGAGGTTGTAGTGTTCGCCATACTCCTGTTTGAGGAACTCATGAACCTGGGCTGTGGTGAATTCGTGAGAGTAACCCCCATCGACTTGGGCCAGTACAGCATCACCCGGCCTGACGTATCTGGACGCACCGTTCTGTCCCAGAAGTTTGTTCGCGACCATCTTCTCGACCATAGTCATCGGGCGGGCCTGAGTGGTCAACTCCGGAAGTTTGATCTCACCGACCTTAAGTTTCTTGGCGAAGGGCAGGATTCCTCCATTCTCGACTATCAGCTTGGTAACGGGATCGTACTTCGAGGTGAATTCGTCCAACGAGATGATCTCTCCGTTCTGTAACCTATTGAGCATCGAGTGGTCGCCCATCAGTTGTCCGAGGTTGATGTTGTTACGCTCGTGGATGGGCGCGAATGAGGCTGCGATGACGATTCTGATTCCCGACCAACGCTCGCACTGTGCGGCTGGCTCGCGACTCGAGCCAGTGCCCTTACGATGCCCTGAAACAATAACCTCGAAACCACCGTCAAGCAAGGCCCGTGGTTCGAATACACGTCGGCCATCATGCACCAACCCGGCGTATGCGTTCTCTGCGATTATCGCCGGGTCATGGTCGAAGCAGACCCAAGCCGGTGTCATCACATCGGTGTTGATGTCGTCCAGCAAATCACCGACTTCAATATCCTCCATGCTCAGGTCCAAACCTTCGTAGAGTTGCTTTCGAATCAACCCGAGATCCTTGGTCAGAAAGAGCACCCTCTTACCTGCTGACAACCCTATTCGATTCGGGGGCCATTGCTCACCCATGGTCACACCACCTTCCTTGTTACTCGCCAAGACCGCCGCATATTTCACCGTTCTCAATCGCTTGCTAAGGTTGTTTAGCCACTCAGCACAACGATTATGCTGATTATTTTCACTCACACAGATTTATAAATTATGCTTCATCGGGATTTAATACCTTTGCAAGCAAAGGTGGAGTGAGGGAATGGCAGATTATCTAGTTGAAGACACTGTGAAATGCAGTGAGTGTGGAAGCAGGAAACTGAACAGAGACGAGACCAGAGGCGAGATCGTATGCGAGGATTGCGGCCTGGTGCTTGAAGACAACGTGATCGACCAAGGCGCCGAATGGCGCGTGTTCAGCCCCGAGCAAGGCGATCAGCGCGCGCGTACGGGCGCGCCGATGACGGTGATGCTGCACGACAAGGGGCTGTCAACCGACATCGACTGGCAGAACAAGGACTACTCCGGCAAGGCAATCTCAAGCAGGTACCGCAGCCAGTTCTACCGAATGAGGAAGTGGCAGAAGCGTTCTCGCGTCAGTAACGCTACCGAGCGCAACCTAGCTATGGCACTGGCCGAGCTCGATCGCATGGCTAGCCGCCTTGACCTCCCCAAGTCAATCCGTGAGTCGGCCGCTGTGAACTACAAGAAAGCCGTCGAGGCCAGACTCATCCGTGGCCGCTCTATCGAGGGCGTTGCCGCCGCCAGCCTCTACGCTGCCTGCAGGCAGTGCAACAACCCCCGGACTTTGGACGAGATCGGCGAGGCCAGCAGGACCGGCCGCAAGGAGATCGGCCGGACCTACCGGTTCATGGTGCGCGAGCTCAAGATGAAGATCCCACCGACCAAGCCCGAGGACTACATACCGAGATTCTGCTCCGGTCTGCATTTGGACGCCGAGGTCCAGTCGAAGGCCTACGAGCTGATCGCAGCCGCTCAGGAGAAGGAACTCACGAGCGGCCGCGGGCCGACCGGAATCGCAGCCTCGATCATCTACATCGCGAGTGTCCTGTGTGGCAAGCGCAGGACCCAGAGAGAGGTCGCTGAGGTAGCAGGTGTGACCGAGGTCACCATCCGCAACCGGTACAAGGAACTGATTCAGAACCTCAACATCGAACTAGAGATCTGAGCACCGAATCAGGAGCATCCTGTGGTGGCTCCACAGGCGTTACACCTCAGGCAGGTCCCGTTCCGAGCCATCTGGCTGCTACCGCACTCGACGCAGATGTCCCCGGTGAAACCATCCTCTATGGCAGCTTGGCGTTCCTTTATTGCTGAGAGGTCAGATTGGAAAGCGGGCGATTCAAGAGTCATCTGAACCTCCCTCTTCTCGCCCTCGGTCCGCATCACTCCATGATCAGTGATCTCAGGCTTGCTGATCGAAGTCTTGTCCAGATCCTCCTCGGTGACATGAGCGAGGTCATCCCGGTCGAGATAGTGGATTCCCAGTTCCCTGAAGATGTAGTCGACGATGCTGGTCGACATCTTGACTCGACCGCTTCCCCCAGTGACCATCCCACTGGGCTCGAATTTCTGGAACGTGAACGACTTCACGAAGGCATCCAGTGGCACCCCGTACTGCAGACCGATGGATACGGCGATGGCGAACTGATTGAGCATCGAGCGCCAAGCCGCACCTTCCTTCGAGGTGGTGATCATGATTTCTCCGAGACGGCCATCATCATACGTGCTGGAAGTCAGATAAACGGTGTGCCCACCGACCCGGGCCTTCAGTCCCCTCTGATCCTTCACATCTGGCAACGGCTTCCTGCTGGCGATATACTCATGGACGAAGGCCTCGGCCACGGTCTTGGCCACAGGCTCGGCCACAGGCAGCGCCTTGATGGTCTCCTCGACCATCTTCTCGACTACCACTTCCTCCTCACTCCCCTCTGCGAGGTCCGTCGTGTCCACGAGTTGGTTCATCAGCGGTTGCGACAGTTTGGACCCATCGCGATATACTGCACATGCTTTGTTCATGGTGGTGTAACTCAGGTTGTAGGCTTCCCTGACATCATCAACGCTGGCGTCGGATGGCATGTTGATGGTCTTGGATATCGCTCCTGAGATGAACGGCTGAGCCGCAGCCATCATCTTCACATGAGCGGGCCAATCAATCGATCTCTTGCCGTACTTGCCGCAGGGTGTAGCACAGTCGAAGACTGCCAGGTGCTTGTCTTTCAGCTCAGGCGCGCCCTCTATCGTGTTGTAGCCGAAGACAAAGTCGTTGGCTGAGTCTATCTCAGTGGGTGTGAAGCCGAGGAAGCCGAGGGTGTCGAAGAGCGAGTCCTCATACTGGGCTTCCGACATCCCAAGAGTCCCGATGCAGAACTTCTTACCGAGAATCGAGGGGGAGAAAGCGGAGCGAATATCGAACACATCACCCATCTTCTTCTCTATACTCCTCAGTCGATTACTGGTGAATCCGAGGTCCTTCAGCCTCTCCGCGGGGAGACTGGGACAACCAATCAACCGACCTGTTCCAACGATGTACTCCTCGATGGCCTTGGTTTGCTGATTCGAGTATCCGAGCCGGCGCAGCGCACTCTGCACACCTTTGTTGACGATTCTCAGAGAGCCGCCGCCAGCCAGAGTTTTGTATTGCACAAGAGAAAATTGAGGCTCGACTCCGGTGGTGTCAGCACCCATGACCAACCCGATCGTACCCGTTGGTGCGATGACGGTGGTCTGCGCGTTTCTGTACCCATGCTCCTCGCCCTCCCGGATGGCACGGTCCCAAGAGCTTCGAGCCGCTTCTAGAAGATCCTTCGGACACTTCTTGGAATTGATTCCCACTGGATGGACGGAGAGTCCTTCATACTCTTCCGTCGGTGCATCATAAGCGGCGAGCCGGTGGTTTCGCATGACTCTCAGCATGGCCTCGGAATTCCTCTCATAGTCGGGGAAAGCCCCTAGGATGGAAGCCATCTCGGCGCTCGTCGAGTATGACTCTCCGCACATGATGGAAGTGATGGCCCCGCATATGGCGTAGCCCCGCTCGTCGTCGTATGGGATTCCCATGTGCATCAGCAGGGAGCCGATGTTGCAGTAGCCAAGTCCCAAGGTGCGGTATTCATATGACTTACGAGCGATTTCCTCTGAGGGGAACTGAGCCATCAGGACGCTGATCTCGAGAGTAGTCGTCCACAAGCGGACACTGTGGCGGAAATCCTCGACTTGGAAGGTTTGCGTGTCCAAGTCGTAGTAGTGAAGGAGATTTATACTGGCTAGGTTGCAGGCCGTGTCGTCTAGGAACATGTACTCAGAACATGGGTTTGAGCCGTTGATGCGACCCCCCTCTGGGCACGTGTGCCACTCGTTGATGGTGGTATCGAACTGAACTCCCGGGTCAGCACAGGCCCAAGCTGTGTAAGCAATCTTGTCCCATAGTCCTCGAGCATCCACGGTTTCGCACGGCTCGGGTTCACCACCACTCTCGGCGACTTTGTCCAATTCAGTTCGCCAGTATAGATTCCAGTCGCCTCCTTCACTGACCGCCTCCATGAATTTGTTGGGGACGCGGACCGAGTTGTTGCTATTTTGTCCCGACACCGTCATGTAGGCCTCGCCCTGCCAGTTGGTGTCGAGTATCTCGAAGTCAACTCCCTTCCAACCCTGCTTGGCAAGATCGATGATTCTCTGAATGTGAGGCTGCGGGACATGCTGGTTGATGGCATGCACCATTGCTCTGCGAAGCCCTAGATTGACCCCTTGGTCGAATCTGCCCTCGTCGTCTCCGTACTCCCAGATGGCTTCCATCAGGGCGTTGGCGTTGTTCTGTAGGATGCTACTGCCGACGACGAGTGCGGAGACCTTCTCCTCCTCACTGTGTTTCCAGTCGATGTACTGTTCGATATCGGGGTGATTGAGGTCCAGAGTGACCATCTTGGCTGCTCGCCTAGTCGTTCCTCCTGACTTGATTGCCCCTGCCGCTCTGTCTCCTATCTTGAGGAATGAGAGTAGCCCGCTCGAGCTGCCGCCACCAGATAGGGGTTCGCCAGCACCGCGAATCTTAGAGAAGTTGGAGCCCGTCCCGGATCCATACTTGAAGAGCAGTGCTTCACGGCTCCAAAGCCCCATGATCGATTCAGAGCCGCCGACCAGCGAGTCCGATACCGACTGAATGAAGCATGCGTGGGGTTGGGGGTGCTCATACGCATTGGTGGAGTACTCCACTTCCCCGGTGTCCGGGTTGACGAAGGTGTGACCCTGGGCCGGACCTTCGATACCGTATGCCCAATGCAGGCCCGTGTTGAACCACTGAGGGCTGTTAGGTGCCGAACGCTGACTCGCAATCAGGTAGCACATCTCATCGAAGTAGGCACGGGCATCAGCCTCACTTGCGAAGTAGCCGTACTTCCACCCCCAGTAAGTCCAGGTCCCTGCGAGTCGACGGAAGAGTCCCCTCCCGTCGACTTCTCCACCCATTCTTTCATCTGCTTCAAGAGTCTGAAGCTTTTCGTGATCCGGCACACTTCGTTGGAGCCAGACAGGCACACCATCCTCCGGTACCTTCCGGAGGGCTCGGGGAACGCCGGCCTTGCGCAGGTACTTCTGGGCGCAGACCTTTCCTGCAACCCCCTCGAACCCAGAAGGCAGTTTCACTCCTTCAATGGAATCGGCCATCGAACCGTCTGGGTTCCTGATCTCCACATCCATCTCAATCCAGTCGAAGACATCAAACGGATTGTCTCCGGCTGTGGTGAAGCGGCGCTCGATGACCATCCCGGTCTCAGCTTCCTCGGCTTCGAGAACGCCTTTACTTCTGGCCTCCATTGTGCATTTCTCCTTCGTGATTACCGACCCGGTTAGAGTGTCCCTCGCGCAAGGGAGTTGTCTTCCCGAATTGAGGGTCTTTAACGCTTCACTAACTAGAGACGTCTTAGGAAGACGATTACAGAAATTCCGCTTGACTTCCACTCCCGCGGAATTGTTAGATTATTGAATTCTAATCAGGGTCTGATGTCAAGTGACCAATCCAACGAGGCACCTGATCGAGTGATCATAATTCCAATCCTGCAGTAAGTTTCGTGACTGCTCTCAATTAGCCTCCGAACAAGAGTCTCCGGAACATCTCCCTTGAGGGTATATTTCATGTTGACAGATGTGAAGACCTTGGGAAAGTCCTCTGCCATCTCAACCTCGATTTCTACCCTCGCATATTCCACGTTCTCGACCCTGTGCTTTAGGCCGTCTATCACATCGATTAGCGAGCAAGCGGCATGAGCGTGAATCACCATCTCGGTAGGGCTGGGAGAAGAGTCGCCGTAGATTTCGAAGCTCTTGCCACCGGAGGTGGTACCGACGTAACCATCGGCACCAGTCCATCTCACCTCTCCGTTCACGACCACCCACCAAAGCCACCGCCCTTGAAGGGTTGTCTTCAAAGAGGGGGGGCAGGTCGTCGGGCCGAGGGACATGGGAGAGAGTGGTCGCATAACGATGGCAGAGGGGCGATTGAGCGTCCCTGACAATCCCATAGTGCACTACATCGAGGGCGATGGCATAGGCATCGACATCACACCTGTCATGATGACTGTGGTAGATGCCGCGGTCGAGTACGCCTACGACGGCAAGCGCGGTATCCGCTGGAGCGAGGTGCTCGCAGGACAGAAGGCGTTCGATGCCACCGGTGAGTGGCTGCCCGAGGCCACCAAGCAGGCGATGCGAGAGGGCCTGATATCGATCAAGGGTCCGTTGACCACCCCGGTCGGCGGTGGCATTCGCAGCCTCAACGTGGCGCTTCGCCAGCAGCTCGACCTCTACGCCTGCGTACGCCCGGTCCGCTGGTACGCTGGAACCCCAAGTCCGGTCAAGGACCCAGGGGCGGTTGACATGATCATCTTCCGCGAGAACAGCGAGGATGTCTACGCAGGCATTGAGTGGGAGGCGGGGAGCGACGAGGTTCGCAGGGTCATCGACTTTCTACAGAGCGAGATGGGCGTCGACAAGATACGCTTCCCAGACACGGCAGGAATCGGTGTCAAGCCCGTCAGTCAGGAGGGCACGGCCCGCATCGTCAGAGCGGCCATCAAGCACGCCATCGACAACGACAGGGACAGCGTCACCCTGGTCCACAAGGGCAACATCATGAAGTTCACCGAGGGCGGTTTCAGGGATTGGGGCTACCAACTAGCCAAGGACGAGTTCGGGGCCACCGAGCTCGACGGCGGGCCATGGTGCAGCATGACCAACCCGGGGACCGGCAACGAGATCACCATCAAGGATGTCATCGCCGATGCGATGTTGCAACAGGTCCTGACGCGTCCACGCGAGTATGGGGTCCTCACCACGATGAACCTCAACGGCGACTACATCTCCGATGCCCTCGCCGCCCAGGTCGGCGGCATCGGCATCGCTCCGGGTGCCAACATCAACTACGACACCGGCGTGGCGATTTTCGAGGCCACCCACGGCACAGCTCCAAAGTACGCCGGTCAAGACAAGGTCAACCCGGGCAGCCTCATCCTCTCAGCTGAGATGATGCTGCGGCACATGGGCTGGTCCGAGGCCGCCGGCCTCATCGTTCGTGGGATGGAGGGAGCCATCAGCGCGGGCACCGTGACCTACGACTTCGAACGCCTCATGGCCGATGCCACGCTGCTCAAGTGCAGCGAGTTCGGCCAAGCCGTGATTTCTCACATGGCTTAGATAACACCAAACAACTTCGCAGCAGCTATCACTGCAAGAGCAATCAGCCCATACCTGATCATTTCTGGACTGAATCCACCGAGCGCCGAGCTCACACGAACCACGCGATCATTTGGTCGGACCCTCGCAGGGACCTTGATTCCGACATCGTCACCAGCTCCTGCTGTTTCCACCGGCTCCAGATTAATCTGCATCGACTCGACAGTCATTTCTATGTCAGTCGTAGCGCCTTGAATTCTGATGCTATCGCCTATAGATAGGTCTCCAGTTAGAACCATAGCGGCTACGCTTGGCTTCCTAAAGAAAGACTGCACGCGACCCACTTCTTCATCTGACACTTCGTTCACCTCGTCAATCGAGGTGGGCAACCGGTCATCAACTTACGGATTCGTTATTTTTCCCCCGTTTTCGCAATTTAGCACACTGCAGAATCAGGTTCAATGTTACTGACAGACTACACCGCAGGTGTGATTCGGCATACTTGAAGTTTAATTATAGCACTGATTAGGCGGGCTATGCCCGCCGTTATCGCAGGATACTCAAGATCCCCCTTTACACCCGCTAAGAGGGGCGCTCTGGCTCAAACCAGGCCAGATGACATCGCCGCGGCCGTCGTAAACCAACTCATCTCGGATGTGGGCATCGACCCTTCTCTGGTCGAGGACCTCCTCGTTGGCTGTGCATTCCCAGAAGCAGAACAGGGCTACAATCTAGCACGGATTATAACATTCCTGACCGACCTGCCCGAGACCGTCCCCGGGGTGACCATCAACCGCTTCTGCGGTTCCTCGATGCAGTCTATCCACGATGCAGCGGCACGCATCAACTCGGGACAGGGAGATGCATTCATCGCCGGCGGCGTTGAGAGCATGTCCCGTGTTCCGATGACTGGGTTCAACCCTTTGCCGAACCCCAATCTCGCCGACGAGGCGATGACCTCGATGGGCATCACGGCGGAGAACCTCTCCAAGAGGCACGACATAGGACGCGATGCTCAGGAGGCATTCGCGATAGAGAGCCAGACGAGGGCCGCGGCAGCACGAGAGTCAGGTGCCTTTTCAGATGAGATAGTGGCCATAGAGACGTCTGATGGTACAGTCAGTGAGGACGGATGCATCAGGCCGGGGACCAACGCCGAGGCACTTGGTAAACTGCGCCCAGCATTCGATGCCAACGGAACTGTCACCGCTGGGACATCTTCGCCTCTCACCGACGGCGCCGCATTCGTGTTCGTCTGCTCCGAGGATTTCGCTGCAGAGCACGGTCTCGAGCCGATGGCCCGCATCAAGAGCGCGGCCGTCTCCGGCTGCGCTCCTGAGATTATGGGCATCGGTCCCGTCTCCGCATCGAGAAAGGCCCTGGAGCGCGCGGCGCTTTCTCTGGACGACATCGATCTGATTGAACTCAACGAGGCCTTCGCCGCGCAGTCGCTGGCGGTGATCGGCGAACTCGGATTGGACAGGGACAAGGTCAACATCGAGGGCGGAGCGATCGCCCTCGGACACCCTCTTGGCGCCAGTGGTGCGAGAATCACCGGCAAGGCGGCGCAACTGATGCAGAAGAATGGGGCCGAGCATGCACTCGCCACACTTTGCGTTGGAGGCGGGATGGGCATGGCCACCGTGCTTGAGAGGGCCTAGGTGGTTTCTTGTCCAATTCAATACAACATGTCGCCGTAATCGGCAGCGGCGTGATGGGCGCCGGGATCGCCGCTCACTGCGCCAACGCTGGCTGCAAGGTCCTGCTACTTGACATCGTCAAGGAAGGCGACGACCGCAGCGCCATCGCTAAGGCCGCCATCCAGCAGATGGCTAAATCGAATCCTGAGATGCTGACGCACCCGCGCAACGCTTCACTCATCTCTGCGGGCAACATAGATGATGACCTAGACAAGCTCTCTGGGGTAGACTGGGTGATTGAGGTAATTGTCGAGAATCTCGACATCAAGAAGAACCTGTATGCCAACATGTCAGAGCACATCGGCCCTGAGACCATCGTCTCATCGAACACCTCCACACTCCCCCGTGCTGAACTCGTAGAGGGCATGCCGCCAGAGATGGCCTCGAGGTTCCTAATCAGTCACTTTTTCAATCCCCCTCGCTATCTTCCTTTGCTCGAGGTCGTCACTTCAAAGGAAGTCTCCGAAGAGACGTTGCAACGCTTCACATCCTTCGCAGATTTGAGCCTTGGAAAGCGTGTGATAGTGTGTAACGACACACCAGGATTTGTAGGAAATCGACTCGGTGTATATTTCATCCAGAGGGCGTTCAAGGCGACCATCGACCACGGCTTCACCGTAGAGCAAGCAGACGCGATGCTGGGGCGCCCCCTCGGTATCCCTAAGACAGCTGTCTTCGGACTTATGGATCTGGTCGGCATTGACCTCAGCGTGCATGTGATTGAGAGTCTGGTCTCACACCTTCCTGAGGATGACCCGTTCCACGATATCGTTGGGGCCGGTGAGGAAATCATCCAGGCAATGATCGAGGAGGGATACACCGGCCGCAAGGGGTTGGGCGGATTCTACCGCCTCAATAAGGAAGGCGGAAAGCGAGTGAAGGAGGCTAGGAGCCTAGTGACCGGAGAATACTCCGCTGCAGACCGCAAGGCTGCTTTCCCTTCAGCCAAGATGGGCAAGCAGGGTCTCGGCCCTCTGATGGATTTCCCCGATGAGGGAGCCGCATTCGTAGCCGACGTCCTACTCGACTCGCTGTCCTATGCCGCGTATCTTGTTCCAGATGTCACTGAAGACCTCTCGTCGATAGACAGCGCGATGAAGGTGGGATTCAACTGGAAGAAAGGTCCCTTCGAGATGATGGACTCCATAGGCGCTGCAAGCATGGTCGAGAGGCTTGAGGCCAGCGGGCGCAGCGTACCCAGCTTCCTAAGGACCGCAGCCGAAAACGGAGGCTTCTACTCGATAGAGGACGGGAAGATCCAGAGACTCGCACCCGACGGCTCGATGATTGCCGTCGAAAGGCCCGAATCAACCCTGACAGTCGCTGACCTCAAACGCAGGGGCAAGCCCCTCAAGCGCAACGGCTCCGCAAGCCTCTGGGATATGGGTGATGGGATTTTGCTGGTTGAATACCACAGCAAGATGAATGCGGTGGACCCATTCATAGTGGAGATGCTGGTCGACGCGGTCGACCTCGCCGAGTCAGAGGACTGGAAGGGAATAGTGATCGGCAACGATGCCCCAAACTTCTGTGCCGGGGCTAACCTCGGGCTGGTATTGTTCGCAGTCAACCTCGCCGCCTGGAAAGACGTCGAGGATTTCATTGCGGCTGGTCAGGACGCTTACAGTCTCATCAAATACTGCGAGATCCCGGTCGTCGCGGCCCCAGCAGGGATGTGTCTGGGCGGCGGCGCCGAGATTCTCATGCACTGCGATTCCCTAGTGGCGCATTGTGAGAGCTACATCGGGTTGGTCGAGGTCGGGGTCGGCATAATCCCGGCCTGGGGCGGTTGCAAGGAGCTGATGGGCCGCCTACGCGACTTCGACCTAGTTGAGGAAGGGCCAATGCCTCCTGTAATGAAGGCATTCGAATACATTGGCACAGCACAAGTCGCCAAGTCAGCTGACCAGGCTCGCTCCATGGCCTTCCTCGCTCCCGACGATCGAATCACGATGAACAGGGACCGCCTTCTCGCTGATGCCAAGGCACGCGTCCTCGAGTTATCAGAGGGCTACGAGCCGCCAGAGCCGCGGACGTACAACCTCCCGGGTCCGAGCGGCAGGACGGCGCTCCAGCTCGCGGTCAAAGATCTCGCGCAGTCCGGCCAAGCAACTCCTCACGACGTCGTGGTAACCAACGAGTTGGCCTGGATACTGTCTGGAGGGGACACCGACATGACTGAGACCGTCGATGAAGACGACATCCTCGCCATGGAGAGGGAAGCAATAGGCAAGCTCGGGCGTCACGAGGACTCCTTGGCTCGTATGGAGCATATGTTGGCTACCGGGAAGCCGTTGAGGAACTGAGGTGAGGAAATGGTAGTCTGGGATCCACCCATCAGGGATTATCAATTCCTGTATCATGAGCTCTTGCCGGCAATCGAGACCGTCCAACGACTAGGTTACACCGACTTCGACGCCGACTTCCTAGACAGTCTGATTGAGGGGTGGGCGACCCATAGTGAGGAAGTTTGGCTCCCCATCAACCAGCTCGGTGACAGCGAGGGACTCAAGTTCGAAGACGGCAAGATCACCATGCCCCAGGAGTTCAAGGATGCCTACCGTCAGGGTATCGACGAAGGTTGGCTGTCCACTACATGCGATCCGGAGCACGGCGGTATGGGCGTACCACTCTTCTTCCAGGCAGTGACATGGGCGGAGTTCGGAACCTCGGCCTGTATGGCACTAAGCGTACTTCCGGCGCTTTCAATCGGAGTCTACGAAGTGCTCGTGAAGCATGGCAGGCAGGACTTGATTGACCACTTCGCTACAAATCTGGCATCCGGAATTTGGTCTGGAACCATGTGCTTGACCGAGCCCCATAGTGGGACCGATCTCGGCATCATAGAGACCAAGGCCATCCCTCAGGAAGACGGTTCCTATCAGATCTCGGGGTCGAAGTGCTTCATCACCTACGGCGAGCATGACATGGCCGAGAATATCGTCCACCTCGTTCTGGCCAAGGCACCAGGAGGTGGAGAAGGAACCCGTGGAATATCCCTATTCTTGGTGCCGAAGTTCCTCCCAGATGACTGGAAGACGGGCGGGTTGGACGGCATTTCACACAATCTCTCCTCCGAGCACAACGGCGTGATCTGCTCGGGTACCGAGGAGAAGATGGGGCTCCATGCATCACCGACGTGCGTGATGTCGTTCGAGCAGAGTACCGGCTGGCTGGTCGGCCCTCTGCACGGCGGAATGCCTCTGATGTTTGAGATGATGAACAGAGAGCGCCTAGCAACCGGACTCATGGGTGTGGGCCTCGCGCATGCAGCGTATGTCAACTCTCTCGCGTGGGCACGCGAGCGCCGTCAGGGCAGGAGTTTGAAGGGGATACAAGAACCTCATGCGGCCGCCGACAATATCCTCGTGCATCCTGATGTCCGCAGGATGCTCCTTGAGGCCAAGGTGAACAATGAGGGTTGCAGGGCGCTGGCGGCTTGGATAGGCCTCCTGCTCGATCAGATGCACAGCGACGACCCCGAGGAGGCCGAGATGGCAACCGCTCTGGTCGCCCTGTTCACTCCCATCGCCAAGGCCCATTTCACAGACCTAGGTTGCGAGACATGCTCTACCGCTATGCAGGTCATGGGAGGAGCCGGCTACATCAGCGAATATGGGGTCGAGCAGTTCTATCGTGACGTACGTATCAGTAAGATTTGGGAGGGGACCAATGGAATACAAGCCCTCGATCTGGCAGGGCGCAAGATCACACAAGACTTCGGCAAGAACCTGCGGTACCTGATGTGGCCGCTGACCGAGTTCATCGAGGAGAACCGCGACACACCAGGGATGGCTGAATTCAACAAACCGCTTCACCAAGGAGTCCGTGGGCTTCAACAACTCACACTTCTGATGATCGCAGAGGGGATGGCCAACCCCAACTTCCTCGCTGCCGGCGCTACCGACTACTGCAGGTACATGAGCAACATACTGCTCGGCTACATGTGGGCCAAGATGGCGAAGATAAGCCTTGAGAAGAAAGGCGACCCTTTCTACGATGCCAAGCTGGCCAGTGCCCGCTTCTTCTTCAAGCGAATATTCCCCGAGACCGTGGGTCTCGCGGCTAAGATACAATCAGGACCCAAGTCCCTTATGGATTACCCAGCGGAGATGTTTTGATGTCCGATGGGAAGGCGAGTCGAAGCCTCACGATGCGCTTCGAGCGTGCCACCAAGAGGGCATTCGAACTGCCGACCAGACCCTCGAACGAGAAGTTGCTCGAGATGTACGCTCTGTACAAGCAAGCGAACGAGGGTGACTGTGAAGGAAAGCCCCGGGGGGGCCTCAGAGAACGCGCCAAGTGGAAGGCCTGGAAGAGCGTTGCAGGAACTACCGAGGCGGATGCCATGCAGAGGTACTGTGAGATCGTGGACCAGCTGATGGGGTAGTCCCATGCCGATAGATGAAAGCAAGCTGGATGCGGAGTTCAAGGGACTTCGAGGGCCGGTCAAGTTCAGACTGTTTTCATTGGTATCTATGCCCTCAGCTAGATTCGTGGGCCTTCGTTTAGACCGTATCGACAGCGAGGTCTGTATCACCTCAATTCCCGGGGGTTGGCGCTCGCAGAACCCCTTCAAAACAATGTATTGGGCCGCACAAGGGATGGGGGCAGAACTGGCGACCGGTGCAGCGCCATTTGCCATGTCGCGGGCCATGCCAGAGAAACTACGAATGTTCGTGGTGGGCACTGAGGCCACATTCGGCAAGCGGGCCAAGGGCCGAATCAAGTTCACCTGCGATGAGGTCTCAGCCGCGCGCAACGCCATAGAGCAGAGCCGGGTCAGCGGCGAATCAGTCGAGTGCGACCTCAGATCCGTCGGCAGGGATTCCTCGGGGGACGTGGTCTCCGAATGGGTATTCAAGTGGAACTTTCTTGTGATGGAGAAGAGGTGAGAGATTGATCAGTACCAGATTCACAGAGGATGCAGGCGTGAGGTACCCGATCATATGCGGGGCGATGTATCCTTGCTCCAACCCGGAGCTAGTGGCCGCAGCGGCAGAAGGCGGAGGCCTAGCGATAATGCAACCCGTCTCAATGACTTACGTGCATGGGTGGGACCTACGAGAGGGGATACGTTACATGCGCACCCTGACAGACAAACCGATTGGGTTCAACGCGCTAATCGAGAAGGGCAGCAAGAAGTACTTTGAGAAGATGAACGGCTGGATCGACATCGCGCTTGAAGAAGGCATCCGCTTTTTCGTCACTTCCTTGGGCAAGCCCGATTGGGTGTGCGAGAAGGTTCACGCCTACGGTGGCGTGGTGTACCACGACGTGACAAACCGCAAGTGGGCAGAGAAGGGTAAGGAGTGTGGGGTCGATGGACTGATTTGCGTCAACGATCGTGCTGGAGGTCACCTCGGACCGACATCCATGGAGGAGATGTACGACGAACTGTCCGACATGGGTCTGCCTCTGATTTGCGCGGGAGGCATAGGAAGTGAAGAGGAACTTAACAGAGCCCTCGAGATCGGCTACGACGGCGTTCAGATGGGAACGAGGTTCATCGCCACCACCGAGTGCAACACCCCAGAGGACTACAAAGAGGCCATAGTCGATGCAGGAGAGGAAGACATCACTTGGACCAATCGGCTTACAGGAGTACCGATATCAGTGATCAAATCCCCGGGTTTCCGACAAGAAAACTCCTGGCTGATACGTAAACTCCTACATAGCAGGTTCAAGCACACAGCTAGGATGATGTTGAATGCAAACTCATTCATTCGTCTGAGGTACCTCTCGAGGAGCAAGAGCAAGAACACCGCGAAGAAGAAGAAGTTCTACTCTGCGGGAAAGAGTGTCGAGACGGTGCGCAGCATCGAGTCGGCGACCGTGATCATGCGCCGCTTGGGCGAGTCCTTGGATTCCAACCCGAGACTTGCTAGCCAATCAGAGGACGCGACTGTTTAGTTGCTGGGCATCGCCAACGACACCGAACCCGTACTCCTCTTCGAGCGCGCGGGACACCAGTCTGAAGTCCGAGTCACGTGTGGCAACTAGGATGCTGCCGACGTTGTTGATGCTGGTCGAAGAGAGGAGTGCGGCGTCGCACATGATGTCGCGGTCCCCCTTTTCGGGGTAGATATCCTCACCGTTGATGAGAGTCCTCTGAGGCGCTTTGCCCCCCCTCCTCTTCTGCTCATCTATTTGTTGGAAGACATCCCGGTGCCTGACGAGGAAGGCATCCAGCCCAACATCGGGTACATCCCCTTTCGAGTTGGAACTCTCCCAGCCACCAAAGACCGCGCATATCGCCTGCACCCTCTTTTCGAGGAATTCGGTAGTGACCTTCTGGCTCCATATGCCCTTGTCTATGTACATGTCATCGAACAGTCTCAGAACGGAGTCCGGGCTCTTAGCACGATGCAGGAACTCACCCTTAGCAGCGGCTGGTATGTGGAGCAGCACACGACCCTCTTCCTTTCTGCGCCTAAGCATCCAGTGGAAAGCCCTCTCCACCGTCCAGTCGAGGCTACCGAGACTGTCCACTGAGATTTCCCTCAACAGGTCGTCTTTCAGAGCCTCGATCAGGATGTTGGTGTCCACCAGTATCAGCGGTTGGAGGGAAAGGCTCCTCAGAGTCTTCCTGTCCTTTACTGGGATTGCCTCCCTGTGGCTGCCAAAGAGGGCCTTTTGTGAGTTCTTCAGGGTATTCCTATGCTTGGTACTGAGACTCTCTGATCCAATCGCCTTCTCCAGCATTATGAGTCCATGAAGAGGCTCTCCTTCCGCGACCTCTTTGGCGATGAGCATAATCTCCAAGGGGTCCCCCTCCCCACTCATCGTCATCCTCCTGAATGTTCTCTCCAAATCCGATTGACGACTCGTATCCGATTTCCTGAGGCCCTCAAGAGCCGCCCTGACTCTTCCCTGGAACGGGTCCATAGGGAGGCCATGCTCGTCAGGATATCTCAGCAGAGCCTCCAGTGCCTCGCGGCGTCCCGCCTCGACTCCAGTCCCAGCCCCGTTCCTCATCCGTTCCTCCTCTTGGGCCGCGAACTCTATCAGACGACTGCTGGCTTCTGCGCTCTTGCCCTCCTCGTGGTTTCTACAGGTCCTGATGTAGAGTTTGAATCGATTCGTGAAAGAGCCAGAAAGAGCAGGATACGCATCAATCAGTGACACGGCTTCCCTCCATCCCGCAGCGTGAGCGAACTCGATGAGAGACTTGCGCAGTATCAAAGAGGAGCGCTCAAAGTCCAGACGCAACTTCATCGCAGCTTCCTTGTAAGCCCGGGCGGCGTTCAGACGGTCGTTGTTGCCTTGCAGAATGGCAGCCCTGATGATGTGAAAATCTGCCCCTAACTTGTCATGGCTGCGGTACCATTTCTCCAGCGGCTCGACACCGACGTTATGCTCGATGACTAGATCTGTCGAACGCTCGATGATGCGCATCGAAGCACCCTCGCGTCCACAAAGACGACCCAGTGACTCGGTTGCGAGGCTCTCTCGCTCCGCGACACCGCTCTGCAGGTCCATCGCAGCGCGGTTCAGCAGCAGCGAGTCGATGAGAGCGCCGAAGAGACTCCTCTCTAGATGACTGAGATCAGCGCGTTCGATAGAATGCCCTAGGATTTCTATTCTCTTCGTGCCGACTACCCCATCACCATCTGGAGCCAAGGCCCGTCTGACCTCGTTGAGGGCCTTGAGCCCGTCCGAATCCAATTTTTTGTGGATTGACTCGATGTCCTGCGGGACTCCGTCCAATAGGGAAACCAGAGCGACGGAGGCTTCTGAGAGCGGCCGGTCTACCGCGGAGTCCCCGATGAATGTCAGTGCTGTTTTCCTCAATGACGAGAGGTCCCTCCTGGATCCTATAGCGGCCTCCCCTGTAATCAGGTGCCACATCAGTAGGACCCGATGAGGATAAGCACGAGCGAGTGCGTTGTCTTTCATGAAAGCCCCGACTAGACCATCGATGTCAGCCGCCGTGGTGAACATGTTGAGCATCTCATCAGCGTGCCTGATTGAGCCCAAGTCGGTAAGGCGCCTAGCGGCCTGCAGCCTAATCTGAATTGAAACTCCCTCATGCTTCAAAACGAGGGACGCATCTTCTTCGTCCATGCTTGCCATCGCATCTGCAATCGAATCTTCGAGGGGATTTGAGTCCACTGCTGCGAGGATGTCCAGAGCCGCAGAGACTTGCGAAGCCCCCTCGATGCCAAGACCTTCGATGTGCTGCAACGCTTCTGCGGGCTTGCCTTTTGAGACTAGGTCTGAGGCGAGACTCCACACCAGTGCGTCCGGCATTGTCTCGCCCACTTCGGACAGGGCAACCGCTCCTTCAAGCAGGTCTTCTGCAGATAACTCGGTACCAGAGTCTCCGACTCGCCGCCAAGCTGCGATCCTAAGGGATCGAGACAACCCGTCATCCCCGAAACGCTTGGTACAGAACTCCCAATCAGTTAGGTCTCCTGAGCGGACTCTGATTAGCATTGAGTGACTGCCGGACAATTCTCCCAACACACCACCCTCGAGCCCCTCCAGCACCTCCCGAGCCTCGTCGCTCAAGGCGGATGCCAGCAGGATTCCCTCTAGAAGGGCCCCCTCTTCGCGCAGTCCCCTGAGCGGGGGACGCATCCAGTTGAGCCAACGATCTGGTCTGGTTCGACCTCCTGAGAGGTCGCGCTTGATTTTATTCAGGGCCAAGGCTTGCTGGGAACTCGCCTTGAACGGCAACTCCATTGAGAGCCACTTCTTGAGTTCGGTATGGTCAAGCGGATCGAATCGTGCTGCTTGGACCCAGTCCGTAGAATCGATTTCAACTATCTCGGGCTCGACCACGGGAAAACCTCCTAACTCTCCAAGCAGGGGCGCCTCTCTGGCCATTCGCCTCCATACAGGGTGAACCCCCTGCTCGCATTCAACTCTGAGGGAATCCATCTCGCTGTCCCAAGATGAATCCCATGACGTACCCATCCGTTCTCTTTGAACGGTCAGCACTGCGAGTTTGTAAGCCGCAGTCTCACTCGAACTCAGAGCTTCGACAGAACTCGCCAATCGATCCTCGATCTTCGTCACTCTCCCCCTGCCACGTCGTCTACCACGCCTCTGCCGATGGCTACTGACCGCAGAGCCAGATCTCGATGCAGACTCGATGTCAATCACTGCGGGAGCCGCTTTGGTTGCAGCCAGTATCGCGAGTGCTTTCCATTCGAATGGCAACAGGGTCCAAACCTGAGGGGTCTGAACTTCCTTTCGACGTCTGCCGACATCATTTCCAGCTCTCTGTAGGAACTCGAGGCACTCGAGAAGGTAATCCTCCATTGGACTCACCGGTGGGTCCGTCCAAGCAGTTCCATACATCAACACATCGCCTTGCTATGCAAGGCGCGTAGAGCGAGAACTCAAGGCATCACAGCCGCAGCACTAGATGTGGAACTCGCTCGAACGCTTGTGATGCTACTCCATCCTATTGCTGCTTTGACATTGATTTGGTTGTTCATAAAGCAGCGTCGGTGGAGGCAAGAGGGACATCTGCTGAAGGGAGCAGAACGGTCCGTTGCATTAGTGGCGCACCAAGCCACCGGCGACAGGATGATGGCGGCTGTCATAGGGGTGATAGCACTGGCATTCTCGGCACAACTGGCCAGAGCCCAGTTCGACGATGTCGAAGCCACCGCGTACCTAGTTCCGGGCCACTTCCACGGCTGGGCGGGGTTGCTCGCCCTTGCCATGATGCTGATACTCTGGAGAATGGGACGCAAGACCCGCGACCTGAAGGCCGAGGGCCAATCGTTCGCACGCAGCAAGAAGATGCACGGCAGAATCAGCGATGTGATGATGATGCTGGTCTTCATCCATGCGTTCCTGGGCTTTCTTTATCTCCTGCAGATAATCTAATCACCGCTCAGACCACATCGACAACCATTCTAACAGATTCGCCTCGATATCACTGTGCTCCACCCGCCGACCTGTCCTCATGCCTCCTTCAAGGGCTTGTATCCTACAGCCGCAGGCGTTCGCGTGCCCTCCACCGTCGGGATCGAACCTCATAGCGAACCTCGTCAAGTCGTATATCCCTCCGGCGGTATGCAGGAACGAGTTGGTATAGAACGAGGCCGAGACAGGATAGCGACCCTCGTCCCCGAACGAGGCACCGACATCACCGTGCACTATCAGGCAAGCATCACAGTCCTCGCCGACTAGTGCAGTGACGTGGTATCCGTTGGAACGCATATTCCTATTCTCGAGTCTGACAATCGCGAGACGGTCCACGACATGAGTATTCTCGGCGATGGCGGAGTCCATCTCAGCCTGCCTCGCACGCCTATGTTCAAGGGCGGGTGCAACTGCGGGGCCACTCAGGATATCATCGACGGAAACGCCGTGCTGCAAAGATTCGAGTATGTGTAATGCAATACCCGATTCGGTATCGACCACCCGTCCCAACCAGATTACCGGATGGTCCGAGCGAAACTCCTCGCGGTTGATTCCGCCTCCATCCAACTTGTCCACCCAGGTCAGCATATCCTCAAGGTCACTGAGGTCAACTTCCCCCTCAAGTAGGTCGTACGCGATGCGAGCCGCTGACGGGGTCTCCCTCCAGATGATCACGACACCATCGTCCTCATCCTCGCCGGGTGCATTGGACTGGTGGTGATCAATGCTCAGCCCGCAATCGGGGTGCCGGGGCAAATCGCAGACTGCGGTGTGCCTGTCGATATGTCCGTCGTGCAGCCCCGCACGCAACTCTCCGGGGTGACCGAAGACAACCTCGGCCTCCGGCCACCAGCGCCGAAGTATCGCGGCGGTGACGACCCCGTCGAGGTCGCTGTCTGTGACTATCCTGCGAATATCCAGCGACAGCGCTTCGCTCTCCATCTCCGCACCAGCCCTAGCCACCCCTCCATTGTGCTTTCGCAGACGGATGGTGCGTACTCACGAGGAATCGACGTATGCATCCAGCGACAATTGAGATATGGATGACCCCTTTGCGCATTCCATGGAGACTTCCTGCGGCTTCGTTCTCGTCAACTACGACAGCGTCCTTCTACTACAGTACCCACAGGGTCACTGGAGCTTCCCAAAAGGTCACGTTGAGCCGGGCGAGGCAAACCATCACATCACTGCCTCGCGCGAACTCGTCGAGGAGACCGGCATCGCCGAAGTCGCGATTAACGACTCGTGGATGTCACGCACTGAGTACACCTTCCAGAGAAAGGGCAGGAAGATACCCAAGCAAGTCTACTGGTACCTCGCTGAGACCAGAGAGTTGGAAGTCACTCTGTCTGAGGAACACACCAATTACTTGTGGCTGGACTTCGACGGAGCCGAGGCCCAACTGACCTTCGACCAGGAGAAGAATCTACTACGCTCTGCCAGAGACCACCTGAGGTCGGTCGGAAGAGCAGTCTGACTAACCATCTCGCTTGCCGAGTGGAGTCCAGAGAACCTCTTCCTCTCCTGCGTTAGAGGAGATCCAGCGCCCGAGGACAAACATCCAGTCCGAGAGCCTGTTTAGGTAGGAAACGACCACGGGACGGACCGCCCCCTCTCCGCCCGACTCCCGCATAGAACAGGCGTGCCGCTCGGCTCTGCGTGCAACGGTCCGAGCAACGTGTAGAGTCGCTACTGGTGGTGATCCGGTTGGCATGATGAAAGACTCTAACGGCTCTAGATCCTCAAGCCACATATCCATCTCATCGACCAGCCTGTCGCACGCGTCAGAGCCTATGAGCACCATCTGATCCGGCAGTTTGCCAGGAGTGCAGGAACACTCCCCCCCGATGTCGAAGAGCTCTTGCTGGACCCTCCCCATCGCCTCGTCCGCGGCGTTGCGGACCTCGAGTGAGATGCTCGGCATCCGGTTGAGCTCCATCCTTACTACGCCAACCTGTGAATTGACCTCGTCAATGGTTCCGTAGAGCCTCACTCTGGGATGCTCCTTGCCGACCTTGGCCCCATCGAGCAGACGAGTCTGCCCTGTGTCGCCTGCTCCAGTGTGTACCTTGGTTATGCGGACCATGTTGATTCTCCGATTCCGCTCTGCGCTATCAATCGTCCCGAAGAGGCTCAGGACTCACCTGACTCAACGCTTTTTCTATGGCATCGAGCCATGATTGGTCAACAGACTCCCAGCCCCCCACCTTCTCGAGTTCAATGACATGCTCACGCTCTTCCTTCTCATTGCCTGAGTGGCGATGAATAAGAGCGAGCGCGGCGTGACTCATCGAGTTGATCCACGGGTCTTCCATGTCCCATGAGCGCTCGAAATGGGTGATTGCCCCATGGGGACCGTGAATCAGGCCACGTCGGACCTGTCTGAGGCCCGATTTGGACCAGGAAATCCCCTGTACGCCGACTACGAGCCCCCTGAAGGCCAGATAGATCTCCAGCATCACGAGAACCGAGGCCACAGCAAACGATCCTATCTGCTCCGTCTGACCCATCTCCGCCCACCTATCACCCATGAGGCTGATAGCCCCCATGCAGAGCAGTACCCCCCCGAACGGAGCCACCACTACATCGTTGCGAAGCACAGTCATGTGTATGACTCCAATGACCACGGCCACCCCTCCGATGAACGCTGCGACAATCGCCGGTACTGACTCACCGGTTGGCCGTGGTGCCGTGGTTGAGATCCATAGTACGGTGCCGATTATGATTAGGACGACAGCGAACCTTCCGCTGATTTCCGGGAACGGCTGATGACGCGAGTAGTACAGAGTGATAACGCCGAGGACTAGGAAGAGCGAAATCCAGAACCACACGGAAATCATTCCTCCCTCGGCTCGTCACGCCATCCTGGTTTCCAGAAATCCTCGTCGTCGAGCCACTTCAACCACTCGTCGCCATCGGCTTGCAATAACTTGATTGCTCGGTGTTCCAAACCTTCAAGCAGCGAATCATCGACCTCGCCCTTGCTGTGTGAGTCAGTCCACTCGCCCCGCACTAGCCTGACTTGACGCTGGCCCTCACCATGATCATCGTAGCAACGCTCGCAGACCTCCCTAAGATCCTGAATCCACATTCGTGTGCCCTGCATGTGAGGCTCTTCATCGAGGGGCTTCTCCTTGCGCTTGAACGGCCACCAACCCATCTCTATCAGTAACCGCGCCACATCCGACTTTCTTGATGCTTTGCGAACCGCTAAGTCCCAAATCGTGGCTCGTGATACTCGGATAGCGCTGATGATACGCTCGCGCACACACGAGGGGTTCTGTTGATAAGCAGGGCGAATTTGACGGGGCACTTCGGGGTCGATACGATGGACGAGACAAGTAGTAGAACGATGAGAAACAGAAGGAAGAGTAACTCTGCGATAGCTATGGTACTGCTCATGCTGATGAGCACGCAGATGTACAACTTCCAGGATTTCGAGAGAGATGATCCAGAAGAATCCGATTGGGGGGCCGTTCCTCAGAGAACCGCATACCAGCAGATGAACCAGGCCTCTGGCCCGGTGTCCGGAGGCACTCAAGGACAGCCCGCATCAGAGTTCGTGTTCAATCAAATCAGCTTCACCGACCCTTCGTTTCACGATCCCGCTTCGTTCTTCGGCAAGGTTTCCGACCCCGCCGCACTCAATCTAGATCCTGGTTACGGTTTCTTCCTTGAGGAGACCCAGACCGAGGATCACGACAACGATGGAATCGATGACTTGAACGACCTCGATGACGATAACGACGGAATTAACGACCTCATCGAGCGCTTTGACGGATGCTACGGGACAGACCCGTTCGACCACGACAACGACGGCATTCTCGATGAATTCGACTGGGACGACGACAACGACGGTATCCTCGAGGGACCGATAGATTACACACAGGGCGCTGACCCGAAAAACGTCAGCGCCGACCGCTACGTCGAACCCTCCACAGTTCACCCGTGGACCGGAACTCCTGTCGGCGCCGGCTATCGCGTCGACCAAAATCCCATGGACCACGACAACGATGGGATAACCGATGACGACACCGATGGCACTGGGCGCGGCTCCTACGACGAGGATGACGACAACGATGGCCGGATTGACCAGTTCAAGTGGCCGTGCGATTTCGACGGCGACGGCCTGCAGGACTACTTCGACCTCGACGACGACGGCGACGGTGTGAACGACATTTGGGACGAACACCCTTGGGATAGCACAAAGACCGGCAATATCACTACCACGGCCCCTCTTTGGGCGGCCTGGGAAGAGTGGTCCGCGGGAGCCACGACCCACAATGTCAACATCGTCAGCGGGGGCTACACCCCGAGCACACTGAGCATCAAGGCCGGTGACACTGTTGTGTGGACAAACACCGATACCGTCGACCACACGGTCTCCTCTGCGCCAACCTTCGACAGCACTGCGATATTGCCAGGCGGGACATGGAGTTACACCTTCAACAGCACTGGGACATACAACTACTCCTGCCTATTCCACCAGACGATGACCGGCCAGGTTGTCGTGACTTCCTCAGGAACGACGACCAACACCTACTCGCAATTCGTTGGGGGGGTCGACTACGTGCAGCGTGAGACCCTTTGGCACCCACGAAACCAGACCTTCGACATGATCATCGACGGCGACCTCGACGGCGACGGGATCCCGAACTTCATCGATCCCGACAACGACAACGATGGCACGCCTGACTCAGCCGACACCGATGACGACAACGACGGCCTGATGGACATGTACGACGTCGATGACGACAACGACGGCCTCCCGGACACCTGCCATCAGATCGACACCAACAACGACGGTGTAGGGGACTACCCAATACCTTACACTGTAATCGAGATTCCTGGCATTGACTGCGAGTTGGATTACGACCGTGACCTCGACGATGACCGATACCGCCCCATAGACCAGGACTACGACCTAGTCTGGGACTGGCTGGATCCAGATATGGGCGGCACCCCTCATCCCGACAACCCACTCTCCCCCTTCCCTAACAACATCCCCTTCGACCTCGACGATGACGGTCTGAAGAACGAGTTGGAACCATTCATGACCTCGACGTGGGCCGACGTCCAAGGTTGGAACTGCCCTAGTGTAGACAATCCGAATCCGGTCAACCCTCACGAGAACTGCGTGCTGATGCGCAAGTCCTACACTGGCAACAATGACTGGGACGGTGACGGCATAAACAACTGGGAGGATGTCGACGACGACAACGATGGCATCCTCGACTGGCTCGACATCGACCCCAACTGCGACCTCGACGACGACAACGATCTACACCTTCTGAACGGCTCTATGTACCGCGATGACGGCCCCAACAGCCTCGACACCGACATCGACGGCGACGGCCTTCCAAACGACTATGACTGGGATGACGACAACGACGGTATTCCTGATTTCTACGACCCGGACGATGGCAATTGCGGCATCGTCGATTCCGACAACACCGACCCGTTCAACAGCCAATACTACTCACACAGCGACGGCGATGCCATTGACGGTTCCGACGACGGCGATATCTACGCCCACGACATTGCTCACTTCTACTACTGGAACCAGACCTGGATGTTCAACCCGTTCAATCTGGGCAACAACTTCGTCCTCGATTACAACGGTTACATCAACGACGGCGCCAACGGCACTCTTGCGACTGGCAAAGTCCCTCAGATGTACTGGTACGTCATCAACAAGTGGAGCCCCTACAACGGTAACAACTACTTCGACATCGACATCGATGGCGACTCGCTGGTGAACGGCATCGACATCGATCAGGACGGAGACGGCCTGCCTGACTGGTGGGACCAGGATGAGGGCAACGACGGGGTCCTCGATGTGAACGACCCCAAGATGGGGGGTTCCTTCGATGACGGGACCTGCGGCTCGACTCTGTTCTGGGCAAGAGTGCAGAACCAAGTCGCCGAGCACGCTTGCGGTCTGGCTTACGCTTGGCTGTATGGGTATCCCCTCCAAAGTGCCACTCGGACCCAGCAGATGATTTACACCATGCCTTACAGCACCAGACCCGACCCACAATGGGATGACGGCGCTTACAACGGCAGCAACTCGCAGGGGCAGTGGACCTGCAACAAGAACTGCTTCTGGTTCGATTTCTTCGGCAATCAGGACATCGGCCCCAGCTCCGCTGTCACCTACAACCAGATCAAGAACAACCGCGACCTCTGGATAGCCTATGTCGGCATTAACTTCGGCTTCTTCTCTTGGAACTCCGACGGCAACGCGAATATGTTCCCCGACGAGCACGCAGACCTGCTGAACAACGATGTCGACCCAGACGACGATTGCGGTGCCCCTGTCTCTGGCAATATGAACCCACAGTGCATGTTCAATGACACCGCGGATCTCGACGATGACTTCGACGCTATCTACGATCATTGGGACATAGATGACGACAACGATGGCATTTGGGACTACTTTGAGGTCGATACCAATGACGATCTCGACGACGATGCCAACACCGAACCCGAGGGAGCATTCTTCATCGGCTTCAATTGCGATGACAACGACGACGATGGCACCGATACAGACCCGGATGAGGACGGCTGGTATCAGGCGGTTTGGGACAAGGGCGTGCTAGGTCAAGCCCTGCTCCATCCGAAGTACTACGATGTCGACAACGACAACGACGGTGTCCCTGACGGAGAGGACCCCGACGACGATAACAACGGACTCACGGATGTCGAGCAGGAGCTGATTTGCTTCGTCGGAGAAGAGCAATCCACGTGGGACCACGACAACGACGGCATCCTCGACTGGGCCGACGACGATTGGGATGGCGACGGTATCGTCAATGTACTAGAGTTAGCCTCCCCCACGCCGTGGATCACCCCGTGGGACCACGACAACGACGGCCTGCGGGACGACGTCGACCTCGACGACGATGCTGACGGCATGTTGGATGAGGACGAAGTCATGCTGTGGCCTTCTAGGTTCGGCAGCGAATCGACCAATCCATGGGACCACGACGACTTCGGCGGCGGCGAGGGTATGGCCAATCCATCCGATCCCAACACCGGCCCGGACGCGATTGACCAAGACGACGACACCGACAACCGCACTGATCTCGACTGGGATCACCTTGAGGAGGGCTGGACCTCTGACAACTGCACCAATGGAGGAGAATCCAGTGACTGGGACCACGACAACGATTGCATTCTCGACGAGGACGACAAGATCCCGACTAGAATCTCACTGACCGTCCCGCCCGTTCTTTGGCTGGACAATAGGTACGCTGCCAGATTCAACGGGACTGTGAACTGGCTAGATCCTGCACAAGGAGTATTCGCTCCCGCCTCTGACCTACCGGTGCAAGTGCATATTGTGTGGACACGGAACGGAACCTCGGCTATCGAATCAATCGACGTGCTGACCAATCAGGACGGGAACTTCGTGGTAGGGCAGTTCCTGTTCCCAGAGGACATACACGTCGGTGACAACACGACTTACAACGTTTATGCGGAAGTCACCGAGATGTTCGTACATGACGGTTCATCGACAGAGCCCGTACCTGTGGAAATACGTGCTAACACTACGATTGATTATGTTTCATGGAGCTACTTCCGAAGTGACGAGCAACCGCTCTTCGTGGATTACAAGGTCCACTACGCAGCCGACTGGGAGCGAGGCATCTTCGGCAACAGACTGACTCACGCACCGGTCTCGTTCACCATCAGCGGAGGCATCTTCGGAAACACCACCCACCCAACGGTTTTCGACGGCTACGGCTACGGCTACAGAGCCGACTCCGGTGGCTGGATTTCACTGACTTTCGTACAGAGCAGTGGCATTCAGGGATCGTGGAAGCAGGTTCAGTGGAACTCGACCATGGACAACGGTGCAGGCAAGGTGCCTGGAGGCTATGAGGAGATTGTCTGGGACGACTTTTCCAAGAGCCACAACGTGATCGGGCGCTACAATTACACTAACACTAGCCTGCCTATTGGCGACTACGCCTTCGTCGGGTACTCCCGCCCCGACTTGGGATCCGAGTGGCCGTGGCCGTTCCTTGAAGGTGAGAACACCGACAGCTTCGCCATTCGCTCCATGCACCGGATGTACGTTGAGGCGACAATAATCACTCCCTCTATCCGTCCGGTATACTTCTGGGACTCGACGCAGTTCACCGGCTCTTCTTTCGGAGCATGGCGAGCCATGTTCCATGGTCCATCTCTAGTTAACGCCGGCCTTGACTACTCTGACATCAGTCTAGGCAAGCCGTATCCGATGCTGTGGGACGGATCCCCTGCCGGTCTTACAGGTCAAGCAGCCAGCCTCAGGCCGTTCCTCAGTTCCAACGGCACGCATTGGTTCATCTCCATGCAGAACGGAGGGGACTTCAACGTGCCACCATGCGGCCCCGTCGATCCACTGGACCCAGGCAGCGATGTGCGTTGTGAGATTGTGCCGGAGATGTTCACTGGCGAGGAATTCCGTGTTATCGGCACGGTCTGGAACCGCACTATGACCGCTTGGCCGTATGACCCGATGGCCCTGCAGGTCGATGTAGACCACAATGGAGTGTTCGCAGGCTCCTCAGAGACCGGTTATGCCCGAGTTCCGCAGATGGTTAACGGCGAGGCACGGTTCGACTACAATTGGACATGGTACTCTCAGTACGCAGCGGGCGTTTTCGGCATCCGAGCCGACTTCACCAACTCGAACTACTACTTCACCGGGAATCAGACTTCGGTGCTGGCCCCTACGGGGGCATACGCCAATATCTCAGTAATCGGTACCACTGACTTCCAACTGAACAACATCCCCCGACTCTATCGTGGTCAGAACACGACAATCGAGGCGAGGTTGATTGACAACGCGTACCAACCAGTTCGCGACGCTCCTATCAACTACACTTGGTCGGCAGATGGCACCAATGACATCGCAATCACAGACCACAACGGAGTCTTTGCCGTCAACCTGACCATCGGTGAGTTGCACGAGTTGGGAAATTTCACTCTGAGTTACTCGTACCCTGGCGACCCCCTCCGCCACGGTAGTTCCTCCGAGGTCTACTTGTGGGTGGTCTCGAGGACGTTAATATCGCTACAGAGCGCCACATCCGGAGCGATGAGCAGCGGCGATACTTGGGAGTTCTCGGCGCAAGTGACCGACGACAACCGGACCCCCAATCCAACCGTGTTCGATCCTGGTCAGGCTTTGGACGGCTGCGGTGACAACGGCGGCGAGGTACTCATCATCTTCGAAGGAACCGATTTCGAGGACCGCACCCACCGTCAGATAGTCGAGGCCACCTGCCCGAGCGCCGGCTCGATATACCACGACATCACGCTCGACCCGCAGTTGCTGCGTGACGACCCAGAATCCTTCCTGCCGGACGGCTTCGGACCGGTCAATGTGATTCTTAGATTCGGAGAGAACCTGCCTCACGAGGGATGCGAACCTCTGGAGGCCGACATGCTGCGGACTTCAGGAGCTTGGGACCCGTGCGCCCAGATTGTCAACAGCGAGCATTACCGCAAGGTGCTACAATTCAACGTACAGGGATTCTATTTGGTCGGCCGCACCAACTTAGTCGTGGACGACCAGATCGTCTACACCTCTGAGATAGATCCGAGTACAGGACAGCCAATCGAGAAGCCGATGATTGTCACCGGGCAACTGCTCGATGAGTTAGGTGGCAACCTGTCTTTCAGAGCCATACGAATCGAGTACCAGATGATCAATATGGATATGGGCAGCCAGGTCTGCATCCCCGGGACCACCGATGCAGACGGCTTCTTCGAAATCGTCTGTCCGCTCACCGGAGTTGAGGCGGGGCAGGCGATGGTGACGATTTCGTACGACCCGTACGAGAGTCTGGACAACTGGCGTTACAAGGCCTCGAATATCACCAAGATATTCCCGGTGTTCTCCAACTCCACTCTGCTTGTCCAAGAGGTAGGACCATTCCGGACCGATATCGACACGTACACCTTCGCGAACGGCTCGACCTTCCCAGTCTTGTACCTCAAGGAATCCTTCCACATCGATGCTCTTCTTACCCAGACCAACGGCAACCCGATTGGGGGCAAGTGTCTGAACATCTACCTTGATCCACTGACTAACACCCGCCCGATCGCCACTGCGACCACGACCGATGGCATCGGTGAGATCAAGTGGTTCTCAGGCGACCCTGAGGACAATCCGAGCAGACGCGGGGTCGAGCCCAACGGAGAGCAGTTGGAGGGCTTCAGGACGGTGCGTGTGGCCTATGAGCCAAGCAAGGAGCTGCCCGGAGGCTGCCGTGCCGAGACCACACCGGTGGTCAATGGCTCATTCATGGATACCGAGGTGCTGGTGCGCAGCCGCGTAGACATCCTACTCAAGGACCACTGGGCCAGTTCAATAGGCTACCAACCAGGCGACCAAATCACCGGGGCGGTAGCCATTCTGAGAGACAGGCTGGACCTGTCGGTCGGCGGCGAGACGGTGATATTCACGTTCCAATACTGGAACGGCTCAGGCTGGGTTACCAACGATGTCGAGTACGCCGTGACCAATGAGCAAGGGGCTGCCAACTTCACTTACGAGTACAGGGGCGAGAACGTAGGCGGGGAGATTATGTGCGCTGCTGGAGGCCCCTGCGCAGAGAACGGCAGATGGAGAGTATTGGTGCACTTCCAAGAATCGTCATTCTTCCAAGAAGAGTTCCTCAACAGCACTCCGATCATCTTCCTCGGTGAGGAGATAGTCCAAGAGAGAGCCAGTTGGTTCACTGCGCGCGTATTGATCGTTTTGGGTATCGCCTTGGCTTTCGCCTCACTCATCGGTGCCATCATGTACCGCAACTACGCCGAGCGCCGACGCATTGAGATCATTCGTGGCATACTGACGGACTCGCTGATGTCGCTCAAGGCCTCGAACGACTACATCCAAACCATCTTCAACTGCTACAAGGACCTAGTGAGATTCTTCAGGACCAGAGGAGCTATGAAGAAGGTCTACGAAACCACCCGTGAGTTCGAGGACGCGATTACCTCGATGCTTGGTGGAGTCGCACCACCCGAGGACCTCAACGAACTCTTCTCCATCTTTGAGGAAGCGCGTTACTCAGATCATGAGATAGGCGCCGACCAGCGTGACAGGGCCATCGGTGCTCTGCAGGGGATTGTCAATCACCTGACCGCTGCTCTCGGAGACAGCATGCTGAGCAGGTCGAACATCGATGAGTCGACCCTCTACGGCACTGTGACCAAGGCCGGCGAGTTTGTGGACGCTGAGGGCGAGACCAGGATTGCGGGTATTGATGAGGACACCCCGAACGACGACTTCAGAATCTGATTCGGCAACTATCTGAGGTGGGGGGTTCTGCCTCAACATATTTCCAGCGTAGCGTTTCGCCCCTCCGGGGCGCCCCGTAGCATTGATAACACCACCTCGGGTGGCCGCGCTACCCGAGTAACGTCGAGGGAGTCATATGAGTAAGAATGCGAGAAAGACCAATCAGGCCCTAGTCACCTTAATCGGTGATTTGAAGGACCAGAGCAGGTTGACCGGTTCTGCACTGTGGCGAGACGTCGCTATGCGACTCGAGTCGAGCCGTAGCAATTGGGCCGAACCTAACCTGAGTCGCCTGTCGCGGCACGCTGCGAACGAAGATACAGTACTCGTTCCAGGTAAATTGCTGGGCAGTGGTGATGTCCTTGGCAAGCCAAGCGTCGCCGCCTACAGTGTCAGTGCTGGTGCCCGCTCAAAGATAGAAGCAGCCGGCGGACGCATCTTGACGATCCGCGAATTGATGGACGAGAACCCTAAGGGCAGGGGGGTGAGGATACTTGGCTGAGGCAGGAACGATAGTATACGATGCCAGAGACAAGATTCTCGGACGCCTCGCAAGCCTCGTTGCCAAGCAACTGATGGCGGCCCGCAAGTCCGGCCGAGAGCAACGCGTCATCATCTACAACGCCGAGCATGCGGTGGTCTCCGGACCTAAGACCAAGGTCCTAGCAGATTACGACTTCAAGTACAAACTGAACCATCCGAGAAAGGGTCCCTTCTATCCGAGGATGCCAGACCAGATTCTCAAGAGGACTGTCCGCGGTATGCTGCCTTACCAGAAGAACAGCAGTGGACGTGGGGCTCTGCGCGACCTGAGGGTCATGATAGGCCAACCAACCAACCTCTCCGGCGACGATCTACCGGAGGGCCATGCTTGGGGGGACACCTCAGGTATCGAGAGGCCGCTGCCGCTGAAGTTCGTCCGCCTCGGGGAGATCAGTTCTTCACTTGGCGTCGACGCGACTCGCTGGGAAGGTGAGTGAATATGGCTAGGAAGTCGAAGAAGACCGCAGTAAACATGAGCGGCAAGCGCAAGACCGCCATCGCACGCGCTACCGTCCGGAAGGGCAACGGACGCATCCGCATCAACAGCAAGCCGATTCACATTATGGAACCCGAACTCGCCCGCCGCAAGGCGCTGGAACCGGTCCAAATCGCCGAGGCGATGGACCGCCTCGCAGATGTCGATGTCTCAATCCTCGTCCAAGGAGGCGGCCAGATGGGGCAGGTAGATGCGATTCGCACCGCCATCGCCCGTGGTCTCGTCAAGTGGAACGGGGGGGCCGAGGGCGACGACGAGGAACTCCGTGACGAGTACCTGCGCTTCGACCGCAGCCTGCTCGTGAACGACCCGCGCCGCAAGGAGCCCAAGCATCAAATGGGGCGAGGCGCTCGTAAGAAGTGGCAGAAGTCGTACAGGTGAGTGATAAGATGTTGATTCCAGTAAGGTGTTGGAGCTGTGGCAAAGTCATCGCCCACATCTACGAGCAATACAAGCAAGCAGTTTCTGATGGCGAGGATCCGCAGAAGGTTCTCGACGACGTCGGCATTGAGAGATACTGCTGCCGCAGGATGCTCGTCGGCCACGTCGACCTGATAGACGATATCTCTCCGTTTAGCATTGCCAGAGATCAGTGAGTTCGCGCTCCGACAGGGCTTTGACGGATTCCTTTCTCGCTCCGAGAGCCCAAGGGGCCTGTAGGTTAGTTTGGCCTATACTTCGCGGCTGGGGGTCGCGCGACCCAGGTTCAAATCCTGGCAGGCCCACCATTTTCGCTT
>Ga0209034_10000142_pt1 | contig 35583 bp, 32 predicted proteins | sample MarorgKNORR_S2LV_2_FD_188219 | JGI IMG/M metagenome (GOLD analysis project Ga0209034, IMG submission 188219) | Marine microbial communities from the Southern Atlantic Ocean, analyzing organic carbon cycling - 250m_A/KNORR_S2/LV (SPAdes) (version 2) | ecosystem: Environmental > Aquatic > Marine... | reverse complement strand
ATCCGTCATGGGCGTAGGAAATTTGAGGAGAGCTTTCCCTAGTACGAGAGGACCGGGAAGGACAGACCTCTGGTGTACCGGTTGTTCCGCCAGGAGCATCGCCGGGTAGCCATGTCTGGATGTGATAAGCGCTGAAGGCATCTAAGCGCGAAGCCAACTCCAAGATGAGATTTCCCATTGTGGCTTCGGCCACAAGTAAGGCCCCCTGAAGACTACAGGATTGATAGGCCGCAGGTGTAAGGCAAGTAATTGCTTCAGCTGAGCGGTACTAATCGGCCGAGGACTTGACCCTTATTAAGGCATAGCTATTGCAAGCACTTGTTGCTTAAGACAGAAATTCAGTAATTTTTACGACGCGGGGTGGAGCAGCGGCAGCTCGTTGGGCTCATAACCCAAAGGTCGCAGGTTCGAGTCCTGCCCCCGCTACCACTCATTCATGACTAAAATCCCCACTTTTTATCCTCTGTTACATTTCTCAAAATAGTGCAGAGCGACAATTGGACGACAGTTATTCATTCACCACAGGATAAGAAATATTCTCGCAAGGCTTTTCTCGGGTGACTAGCCCAGTTCTTAGTTTTGAAAATTTTCAAGATGGGGTTTCTGAATACTTGGTGCAAGCTGTGGGTATAAAAGTCAATGGTGACAGTTATTTAGGGATGGTCCAATCTTTCTGAGACTACTTGCGACGAACTAAGGGTTCCACTGCTCAAATTGTTTTGAAGGTAACCTTCCTGCCTGCTGGGCCCATATTGCGTTACCCGGTTGAGATCGAGTTTCTACTGGTGGATGTTTTTCCAACCACTCCTCATTCATTGCAACCCCAAGCCCAGGGCTTGTAGGTATGGACACATAACCATCAGTCAGATTAGGAAACTCACCCATCACCATATCTTCTGCTATTTCCCTCCATCTGAAATAGTTTCCACCCTCATTTATCATAAAATTAGGAATAGAGGCAGCTATATGCAGAGCTGAACATACATCCATAGGCCCATGTATGGCATGAGACTGATATCCCACGTAGTGCGCCGCTGCCATCGCTGCTATCTTCTTCATCTCTGAAATCCCGCCTCCCTGTATTATGTCTGGTTGAATCATGGCAACTATATTCCGGTTAAGAAGCTGAGCATAATCCCATTTGGTGTATAGTCGCTCACCTGTAGCTATTGGTATGTTAACCGCCTCTGCAACTCGTTGAAGGGCATCAAGGTTCTCCCAAGGAACTGGTTCCTCATAAACAAAAGGACGGTATTGTTCCATCTCATTAGCAATTCTGATTGCTGAGGATGGTGCAAGGCGTCCATGACATTCAACTAATAATTCCATATCATTCCCGACAGCTTCCCTGACGGCGGCTAGGGTATCCACGGCTTTTTTTTCAGCTTCATAACTGATAAAAAGCCCTTTATGGTCGAATGGATCTCCCTTGAGTGCCGTAAGACCCTTGGATTTTTGACTAAGAGCGTGTTCAACGGCAGCCTCTGGTGTAATACCATCCCATCGACCATACGTCCAAATACGATCCCTAAACTTTCCTCCAAGTAATTCGTATACTGGTACGCCCAGAGATTTACCTTTAATATCCCATAATGCCATTTCTATACCGGAGATTGCAGAAAGCTGGATTGGCCCACCTTGAACATGATTGAGGTGATAAAGTCTTTCCCAGTGATAGTCAATCCGGGCTGGGTCCTCACCCAAAATTATGTCGCCAAGCTCTTCTACCATGTTGGCCACACTTAGGGGTCCTACGGTAGCGTCTCCCCAACCTGTTATTCCTTCGTCTGTCTCTACCTTAACAGCGACGAAATTACGTGAGGCTAATACTCCGTAGGAGTCCGGAGTTTGGTCAGGGGACCAAGGTATTGCTTTTATCGAGGAAATTTTCATGCCACTGCCTTTCTATTTGATTATTTTTACTTGTGAATAAAACTCTCCCACTGATAAAACCTGATCCAAGGACTCCAATGATTGCTGGTCCAAATAAATAGTTTGACCATAGAGAACTGATAAAACAATTTCCGACGAGGATATTAAGAAGCCTCAAGGGCCATGGCACTTTTTATATTTCCTACCACTACCACAAGGACATTTTTCATTTCGGCCAATCTTTCGGCCCGCCGTATTCTTGATACGCCCACTCTCCTGGCATTTTGCACACGTGCAAGCCGGTGGGTGATCGTCGTGCCAGGAAGTCCGAGTAGTCATTGTTAATATATTTTCCCTTGTTGAAAACCCTAACCTTTAAACCATAATTTCGTTAGAATTGATTAAATGCTGACTACCAAGTTCTAACCTCTTGCACCCAATAATAGTATATTTGATTTAGACTCTGGTCGGCCTCCGATGGTGATACTATCGGAAAATATTCCATATTTTTTTGCTTCAACCTAAAAAACTTTAATTGGAGAAATCTGGGAATGCCTGGACCATTAGACGGAATAAATATACTGGAATTTACTCAGATTATAGCTGCGCCTTTTGGTGGGATGTTATTGAGTGACATGGGAGCTAATGTAATAAAAGTGGAACCTGTGGAAGGTGAACCATGGCGTCTACACAGTCAATTTCTGCCAAAAGAAAGTAGAACCTATATGGGTCTCAACAGGGGAAAGAAAAGCCTCCCACTAAACCTAAAAGACCCTAAAGCTATTACTATTCTACAAAAACTCATAAACACCATAGATGTCGTTATTATCAACGCAAGGCCTGACGTTCCTAAAAGCCTTGGGATCGACTATGAGGCTTTATCAGCTATAAACCCTCAAATAATTTATTGTGACAACACAGCGTTTGGAAGAAAAGGACCAAATAGTCACAGGCCTGGATACGACATAGTGGTTCAAGCCGTAAGTGGTCTTCTGGCAGCAGACAATAAGATTGCCGACGGAATCCCACAACAAGTTAGTGCCACAGCCGTTGCAGATTACGGAACCGGGATTGCCATAGCTTGGTCAATTTGTGCAGCACTTTTCTCCAGGGAACGAACAGGGAAAGGACAAAAAATCGATACTACCCTCTTAGGGACTGCCCTCGCAATGCAAGGAAGTTTTTTTGAATTAGATGAATATACAAAACAGGCAAGACTGGATTTTATTGAAGAACTATCGACCCTTCGCCAAGCAGGTATACCCTATGAAACCATACTTAAACAGCAACAGGATTTGAGTGGTGCCTCAAGCGGTAATATAGCGGCTTTCAGAATCTACTACACAACTTATGAGACATCTGATGGCGTTATCGCATTGGGTTGCCTCAGCAACCACTTAAGAAGAAAAGCAGCTGATGCAATTGGCCTGCAAGACCCCAGATTTGAAGAAGGATATGACCCTGAAAGTCCGGAAATGATCAAAAAAATAACTTCACTTCAAAAAGCTGCCAAGGCAAAGATATCCGCCAAAACGACAGATGAGTGGTTGGCAATTTTTGACATCGCTGGGGTGCCGGCTGGACCAGTTAAATTTGTTGAAGAGTTATTAGATGATGATCAGGTTCTTGCGAATGATATGGTAGTTGAACTAGAGCATAGTCTCGCTGGCAAAATACGAATGCTGGGACCTATGCTCCAAATGAGCGACACCCCTCTAAAGGCGCAATCAGCTTCTCCAGCACTCGGGGAACATACTTCTGAAATACTTCTTAATCTCGGATACACATCACAAGATATAGATGAGTTAAAGAGAAATGGAATTACTTATTAAAGATATTTGTATTCAACAAATAGGATTTTTTCTTGATACGGCATTCCTCACCATATATAATTGCCGCGGTTTGCCGTCGCCCGTGTAATGGCAACCTAAAATTTCCAGATATTTGCTTAGGAGGCCCCTGACCAAGATGACATATATCATTGCTGAACCTTGTATTGACGTGCTCGATAGAGCTTGCATAGATGTTTGCCCAGTTGATTGCATTTACGAGGCAGAAGAACACAAAATGCTTCTGATCAGTCCCGAAGAATGCATCGATTGCGCAGCGTGTGAACCTGTTTGCCCAGTCGCCGCAATATTCGCCGAAGACGACGTGCCTGCAGAATGGGATAAATATACTGACCTGAACTACGAATATTTTGGACAGGAAAGATAAGAATAACAATTCCCGAATCCTCATATGTAGGATTCTAAATACGAAAATTCCAATCCGCTGCAAATGTTAAAGCGGTCTATTTATACCACCGAGCCCGGGACGTCTAGTTAGGCCTTCCGGGCTCTCTTATTACGGTAGATGACAGGAGTGTCCACCATGGAAAGTATAGATTCCACACCTGATTTCGTTGCTGCTACCTATGCACGCATGTCTGAAAACATATCAATCCTCAGAGACCGACTGCAACGTCCATTGGGGCTCGCAGATAAGGTCCTTCTTTCGCATTTAGATGACGCACAGAACCAAGATTTAGTACCGGGGTCCAGTTACTTGAAGGTCAGACCTGACAGAGTCATGCTACAAGACGTTTTGGGACAAACAGGAATGCTTCAATTCATGCAGACTTTGAAACCGACCGTTGCGGTCCCTACGACAATTCATTGTGATCACTTGATACAGGCTCGGAATGAAGGTGTGCAGGATTTAAAAGAGTCTCTAACCGAGAATGATGAAGTGTATAACTTCCTAAAATCAGCCGCTGCAAAATATGGTGCCGGATTTTGGGGTCCCGGAGCCGGGATCATTCACCAGGTAAACTTGGAAAACTACGCATTCCCTGGTTCCGTAATAATAGGAACAGATTCTCACACTCCAAACGGTGGTGGCCTTGGATCATTTTCAGTGGGGGTTGGAGGAGCGGATGCTGTTGAAGTGATGGCGGGACTACCTTGGGAAGTCCTCTATCCCAAAAAAATAGGTGTACAACTCACCGGGAAAATGAGTGGGTGGACGGCCCCGAAGGATGTCATACTGTATTTAGCTGGGCATCTCACAGTTTCTGGAGGAACTAACAGCACCATTGAATATTTTGGACCTGGAGCAGAATCAATAAGTTGCACAGGTAAGGCAACGATTACCAACATGGGCGCGGAACTAGGTGCCACCACTTCCATATTTCCTTATGATGAAAGAATGGCACGTTATCTGGCCGCGACAGACCGTGAGGATTTGGCACAACTTGCCGACGCGAACAAAGAGCTTCTGACACCAGACCAAGAAATAATTGATAACCCGGAATCGTATTTCGATGTATTGGTGAAAATAGACCTTACTGCGCTAGAGCCGCACGTTGTTGGTCCTCATTCACCTGACCGCGCACGTCCGTTGTCTCAATTAGCTAATGAGGTGGGCGATAAATCGAACGACTTCATAAACGACGTCTCGGCAACATTGATTGGTAGTTGCACAAACTCATCCTACGAGGATATGAGCCGAGCAGCAGATGTTGCAAACCAGGCTATCGCGAACGGAGCCCGGGCAAAAGTTCCACTGATGGTTACACCAGGATCAGAACGCGTCAGAGCCACCATAGAGCGTGACGGCCAGATGGAGTCGCTCCGTTCCATTGGTGCTACAGTGTTAGCTAATGCATGTGGACCATGCATAGGGCAATGGAAAAGGTCTCAAAACGACTCCACAAAACCTAATTCTATTGTGACTTCCTACAACAGAAACTTCCCGGCCAGGAACGACGGTCAACAAACGACCATGAACTTCATCGCCAGTCCTGAAGTAACAACTGCTTTTGCTCTAGCAGGATCCCTATCTTTCAATCCTATAACAGATGAGCTTCAAGCTGAGGATGGAACCTCCTTCAAATTGAGTCCTCCCGCCCCTGCACCCGAAGTCCCTTCCGACAATTTCGAGGGAGGCCGACAACAGTTTTTTGCACCTCCAGAAGATGGAAGCAAAATTACAGTAGAAGTAGACCCTAATAGTAACCGAATACAAATTCTCAAGCCATGGGATGCGTGGGATGGCGAAGATATAAGTGGTGCCGTCGTCTTACTAAAGGCACAGGGCAAATGTACCACTGACCATATTTCTCCAGCTGGAGTATGGCTAAGTCTTCGTGGTCATCTAGATAAATTTTCAGACAACATGTTTATGGGTGCGGTCAACGCTTTCACCGAAGAAACTGGAAAAGCCACCAATGTATTAAGTGGTGAATCTGGGAAAGCTATTTCTCAAAATGCGCGAGATTACAAAGCTGCTGGCCAAAAGTGGATCGTCATAGGTGATGATAATTATGGTGAGGGAAGTAGTAGAGAACACGCTGCCTTGTCCCCCAGACTACTTGGAGGATCAGCTGTGATTGCAAGGAGTTTTGCCAGAATACATGAAACCAACTTGAAAAAGCAGGGCATGCTGGCCTTAACTTTTGATGACCGCGATGATTATTCCAAAATCAAGGAAACCGATAGAGTAGATATAATCGGCCTTCCAGCTCTAACGCCTGGGGAAAAGGTCAGCTGTATCATCCATCATTCAGATGGCACTTCAGAAACTATTCAACTCAATCACACCTACAGTGAAACTCAAATAGAATGGTTCCGAAAGGGATCGTTCCTAAATTTATTCCACAGTAGTTAGCGCCTCAAGAAATCTGAGTTTAGCTAACCTGACCGTATAAATCCTCTAACTCACTTTGGTATTTTTCATAAAGCAAAGCGTTAGAGGATTCCTTGAGTTCTGGGTCACTCTCCAATATTTTTGTCGCTTCGATCCTGGCCAAAGCTAAGAGATCAGAATCCTCTATCTGAGCAACCTTAAACAATGGTGCGCCACTCTGCCTTGTACCAATATAGTCTCCTGGTCCTCGAAGTTTAAGATCTATCTCAGCCAAACTAAATCCACTAGGATTTTTTCTGAGCGCGTCCATACGAGCGATAGCGTTTTCTCCTGGCTTCTCAGCCATTAGGATACACAAACTTTGATGTACTCCCCGACCTACCCGCCCTCTAAATTGATGCATTTGGGCAAGGCCGAATCTATCAGCCCCATCGATGAACATAACAGAAGCATTCGGAACATCTACTCCCACTTCCACTACAGCGGTCGCAACAAGAATTTGCAATGACCCTTCTCTAAAGCTTTCCATCACAAGTTCTTTTTCCTTTAATGTCATCCTCCCGTGAAGCAAACCAACGGTCAGATCGGGAAATACTTGCGTTGACAGTCTCAAATGCTCTTCAACCGCGGCCCTAGCTTCAACAGCGGAAGACCCATCAATAAGTGAAAATACAATGAAAGCTTGCCTTCCCTTTTTGATCTCCTTTCTTACCACGTTATATACGTTTTCACGTCTATCTGCTGGCTCTACGAGCGTCTGTATTGGCTTCCTTCCCCCAGGTAATTCATCGATTACCGACAAATCTAAATCGCCACACATTACTAAAGCCAATGACCTTGGGATAGGGGTTGCTGACATTACGAGAAGATGAGGACGAGGTTCATTCTCTTGCAGCAAGGCTCGCTGCATAATCCCAAACCTATGCTGCTCATCCACTACAACAAGGCCAAGATTGGGAAAAGTAAGACTCTCTTGTAACAACGAGTGAGTCCCGACCACTATATCGACTTTCCCCGTAGAAACGGCATTTTGCATATTCTTTTTCTCAGTGTTCGACATACTTCCGGTGAGGATACCTATAGTCAAAGTGCGAGAAGTTCCATCAATCTGAATATGCATCATGCTAAGACCTTTTGGTGATGCTGAGCCAAGAAGCTTTGTTATAGTTAAATAGTGTTGTTCTGCCAGTATTTCAGTCGGAGCCATAATGGCAGACTGAAGCCCATTAGCGGCAGCACAAAGCATCGCAGCGGCGGCAACCACAGTCTTTCCACTCCCAACATCCCCCTGAAGAAGTCTCCTCATAGCGACTGTCGAAGCGATATCCGACAGCACTTCTTTAAGGGCACTACTTTGGCCAGACGTTAATTCGAAAGGCAGAGAAGATATGAAGTTGGAAACGATTTCATTTGATGGGAGTGGAATAGAAGATTTGTCTCGTTTCCATTCACTTTTTCGCTTTTGGGCAACCAATTGAACTAAAAAAAGCTCATTGAATGCCAGTCTTCTTCTAGCATCCTGGAGAACTTTAATATTGCTGGGATAATGGTACCTCGCTATAGCATCTGACAACCTCATAAGTCCGGTTCTACTCAACAGAGACTCTGGTAAGAATTCTTCGACTTTATTCACTGATGAAGCTAAAGCCGTTCTTATAACGTTTCTGAGGCTCTTGGCATTAATGCCAGCTACCATTGGATATACGGGTACTATCCTTCCAGTATGAACATTCTTTTCCATCCTGCCTAAAACCTCATAAACCGGGGAGTCAAATGTCAGCCTGCCGGCAAAATTGGAAACATCTCCACTCAACATTACTTCAGTCCCTGGCTGTAAGTCCTTAATTGCCCATTTCTGACCAAAAAGAGTCACTTTTATATTGCCGGTTTCATCGTAGAGCGTAACAACTATTCTTCCCCTACTCTTCCCTTTAGCAGGTACTAAGGAAACATCCCATACAGTAGCCAATAAGCTTTGTTTTTCTCCCGCAATGAGTGATCCTATCTTCCTTACATCTGAATAGTCGTCATGGCGATGTGGAAAGTGAAATATGAGATGTCTTATTGTTTCAATCCCAAATCCAGTCTTGAGCAAATCCCAAATTTTACTTCTGCCATATAGCTTTAAGGTTTTAACGCTTGAACCAAGAGAAAGACCCATTACAGGCGAAGCATTTCCAGTTTTTCTATAATTGGACTGGCCGATTATTTTGGCTGAAGGGTCAATTAAACTGATAGTTTCACTTACCCAAATTTCTCGTTCCGCTACAGTTATTCGGGAGTACGGAACCATTTGGAAATTATTTATGGCAGAAAGTTCAACAGAATTGGAGGCGAGAAACTGATCCAAACCTCCTATTACCACGGCGTCAGAGTATCCGATATCCTTCTCTCTGGTCAGAATTCTGACCAGAACTGAGGCTATATGTGAGTGACTCTGCATATCTAAAGTTTAATGGCTGTTATTAAAATGAATTAAGAAAATGTAATCTCTCTTAATTATTAACATACATTTTTCTCAAAATTATCTTCACGAGGAGAGCAGAGCAACAATGAACTCATAATTTGGTTGTTTCCCCTCTATTATTTGAATCGCATCATGATAGAAATCCCCAAATTGATCAAGCAACAACCTCTCCAGATCAATCCTCTCATATTCAGTTACATTTTCCCCTAGCAAAATCGTAATTTGATCACAATCATATGCCCCAGAGAATTTAAGTGACTCTGAGAGAATTTCTGAAGCAGTCCCTTTGAAAGGTAGAGGGGATTCGTCCAAAATCGCACCATAGTCTCCTTTTTGAAAATCAACGTCGCCAATATGAGCAGTTCTCTCTGCTTTGAAGATCAAAAGCGTTCTCACATTGGACATTACTTCTGTGAGAGTTTCTTCATTCAACTCTGCTGTACTATTTGGGTCGAATTCGGCCGAACATTCAAGGCCTTCCGCAATAGACTTGGTGGGAATAACAACCACTGAATTCTTGGATAAATCAGCTGCTTGTTTCGCTGTAGACACAATATTTTTATTGTTCGGCAGCAAGAAAATTGATTCACATTTTATAGAATCCAATACTTCAGCAATCTCTGCGACACTCGGATTCATGCTATCCCCACCCGAAATAATCGCTAGAGCTCCATTTTCACGGAATATTTGTTTGATTCCTGACCCAGTTGCTACTGCTACAAAGCCTGAATGAGCACAAGTCTCACCAGTATTTTGGTTCTTAGATTCTCTCTTCTCCTCCATAGCCGCATCCATAATTGCTGCGGATTGCCTTTCCATGTCTTCAAGAGAAACCTCAGAAATAGATCCAACTGTGGTGGCTACGTTAATTGAATCACCTGGAGTCTCTGTGTGAATATGGATTCGATAAATTCCACTATCTCCTGCCACCACCAAAGAAAGACCTAGATCAACAAATAGTTCCCTAATATCCTCGATTCCAACACTGCTTTTGAGGACAAACTGGGTACAATATCCATAAATTGCCTCGGTAGAATCATGATTTTTAATTAAGTTTTGAACACCTTCACCATCTTTCGCCGGAATCCTCAATTCTATATCTACATTTTTCACATCTTGTCCCGATAGGTGAAGATGAATACCTCGAAGAAATATCTCCAACCCATACGCTCCTGAATCCACCACCCCTGCGTCTCTAAGCAATTCAAGGTGGTTAGGAGTACTGTCGACAGATTCTTTTGCCTTTATTGATAGTGCGGCTAATAAGTCGCTAAAAGTCCGTTTTGTGCGAATCTGCTGCCCAGATTCTTCAGCTATATCCCTAAGAACTGTAAGAATAGTTCCTTCAGTGGGATTGGCAATTGAAGCGTAGGCACTATTAAAAGCACATTCCAAACTCGATGAAACTATATTAATGGTCGTAAGGTCTTTATCCTTCAGGCCTAGATATATACCTTTAAAGATTTGAGACAAAATAATTCCACTGTTGCCCCGTCCTTCCCATAAAGCCGCATCGGACAAAAGTTTTGATAAATGTTGGACCGAATAAGTGTCTACGTAGGTCACACGATTTTTCATCCCTGATAATGTCTGATACATATTTGTACCTGTATCTCCATCAGGAACAGGAAACACGTTTAGGTCATTAATGGCATCAATATGTCTTTCAAAGTAGGTGGTCGCAGCCACAAACGTGTCATAAAATATTCTAGAGTTTAGCGATTGAATAGTCATATTTTTACTAAGAATAGTACGCCATTTCCAACTTTATGTGACGCCTAATGTGATAAGCTTAGACGCGGTTTTTCGCATTCACCTCTGGGTACTGGAATATATACCAGTATTCTATAATGGGATATCCAAACCACTATAGGTTATTTAAAAAAATTAAGAGACGTTAAATCCATTTGAGATAGAAATATGGCAAGCTGTCAAATTTGTAATAAAACAGGTATCTCCGGAAACAATGTAAGCCATTCCAAAAGGCGTACTAGGACGCGTTGGCATGCAAACATCCAGAGAGCTTTCGTTGAAATAGCTGGGGTGAGGCAAAAAGCGAACGTCTGCACGCGATGCCTGCGCACTCAATACAAGCATTCAATGAAGGATTAGTCCCCGACAAAGGGATATGGACCCTGCACCGTATTTCTAAAAGTGCTTGGCTTGGATGTTTCCGTTGACACCCTCAACGCAGGGTTAATATCATTACAGTTGGTTTACTCACATTCGTAAAGAACTCTGCAATCACTATATCGGTCTTAAGGTGGTCGTAAATGCCTGAATACACAAAATCTGAATCAATGGAATGGGCCCGAGAGACATTGAGAGGTCAGTGGTCCACTCTGATGACTCCCTTTACACCTGATGATGATATAGACGAAGAAGGTTTACGAAGAAATATCAGGCACGTGAAAGACCTTGGTGTTCGAGGCGCAGGATGCACCTGGGGCATGGGAGAGTTCTGGACTTTGACCCAGGATGAACGTATGCGTGTATACGACATAGTTAGCGATGAAGCGGGAGAGACTTGGCCTATTGGAGCTCATGTATCCCACACCTCGATGAAAGACATGCTGGATTTGGCAGAACACGCAGAGCGAACAGGATTTGACCTCTTGATTGTGGCTGCCCCTTATTTTGTCACCAAACTTGAAACTCAAGTGATTGAATGGGTTAGAACGCTAGCAGACAGCACCAACTTGGCCATCATGTACTACAACTCACCCCAATTTGGATTGGTAATGAGTTCTAACGGCCTTGGAGAAATTTGTGACATCCCGAATGTAGTGGGGGTAAAAGAAGCCAGTTTCAATCAGGATCTTTCTGTTGAGACACATCTGAAAATCGGGGATAGAGCAATAATAAGTACTCCTGATGAATGGATATTTCACAAAGGTAAAGAATTAGGATTTGAGCAACAGGTAATGTTCGCCAACACTTCCGACTGGCGATTTGATACTCCTGAGAACAACCACTACGTCAGTTTCATTGAAAAGGTAATGCAGGGAAATTTAGACGAAGACTACTACGCTCAGCATATTGCCCCCATAAAAGCGGTATCTGATAAGTGGTGGCAATACACTGTGAAAAAGATGGGGGGAGCTTTACCTGCATCGATGTGCAAATACTGGGGAGAACTAATGGGTATGGCTGGAGGTCACGTTAGAATGCCTCTTACAGACCTGACGGACCAAGAAAAAGAAGATTTGGCTAAAGACATATCTTCAGCCAGAAGTTTGTAGAGTAACCTCGAAATTAGAGTACTCTTAGGCATCAATGATTTCCAAAAAGAGATGAGGTAGTGTAGAAATGATTCTAATGGTTAGCGTCCAAGACCTCTATGAGGCGAAACAGGCCCTAAAAGGTGGAGCGGACATCGTTGATGTTAAAAACCTGCAAGAGGCCCTTGTGGGTTCCGCCCATCCTAATACCGTAAAACAAATACGTGACGAGGTTCCCTCAGCACACCACGCAAGTGTCACGTTGGGAGTAGTTCCCGACCAAATAGGAACTGTTTCCATGGCTGTTTATGCGGCAGGATGCTTGGAAGCCACCTCCGTCAAGGTTGGATTCATGGTAAGTGAATACGAGGTTGCTTTAGAAACCCTTAGGGCCTCCAAGGAAGCTTTATATGGCACCAGCACAAAGCTTATAGGATCACTTTTCGCAGACAACCTAATCCACGAAGGAGGTCTTGACCCCGATCTAATGGTGAAACTTGCCAAAGAAAGTGACTGTGATGGATGGCTCATAGATACGTTAGTAAAAGATGGAAGAAATCTTTTTGATTTTATTCCAGAAACTAGACTCAAGGAAATGGTTCTTGAAGGAAAAGAACTAGGGATGAGTACGGCCTTGTCAGGCCACTTGAAAATGAGCGATTTAGATGAACTTGCCAGAGTGAACCCGGATATAGTGGGAGTTCGAGGGGCAGTCTGTCAGAAGGGTGATAGAGATTCACGAGTGCACTGGGAGTCAGTATCAGAATTTAAAACTGAATTGGATAAAAGGGAAACAGGTGAGGTGGATGTCTACGGCGCAAGTAATGGCGGAGAAGCGGCACCTGCAAAGAACGGAACCGACTGGATAGTTATAGATGGCACCGGGAAGAACTGCGCTGGCATAATAGCAGCACTAAGTGAACAAGTAGCCAACGACAATGAATCGATTGTTGAAGTAATAATACCGGACGTGCTGAACACCTACGACCTAATTATGTGGGCAGAAAAAAACAATCACAACATCTTAACCCAGAAAAAAGACGCAGAAGGCTCCCTTAGAATGCTGATCCAACCGTAATATTATTCAACTCTTACGGTCTTATAAACAGGAAAACACCCGTGCCGGGAACAGTACGGGTGTTTTTTGTTAGGATTAACTAAAGGTATAAGCACCCGAGGTATTTGTATAAATGGAATACAATCTTGAACAAATAATCAATATGGTGAGTGACATAGTCTTCATTATCGCAATGATTACTTTATGCGCGATCGTATACGTGTCGGCAAGAAAAATTAACCGAATTTCAGAGTCAGCAAAAAGAACTGTGGAGAAGGTTGAAAATATAACTGATACTGTTAGTGACTCCGCAGCCAAAAGTGGAGGATTTATATCAGGAGTGGTTAGAGCATTGGGGGCTTTATCAGGCACAAATAGCAATAAAGACGACTGAAAACTCAGCCGCATGGAGGTACTCGATGGCTAATGAAGGTAGTGGATTCACCACTGGCCTACTGGTAGGTGGAATAATTGGTACGGTTATAGGAATACTTATAGCTCCGAAACCTGGAGAGGAAACTCGCGCCGACTTACTAGAAAAAAGTGATCTGATCCGACATAAAGCAGACGAATTTTCGGAAACAATCAGAGATAGGGTTGGACCAACTGTAGACTCAATATCTGAAAGACTTGGACCCACGGTTGAAGCAACTCGAGAAAAATTAATTCCAGCAGTGGAAAATGCGAGAGAAAAAATTATCCCCTTAGTTGATCAAGTAAATGAAAGATTTTCGGATTTTTCTTCCACTCATACGGATTCCACAGTATCGAAAACTCCCGAAGGAGAAGATGCAGGCAATCGTTCCTGATATATGAAGCGCTAGCTATATATTTAAGAGTCTCTCCAACTACTCATAGGATATGACCCCAACACTTTCATCATTGACACTTGAGTCCTAACAGCTTCCAGTGCCTCTGCGACTAAAGAATCAGATCTATGGCCTTCTATGTCTACCAAAAAAACATATCTTCCGAGACTTTTTTTATTAGGGCGCGACTCAATTTTAGCTAAATTTATGTTTCGGGAGGCAAATTCCCTCAAAGACTGACTCAATATTCCTGGGGAATCATCTTGGTACTCGAAACACAGGGATGTCATATCGGACCCTGTCGGTTCCTCATCAACATGGGACAGTGTGACAAATCTCGTCTCGTTGTTAGGCCTATCCTCCACATTCTCCATAAGTATTTCAGCCCCATATATTTCAGCGGCGCGCTTACTTGATATGGCGGCTGTTGATACATCTGACTCCATCATTTCTTGAACAGCAGCAGAATTACTTAGAGAGGCGATCAATTCGGCATTGGGCATACTTTCTCTCAAAAAATCCCGGCACTGACCCAGTGACTGGGGATGGGACATCACGATTTTTATCGCATCAAGCTCCATTCGCGATTGGGCCATTAGACACTGATTTATTGTCACAACCGTTTCACCGCAAATGTATAGTTCAGAGTCGTGAATGAGCAAATCTAAAGTAAAGGTTACACCGCCTTCTATACTGTTTTCTATCGGCACCACGCCTTCATCCGCGTCCCCAGAAACTACCGATGACGCAACAGAGGGTATCGAATCGACAGGAACAAGAACGGCGTCGGCATCCCAGTCACGTGCTGCCTGCTCGCTGTACGTTCCCGGTGGTCCTAAATATGCCACTTTTTTTACCAAATTGTTAAACCTCTTCAACCAACTTAGGAGCAAGAGCAGTTTCAATTTCACTAATGACAAGACGAGACATATCTACTATGAAATCTATTCCAGCCATATCAAAAAGCTTTCCATTATTCGCCTCATTTAGCACAGACACTGTTGAATGAACTTCAAATTTTCCTCTCGCAATCTGACAGGCAATTAAATTTATATGATCTTCTCCTGTTGTCGCAATAAACATATCTGTTCTAGTAAGGCCTGCCTCCTCCATAACACTTATATTAGCTCCATCCCCTAAAACACAAATTTTTCCTAAAGCTTCATCCAAAATCTGAGTCTTCTTCTTGTCTGAATCAATGACTGCTACTTCAGATCCTGAATCTAGAAACCAGCTGGCTAGACTAGAGCCTACACGGCCTGCTCCTAGTATTACTACATACATACTGAGAAACTCCTCTTAAGCCATAGCTCTTTCGAACAATTGATCAGCGACTATTTTTCTGCTGCTTATTGACTCTAATCCCAGTTTTTCAAATATAGCTGCAACTTCTAAGTCTTCCAATACGCATATTACTTTAGGAATTTGAATAATGTTTCTAGCAATTTGCGCAGCCATTAAATTAATTGTCTGAGAGCCAGTACAGGCAAGAAAAATATCAGACTCACCGGCCAATGCTCTGCGAAGATCTCCTTCTGATCTACCGTCACCTAACACTGGAACTATCCGCGCTGTCTCTATTCTCCGCTCAGGTAGTAAATCAAAAGCCTCGGAATCATTGTCCATAATTCTTATTATGTTCCCAGAATCTGACAACCTAATCGATAACGAGGACCCCAATTGGCCACATCCTAGAATTAAGATTCTTCTCGCTCTATATACCGGAGCTCTGTGGGCGGGTTCTTGCTGCTCTTGACCGGCCATTAAACACCTCTCCCCAGTGGATTGCTACCTGCACTCAGAGAAGGTCTGCAAGTGATAACAGAACATGGAGCATGCTTCAACACATATTCAAGAGATTCATTTAGTAGATATGATTCCACGTAATCAAATTTGGGGGGTAAAGCAATGACTATGGTCTTCGCTCGCTCCTCAATCGCATGAGAAACAACAGCACTTCCAATAAAGCGTGACTGAATAATTTGGCTTACCGGTCTAGTTTTCATATTCCTAGACAGTTTTTCCATTCTCTCCAAGGTTTCCTCCGCCCTTTCCGTCAGGCTAGAAATTTCTCGGTCTACTTCCACATTTCTAGGAACCCTAATTACATAAACCAAGGAAAGCTTTTCTTTGGTCTCTTTCGATAACCGCGAAGCAACTTTTGTAACCTCAATATCCGAGTGAGTCCCATTTAAAATCGCTATCATCATACTCTGAAAATACTTTATCCCTACAGCGTGGCTGATTCTCTAATATCTCCCTGAAGAGAATGGCCACTGACGATCTTACTAACTGTTAAATCTAGCATAGCCATTATAGGATTTACTTAATCTTCACTCTGATATTTCATCCCCATAATCGGAAATGGAATCCAAAGACTCTAAAGAACTATCATGCGCTGCAATGACAACCAAGTCACCCACTTGCAGCTTCTGGTCAAGACCAGGATTAAGTATAACTTTCCTCTTCCGGCACATCGCCAGAGGTGACAGTCCGTAACTATCTCTCGGGCTTGTAAAACCGAGTTCTGACAAACTGGATCCATCGAAATGGGTTGGTACAGTAAATCGGCTAATTCCGTAATTGGAAGTCAGTTCCAAGTATTGTTCCACGCTAGCGTTAAAAAAACTATGGGCCAATCTCGTCCCCATTTCCTCCTCAGGCTGTACGACCCGATCCACTCCTATCCGATTCAGCGTGTTTGCATGCAAAGAATCCCGTGCTCTGGCTACGACAAGTTTTACTCCAATTGTCTTAAGTAGAACCGCCGCCATAACACTGGATACGATGTCTGTTCCAATTGCTATTACAGCTGCGTCGTAGTCATGAACGCCTAGATCCCTCAACACATTCTCATTTGTGCAGTCAGCACTGATAGCATATGTAGCTTGACCCAGCACGGATTGAACTCTTTCTTCATCACTATCTATTGCCAATACATCATGCCCGAGGTTGTACAACGTTCTGGTCGTACTCACCCCAAAACGGCCAAGACCAATAACTGCTACCTGTTTCTTATCCATAACTTGCCGTCCCTATTCCGAAAGATCTCTGGAAGAAAATTTAAGCATTTAATAAATTGATATGAAGTCATCCAATTGTAACCGGTTCCACTGCATTTCGATAATTATTCACATCCCTGTTGGGTACCATTTTAAGTCCAATAATTAAAGGCCCGACTCTGCCAATTAGCATAGTCAGAATAACAATAAGCTGACCAAATGGGGTCAACTGGCCGGTAATACCGGTACTAAGACCAACGGTACCGTAAGCAGAAAATGCCTCAAACAATATGTCTCTGAGTAATATCCCACTGTTGGTGATCGCCAATCCGAGCGTGCACAAGAAAACGAAACCTATTGATATCACGAGTATTGCGTACGATCTACGGATTGTAAGCTCATCAATTTCTCGATCAAATACCGTTAAATACCTTCTCTCGCGGATCAATATATATATACTCATTAAGATAATAAAAAAAGTAGTAACTTTTATGCCGCCTGCAACTGAAGCCGTAGCCCCACCAACAAACATCATTAACGACATAAATATGTCGGTCGCTGGCCTCGCAAATTCGTAGTTAATTGTCGTAAAACCTGCTGTTCTCCCACTAATCCCCTCAAACAATGAAACTGCAATTTTATTTTCGGTAGACAAGGACCCAAGAGTTAATTCGTTAGACCCTTCTGATACATATAAGAAAATTCCAGCTAATATAATCAAAGAAATGGTCATAGTTATGACTATCTTAGTAACAAGAGAATAAAGTCTAAATTTCCGCCTTAAAATAAGGTCTGAAACAACCCAAAAACTAAGGCTTCCAAGAAGAATCAAGGTTCCCAAAATAGCGAGTAGAACAAGGTCTCCTTGATGGGCCAGCAACCCTGATTTTTCGGGGAATATGAAAATACCAGCATTGTTAAAACCAGAAACAGCCAGAAACAGTGCTTGCCACAATGCTTCACCTGGTTCATATACAAACACAAGCCTAGCAAAAAAAGCCAGAAACCCAAAAATCTGAATGGCAACAGCGGTGATAACTATAGCTACGCTTAACCGCTGTATACCTCCAAGTTGTTCCCTACTAAAGGTCTCCCGAATCAAGAGGCTTTGTGCCATAGAAATTCTTTGCCCAAGTACTGTTAAAAGAAATGCAGCCAAAGACATGAAACCCAAGCCGCCCACAAACATAAGGAGCATGATCACCAACTGCCCTCCCATGGTCCAGTTGCTTGAAGTTTCTACAACAACGAGCCCTGTAACAGTTACCGCCGACGTGGCGGTAAACAGAGCAACTAAAAACCCGCCAAAAGTATCTTCATAATGTGCAAAAGGGGCCATCAGACAAAATGTCCCAATTGATATCAAAACAATAAAAATAAGGATTAGTAACATGGGTGAGGAGAAGCTTCGCGCATGAATGCGCCTTTCAGCCACGACAAATTCCGTGGGAGGAGTCTCACCAACTCTAGGCTTTTTGACTGAAACATCACCTGGTTTTGTGCCCGCAGGGCTGTTCATGGAATTAAATCCTTGAAGTCATACAATTTGAAGTATGAGTAGTGCTTGAGAAGAAAGCGGCCATCGTAGCTGGCCCAATTATGTGCCTAATAGCCTCAATGATGTAAAAACTATTGTTTAGTAGGCACATTATACCAGTTTCCAAGCAAACTAGATTTTCCCAAATAATTAACGTTCATTAGTTAAGAAAATTCATTAAGCGCTAATAAAATGTCCTTTATTTGGCTTGTGTTAATCATGTTAATGAGAGTTTAATTCTCTCTCAGTGGACAGGAGTCAACCCTCCACAGTCAAAAACCTTAGGAGCTGTATATAAGTCGATGAGTGGTAAGAGGGGACTACATATCCCACATATCCCACATCCCCACATTCCAAAGCCACATGGCTTCATGCCACACGTGTTGGATCAATATATACACTCGAAGTGGGCTCACTATGTGTTTCAGTGTGGCCTAGCAGCAGTATCACTAATTTTCATCCTTCTAATTGGAGATACAGTTTTCAAAACAGCTATTGTGGTAGGCATAGCCTCTTCTGCATTCACGGTGTTTGTAATTCCAGATAGCGTGGCAGCTACTCCCCGAAAGGTTATAGGGGGGCATTTTGTAGCTGGAATAGTAGCGGCAGTTATATCGCTTTCCATACAATTAACAGGCTTGGATGCTTTATCCGAAGACAAGAGATTTTTCATCGATATTGCAGCTGCAATCTCCGTTGGAGTGGGGATCTTTGTGATGGTGGTGACCAACACTGAACACCCTCCCGCGGCTGGAACATCGTTAGGGCTTGTATTCTATGGTTTCGACTGGACGTCCATTATATTTATTCTCTTGAGCGCCCTTCTTCTCTCACTAGTTAGGGTTGCCTTAAGACCTAAAATGATTAATTTGCTATAGCTTCATCTACATTCATAATCTGTTCCAGAGCCTCGATTATTTATTGGAACTATTCTGCAGTCGATATATAAACCCCGAATATTCAGCTATTCAGCAATATCTCAGAAGTTGAATCCTATTCCACTGGGGCGCGTTCTTGTGTAATCTTTTATGTGGATATCCGTTTATCTAGATAACAACTTAATAGCGTCGGTATAGCGTCGGTCACTTTGATGGACTTATCTACAGAAAACACCATAAAAAAAATTCACGCCAGCGACACGAGGATGGTGTTGTCACTAACCGGTGCTGGATCATCAGCACTTAACTCGCTACTTGCTGTTGCAGGCGCTTCCAATTCCATCCTTGAAGGTCTCATACCATATTCTGATGCCGCACTTCATGGTATAACCGGACCTCAGGTGGAAAGCGCCGTATCTGAGAAAACGGGTCTTTCTTTAGCTCGATGGTCTTATTTTCGGGCAGCTGACCTACGTGACAACTACAACAACGTATTGGGCATATCCTGTACTGCTGCTATAAGTACTGATAGAGAAAGAAAAGGTGCTAATCAAGCATATGTATCCGTTTGGGGAGCATCTGGTCATGCATCTGCGCATTTGAACATGAAAAAAGGACTTAGAACTCGTCAACAGGAAGAAGCACTGGTAAGTGAACTGATAATCAACCAAATCGCAAGGGCTATATTCCCAGATTTCGCTAAGACTATAAATATATCTAACGAAGACAGTTTGGAAAGAAATAAGACAGAATTCACTACACCGTTCGACTCACTTCTTGGGAAGCAAATCCGATCTTTTATGGTGACTAGTAAAGGAGATCTATATGAGGATGCCAAATTCTCAGGAGCTATTCTTTCAGGATCTTTTAATCCCCTCCATTTAGGGCATTTAAAACTTGCTGAAACAGCCAAGCAACTACTTGGTAAAGAGGCAGCTTTTGAAATATCTGCTGCAAATGTTGACAAGCCTCCATTAAAATCCAAAGAAATAAAGAAAAGAGTTCAACAATTCAGAAATAAAGCCACTACCCTAGTTTCATTTGCTCCGCTGTTTTCCCAGAAATCGGCTGTCTACCCGAGCAGTACCTTTGTGATAGGTTACGACACCGCATGCAGACTCGTGAATCCAGAGTATTACAGCAACGATACGAAGGCCATGTTCACTTCACTGCACGAGATAGAAGCTAACGGATGTGATTTTTTAGTTGCAGGACGGGTGGATGCCGGCTCATTCAAGGGACTGGATGACGTAGACGTTCCAGTACGATTCAGGGGGATGATGGTAGGCATACCAGAAACTACATTTCGAGTGGATCAGTCATCCTCAGAAATTAGAGCTAAAGGCGATTGATTGATGACATACAAAAACATGAGAGAATTTATTAGTTTTCTAGAGTCTAATAATAATCTGACGCGCATTGGAACTCCCGTTAGTCAAGATCTTGAGATTGCCGAAATTACTGATAGAGTCATCAAATCAGGTGGTCCTGCACTTTTGTTTGAAAATGTTGTTGGGCATGAAACGCCAGTGCTAACAAATTTGTTTGGGACACATCAACGAACAGCCTGGGCTTTAGGCGTCGATGAAACTGCCGAGTTAACCGACAAAGTAAGAGATATACTAGGCCTTGTAAAAAACCCGCCCTCCTCTATGTGGGATAAGTTAAAAACTCTCAAAGACATAGTGGGTATGGCGCGAACCCAGCCTAAATTACTAAAGAGTGCCCCATGCCAAGAAGTAGTTCTGACAGGTAATAATGCAAACCTGGAAATCCTTCCGCATTTAAAATGTTGGCCTATGGACGGGGGAAGATATATAACTTTGCCCCTAGTAATTTCTCGTGACCCAGATTCAAACCGTAGAAATGTTGGCACCTACCGCATGCAAATATACGACGAGAAAACTGCTGGCATGCATTGGCAAACCCATAAGGTAGGAGCAAGCCATTACAGAACCGGAGAAGAGAAAGGGCTAAACCGCCTTGAAGTGGCGGTGGTCTTAGGATGTGATCCGACCACCATGTGGACTGGAGCGCTTCCCATACCACCTGATATGGACGAACTCGCCGTCTCAGGAATACTTCGCGATGCTCCAGTCGAAATGGTGAAGTGTCGCACGATAAACTTGGAGGTTCCTGCTCACTCTGAGTTTGTACTAGAAGGCTATGTGATCCCAGGTGAACTGAAAACAGAGGGCCCCTTTGGAGATCATACTGGGTATTATTCGATGGAAGATGAATATCCAGTATTTCATCTAAATGCCATCACACATCGGAAAGATGCCATCTATCCCGCGACCGTGGTTGGAAGACCACCATCTGAAGATTTTTATATGGGAAAGGCGGTCGAAAGACTAATGCTGCCAGCTCTTCAAATGGCTTTACCAGAAGTAACGGACATTAACATGCCTGCTGAAGGAGCATTCCATAATTTAGTCATAGTCTCTGTAAAAAAAGAATATCCTGGCCATACCAGGAAAGTAATGAACGCTTTATGGGGACTTGGACTGATGATGCTGGCGAAAACTATTATCGTGGTGGATCATTATGTCGACGTACAAAACCTCTCAGAAGTAGCCTGGCGAGTTGCTAGCAACATAGACCCTGAAAACGATGTAATGTTTATTGAAGGCCCCGTAGATGACCTCGATCACTCTAGCGCCCAGCCAAAATTTGGCAGCAAAATGGGAATCGACGCGACGGCCAAAACAAAACTCGATGGCAGAAATCGAGATTGGCCCCCAGACGTTGTCATGTCAGAAGAAATCAAAAACTTAGTCAATAGTCGCTGGAAGGAATATGGTCTGTGACCGGATCAAATCGAGCGACCGGTTTCTCCAAAATACCTGCCTTCCTTGACGCAATAAAATTTCACGAAAGTATTTTCGCCCTGCCATTCGCATATGTAGGCATGTTCCTAGCCTCCAACGGACTACCGAGTGTGTCAAAATTCCTATGGATTACCTTAGCCATGGTTGGGGCTCGCACTGTAGGAATGGTGGCTAATAGAGTCATTGATAGACACATAGACAAAAGAAACCCGCGAGCATCGTCACGCCATATTCCTGCTGGCATACTGAGAGCTACAGACTTGATAGCACCAGCGGTCATAGCATTCATAATTTTTATGTTTGCAGCATATAAACTCAATTTTCTGTCATTTATGTTAGCTCCACTGGCAGCTGGATATCTCATTTTTTACCCGTTCACGAAAAGGTTCACATGGACAGCCAATTTATTACTCGGGTGGGCACTGGCTATAGCCCCATCAGCTGCTTGGATCGGAATAACCGGAAAACTATCATTGGAACCAATCATATTGTCTTGCGCGGTAGCATGTTGGGCAGGCAGTTTTGACATTATCTACCACTGTCAGGACGTAAAATTTCAGAAAGATCAAAACCTACATTCAGTAGCCAAAAAATTTGGAATAGCTAGGGCCTTTTTGATAGCAAAACTATTAGACACGCTAGCTATAGGATTCTTAGTGATAGTGGGAGCCCTCTGTGAACTGAATTTCCCTTATTTCCTATCATGTGTTCTAGCGGGATGTCTCCTCATTTATAAATACTTTCTTGTTAAGCCAGATGATTTATCAAAGCTAGGTATTGCATTCATGAGAATAAACGCCTTCGTATCTATTAGCATCTTATCTGGAAGTCTCATTTCCCTATATCTCGTCTAAAAAGGTACGATAAAGATATGACAAATCCAATCATTGTTGGTGTAACAGGGGCCAGCGGCTCAATACTCGCATCAAAAACTGTCGATGCCTTGTTGGAACTTAATATTCCTACTGTTTTAGTGGCCTCTAATCCAGCCAGGATGGTCTGGCAATTGGAAATGTCTGAAACCTTTGGTGAGTCTCTCGAACGCTGGGCTGATAACTCTGATTTCACCCATTACGCGATCGGTGACTTGAAAGCCCCAATTGCCAGCGGCACTTTTCCTGCACGCGGAATGGTGATAGTGCCTGGGAGTATGGCAACTGTTTCAGCGATTGTTAACGGGATATCCGACAATTTAATACGGAGAGCAGCTGACGTTTGCCTTAAAGAGAAGCGGCCCTTTGTAATCGTGCCGAGAGAAAGTCCTTTGAACAGAATACATCTCTCTAACCTCGCAGCACTAGACGGTTTTGGCACTAGCATAGTTACAGCAGACCCACCATACTATCTTCCAGTCAAAACCCTAGAGGATTCTGCTGCTTTTACTGCTCAACGAGTTTTACTTGCACTAAATATAATCAAGGAATTACCTGAAGAATTTAGATACGGAGAAAATTAGGACCTATTGGACGGCATCAAATGAAATTTGGAGTCGCAGTTACCACCTCGGTAACTCCTGCTGTAACAGAATTAGATCAGAAAAATTACGTTGAACTTGTGAGTTCAGCAGCTGAGACAGTTGGATTCGATTCTATTTGGGTTAGTGATAGAACGGTATATCCCGCAGACCTGCCTGATCGATACCCTGAGCAATTTGGCCCCGGAAAAAATGACCCAAACGCCCAAAATGTTCTAGAAGCACTTACTACTCTTTCCTATATCGGTGGAGCTACCAGTTCCATAAAACTGGGAACAAGTGTGCTCGTGCTCCCATTTCGTAATCCTATTTTGAACACAAAAATGATCTCTACTTTGGATGTACTCTCTGGAGGACGACTCATCCTTGGCATTGGTTCTGGCTGGATGCAAGAGGAATTTGATGCTATGGGTTCTGATTACAACTTGAGAGGACAGACCACTGACGAACATTTAGAGTTTTTTTTAAACTCTTGCACAAATGAAGTGTTCCCAGGTACATCACAAGGCGCTAACCCTATTAATATGAGACTTTTCCCGCAGGCGATTCAGGCACCTCACCCTCCAATATGGATCGGCGGAAATTCCAGAGCTTCTCTGCTAAGAACGGTCCGTTTTGCCAACGGTTGGCATGCCATTCGATTAACCCCAAAAGAGCTGAGGGCCCGAAAAATAGAGTTGACCGAACTTTGTCACCAGACCAAAAGGAACATTTCTGAAATAGTCGTGAGCTTGAGAGCTACGGTTTCCGTAGGACAATCCCTATATGATGAATCTGGTGAAAGGCTGCCTTTAACCGGATCTATGGATCTGATACGGCAGGACATCAACAATTACCAAGAATCTGGGTTAGACTACTTAGTGGCTTCTATGTCAGGGAATTCAACAAACAACGTCATAGAATCCGTGAATTTATTTGGTTCTGAATTCATAGATTAATCAACAAGTATATTGAGGTCTAGGGCCCAAAAATGTTTGACTTCCACACACATACTTTTTTGAGTGACGGCGTCTTGTCTCCAATAGAGTTGATCCGTCGGGCAATGCACATTGGATACAAGACTATGGCTATCACTGACCACGTAGGGCCAGGAAATCTTGAATTCGTTCTAAAAACTTTAAAAACGGACTGTTTGATGGCAGAAAAAAGATGGGACATAGAAGTACTCCCAGGAGTCGAAATAACTCACACCCCAATCGAAGACATTAATGACCTAGCAAAAGAAGCAAAAAAACTAGGGGCAAAAATTGTCAACGTCCACGGGGAAACCATAATGGAACCTGTCGTTGCAGGAACTAATCTAGCTGCAGTATCTTCACCCTATGTAGATATATTGGCCCATCCTGGACTGATATCCCCTGAGGAAGCAAAAATTGCTTCTGAAAATGGCATCTTTCTTGAAGTATCAGGGCGGAAAGGACACGGGTTGTCTAATGGGCACGTAGTCAAAACAGCGTCGGAAGCAGGTGCCTCAATCATTTTAGACTCGGATGCCCATGAGCCAGAAGACCTCATGACAAGAGACTATGCGGAAAAAGTCGCCCTTGGTTCAGGGCTAAACTTGAACCTCACCAGAGACTTATTGGATAGAGCTCCTATATCTCTATTAAAACGACTAAAACTGAGATAAAAGTTCCAGGAAACTGCTAATCGTCTGGAAGAACAACCGACTCTGGTTCTTCTCCGTTCGCAACACGATTTGAGTTATACATCGCGAAAGCCCTACTCTTCACACCTGCCTCCTGCGTAAATGCAGCAAGATGAGGTGTTATCAAAACATTATCCATGTCTATAAGCGGGTTGTTTTCTGGTGTTGGCTCTACTTCCAGTACATCTACCCCCGCAGCCATTATTTTATTAGATTCCATGGCTCTAATGAAGGCCTGTTCATCTACTACTGGACCTCTACAAGCGTTTATAAGAACGGCTTCCGGCTTCATTAGTTCAAATTCGCGGTCGCTAATCATTCCTTTCGTCTGTCTATTCAAAGGTACATGGAGAGTAATCAAATCTGATGTACTTAATAATTCGTCCCTATCCACCTTGGTTAGACCTAGTCTGGATATAAGTTCAGGATCAGGATCAACAATATCATCGTAAATAAGGTTGCAATCCCAACCTTGTAGGCGCTGTGCCACTCTGGATCCTATGCGGCCTACACCAATAATCCCAACTGTTTTATCTGTCAGTTCATGAGCTTGAGAAAACCAATCCGGACGAATATTTCCCATCCATTTCCCATCTTGAACATTCTGGAACTGTAGATGAAGTTTTCTGTACACCCCCACCATCAAAGCTATTGTATGTTCAGCAACAGCAACAGCATTCCCTCCCCCATTATTTGAAACTTTAATACCAAGTTCACCAAGAGCCGCCTTATCTAATTTATCGGTACCTGCACTGGTGGTCTGAATCAATCGCAGTTCAGGGCATTTAGCTGCAAGTTCAACCTCAAAATCAATAGCTCCTCCTAGTATTATGGCTCTCGTATTTGAGAGAGCACGAGCAGATTCTTCCTGATCCTGGTTTGAGTCAACCCATTGGATCTCTACACCGTCAGGAGCTGCATCCCTCAATTGGCCAATCAAAGATTCATCAGGTCCATACATTACAATTTCGTTACTCATATAAATTAGACTCCGTATTGAAAACTATGTGAGGATTATATGAATAGCTCGTAAGCTCCACAAGTTAAGGATCGAATAGTCGGGAATTTCCAGGGGTAAGAGATCAATTGACAAACTCAAAACAATGCATACACAGATAGCCATAGACGGACCCGTAGCATCTGGAAAAACTGTCGTAGGAAGAATCCTAAGTGAACAACTAGGTTGGCGATTCCTAGATACCGGTCTAATGTACAGAGCTATCACCTGGATGGCTCTTCATGAGCAAATTGATGCGTCCGATCATCTTGCCTTGGAAAATCTCGCTATAAATTCTCAAATAGAATTGGTAGCTTCAGTTGAAGGAGATCGGCTCTTCATTAACCAAAATGATATAACCGATGACCTGAGAAGTAGAAGCATAGAAGCCACTGTTTCTTTTATTTCCCAAATTTCAGGCGTGAGAACAGCTCTAATTCTGAAGCAACGTGAAATTGCGAGTTCAGGTTCGATAGTTATGGTCGGAAGGGACATTGGAACTAGAGTCCTCAAATATGCTGGGATTAAGGTATTTTTGACAGCTTCCACAGATGAACGTGCGAAAAGAAGGTTCTCTCAAGCTCTAGAAATTAATCCTGATACCACCTTAAAAATAGTCAAAACTGATTTGGAAAGACGCGATTTAATTGACTCCCAAAATAGGGAGTCTCCACTACTACCCGCAGATGATTCTGTAATAATAAACACGGACAATATGGAAATTGATGAGGTGGTCCAGAAAATTATGCAACTCCTGATTACAAAATAATGGCTGCATTCTATTCCACGTGTAGGTACTTACAAGGCGTCACTTTGAAGCTATTTTCCAACTATCAGGTCGACGGCCGAGAGAATATTCCTCCCATGGGACCTTTGATAGTAGTGTCTAACCATCTGAGCTATATTGACCCCTCTGTTTTAAGCCATGCCGTTAACAGGCGATTAAATTTTTTAGCTAAACGTAGTATTTTTGTTGGATTCCCAATCAGCCAAATGCTTTATGCATATGGGGCACATCCATTGAACAGACAGGGGGCAGATATAGCTGCAGTAAGATGGGCGAGGGAAAAATTAAGTAGAGACGGCACCTTGGTTATTTTTCCTGAAGGAACTCGAAGTCATGGAGAAATGATTCGCGGTAAGCAAGGAGTAGCCAGAATTATCCAGATGACTGGGTCCCCTATTCTTCCAATAGGGATAACTGGCACAGAAAACCTTCAATCTTTACTGAGAGCAGTGAACCCCACCGGCGATATCAAGGTAAATATCGGGGCTCCTTTTTCTCTACCCACAATTGAAGGAAAAATAAGCGCTGACGTTATGCAGTCAATGACTGACATGATTATGACCAGGATTGCTTCTCTACTACCCAATGAATATCGGGGTGCATACAAAACTCCTGATTCGAATAGGCAACCCTCCTCAGGAAAACAAATATGTGTGGAATAGTGGGCTATACAGGCCCTAGGAATGCTCTAGATATTCTAGTACCCAGCTTGGAAAGGCTTGAATATAGAGGTTATGACAGTGCGGGAATTAGCATCGACGATGGGAATGATTCAATTCATATCGTAAGAACCACAGGCAAGCTTTCCGCTCTTAAGAAAAAACTTGAATCCCATACATATCTAGAAGGATACTCAGGTATCGGACACACCCGATGGGCAACCCATGGCAAAGTTACTCTTGAAAATGCTCATCCTCATCAGGACTGCCAGAAAGCAATTTCTGTTGCACATAACGGAATAGTTGAGAATTATTCCTCTCTGAAAAAGATCCTACAAGATCAGGGCCACAAATTCTTATCGATGACTGACACTGAAATAATCCCCCATCTAATTGAAGAGGAACTCAAACATACAAAATCTTTAGAAAAAGCTGTGGCTAGGACTGTATCAAAGTTAGAAGGCGGAAATTCTATAGTAGTAATATCCACAGCAAACAAAGGCACGATAATAGCGGCTAGGCAGGGACATTCTGGGGGCATAGCCATCGGAAGCGGAGACAACGAAATGTTCGTTGCCAGTGATTTACCAGCTATTATTCCACATACAAAAACGATACAGCATCTTGATGCTGGTGAGATGGCAATAATAAGCCCGACAAATGCTTTATACAAAGACATGAAAGGGAATTTGTTGAGCAAGCCATACACAGAAATTTCGTTCAATGTGCAAGGTACTGACAAAGGTACTTTCGATCACTTTATGCTTAAAGAGATTTACGAACAGCCTAAAGCTATCAGTCAAACATTTAAGAACCGGGTCTCATTCGATAAAAAACAGATTAATTTCCCTGATTTCCCACTAACTTTTAAAGAAATCAATGCAGTGAAAAAGATAGTTTTGATTGGGATGGGATCAAGTCTACATGCTGCAATGGTTGGAAAAACATGGTTGGAACAAGTCGCGGGAATTCCCGCGGAATGGGACCACTCATCTGAATTTCGATATAGAGAATCAGTTTTTCAAGAAGGAACTCTTTTAATATCTCTGACCCAGTCAGGGGAAACTGCTGATACGCTCGCAGCAATGCTACGAGCGAAGGAAAACCAAATCAATCAGGTCGTCTTATCGAACTACCCAGGGACTCAAGCTGAACGCATTGCTGAAAAATTACTCCCTATTGAAGCCGGACCTGAAATAGGGGTTGCTGCAACTAAAACGTTCACCTGTTCTCTGTCCACACTCTATTTATTGTCCATATTTCTTGGTGTTAATAGGGGCAAGTTGGATCAAATGAAAATTTCCTCCCTAATAGATGATCTGGTCCTTTTACCAGAACTTATGACTAAATACTTAAGCACCGACGATCAGATAAGAGAAATAGCAGATAAATACCAAAAATATCCGAATTTTTTGTTCCTTGGGAGGGGCTTAAATTATCCTCTAGCAATGGAAGGGGCCTTAAAACTAAAAGAGGTGAGCTACATTCATGCTGAAGGGTATCCGGCTGGTGAAATGAAGCATGGACCTATCTCGCTGATTGACAACTCAATGCCAGTAGTCGGAATAATACCCTCAGATTCACTGAGAGACAAAATGCTCAGTAGCTTAAGCGAATCCAAAGCAAGAGGAGCAAAGGTTCTAGCCATCGCCTCTGAAAACGAGACACTAGTCCGCGAGATCGTGGATGATGTCATATGGATACCCGACGCTCCAAGCGAATTAAGTCCCATTTTAACTGCCTTACCATTGCAACTACTTGCTTACCACATAGCCCTGCTTAGAGGTTGCGATATTGACCAACCACGTAATTTAGCCAAATCTGTTACGGTGGAATAACTTTAGAGGAGTGATTCGATGACTGAAATGGAATCTAATATTCGCCTATTAGCAAAAGCAAAAAGAATTACGATCTCAGAAGAAGACCTAAAACTTTTAATCTCTCAGATGGAAACGGCCACAAAAGAACTCGAGAAACTGGAAGCGATTATCAGCGAGGATGTTCCGTTGTTTATGCCGCCGCTGACGTCAAAATTACAAAGCCTGGATGGGAGCTAACCAATATGAACTCACTTTGCTCCATATCAATGAAAGAGGCTTCCGATCTTATATCTACTCATGAGGTCAAACCTTCAGAACTTGTAGAAGCTCACATTGAACGAATAAATACTACAGATGACAAACTTAATTCCTTTGTAACGGTTCTATCGGAATCTGCATTGAGTTCATCACTCATTGCGGAAAAGGAAATTATGGGTGGAAACTACCGAGGTCCTCTTCACGGTATCCCGATAGGGCTTAAAGATTTGTATGACACGGCAGGGATAACAACCGCTGTAGGGTCCAAAATATATCGCAACCGTGTCCCAACAAAAGACGCTACCGTGGTTAGTAGACTGAAAGAGGCTGGTGCGATTGTGGTTGGGAAACTGCAAATGCATGAATTTGCCTTAGGCGCTACGAGTATCAATCCCCATGACGGTCCTGCGCGAAATCCATGGGACACAGACCGAATAACCGGAGGTTCTAGTGGAGGATCAGCTTCATCTGTATCCGCTGGACAATGCATGGCCTCTCTAGGTACAGATACTGGAGGTTCAATAAGAATTCCCGCAGCCTTATGTGGGATTGTAGGACTAAAGCCTACATTTGGGAGAGTGAGTCGAAATGGGGTGTTCCCCCTCAGTTGGACTATGGATACTGTCGGTCCGATGACACGAACAGTAGAAGATTCAGCCCTGATGCTGAACGCCATGGCATCATTCGACCCTGAGGACCCAGGATCGGCTTCTCATAAAACAGAGGATTTCACCAGAAAACTTGGGCTTGGCATAAAGGGTCTAACTATTGGAGTTCCCCAAGAGTATTTCTACGAAGCTACTTCCACCGAGGTAAGAGAGGCTTTGTCCGAAGCGAAAAAAGTATTTCGGTCGCTCGGCGCCCAAGTCATTCCAATTTCAATACCTGTACTAGAGCATAGCCTAGCCATATCTGGAACTATTATGTTGACTGAGGCAGCCTCCGTTCATGAAAGCAATCTAAAAGATAAAGCCTTCGACATCGGAGATGATGTAAGGCTACGCCTAACCCAAGGAGCCCTATATACTGCCGTAGACTATTTGAAAGCACAAAGAGGAAGACACGAATTCAATAGTCAAATCAAGAAAGCTATGGAAACGGTAGACATACTCCTTGCCCCTACTGTGGGAATCGGGGCACCTAATATAGACGATAAAACCATCGTGCTCCATGGCGTGGAATACCCAGCATTAGCTTTAATGCCAAGACTCACCAGACCACATAACATTTGTGGCCTACCAACAATCAGTATCCCTTGTGGTTTCACCAGCTCTGGATTACCAATAGGAATGCAATTAGCAGGTAGAGCATTTGAGGACTCAGTTGTGATACAAACCGCTGATGCCTACGAAAAAGTGACTGACTGGGGAAAAGAAAGCCCAGATATTTAAATTAAGTGCGCAAAACTTAACCGTAGAGCAATCGATATCGAAACAGAAAGAAGGCGTTAATGACTAAAGAAGCGAAATCGAAAGGTTTAAGTCTTTACCAAGCTGCCAGAGAAGTAGGTGTCTCTTTTTCGCGCGAATGGGAGCCAAAGAGCAAATTCGTCAAAGCGAACGATATGAAGTTTCATTATTTAGAATGGGGGGATACATCAAATCCTGTAATTGTGATGCTTCACGGTTTTGCTCAGCAGGCCCATTCCTGGGACTTCGTGGCCCTAGCATTTGCAGATAGATACCGAGTTATAGCAATTGACCAAAGAGGACACGGAGACAGCGATTGGGCAAAGGACGGAGATTACACTCCTGAAACACAACAAATCGATATACAGGGAATTGTGGAAGAACTAAAACTGGACGAATTCATCCTAATGGGACTATCAATGGGAGGACGAAATTCATTTACGTACGCAGCAAATAACCCTGAAAAAGTGAAAGCTCTAATAATTGTGGACGCCGGGCCAGAGAACGTAAGAGCTGGAACTCAAAACATCCGAAACTTCGTTGAACAAGAAGATGAGCTGGATTCAATCGACGCTTTTGTTGAGAGGGTCATTAAGTACAACCCAAGACGAGATCCCATACAAATTAGGGGAAGCATCGTAAATAATCTCAAGCAACTCCCAACCGGAAAATGGACATGGAAATACGATAAGCTGCTACGGTCTGCGGGAAGAATGGGCAGAAAACAGGAACCCGAGGTTACTGACCGACTTTGGAAATATGTCGAGAGCCTTTCGTGCCCTACTTTAGTGGTCAAAGGTGATCGCAGCGACGTGATTGCAGCTGGCACAGCCGACCAAATGCATAAGAGAATTCCAGGGGGCAAAATAGCGATAGTTGAGAACGCTGGACATCTTGTAATGGGCGATAATCCCTCAGGTTTTGAGCGAGCTGTAACAACATTCATCCAAGGGATTTAGAATATAACTAGATTTCATATACTCGATCCTCACACTTTATAAATTTGAATTTGAATTTGAATTGGGTGAGGGTAAATTGCGGTACTAAAACCCTAATGTTACAATTTTTACATTAAACAGAAGATCTATAAGAGAGGAATCCAGGAGAACGGATTGGATAAGGCTGACAAGCAAGCCGTAATAGAAGAATACCGCACTCACGAAAAAGACACAGGCTCAACTGAGTCTCAAGTCGCGGTACTAACGACACGCATCACAGAACTCACGCAACATCTGCGTGAGCACAAGCATGATGAATCCACCCGGCGTGGACTTTTGAAGCTTGTTGGGCGCAGGCGTAGGCTACTAAGGTATCTCAATTCACAGGATGTGAGTAGATACCGAGCACTGATCGCAAAGCTAGGGCTACGCAGGTAGCCGCACGAAGCCTGAATACAGGCTTACTCGTAATTCTAGCTCTCGGTTTTCCCCTCCAGGAGGAAGGACCATTACAGTATCAACCATTAGCCGTGAAATCGGCGCACACACTTTAGAGTTCGAGACGGGCCGCCTAGCAAAAAAAGCAAGTGGGGCCGTCATTGTCAGACAAGGTGATAATGTTGCTTTAGTCACAGTCACCATGAGTGAGCCAAGAGAAGGAATAGATTTCTTCCCACTTACTGTCGACTTGGAAGAAAGGCATTATGCCATAGGACAAATTCCAGGTAGTTTTTTCAGGAGAGAAGGTCGTCCCACTACGCATGCAATTTTGACCGACAGGTTAATCGACCGACCTATTCGTCCCCTTTTCCCCAAGGGTTTTAAGAATGAAGTACAGGTAATAGTTACTACGTTATCCAGTGACGGAGAAACTCCTTTCGACATCATTGCCCTTAACGGCGTGTCCACAGCATTATCAATATCTAATATACCGTTCAACGGTCCACTAGGCGCCACGAGAATGGGCTATATTGACGGAGATTTCGTAGTCAATCCCACATATGAGCAGATTCAAAACAGTGACCTAGACATAGTGGTGGCGGGATCACGAGACGGAGTATCAATGATGGAGGCAGGAGCCAGTATCGTTGATGAAGATATAGTTTATGAAGCAATTCAAATAGCACAAAATGTGAATCTAGAAGTGATCTCGCTTCAAGAAGACTTTATCGAAGAAGCCGGTCAAGAAAAATCTGATTTCGTACCACGTGGACACGATCCTGCAGCAGTGGAAAAAGCCAGAGATATTTTGGGCAACAAAATCTACGAAGCGATGAGAGATTCATCAGACCAAGATGACATGCGAGTTAGGTTAAACTCATTAGAAGATGACCTAGCAGAATCTTTGGCCCCCGAATTTGAGTCGGCGGTATCCGCTGGCGCTTTTGAGGAACTTCTTGACGAACAATTCAGAGTAAGAATACTTAAAGATGGTGTAAGGCCCGATGGGAGAGGTCTCAGAGAAATACGAGAACTTTCAGCTGACGTATCCTTACTACCACGAACCCACGGCTCCGGCTTATTCAATAGGGGAGAAACACAAATTCTTGGAGTAGCCACCTTAGGATCAGCTGGCGATGCTCAAAGGATTGATGATCTCAGCCCTGAAGAGTCAAAACGGTTCATGCTTCACTACAACTTCCCTCCCTATTCTGTCGGCGAGGCCCGGCGAGTAGGATCACCAGGAAGAAGAGAGATAGGACATGGCGCTTTAGCAGAAAAGGCTTTGAGCGCGGTACTACCGAGCGAAGAAGATTTTCCCTACACACTGAGAATAGTCTGTGAAGCACTCAGCTCAAACGGAAGCACTTCTATGGGCAGCGTCTGTGCCGGAACACTTTCATTAATGGATGCCGGAGTTCCTATAAGTGCGCCTGTAGCAGGTATATCAGTTGGATTAGTCACTGGAGAAGATGGAGAATACGTCACTCTCACAGACATCCAGGGCCTAGAGGACCATGTTGGAGATATGGACTTTAAGGTAGCAGGCACTGCCGACGGTATAACGGCTATACAGCTCGATATCAAAGTAAACAGCATTAGTTTTGACGTGATAAAAGAGGCTTTGAGTCAAGCAAAAGAAGCCAGAATGCAAGTTTTGGATGTTATCAAGCAGGCAATACCAGAAGTCCGCACCGACGTAAGCCCATACGCTCCAAGAATCGAAAAGATTAAAGTTCCTGTCGACAAGATAGGAGCGGTAATAGGTCCAGGTGGAAAAACTATACGAGGGATAGTTGAAGCAACCAAAGCAACTGTAGACATCGAAGATGACGGTACTGTACTCATTGGATCGTCGGATGCAGAGGCTTCTGCAAAAGCTATTCAAATGGTCAAGGATCTAACACGGGAAATTGAAGTTGGCGAAGTTTTCACTGGAAAAGTTGCCAAAGTTGCCAGTTTTGGAGCATTTGTGGAAATACTCCCAGGCACAGACGGAATGGTTCACATCAGCGAATTGGACACACACCGTGTAGCCAGTGTTGAAGATGTCGTGAATGTAGGTGACGAAATCACTGTAAAAGTAATAAGTAAAGACAACGCCGGTAGAATAAAGTTATCAAGAAAAGCGATGATGGCCGGTAATGAAGAAACTTACGATGAACCAGAACTTGACGTTGAAATCGGAGACATCATCACAGGAAAAGTAGTAAACATAGCCAGTTTCGGTGCTTTCGTAGAGGTTGTGCCTGGAACAGACGGAATGGTCCACATTAGTGAATTAGAAAACCATCGCGTAGCAAGTGTAGAAGACGTTGTCAGTGTCGGAGATGAAATCACTGTAAAAGTAATTGACATGGACGACAGAGGACGAATTAAACTCTCCAGAAAAGCCCTACTTTCTGATTAGTCATTGACTGTAGTACCTGAAACCCGACACGTTTTTGAAGAGTCGGCTAGAGTTGCTGTTTTACTTAAAATTTAGTAGTTCGAATTGGTGTGAATCAAAGGTTAAAGAGGGAGGATGGTATGGCTGACTTAAAAGTTGTAGTTCACGGTGCTCTCGGCAAAATGGGGCAAGAAGTCCTCAATGCCGTAAACATCACTGACGGCCTGGTGCCAGTTGGAGGTGCGGACTTTGCTGCCTCAGAAGACACTGTAAACATTCCAAATAGCAATTCTGAAATTCCACTTACCAACGACTTGTCCCAAGTAATAGGTAAGGCTGACGTGGTGGTTGATTTTACGAATGCTGAAGGAGCCAGAAATGTAATGACGGTATCGGCTCCAGCAGGAGTACATTGCGTCATTGGATCTACCGGTATGTCAGAAAAAGACTTAACACTCGC